>Ga0194110_10004500_pt1 | contig 16844 bp, 11 predicted proteins | sample TA2Kig1200mmetaG_FD_146192 | JGI IMG/M metagenome (GOLD analysis project Ga0194110, IMG submission 146192) | Freshwater microbial communities from Lake Tanganyika, Tanzania - TA2015032 Kigoma Deep Cast 1200m | ecosystem: Environmental > Aquatic > Freshwater > Lake | place: Tanzania: Lake... | reverse complement strand
GATGCCAACGGCTTTTTCGCCAACCGCGCCGGCCGCGAACTCACCGGTTTCCGCCGTAACCAGTTCGGCGGCAGCATCGGCGGACCGGTGGCGCTGCCCAAACTCTACAACGGCCGCGACCGTACGTTCTTCTTCGCCCTTTACGAAGGCGAGCGCTTGAACCAGGCCCGTTTCTACCAGCAGACGGTTCCCACGGCTCTGCAACGGCGCGGGGACTTTTCCCAAACGTTCAACACCGCCGGCGGCCGGGTCAACATATACGACCCCTTCACCACACGCCCCGACTCGGCGCGGCCGGGCCGCTTCCTTCGGACCGCCTTCCCGGGCAACGTGATCCCCGCTTCCCGTCTCGATCCGGTGGCGTTGAAGATGCAAAGCTACTACCCCGAGCCGAACGACCCCGGACGGCCTTTCACCAATCAGTTCAACTTCATTTCGCGCCAAGGGCGGACGGATCCCCAGGACCGCGTGGAGTTCAAGGTGGACCACAACGTTTCCGAGCGCCGACGTTTCTTCGCCCGCTTCACGCGATTGATCCAGAACTACGGCCCGGCCAACATCTGGGACAATATCGCCACCTCCGGCGGCTCCATCATGTACAACAACATGCACAACGCGGCGGTGGACTATACCGAGACGCTGAGTCCCACGATGGTGCTGAACCTGCGCTACGGCTTGGGGCGCCTGCGGCAGGAGCGTCCGGGTTACGGAGTGGGATTCGATGTGCGGCAAATCGGGCTCCCCTCGGCGATCGCCGAAATTGCGGATGTGCAGAAGTTCCCCACCGTCATCATTCAGGACATGCAGCAAATCGGCGGAAACACCGCCGAGTTCTACCTTGTCGGCAACACGGGTCACACTTTCGTGGCAAACCTCTCGAAAACCCTGAACCGCCACAGTCTGAAGGTGGGCTTCGACAATCGCTATCACCTGGTGAATTTCGGACAGGTCTTCGATCCCACCGGCACTTACCGCTTCACGCGCGCCATGACGCAGGGACCCGACCCGCGCACGCCATCCGTAACGGGCGGGGCCGGCTACGCTTCATTCCTGCTGGGCACCGGTTCTGCCGGCCAGATTCAGCATCAGCCTCGCCCAGCACTGGCGAACCACTACTTCGCGATGTACGTGCAGGACGATTTCAAGGCCACGCGCAAGCTCACCGTCAACCTGGGCTTCCGCTGGGATCTGGAAACGGCCGTCACCGAACGCTATAACCGGCTGACCGGCATGGATCCGTTCGTCCGCAACCCGTTTTCCGACAAGATCGGCTTCGATGTCCAGGGCGGCTACCTCTATTCCGGCGACACGTTAGGCAGGCGCGGCATCCGTCCGCTGGCCAAGCGCATGCTCAATCCGCGCGTGGGATTGGCGTACGAGCTGAATGCGAAGACGGTGATCCGGACCGGATACGGCATCTTCTTCGGCCTGCCGCCGTTCCAGCCCACCAGTTACTTCGCCGGTTCGCCGTTTAACAACGCCACGCCCTGGATTACGTCGCTGGACGACATCACGCCGCAGGACCTTCTGCGCAACCCGTTCCCGAGTGGTTTCAGCCTGCCGCAGGGACGCACCGCGGGTTTTCTGGCCGGGGTTGGATACAACCTGGCCACCGCCTGGCCGGAAACGCTGCGGCCGCTCTACAACCAGCAGTGGAACTTCACGATTCAACGCGGCATCACGCAGGGCATGGTTTGGGAGATCGCCTACGCCGCCAACAAAGGCACGAACATCCCGCAGAATGCGCACGTCACCGCTTTCCAGCCCAACATGAACCAGATCCCCGAGCAGTTCATGTCGTTGGGCAACCAGTTGCTGGAACTGGTGCCAAACCCGTTCTTCGGACACATCCAGGGCGGCATCCTCGGGCAGCAGCGAGTGCAGCGGGGCCAACTGCTGCGGCCGCGCCCGCAGTTCGACGTGGTGGTGCCCATCAGCGCATCCTGGGGCAATTCCTCTTACCACGCATTACAGAGCCGCCTGGAGAAGCGCTTCTCACGAGGACTGAGCATGATGGCCTCCTATACGTGGTCGAAGACCATCAATGATGCGTCCGACGGCTACTGGGCAAAGGTGGACAGCGACATGCGGAGTTGGTATTGCCGCCGTTGCGACCGTTCCCTCTCCACCTACAATCAGCCGCACCGCTTCGTTTTCAACAGCACCTACGAACTGCCCTTCGGGCGTGGCAAGGCAGTGGGCGCCAATTGGAATCGCTTGTTGAACGCCGCCTTCGGGTTGTGGCAAGTAAACACTCTCCTGACGCTGTCGCAGGGGCTGCCGCTGGAGTTCTCCGTGCCGCAGAATACCTCCCGCTCCTTCGGCGGCGGCCAGAAGCCGGATTCCACCGGAGTCAGCGCCGCCATCGGTTCCCAGCGGACCATCGACCGCTGGTTCGATACATCGCAATTCAAACTGCCCGCGGAATTCACCTTCGGCAACATGAGCCGGACCCATCCGACCTTGAAGGAAGACTTCCTGCGGCAGGTGGATCTGTCGCTCTTTAAGAGCTTCCGCCCGCACGAGAGGGCTGAGGTGCAATTCCGCGCCGAAGCCTTCAACCTGTCGAACACGCCGGTGTTCGGGGCGCCGGGCGGCGCTCTGCAAAGCCCGACCTTCGGCGTCATCAACGGCCAGCAGAACCTGCCGCGGCAGGTGCAGTTCGCTTTGAAGATTTTGTTCTGATGCACATGGTGTTTCTGGCTGCGGCCGTCTCTGCGGACGCGATCGGGGCCTCTGTAGGCGGGATGGTGCTGTGTCAAACCAGCAAACCGGAGGAGCAAACATGAATCGCCGAGACTTCCTACAAGCTGTGCCCACCGCGGCCGCCACTTCCGCGGCTGCTTCTGTGGCCATCGCCAAGGTCGATCCGGGCGCCGTGGCGGGCTCCAAGACATGGCTGTTCTGGGATCTCTGGAAGCTGGATAACCTTCAGGGTGTCACGCTCAGGCAAGGCGTGGCTCGCTGGCGGAAGGAGTTCACTTACCAGGATCCGGCGGTCAGCAGTTTCAGCACCTGGCCGCTGGTGTACCGCGATGAGTCCGCCGGCAAGTGGCGGATGCTGTACACGGCGAGGTGGCAGCCCTACACTCTGCTGGTGGCCGCCAGCGAAGACGGTCTGCACTGGAAGCCGGAGCCGCATCCGGAAATCGCTCCGCCGGGCGGATCCAAGGTCGCACCGCATCATCTGTTCACGCTCGAGTCCGGTTCCGGCGGCGGGCCGTACCTGGACCCGCGGGCCGCCGACGGCAACCGCTTCCGCGTTTTCGCCATCCAGCACGGGGAGCCTGCTGTCAGGCGGGCACAAGCCGACCCGAAGCATCTGTTCCACGCCGCGGCCCGTGCCGGTCTCAAGAACAAGCGCATCGCCGTGGACCACCTCACGCTGGTGTCGCGCGACGGACTTCACTGGAAAGCGGATTACGAGGCCGGCTGGGGGCAGCCCGGCTGGCATCCCGAACCGCCGGTATACGCCTTTTACAACCATCGCCTCAAGATGCACGCCATGACCAGCCGCACGGGGCACGGCGAGCGCCGCGTGGTAATCCAGACCAGCCGGGACGCGCGCAACTGGTCCGGTCCGGAGCTGCTGTTGCAGCCGGACCCCTCTGACGCGCCGCTGGTCCAGTTCTACGGGATGCCGGTGGTCCCCTACGAGAACCACTTCGTGGGTCTGCTGTGGCATTTCCATATCGGGGACTCCACCGCGCTGAACCGTTACAACCACTACATCGGACCGCTGGATTGCCACCTGGCATACAGCTACGACAGTGTCCGTTTTGCGCGCGGCCTGCGGCAGCCGTTCATTGCTCTGAACGACCCGGGCGAACCGGGTTCGGGAGTGATCCAGACTTCCTGTATGGTGGACGCCGGCGAGGAATTGCGCTTCTACTCCTCGGCCTGCACCCGCATGCACGGGCTCAGCGAGAAGGGCGCCGGCGCGGTTCACATCCTGCTGCACACGGTCCGCCGGGACGGTTTCTTCTACCTGGAGTCCACCGGTAACTGGGGCAGCATCATCTCCAAGCCTCTGGCGCTATGGGATCCCACGATCACGGTGAACGCAGCGGCGCCAACCGGCGAAATACAGTTTCAGGTCACCGACCTGGAGAGCAACCCCATCCCCGGACTTACCTATGATGACTGCGTCGCCCTGCGCGAAGGCGACCAGATCCGCTTTCCCCTGCGCTGGAAGGGTTCGCTGGAAGGCGTGCTTCGCAAACCCGTACGTCTGGCGGCGCGGTTCCGCCATGCCAGGCTCTACGCCATACGCGGCAACTTCCACTTCCTCGATGCGCAGGACTGGCTCATGCTCGATGAGCAGCTCCCGATCGACACCCGCTGGTTTGACTATTAGCACTGCGCCTGGCCGGATGGCAGCGGCCTCCAGTTGTCCCGCCGGAGCCGTGCGCCTGCCGGTGAAGCCCGCACGGCCACTGCCCTCCTAGCGGGAACGCCGCGGATTTCCGCCTGCCCCAGCCGGCGAAGATCTGCTGTCCGGGGTGTGACCGCCGCCAGCGGCAAAGTATGCGAGAGAAGGAATGAGCAATTGCTCAGTCCTAGAGAAATGCTTGACACAAAACTGAGCAGGTTCTAGAATCGGTTGTGTGCGTACGGGAACCAGCGTATGTCCTGCCTTTAAGCCGGCGCTCAGAAATGCTCGCCGGCAAATTGTCCGTACGCCGCGAGAGGTATGAGATGGTCCGTAGAAGCATTCCTGGCCACCCGTTAGCCGCCTTGACCCTTGGCCTGTTCCTCTGGGTCTCCGGCACGTTCGCCCAAAGCTCCGCCGGCGCCCTGTTCGGCACCGTGCGCGATTCTACCGGTGCGGTGGTAGCAGGCGCAGTGGTCCGCCTTACGAACCCCGCCACCAACATGTCCCAGCAAACGGCCACCAATGAGCTTGGCGCTTACCAGTTTCCACTGCTGCAGCCGGCAACGTACAACCTGGAAGCGGAGTCGGCTGGATTCAAGAAGTTCTTGCGGACCGGCATCGTGGTTCACGTCAACCAGCAGCCTCAGGTGGATGTTCAACTCGAAGTCGGCGAGCTTTCCGAGCAGGTGAGCGTGACTGCCGAGACGCCGCTGCTGGACACCGCGAGTTCGTCGTTGGGCGGAATCATCACCGGCCAGCAGGTGTCCGATCTGCCACTGAACGCACGGCAGGTTTTCTCGCTTGCGACCCTGACGCCTGGCGTTATCCCATCCACCTTTACTGTCGCCAACGGCAGTAATCCGGCGCGCTTCAACCAGGCGGTCAGTTTTTCCACTGACGGGTCGTACCGGCAGTCGGCCAAGGTTCTGGTGGATGGACAGGACGTCACGCTGAACGTGAACAATCCGTCGTTTCAAGGTGTGGCGGCGGTGCCTGGCGTGGATTCGGTGAAGGAGTTCAAAGTCCAGACCAACAACTTTTCGGCCGAATTCGGGCGGGCTGGCGGGGGCGTAGTCAATGTGATCTTGAAGTCGGGGACCAATCAGTTGCGCGGCAGCGCCTTCGAATTCCTGCGCAACAGCCGCCTCGACGCCAATGACTTCTTCGCCAATCGCGCGGGGCGGGAACTGACCAGCTTCAAGCGCAATCAATTTGGCGTGACTGTCGGTGGTCCGGTACTGCTCCCACGCGTATACGACGGCCGGAACAAGACGTTCTTCTTCTTCGGTTATGAAGCCCTGCGGGAGCGCCAAGCATCCTTCTCCGCTCAGCGAGTACCCACCGATCTTGAGCGCGCCGGCGATTTTTCGCAGACCTTCACATCCAGTGGCATCCTGATCTCCATTTACGATCCCTTCACCACTTCACGCCGTGCTGACGGCACGTTCCAACGCCAGCCGTTCGCCGGCAATTCCGTGCCACGGGCGAGGTTCAACCCGGTAGCGGCCAAACTGGCGCCGTTTTACCCGCTGCCAAACAATCCAGGCGCCGGACCGGAACGTCAAGGCAACTTCGCCGCGTCGGGAGCGGTCGGAATCGATATCGACCGTTACGACACAAAGATCGATCACGAGATCTCTCCCGCCGCCCGCCTGATGTTCCGCTATTCACGGCTGGACTCAACCCAATCGAATCCGAACTTCTTCGCCAATCTGGCCGGCGGAGGCAGTGCCGAACCCATCATCACGGACAGTGCGGCGCTCTCCTATACCCGCATCATAAACAGCGCCACGGTTGCCGACGCTTCGTTCAGTTTCTCGCGCCTCTATAATCCCCGCTATGACTCGAGCCTGGGATTTGACGTGACTACAATCGGCCTGCCGGCATTCGTGAATTCGGCCGCCAACCACAGGGTATTTCCCCGCTTCGCCGTCGCCGGCCACGCCGGCCTGGGCAACACCGCCGACACCCTGGTGTGGTCTTTCGCGAACATGTACAGCAGCCGCGGGAGCCTGAGCACTCTTCGTGGACGTCATTCCCTGAAGGCTGGCGGTGAGTGGCAGGTGCGCCAGGTGAACCACTCTCAGGGCGGCAACACCGGTACCTACAACTTCGCCGCCGGGTTCACGCAAGGTCCGGAGCCACAGCGGCCCAGCGCCACTACCGGCAATGCCTTCGCTTCCCTGCTGTTGGGAACGCCGCAAAGCGGATCGTTCGGGATTGTACCCTCCATCGCCACGCAAAACCACTATTTCGGCGCTTACCTACAGGACGACGTGCGGTTGAGCGGGAAGTTGACCATCAATCTGGGATTGCGATACGAACTCGAATTGCCGCGCGACGAGCGTTACAACCGCCAGAATTATTGGGATTTCGCGGTGGAGAACCCGTTGTCGTCCAAAGTCGGCCTTCCCCTCCGCGGCGGTCTTCAGTTTGCGGGCGTGAGCGGCAATCCGCGTTCCCCATACGACGCCGATTTCACGAACTTTTCTCCGCGCTTTGGATTCGCGTACCAGTTGGCGAATCAAACCGTCGTGCGCGGCGGCTATGGAGTGTTCTACGGAATCCCACCCATCGGCGCCGCTGGATTGGGCGGGGGCAATGTCGTCGGTTACTCGGCCACCACGTCGATGGTGCCCAGCCTGGACGGTTTCACTCCCTACCGAGCTATCGACAATCCGTTTCCGGAAGGATTCATCCAGCCGGCCGGCAACTCCGACGGGCTTCTCACACAAGTTGGACAAGGGGTGGGCTCCGTGCTGCGGGATGTGAGCACACCTTACAACCAGCGATGGAACTTGAACCTGCAACGCCAGTTCGCCAACAACCTCGTATTCGAGGCGGCCTATGCCGGCAGCCGCGGCGTGCACCTTCAGGTGCTGAGTATGAGCTACAACCAACTGCCGAACGATCTCCTCGCCGAGGGCAACCGCCTCAACGACCTCGTCGCCAATCCGTTCTTCGGGCACATCGCGACGGGAACGCTCGCCCAGCAGCGCGTGCAGCGCAAGCAACTTCTTCGCCCTTTTCCACACTTCACCGGCGTGACCGTGCCGAAACACACCATCGGCAATTCCACATACCATTCCTTGCAGATGCGCATCGAAAAGCGCTTTTCGCGAGGCGTCAGCTTTCTGGCGGCCTACACGAACTCCAAGCTGATTACCGATTCCGACGCGGCGGAAGGTTTCCTTGGTCCCCGCGCTGGCTATCAGGACTACATGAACTTCCAGTTGGAACGCGCCCTGTCGGCCATGGATGCCTCCCAGCGGTTGGTACTCAGCTATACATGGGAACTGCCCTTCGGGCGGAACAAGCCTTGGGGCGCATCCTGGAACAAGGCGCTGGATGCGGTTCTGGGAGGCTGGCAGATGAACGGAATCACATCTTTGCAGGCCGGTTTCCCGATCAGCGTGGGGGTGCGGACTGATTCGTCGCAGTCGGCTGGACACGGCGCCCAAAGGCCGAACTCGAACGGGCGCAGCGCACGATTGTCCTCCTCCCGTTCCCGCGGCGAGAAAATCAAGCAGTGGTTCGACACCTCCACATTCTCCCAGCCCGCGCCGTTCACCTTTGGCAACACCGCCCGCACGCTGCCCGACGTGCGCCAGGACGGCCAGCGCAATTTCGACCTGTCAATCTTCAAAAACTTCCGCCTCCGCGAGGGCATGGGATTGCAGTTCCGGGCCGAGTCTTTCAATGCGTTCAACCGCCCGCAGATGGGCACCCCGGATACAGCCTTCGGCTCTCCCACCTTCGGCACCATCAGCACACAGAGCAATAGCCCGCGGCAAATCCAACTGGCGTTGCGGTTGAACTTCTGACACAGCCATGAATCGCAGACAATTCCTGCTCTCCGCCGGGGCGGCGCTGGCGCCCAGAGTCCTCCCCACCGGGCAGGCCGCACTGCCCAACATCGTCTTCATCCTCGCCGACGATCTCGGCTGGGCCGACCTGGGCGCTTACGGCGCGGATCTGCACGAGACGCCGAATCTCGACCGCCTGGCGGGAGAGGGGGTTCGCTTCACCCGCGCCTATGCCGCGTCCCCGGTATGCACGCCGACTCGCGCTTCCATTCACACCGGCAGGCACCCGGCGCGTCTCCATATGACGATCTGGCGAGAAAACGCGCACAAGCCTCCGGCCAACGCCCGGTTGCTGACGCCCATGGCGGTCCCTGACCTCCCGCACGGCGAGCCAACGCTGGCCGGGATCCTCCGTGCCGCCGGCTACCGGACCGCGCATGTCGGCAAGTGGCATCTGGGTGACTTTGAACACTATCCGGAAGCACACGGTTTCGACATCAACATCGGCGGCACGGGTTGGGGTGCACCGCAGACTTTCTTCTATCCTTACGACGGAACTCGCCACTGGGGCGGTGGCTATCGTTACGTTCCCGGCCTGCACGGCGGTAAACCCGGCGAGTACCTGACGGACCGTCTCACTACCGAGGCGCTCAGGATCATGGATTCCACTGGGAACGCACCGTTCTTTCTCAGTCTGAACTACCACACCGTGCACACTCCGATCGAAGCCAAACCTGACGTTGTTGATCGTTATCGCGCCAGGTTGAGACCCGAGTTACATCACAAGAACGCCACTTACGCGGCCATGGTACACGCCCTGGACGAAAACGTGGGGCGCATTCTTGACCGCATAGACCGCGGCGGGCTTGCCAATAACACGATCGTCGTTTTCACCTCAGACAATGGCGGATACATCGGGCGGTGGCAAGGAGACGTGGTTACCGATAACTACCCGCTTCGTTCCGGTAAGGGTTCGCTGTATGAGGGTGGGATCCGGGTGCCGCTCATCGTGCGCTCGCCCGGCACCACTCCCCGCGGCACACAAGTGGCGGAGCCGGTGTGTTCGATCGATCTTCTTCCAACACTCCTGGAAATGGCCGGGCTTGGCGTGGACGGCCGCGAAGCCGCGAAGATCGACGGTAAGAGTTTTGCGCCGCTTCTGCGGCATCCCGGCGCCGGCATGAAGCGGGAAGAACTCTATTTCCACTTCCCGCACTACTATGAAACAACCACTCCCGTCAGTTCCATCCTGGCGGGCGAGTGGAAGTTACTGAAGTATTACGAGGGCGACAAAGTGGAACTCTATCGCCTGGGTCAGGACCCCCGGGAAGAGCGGGATCTTGCAGCGAAGGAACCGGGAAGGGCGGCTATGCTACGCCGCCGGCTGGAAGAATGGCTGCGGAGCGTCAACGCCCAACTCCCTCAGCCGAGTCCTGGTTTTACGCCCCGGAAGTAGCGATGAAGCCGATTACCCGGAGAGCGGTGCTGAGTTGTGCGACGGTTGCCATGCGCGCGGGACGTGGAACGTCGAACACACGCACCGCGAAGCGGCCGAACTTTGTGATCCTGTTGGCCGATGACCTCGGCTACGGAGACCTTCGCTGCTACGGCCATCCGACAATCCGCACCCCGAACCTCGATGCGATGGCCGGCGGGGGGATGCGCTTCACCCAGTTCTACGCCGCGGCCTCAGTGTGCACTCCAAGCCGCGCCGCCCTGATGACGGGACGGCTGCCGGGCCGGTCAGGATTGACACGCGTCCTTTCGCCATTTGCCACGGGCGGCATTCCGGAAAGCGAGATTACGATCGCGGAGGTCCTCGCCAACCTGGGCTACGCAACGGCCTGCGTCGGCAAGTGGCACCTGGGCCATCTGGCGTGCTATCTGCCGACCCGGCACGGTTTCGAACGGTACTTCGGTATCCCCTATTCCAACGACATGAGCCCTGCTGTGGCCTCCAACCCGACCTGGAAGGAGGCGCCGCCACCCACCCCCCTGCTTCGGGGTGCAGAAATCATCGAGCGGGAACCGGTTCAACGTCTCCTCACGTCGCGTTACACGGCCGAGGCGGTCACATTCATTCGGGAGTGTAGCCGGGCACAGCAGCCGTTTCTGATCTATTTGCCGTACACCTTTCCGCACGTGCCCCTATTTGCCGGTGATCGATTCCGGGGTAAGAGCCCGCGCGGATTGTATGGCGACGTTGTGGAGGAAATCGACTGGAGCGTTGGCGAAATACTTCGAACACTGAGTGAAATGGGGCAGGAGCGTGATACCCTGGCCGTCTTCTCCAGTGACAACGGACCCTGGCTGGTGAAGAAACAGGACAGCGGATCCGCCGGTTTGCTGCGCGAAGGCAAGATGAGCACCTGGGAAGGCGGCTTCCGGGTGCCGTTCATCGCGCGATGGCCCGGCCGTATTGCTCCCGGAGTGGTCACGGAGGCGTTTGGAACGCTGATGGACCTGTTCCCCACGTTAGTCAGCATCACTGGCGGGAGCATGCCGCCGGGACGCGTTTTTGACGGCCAGGACCTCAGCGGCGTGCTCTTTCGCAACGAGGCAGGCAGGGAACCTTTGATGTTCTATTACAGCCACATGGACCTGAGAGCGGTGCGAAAGGGACCATGGAAACTGCACCTCGCCTCGAACAGTCCGGCGAGCGGCGGGCCACTCGTGCGACACGACCCACCGCTCCTATTTCACCTCTTGGTGGACCCTTCGGAACAGTATGACGTGACTGTCGGCAATCGAAATGTGGTGCGCAATCTGCTCGATGTGATCGAGCAGCACAAAAAGACCATGAGCTTTGGAAAGCTCCAGATTTGAGATTCACTTGATGGCAGACGAACGAACACCCGAGAAACCACGGCTACTACAGGACACACCGGGCCGGATCAGCCGCCGAGAGGCGGTCCGCAATGCCACCCTGGCCGGAATCGCCATCTGGCCAGGCGGAGCGGGCAGTGCCCTGGCCCGGAGCCTTTCACCGAATTCCAGGCTGAATATCGCGGCGATCGGCTGCGGCGGTCGTGGTGCTTTGAACCTGGATGCTATCGCGCCGTCAGAGAACATCGTCGCGCTCTGCGACGTGGACGAAGCCCGCGCGGCCAAGACTTTCCAGCGTTTCGCCGGGGTGCCGCGGTTCCACGACTTTCGCGTGATGCTCGACAGGATGCACCGCGAAATCGACGCTGTGATTGTATCGACGCCGGACCATTGCCATGCGGCAGCTTCCATCCGCGCCATGAAGATGGGCAAGCACGTCTACTGCGAAAAGCCGCTGACCTGGAGCGTACACGAAGCAAGGAGGATGCGCGAGGTGGCCGCGGAAACCAGGGTGGCGACGCAGATGGGCAATCAGGGTACGGCGGCGGACACTTTCCGGAACGGGATCGAAGTCCTACGCGCAGGCGCCGTCGGAACAATACGCGAGGCCCATATCTGGACCAACCGTCCCGGCGATTGGTGGAAGCAGGGACTCCAGCGGCCGAAAGAGAAGCCACCGGTCCCTTCCACTTTGAAGTGGGATCTCTGGCTCGGCCCGGCGCCCAAGCGTCCCTACAGCCCTGCTTATGTACCGCACGACTGGCGCGGGTGGGTGGACTTCGGCACCGGACCGCTGGGCGACATGGGATGCCATACCATCAACCAGACCTTCTGGGCGCTGAACCTTGAAGACCCCGTGAGCGTGGACGTAGAATCCTCGCTCTTCAACGGCGACAGCTATCCCCTCTGGAGCGTCATCCGCTGGAATTTCTCCGCGCGCGGCGATCTTCCGCCGCTGACGCTCACCTGGTATGACGGCTGGCAAACCGGCGGCCGGCGTCCGCCCGAAGACTTGCTCGGAGGGGAACCTCTCGGTCCCAGCGGCGTGCTGCTCATCGGCGAGAAAGGCAAGTTTTTCTCCGACGACGATTTCGGCCGCAGGTGGTCGCTTCTGCCGAAAGCCCGCTTCCGCGACTACCAGCCTCCCGAGCCACAATTGCCGCGTTCGCCCGGCCACCACCTGGAGTGGCTTCAGGCGTGCAAGGGCGGAGCGCCTGCGATGGCGAGTTTCGATCGCGCCTCGCGGCTCACCGAGGTGGTACTTCTGGGCATCGTGGCCCTGCGCGCGGGCGGTAGCATTGAGTGGGACGCGGCTGGCATGCGAGTTACCAACAACGCCAGGGCGAACCGGTTTCTGAGGCGTGATCCGCGCCGCGGTTGGGATGTTTGAGGAACGGCCATGTTTCTCGGTATTGAAATCGGCGGCACAAAACTCCAGTTGGGAGTCGGTCGAGGCGACGGGCGTCCTCTCGTCGCGCTGGAGAGGTTCGCGGTGGATCCCTCGCAGGGGGCCGAAGCTATCCGGCGGCAAATAGCCGCCGCCGGTGGTCTTCTCCTGAGGGAACATCCCGTTCGGGGCATGGGTATTGGTTTCGGAGGTCCGGTGGATAGCGCGCGCGGATGCCCTGTCACCAGCTTCCACGTCCGCGGGTGGGACTCGTTCCCGATTGTTGAGTGGTGCCGCAACACCTTCGGCCTGCCGGTGGTTCTGGCCAATGACGCGGATACGGCCGGACTGGCCGAAGCGCGGTTCGGCGCCGGACGGGGCCGCCGCGTGGTCTTCTACGTCACCGTGGGTAGCGGCATCGGCGGCGGATTGTTCATCGACGGCCGGCCCTACCTTGGGGGCTGCGGGATTGCGTCCGAACTGGGACATCTGCGTCCCGGCTTGCACGCGCGGAGGCGGGACCAGACGGTGGAAGCGGTCGCCAGCGGCTGGGGCATCGCCAACAACGCGCGCGCATCGCTGGCATCCTCTGGCGACTGTTCGGTCGACCGGGACGCCGCGGAACTGCTGTCGCTGTGCGGCGGAGATCCCAGCCGGCTGGATGCACGGATGATCGCCGCGGCCGCCGCGAAGGGCAACGAATTGGCGCAGGATGCCTTGCGCGACGGATGCCGCACGCTGGGCTGGGCGATCGCGCAGGTCATTAGTCTGCTGGGGCCGAATGCCGTCGTTATAGGCGGCGGCGTTTCTCTCATCGGAGAGGAACTGTTCTTTGCACCGCTTCGCCGCGAGGTGGCACGCTACGTCTATGGTCCTTTGAGCAACGCATATTCAATGCTGGCCGCCGCGCTCGGCGAAGAAGTAGTGGTTCACGGCGCGCTTGCGCTGGCCCGCGAGGCGGACACCCGCAGGGACGGGTCCCACACGACAACAGGAAAGGAAGAAATCACATGACAGGCTTGCGTTACGGCATCATTGGGGGCGGTTTTGTGGCGGAGTTTCACATGCGCGCCATGTGCCAGCTTCGCGGCATTGAGATTACCGGTATCTATACGCGCGCGCCCGAAGAGCGCCGCAACCGGCTCCTGGCCTTCGCCCGCGACAACGAGTTGGGCGCGCCCCGGCTCTTCGCCAGCGTGCGCGAGATGGCGAAGAGCGTCGACGTGGTGGCCATCTTCGGCAACAACTACGATCGCGTGGCCTACGTGGAAGAGATTGTGCAGGCTGTCCGCGAGGGGGCCGAGATCAAGGGTGTCATTTGTGAAAAGCCGCTGGCACGCAACTTGGCGGAGGCGCGGAAGATGGCCGGACTGGCCTGCGCCGCCCGCCTCAACACGGCGTACTTCGAGAACCAGCTTCACATGAACGCCGTGCAGGCGCAGCGGGCGCAACTGGCGCCCGTGATTGAATCCATGGGTCCGCTCACGCTGACGCGTAGCGGCGAGGAGCACGGGGGCGCGCACAACGGCTGGTTCTGGGATCCGGAGCGGGCCGGCGGCGGGGTGTTGAGTGACATGGGATGTCATTGCCTGGCTATTGGCTGGTACGCACTCACGCCGCCCGGCAAGCCACTGCGCTTCCTTCAGCCCGTTTCCGTATTCGCTGACCTGGCGCTGTTAAAATGGGGCCAGCCGCGCTGGCGCGAGCATCTTCATCGGCTCTACGGCATCGATTTTTCGCGCGCGCCGGCAGAGGATTTCGCGACCGGCATCGTCACTTTCGAAAATCCCAAGACCGCCCAGTTGAGTAAATCGCAGTTCACGGTTTCCTGGATGTTCGACATGCAGGGGCTTCGCATATATCTGGACGGTGTCGGTCCCGGCTATGCCTTCGAACTAAGTACACTGCGATCGCCTCTACAGGTGTTCATCGGTGATGCCGCCGCCGCCAGCCTTGCCGACAGCGAACGCGCGCTGGAAAAGCAGCAGTCCAGCCGTGGTCTGTTGACCGTGCAGCCCAATGAGCCGGATCTTTATGGATACACTTCGGAGAATCTCGACGCACTGGCCGCCTTCCGCTCCGGCAAGCCGGCACTGGCGGATTGGGACTACGGCGTGGAGATCGTCCGGTTGACAATGGCCGCCTATATGTCGGCCGAGCGCGGCCGGGTGATCGACTTGAGTGATTCCGGCGTCGCCCAGGAACTGGAAACGTTCGTGCCTCTCGTTCAGCAGGGACGTGGGGCGGAGATGTTCCCTTGCGTTTGAGCATACCGTTCCCAGAAGCCGGCGAAATGGGAGGCGCAGGTTCCCGGGCGGTAGCCGCCGGTGGCGCCAGATGCGTCGAAAAGCCGCGCGCCGGGAGACGGCCGCCGGGCACCTCGCGCGGGCGCATATGCAGGCCGGATTCAATCACACAACGGAGAACAAACAATGGATTGGACTGTTTCAGAGCTGGCCAAGATGATCGATTACTCGTTGCTCACACCGTCGCTGACCGATGAGGAACTCGAACAGGGCTGCCAGATTGCTCTTCATCACGATGTGGCCAGCGTCTGCATCATGCCCTACTACCTTAAGCGCTGCGTGGAGATTCTCGCAGGCAGTGCAGTGAAAGCCAGTACGACCATCGGCTTCCCCCACGGCTCCCACACCGCCGCGGTGAAGCTCTGCGAGACCCGCCGGGCGCTGTCCGACGGAGCTCAGGAACTCGACGTCGTTGTCAATATCGGCAAGGTGCGCAGCGGCGACTGGGATTACGTCCTCGCGGACCTGCGCCCGCTGATCGAGACGGCACACGAAGCCAGCGCGAAGGTGAAAGTTATATTCGAGAACTGCTATCTGAACGACGATCAGAAAATCCGGCTTTGCGAGATCTGCGGCATGCTTCGCGCTGACTGGGTGAAGACCTCCACGGGATACGGGTCCGGCGCCGGCAACATGCACGACTTTCGCCTCATGCGCGAATACTCGCCGCCGCACGTGCAGGTAAAGGCGGCGGGGGGAGTGCCGGATCTGGATACTCTGCTCGCCGTACGCGCCATAGGAGTGACGCGGGTGGGAAAACGGAGCGTCACGATTCTGGAAGAAGCCAGCCGGAGGCTGGCGATGGCCCAGCAGGTGGCGCGATGAACAGGCGTGGATGGATCCGGTTGGCAGCCGCGGCGGCGACGGCGGGACGACGTCTGCGGGCGGCGCGGTGGAAAACTCCAATTGCCGCCGAGTTGTGGTGTGTTCGGGAAGAGCTAAAGAAGGACCTTTCGGGAACGCTGAAAGCCATCGCCGTCATGGGCTACGATGCAGTGGAGTTTTCCGGCGCATACTTTGACTACACGCTGGATCGCGCAAGAGAAATCCGTTCGATTCTTGACGGCCTCGGACTCAAGTGCGTCGGTACTCACAACAGTCCGAAATACTTCACGGGCGAGAACCTGCCCCGTGCCATCGAACTCAACAGCATCGTTGGCGGAAAGCAGTTGATCCAAGCCAGCGCGCCCGACACCACGACCGCGAGCGCCTGGCGTGCGGTGGCGGACAACCTCAACCGCGTGTCGGAAGCGCTGCGGCCGCACGGGATGCGCACGGGCTATCACAATCACGCTGTAGAGTTTCAACCGGTGGAGGGTGCGATCCCGTGGGAGATCGTCGCTGCAAACACGTCCACGGACGTGATTTTGCAGCTGGACCTAGGCTTCATTACCAGCGTGGGGCGGGACCCGGTGGATCTGATCAAACGGCATCCGGGGCGCATGAGAAGCGTGCATGTGAAGGATTACTCGCTAGAGGCGGGCCGAGGCTTTCGCGTCGTCTTCGGGGAAGGCTCGGTGAAATGGCGCGAGGTGTTCCGCGCGACGGAGACCATCGGCGGAATCGAGCATTACATCATCGAGCAGGACGCAACTTATCTCTCGCCGCTGGAGACTATGGAGAAGAGTCTCCATAATATGAAGCGGCTGTGGGAGGACATGAAATGATGCGCCGACGCGCTTTTCTCGCATCCGGCAGCGGTGCAGCCGCCCTGGCAGGCGTAGCGCCTGGCGCCGGCCGCAGGAATACGCCCCTAGCCAACGATTTCGTCCTTGTCTGGAGGTCGCCACAACCGGGACGTATTGCCGTCGGCACCCCGGGCATGACGCGCCTGCCGGATGGGCGCCTGGTGGCTACCTTCCAAATCAACACGCCCTCGAAGAACTGGCCGGGGGCGGCGTCTTCCGGGGCGGAACTACTAAAGCCTTAGTGGGCCGCGTGCCAAATACGTGCCACGACTCTGCTTTTCTGGCATTTTTGGCGCTTCTGGCGCTTCGCAGAATCAGCAAGTTACAGATTCCAGGGAGGCCGTGGGGGTTCAAGTCCCTCCGTCCGCACCAAATCCCATGAGCAGGCGGATGACCCTTGCACCGTTTGCGCGGGCACATCCCGTAAGCGCAAGGTTTGCGTGGCCGATGCCAGGA
>Ga0194110_10004494_pt1 | contig 16856 bp, 8 predicted proteins | sample TA2Kig1200mmetaG_FD_146192 | JGI IMG/M metagenome (GOLD analysis project Ga0194110, IMG submission 146192) | Freshwater microbial communities from Lake Tanganyika, Tanzania - TA2015032 Kigoma Deep Cast 1200m | ecosystem: Environmental > Aquatic > Freshwater > Lake | place: Tanzania: Lake... | reverse complement strand
GCTGAGCAGCGGCCAGATCCAACCCATCGACCCGCAGAGCGGCCTGTTGGTGCGAGACGGGAAGCCCCTGCGCAAGTGGGAGCTGTGGCTGTACCCTTACGTCGCGCCGCCGAGGGCCGCCCTGACCGCCGTCCACGTGGGCAAGGAGGCCTCGCTGTTCGCCCTGACGCTCGCGCCGGAGAGGGTGCTGGAAGTGAAGCGGGTCGCGGACCTGGCCGCGGCCGCTGCCCGCAAGCAGGCCGCTGAGGTCTTCGCCGCGACCGATCGCGAGCACATGGTGGCGGAGTGCCGCCGCCGCGTCGCCGATGAATGCTCGAAGAAGGGCGCCGTGCGCGCAGCCTTCGTGCCTCCGCATGGCCGGGCCGCCGCGCGTATCCGCGACGCCCTCGAGGACCTCCGCATCCCCTCGATTGCTCTCCGCCCCGAGGAGTTGGTGGACCCGACCCTCTTCACGGTTGCGGACTACCCCCTCCTCATCTACACGGGTGACGAGAACTACCTGCGTACCGTGAAGCAGCCGGGCGATGCGGAGCAGGCGCTCCTCGACTACGTCCGGCGCGGCGGGACGCTGGTCGTCATGGGCGCCTGTCGCCCGTTCACCTACCCCGATGACCTGACTGCGCCACGCGCGGAGGGCCGGCCCAGAGAGAGCGTACTCCTCGGGCGGCAGTTCGGCCTCGATCTCCTCGGTCCCGGCGAGGCACGCGGCGGCGCCATCGGCTTCGAGCAGCCGCCCGCGGGCAACCTGACCTTCCGCCTGGAGACAGACCAGGACGTGCTGCTCCCCAAGATCCAGGTGGCGCAGCGCGAGGTCCGCCTACTGCCTGACACGATTCCCTTCCCGGCCACCGGCGACCGCCGCTATCGGCCGGCCACCGCGGACGCCCTCCCGGAGGGGTACGAGTTCATCCCGGTCCTGACGCTCTACGATGACGCGGGCACGCGCTACGGCCCGGCGGTGGCCATGCTCCGGCCGCGCGAGCAGGGAGCACCCGGCGGCGTCGTGCACGTATGGGGCACGCTGCTCACGGACGCCTTCCCGTACGCCGATACCGTGCTCCACCAGACCCTCGCGCGGGCGGCCCAGCTCTCCGGGCCCGCCTCGCCCAGGCCGGCCACCGCGACAACGGCCCGGGCCGCCGCCGTCGGCATCTTGCCGCTGACCGACAAGCCTCGCGTCGATCTCATCACCCGCGTCTGCCGCGATCTCGGCCAGGATTGCGCAGAGGTCCTGCCGGACGCCTTCGTGGATGGCGCCGCCTTCAGCCCCGACCGCTTCCCGGTCGCGGTCCACGCGCCCACCCCCGAGACCTACGTGGACACGTGGCGGTTGCCCGGCGATGGCGCGGCGGCGTACGTTCGCTATGTCGAGAACGGCGGCTTCCTGATCGCGTGCGGCAACGCCACCCAGTTCTGGTACCCCGTGACCTGGACGCCGACCGGCTGGGAGATGCGCCACCCCCTGGAGCCCCGGATGCTGCAGGCCATCGGCCTGCCGATCGAGTACGGCTTCGAGCGCCCGGTCGGTCGCATCTCGCTGCAGCCCGCGGCAGACCGCACGCTATTCCCGTCGCGCCTCGACGTGAGCGCGATCGGCGACCAGCGCTGGCGTGCACTGATGCCGACGCGCGGCGCCGAAGTCGAGTTCACACCGCTGGCCTACCTCACCGATGAGAACGGCCGGCGCTACGAGGGTTGCGCGGCGGCGCTGATTCGCCGCCATCGCCCGAACGGCCGGCCGGGCGCGATCCTCTACATCTGGGGCAATCTCATCGACGGCGAGCTGGCCGACCCAATCATGCGCGCCGCCCTGAAGTACGCCTTGAGCGATGTGCAGAGGTGATCGAACCCTGAATGGGGATCCGCGATTCTCGTCCTCAGTGCCCTCATGTAGGGGCGTGATTCATCACGCCCACCACGTAGGGGCGCGATTCATCGCGCCCGAGGCTCCGAATCGCGGGTTCCTATCCTACCTAGAACGGGAGCACACCGCATGACCCAACGCGAACGACTCATCCGCACCCTCACCTTCGACAACCCCGACCGCGCCCCGAACCACGAGCTGGGGCTCTGGGGTCAGACTTACGAGCGCTGGCTCACCGAGGGCGCGCCGCCGGAGGCCCTCGACGGAGGCTGGTTCGACGGCCTGGACTACTGGGCCATGGACCGCCGCGAGTTCCTGAACGTGAACCTGCACATGCTGCCGCCCTTCGACTATGAGACCCTCGAGGAGACGGATCGCCACATCGTCTTCCGGGACGGCCAGGGCATCGTCCACAAGGCCCTCAAGGAGGGCACCGTCCGCGGCACCCGCCCCTCGATGGACCAGTACCTCCGCTTCGCCGTCGAGACGCCCGAGGACTTCGAGGCCCTGAAGAAGCGCTACGACCCCACCGATCCCGCGCGCTATCCTCAGGACTACGACGCCATCGTCGAACGCCTCGAGACCCGCGACCATCCGGTCTGTCTCTGCGTGAACTGCGCGATGGGCATCTACAGCAACTGCCGCGTGTGGATGGGCACCGAGAACCTGTCGCTGGCCTTCTACGACCAGCCGAGGCTCGTCCACGCGATGATGGAGTCCATCGCCGACTTCACCATCGCCGCCCTCGAGCGCGCGCTGCAGGACGTGGAGATCGACTACTTCAACTACTTCGAGGACTTCGCGTTCAAGAACGGCCCGCTGATGTCGCCCGCCGTCTTTCGCGAGTTCATGCTGCCTCACTACCAGCGCATCAACGCGTTCCTCCGCTCCCACGGGGTCAACATCATCACCCTCGACAGCGACGGGAATACGGAGGTCCTGATCCCCCTCTTCATCGAGGCGGGGATCACCGGCCACTGGCCCTGCGAGATCGCCGCGAACATGGACCCCGTGAAGCTGAGCCGCCAATACGGTCGCGACATGGCCTTCATGGGCGGGATCGATAAGCGCGAGCTGGCAAAGGGCAAGGGGGCCATCGATGCCGAGGTGCTCGGCAAGGTGCCCCAGCTCCTCGACGCCGGCGGCTACATCCCCTACGTGGATCACACCGTTCCGCCCGACGTATCGTGGGAGAACTTCGTCTACTACATGGACCTGAAGCAACGCTGCCTCGAAGGCAGGCCCGGCGCGTGACGGAATTCGGGGACATGACCCAATTCGCGTCGTTGGCGAATTGGGATCGTGTCCCCGAATTCCGGACAGCCCCACCCACGGCGAACTGGGATCGTGTCCCCGAATTCCGCCGAGTTCAAGGAGCACCAACCATGAATCGCGCAACCCTCTTCCTCTTCACCCTCGCCTTCACCGCGCCGGCCTTCGCCGCTCCCTCCATGCCGATCGCGGACGGCCCGTTCGCGCCGGACTGGGAGTCGTTGAAGCAGTACCGATTCCCCGCGTGGTTCCGCGATGCGAAGTTCGGCATCTGGGCCCACTGGAGCGCGCAGTGCGTCCCCGAGCAGGGCGACTGGTATGCGCGTGGCATGTACCAGGAGGGCAGCGGCCAGTACAAGTACCATGTCGAGCACTACGGGCATCCGTCGGTCTTCGGCTTCAAGGACATCTGCAGCCTCTGGACCGCCGCCAACTGGGAGCCCGACCGGCTGATCGACCTGTACAAGCGGGCGGGCGCGCGGTACTTCGTGGCTCTCGCGAATCACCACTGCAACTTCGACTGTTGGGACTCGACGTACCACGAGTGGAACTCGGTGAACGTCGGCCCGAAGAAGGACATCGTGGGGAAGTGGGCCGTGGCCGCGCGCAAGCAGGGCCTGCGGTTCGGCGTGACGGTGCACAGCGCGCGCTCCTGGAGTTGGTATGAGGTCACGCGCGACAGCGACAAGACCGGCCCGCTGACGGGCGTGCCCTATGATGGCGTCCTGACGAAGGCCGACGGGAAGGGCCAGTGGTGGGAGGGCCTCGATCCGCAGGAACTCTACTGTCGCCCTCACGAGCCGGGCGCGCCGCCCAGCGAGGCCTACATCCGCCACTGGTTCCTCCGCACGAAGGACCTCATCGACAAGTACCGGCCCGACCTCCTCTACTTCGACGACTCGATGCTGCCGCTCGGCGACGCGGGGATGCGGATCGCCGCTCACTACTACAACGCGGGCGAGCAGTGGCATCAGGGGAAGATCGAGACGGTCCTCACCACCAAGGGAATGCCGCCGGAGCTGCGCGGCACGCTGGTCTGGGACATCGAGCGCGGAATCAGCGACCGCATCGAGCCCTACCCCTGGCAGACCGACACCTGCATCGGCGTCTGGCACTACCTCGCGGGCTGCCAGTACAAGAGCGCGCAGACCGTCATCGGGATGCTCGCCGACATCGTCAGCAAGAACGGGAATCTGCTGCTCAACATCCCCGTGCGCGGCGACGGCACCATCGACGCGGACGAGATCAGGTTCCTCGACGAGATGGCCGACTGGATGGACGTGAACTCCGAGGCCATCTATGGCACGCGCCCCTGGATCGTCTTCGGCGAGGGCCCGAGCAAGGGCCGGGGCGGCCAGTTTAACGAGGGCAACCAGCGCGCCTACACCTCCCGCGACATTCGCTTCACCACCAGGCGCGGCGCGCTGTACGCCATCGCGCTCGGCTGGCCCGACAGCGGCACGCTCACGATCCGCTCCCTCGCGAAGCTCCCCGAGACGCGCGGCCAGGTGACGGCCGTCAAGCTCCTCGGCCACCGCGGCCCACTTGGGTGGGTCCACAACGAGGGCGGCCTTACCATCACGCTACCCACCGACAAGCCCTGCGACTACGCCTACAGCCTCAAGATCACCGGCAAGCACCTCACTGAGTTCCGCCCCGACCTCGTCCCTACCGAGACCGCGACCATCGTGACACCCGACGCCGGCGGCAACCTGACGCTGGACACCTCCACCGCCGAGCTGCACGGCGACGAGATCCGCTTCGAGACCCGCACCACCCGCGAGAACGTTGGCTTCTGGAATCGCGCCACCGACTGGGTCTCCTGGCGGATCAAGCTCCCCTCAGCCGGCGCCTTCGACGTCACCGCCGAGTGCGCCACCGCCGCCGGCGCCACCGAACTGGTCCTGGAGGTCGCGGGGCAACAGCTCACCGGCCAGGTTCCTTCGACCGGCGACTGGGACAAGTACGCGACGGTGCCCTTCGGCAAGCTCACGCTCGACAAGCCCGGCGAGTACGTCCTCAGCGTCAGGCCGAAGAACCCGCAGACCTGGCGGCCGGTGAACCTGATCGCGGTGAACATGAGTACGGCCAAGTGATGGACGCGGACGGCGGAACTGCTGGCGTCGGAAAGAGTGTCGCGGACGACGCCTGGGAGTAGGGCATGCCCCCGTGCCTGACGTGTCCTCTGGTCTGGTGGAACCCGACGAAGGAGGTTCTCCGTCGCACTCCGATGTGCCCGGCGTGGCGGACGCTGGACGCGTCGCCCTACCTGGAACACCTGGCCGCCCAAGGAGGTGATGGCTCCCCAACTGGCGAACCCCAGACGTAGGCTTCCTTCTGAGCAGTCAATCGCCCCTGCTCACGGCGGCGGGCCCGAGTTCCGTCCGTTGCGCGGTCGCTCCAGCGTTCTCACAAGGAGGCCCCGATGGGTGGCCTATCGCTGTTCCTCAAGCGTGGCAAGCTCCTCCGCACGTTGCTGGGGGATGATCCAGAGGCACGCTCGTCGGCGGCCAAGGAACTCGCGGGCCTTGGCTGGGTGCCCACAGCACCCGAGGAGAAGGCTGCTTGTCTCGTGGGTGACTGGAAGCTGGACGACGCGGCGGCCCTCGGGTCGGTAGCCGTCAGGTTCCTGGGGCAGTCAATGGTGAAGGCGAACCCCAGGACGCGCGTCAAGATAGCAGAACTCCTGGGCCAGCTGGGCGACTCCACGGCTGTGCCCTACCTGATCGAGGCTATACGGGAGGGCGACTGCTGGGTAGCGATGGACGGGTCGTTCCTTGCGACGGAGGCGAGCCGCGCGGCGGTGGAGCGCATGGGCTCCATCTTCGGCGGTCTTGGGAACATTGGCGGCATGATCGACCTCGGTGGCGCACGTGTGGAAGTGCGCAAGGCCTGCGAAGAGGCTCTGGTGGCCATCTCTCGGTGCGGCGCGGACATCCTGCCCCAGATGGCTCAACTGAGAGAGTCAGGGGCCCCGTGGGTACGCGAATCGCTGGCGAACGTAGCCGACAGAATCAGTAAGGCATAGGGGGGTCTCATCGGTGGGCATCCTCGGGTCCCTTTTCCGCCGACCTTCCCCGAACCTCGGGCTGAACACGCCGGACCACATCTACCTCGAATCCGCGGACGTGCACGTTGCGCGTGGGGAGGAAGCACTTCACAGCGGCGATCTTGACAAGGCCCTGATCGAGTTCAAGTATGCGGTCATTGCCGATAATGAGGTTGGCCGTCAGAACCCAAAGGCCCTGTCACACCTCAAGGGGCCGGTGCTAGGCCCCCTCAACATCAAGCGCACCACCAAGGGCCAGTCGCTTATGGCACGTGCCCTGGAGGCGCAACAACGGGGCGATCATTCACGAGCTGTCAAACTCGCCACCGAGGCGATGGGCCTCTGCCCGATGGCCGAGATCCCCTGCTACGGGCTGCGGGGCAAGTCGTATGTCGCCCTGAGCAGGTTCCAAGAGGCTGTTGCCGACCTGACCATAGCAATCGCGTACGCCCCCAATGTTGCTGAGTTCTACGCAGCCAGGGCGACGGCGCACGAGGCTCTGGCCGACAGCGAGTCCGCACGAAGGGACCGGGAGAAGACCTGCACGTTGCTCCGGTGAAGGACTCCGCGGCGGCGCCCGCGAGACCGAGGCGGCCCGACCCGGGGCCACGGTGCCTCGGTGAGCCGCGTCTGTCGGTCGAAGCTCGCCGTCACACTCGCAGAAGGGGGAGAGGCCTGTAGCATCCTCGCTGACGAAGGTTGCGCTGACGGGTTCGCTGCCGAGGGGCACGGTGACGGCCCCTTCGGAGGTGCGGCAGCGCCTCGGGAACTGCAAGGAGTGCGGGGGGCGCATCACCACGCACGGCTATGAATGGGTCGGGCAATACGCGACGGTGAAGGAGCCCACCTTCGAGCAGAAGGAGTACGCCTCGACGCTCCTCTGCGAGAAGTGCTTTCACAGCCTCAGCCGGAAGATGTTCTGGCTGACCTCCATCGACCAGCTTGGCTGCTTGGTGCAGCTCGTGGGCCTGATCGTGGTGATCGTGGGGGCGGTCACCTCCCACGGGGGAGTAGCCGCTGCGGGGGGAGCGATGATCGTCCTGCCCGCGCTCGTCAAGGTGCCTGCCCGGCACGTGAAGGAGGGTCTGGCACAGGGAATCGCCCAGAAGCACTTCCCGTCTCTCTCGGCGTCCGACCCACCGTACTTCGAGCCCCTCTTCCCGTGGTTCGACAAGTCCTACCTGCACTGCGTGCCCACTGCGCTGGCGGTCGTCGTGCACGAGGGCAACCCCGTGCAGGGCCTCTCGCTGCAGCAGGTCCAGGCCATCGTGCGCGGAGAGATCACTTCGTGGTCCGAGCTGGGTGGCCCCGCGGAGCCCATCAACCTCTACCTTGCCGTAGGCCCCTGGCGCAGCTGGACGCTCATCAAGCGGACCTTCCTCGAAGACGCCTCGCCCGGCCCGCACCACGTGGAGGAGAGCGAACTCGCGGCCCGTTCGAAGGTGACGGAGGACCCGAACGGTCTCGCGTTCGTATCGCTGATGTGGGTGGACCTGGTGCCCGAAGGGGTGAAGGTGCTCGAGATCGACGGCCAGCAATGCGCGGCGATGAACGCCGCCTATCCCCTGTGGGTCACACGTGACCTGTTCCCGGTCGCCCCGCCTCCCCCTGCATCAACGGGCTAGATGGGAGCCCGCGACTCCCGTCCTCACCACCCTCGTGTGGGGGCGTGACTCATCACCACCCTCATGTAGGGGCGTGACTCATCACCACCCTCATGTAGGGACGCGACTCATCACCACCCTCATGTAGGGACGCGACTCATCACCACCCTCATGTAGGGACGCGACCCATCACCACCCTTACGTAGGGGCGTGATTCATCACGCCCAAGTGTAGGGGCGCGATTCATCGCGCCCGCGCCTCGCCGTCACGGACTTGTCTATCCACGGACGGACGCCTCGCCCGCCTCACCTCCCCCTCCCTACGGCCTCACACGCCTCCCAGAGCGTCATCTGCGTGGTGGCTTCGGGGTACTCGTTCGCGAGCTTGGTCATCTCGCCGAGGCACGAGGCGTCGCCGGTCGTTCCGAGCGCACGCGCGGCTGGCTGGCGCACATCCATCGCGTTGCGGTAGTCGATGACGGTGGCCAGGAGGCTCGGGTACGCCGAGGGGTCACCGATGCGCCCCAGCGCATCCGCCGCGGCGGCGCGGTAGCACGGCGTCATCGCCTCGTACAAGAACACGTTCGGCGGGTCCGCGATGCCGAAGTCGGCCTCCTTCATGTCCTGATCGAGCGCTGCTCGCAGCACTTCCACGCTACCCTTGTCTCGCAGCTTCCCGAGCGCCCGCGCGAGGAAGAAGCACGTCCAGCTCCGCTCGCGCGAGGGCTCTTGCGCGCGGAAGCGTTCGAACGCGGCGCGGATGCGCGGCGCCTCGCTCGGGTCGAGCGCGACAACACACAGCAGTTGCGCCGCCCGCGAAGACGGCGCCACGCCGCCCGTGGACTCCGCGGGCGGCGACGCGCTGACAGCCTCGACCAACTCGGCCGCGGGCTTGGCCTCGGGGTCGCCGAGCACCGAGAGGCACGTCTCGATCACCGCCGGAGCCATGCCGCTGCGGTGGATCACCCGCGCGGAGACCTTCTCGTAGTCATCGTCCTCGTAGAGCAGCCCGCGGTCGGGGTCCATCGGCACCGATCGCAGAACCTGCGGCACGATGCCCCTCGCTTCGCGCACGCCCATTGCGTCGAGCGCCTCGAGGATGCGGTAGTGGGGGATGGAGCTGTGGCAGCCCATCAGCCAGCTGTGGTCGGCCGTGCGGAACGTGTAAAACCAGAAGTCCTTCAGCTTCGTGAAGGCCTCCACGAGACATACGGCGGCCTCTTCGGTGCCGATGCGGCCGAGGGCTTCGGCGGCGGCGCCGCAGAGATGATCGGGCACGGCCTGCCAACCGAGTTCGTGGCTCTTGAACGGCACGCCGGGCACGTCGCCGATGTTCTGCTCCAGGATGTCCTTCAGCAGCGGCGCCGCCGTCTCATCCTGCAGGAACCCGAGCGCGCGGATCGCCGCCAGCCGCGCCACCGTGCTGTCGTCTCTGCCCGACGCCACGTACTCGCGCAACGCCGCCTTCGCCGCCTCACCGCCGATGTGCCCCAGCGCCTCGATCGCGAGGTGCGCCTCAATCGGGTCCTCCGACTTCACTCGCGCCACGAGTTCCGCCTCGATGGCATCCCAGTCGTGCGCCTGCACCCACGCCCGCCAGGCCGCCGCCTGCCGCTCGCGTTCCGGCGGGTCCGCGAAGCCGTTGAACTCCTCGGAGTGCCCGGTGAGGTGCTCAAGGGCGACTGCCGCCGCCTGTGCAACTTCGCACGCCCGATCGTCCAATGCCTCCAGCAGCGCCGGCGCCGCCTCGCGTGTGCCGCACGCTGCCAGGGCCAGCGCCGCGCTCCGCCGAACGCCGTGGTCGCCGTCCTTGAGCGCGCCCACCAACGCCGATGTCGCTGACCGCTCCCGCAGGACCGCGAGACACTCGGCGGACGTGCGTCGCGTTGGCGGGTCGGCAGCCGTCAGCAGCGCCACCAGACGTTTCGCCTCGGCTGCCCGCCCCGGCTCAAGCGTCGTACCGTCCTCGGATTGCAGCAGCCGTTGCGTGTACAGATCGATGCTCGCAACCTCGCGGAAGCGGTCGGGCTGCAGGTTCAGCACGCCCCCGTTCGCGGCGTTGTTGGCGCGGAACCGGTGCGAGCCGGCGCTCGGCAGCAGATCGACCGGCGGGCGGACCGCCGCCAGCGGCGGCTTCCCGCTCGGCGTATCCCGCTTCGGCGCATGACAGCCGACGCACGACCGCGTCTCGCCGGGGCGCACGTAGATCCAGCTCAGCTCACTGACCACCGGCCGCCCCTCGGCATCGACCGCCTGCAGGAACAGCGCGCGGTCGGCGGGCACGCGCACCGAGAACGACCCATCCGGCGCGAGCGGTACCGAGCCCAACTCGACGCCCTCGGTGCCGACGTGACCGTACTGATGGCGCGCCGACCGCAGCGTGAAGGGTCGCCCCATCACCACCCGCATCGCCTTCGCGCGCCGCCACTCGCCGTCGGTCTGCTTCGTGTCGAACACCGACTGACACAGCAGCACGCCCGTCTTGTCCGGGCTCCTCTCCGCCTCCGGCTTCACCACCGGGGATAGCACCGGCGGCCTCTCCCTCGGCCCCACGTACGTGACCGAGTGGATGTCTTCCTCGCTCTCGTACAGCTTCACGGCCTCCCCCGTGTCAACGTTCAGGATGGCGAGCGAGCGATGGAATGTCGTCGCCAGCAAGCGCCCGTCGGGCAGCGGCGCGAGATCGAACGGCGTCACATCGCACTTCACCGGCCGCTTGTCCTGACCGTCCGGCGTCGCGCCCGTGATGGTCAGCCCCAGGTGCGAGATGCACGCGACCCGCCCGTCCGGCAGCGGCGCCGGGCACCCGAAGCCCATCACGCGCAGCCACGCGTAGTCCTCCTCCGCGCCCGTCTTCGCATCATAGATGACCTTGTCTCGGTCGGGCCCCATCAGCACGAGGCCATCGGTGCCATCGGGGCGGATGCTGTGGATATGGGTCTCGACCTTCGCGCGCTCCATGAAGTTGTCGTGCCGCACGAAGACGATCCGCCCGTCCGCGCTGACCTCCGGCTCCGAGTCCGCGACGATGTGATACGTCAGCGGGCGGATCTCCCTCCGGTCCGCGCTGAGGGTGAAGAGGCTGCGGGCGGTGTTGGCGTGGTACTCCTCGCGGCAGCCGATGCGGGTCGAGGCGAACACGATGCGGCCGTCCGGCAGCACGGCGGGGTCGTAGTCGTGCCATGTCCCATCGGTCAGCGCCATCAGACCGGACCCGTCGGCGTTCATCCGGTAGATGTGGAACCGCTTCTCACCCTCGGGTGCATACGTGAAGACGATCTCCTGCCCGTCGTACGAGCATGTGGGCGAGGCGATCAGACCCTTGCCCGCGTCTAGCAGGAGCTTCGGTGTCGCGCCGGGCTTCGCCGGCGTGAGGGAGTACAGCCGGTAGCCCGACACCGCGGGCGCGGGGACATCGTACTCGAAGAACGCGCGCGTCCCGTTGATCGGCCAGATCGCCGCCTGGGCGTTGTTGGAGTGCTGGGGCGCGCGCCCCGCGATGAAAACGATGCTCGCCGGCCACGGGTAGTCCGCCGGCGGCTCGGTGAACTTGTCCGGCGGCGGTGGCGGCGGACCGGCGGGTATTGTCGCATCGACGATGAGCTTGCTCGGATCGGTCAGCGTGTCGGGAATCGGCAGCGCACCCCACGGCTGCCCACCGTACTTCTGCAGTTCAGCCGCTGGCTTCCAGAGCGTGTCGTCGTGGTCCGGCTCCCACCAGTTCCCCTTCGGCTCGATGGTCGAGAGCCATCCCTTGTCCGTAACCAGGCTCAGCTCCGCGCCGTCCGCCGTGCGCACGGTGACCGCCGCGAGCACGCCGCCCGGCCCGCCGAGGTTGTCGCCTCGTATCGCGACCACGTTCGCGCCCTGGCTCAGCCGATCCTCAATCCGGAACCGCTCCACCGTGTGCCACGTGCCGCCGAAGTCCAACTCCGCCGCGATTCGTTGGCTGTTCACGTACAGCTCGTATCCGTTGTCGGCGGTGACGACAACCGTTGCCTCCTCGGGCTTCGCGGCGAGCCGGAACTTGCGCCGAACATAGGAGACCGGCCCGCTGCCATCCTGGCCGCCGTCCGGTGACCAGATCCACTTCGCCTGCGACAGGTCCGGCGCTTTCCCCACGCCCTGCGCCCCCGCGCACAGTCCGGCCCCCATCGCAAGCAAGGTCGCGATCGCGTACCGGCACAACTTGGTCACCATGGACCTCCTGGCCCTTCCCGTGTAGGGGCGCGATCCACCACGCCCAAGTGTAGGGGCGCGATCCACCACGCCCAAGTGTAGGGGCGTGATTCATCACGCCCGAGTGTAGGGGCGCCATTCATGGCGCCCAGCAAACCCCGCCACCCTCCCCGCCGCCTCCACCATCCTCTCCGCCCCTCCCGCCGCCACCCGACACCACGCCCCGAGCCCCACCTCATACCCCCCACGTTCCCACTCCTCCCTCGGCGCGAGGTATCCCAGGCACCCATTCGCGCACTCCGCGATCATCGTCGCTCCCGCCTTCACCTCGCGCTTCACCTGCATCCCCAGCGCACAGAACAGCTCGCCCGGAAAGCCCGCGATGACCACATCCCCGATCCTCACGCACTGGACCTCCGCCTCAATGTCGTCCCTCCCGAACTGCGCGAGTCGGTACGTCTCTCGCGCCATGCGCACCACGCCGTGGTCCTCAGCGTGCTCGGCCCTATCGAGCGCCGCCGCGGCCTCCTCCACCGATGGCGCCTCCCTCGCCTCCACCACGAGCGTCTCGCTGGCCGCCGCTATCACAGGCTCCTCACACGCCTCCGCCAACCTTGCTGCTCCCACCGCCTCCAGACTCGCGCCCGCGAGCATCAGCCCATACGTCTCGACATCCCGCCAATCGGACGTGTGGCCTCGAATCGGGTTGATGTCCCCTGCCGCCCCTTGCAGGAACAGGCACGTCGCTCCCTCACCCAGTTCCCGCTCCATGATGGCCATCGCCGCGCCCGGGAAGTCGGCCGACACCAGCGGCTGCACCTGCACCGTCACCGGGTGGCAGGCGAAGTTCGTGAGCAGCACCGGCCCCGCGCCCTCCCGCTCGGCGAGGAGAACGGTCACCTCCTCGTCCAGCGGGCCGTCCTTACGCCTGCGATTGCAGCTCATCCCCGCCAGCGTCGTCGTCGCCCAACTCACCCGCCCCTCGCAGCAGTGCCGCCACGCCAGCCGCACTGCCTCCGCCAACTGGTCCGCCAGCGTCTCGATCCACTCGACGCAGTCCTCGCGCTCCCACAGCCGCGTGATCCCGTACGTCTCCGGCGTCGAGTGCGCATGTGTCGCCGCGACCAGGATGTCCTCAGGCTGCAACCCCGCGCCTTCCGCCGCCCGGGCCCGCACCTCGCCAATGAAGTCCCGCCCGGGACCGAACAGGTCCCGCGACAGCCCCAGCGCATCCGCGCTCACGATCGCGACACTCGCCTCACCGCGCGCGAAAACCGCCGCCCGCGCGTGCAGCGGGTCGTGTACGCCCTCAAACACGCCCTGCCGTGGATCGAACCCGAGGTAGGGGACATGCAGCGGCGGCGTAATGTCAACCTTCGCCCCACCAACGAGAAGACGCCCGTCCATCGCGTGGCCCTCCGACCCTCCCGCCGTCCAACCTTCCAACCTTCCAACCTTCTAACCCTCGAACCCAACCCCCGAACGCCGAACGCCGAACCCCGAACCGCCGTCGCCGTTACATACACGACCGATTACACTCCGCCGCGACCGCCCCCGGCATGTCCATCCTCGGCTTCTCGATGAGCCTGCGTTCCGCGGACTTGACGGCCTCTATCAGCGCCGCGTAGTCGGGGTCGTCCGGGCCCTTGTACACCTCGCCGCAGGTGCCGCGTCCCCCGGCGGCCTTCGCCAGCGGCGCCGCGAGGAAGTCGTTCATCTCAGGCCGCGTGAGGCGAACGTACCCCGCGCGCGGCACGCCATTCGCGTGGCACGCCGCACAGCGCCGCGCCGCGACCTCTGACAGCTTAGCATCCAGGTCCGGCGGGTAGATCCGCCGCCCGCCCTCCAGCGATTCGTCCGACATCTCATAGGTCGAGTAGTACGGTACATTCAGGTCGATCCACGTGAGCACGCGCCGTACCTCTGCCGCGCTCAGGCTGACGCGCGGTGCGCCAGTCTGATCGGGGTGCCCGCTCAGGAGCACTTTTGTCAGCCGGCTCGCCGGCGAGCCCCACGTGAGCGGGTCGATCTGCAGGATGTTCGCCTCGTTCCCGTTGCGCGTATCGATCCAGCTCACATGGCCCCGCGTCAGCACATCGTAGGACACGCTGAACCAATCGGTCTTGTCGCCGCACAGGTCGATGCCCTTCGGCGGCGTCAGCCCGCTGTGGCACGTCACGCAGTGCTGATCGAGCACCGGCTGCACAACCCCCACGTAGTCGAAGTTCCCCTCGCCCCACTCCGGCGGCTGCAGCCTGCTCGGCGGCCGTCGCAGCGCGAGCACGGGCGCAACCGGCGGCGTCGAGTCGCGCGGCTCATGGCAGCCGATGCACCCTTGCGTCTCACCCGGCTGCAGGTGCGTGAAGCTCCTCATCCGCTGCAGGGCCTGCCCATGCTCGTCCAGCGCCTCGAAGTAGATCGGCACATTCGCGGGGACCGTGAAGTGCGCCGAGCCGTCCGCCTCGACCGGCGCGTAGCCCCACACCTTCTTCGGCGCATACGTCGCCCCACACGAGATCACCGGCCTCTGGAACCCGAACCCGAGCACCCCGGTGCGCAGCGACTTCGCCAGCTCCTGGATCACCGCGATCTGCCTGACCTCCCCGCGCTTCACGAACGGCTCCAGGCCCCGGTACACATCCAGCAGGAAGACGGTAGCCTCCTCGCCGGCCGCCTCCTTCGGCAGCCCCGACGCCACGACCCCCGGGCGCGCGCGCGGGCGCACCGGCTGCGGGTTGTAGAAGCCGAGGTCGGCGTCACGTGGCTTCACAACCGCCCACCGCCCGCTCGTGTCCCCCACGTAGATCGACCCCTGCCCCGACACCACGAACCGCTCGCCGTCCACCGGATACGGCCCCTCGAAACCGCCTCGCACGAAGTTCCCGTCCCCGCGATCGACCTGTCCGATCGCGACCTGCGGCGTGAGGTTCGCGATCGCCGCCTGCGCATTCACGCCTTGCTCGCGGCGGATGATCCCGACCCCGCCCCGGATCGGCCCGTTGTGCGCGGTGAGCGTCGTCAGCACCGCCGTCGAGCCCGGCAGCGCCTTCGCCTCCAGGAAGCTCGCCGGACTGAGCACGCGGTTCCCGTAGAACACCGACAGCCCCGTCCCGTCCGGGTTGATCGTCCACAGGCTCTGGATCGGCACCGCCGGCTTGTCCACGTACTCCCACCGGCTGTACAGAATCCGCCCGTCCGGCAGCACGCTCGGGGTGAAGTCATTCACGTAGTTCTGTGACAGCCTCCGCACGTTGCCCCCGTCGGCGTCCATGCGATAGAGCACGCCCGACGGCGTAACCCAGCACAGCGCGCTGCGCAGCGCCCGCGTGGAGAGGAACGCGATCCCCCCGTCCGGCAGCCAGCACGCGTTGTAGTCGTGCCACGGGCCTTCGGTCAGCCGCGTCAACCCCGTGCCGTCCACGTTGACGCGGTAGAGTTGATAGCCCTCGCTCGCCGTCCGCCGCCAACTGAAGAGCACCTGCTGGCCGTCCCACGAGAGGTCGAGGTCCATGATCTGCCCCTCAGGTGAGGCGACCAGCTCCGTGAGCTTCCCCTCCGGTGTCGCCGGCGAAAGTACGTACAGCCCCCCACCCGGCGCGAACCCCTCGCAACACGCCGTGTAGACATGCGACGGCTTCAGCTCTTGCCGCTTGATGACCACCAGCTTGTCGAACCCGAGCTTCCCCTCGCGCACGAGTTGCGTCAGACCCGGGTCCTCCTCGGGCGCATTCCACCCGTCCTTCATGAACTTCGGCAGCCGTTCGACGGGCGCGGCCTCGCCGTACACCTGGATCTCCGCCGCGCCCGGGTTCGGCCCTCCATACGAGCTCAGGAACCGCAGCGTCAGCTTCCTCACCGGTCGCGGCGCGATGCTCACGACCTGCTGCCCCGCGCCCAACCTGAACGTGCCTCGCGCCACCGGCTCATCGTCCGCGACGATCTCGTAGTCCTTCCAGCAGTCCTCGATCAGCACGGGCGCCCGCGAGAAGTACACGACATCTTGCACCGTCTCGGGCCGATCCCACGCCAGCGAGAACTCGGCCGACTGCGCGCCCTTCGAGGCCCAGGCATGCCCGGTGTCATCCCCACTGAACGCGTCCAGGATCACGCCGTCCGTCGCGAACCGCGCCTGGTAGCCCTCGGAGTACTCCGAGTCCGCGCTGACCTTCGCCCTCAGCGCGAGGTTCCTCGGCAGGTGCTTCAGCTTCGGCAGCGCGTCATCCGGCGGGCTCTCCGAGTACACCTCGATCTCCGCCGCCCCCGCGTTGATGCCCCCGTACGAGTTCAGGAAGCTCAGGACGATCTTGCGCACCGTCGTCGGGGGTATGGCAATCCGCTGCGGGCCTGCGTTCATCTCGAACGTCCCGCGCGCGACAGGCTCCGCGGCATCGTCCACCCGCACCTCGTAGTCCTTGAAGCACTCCTCGATCAGCCACGATGCCCGCGCATAGTAGATGATCTCCGCCACCTTCACCGGCTCATCCCACTCCAGCGTGAACGTCCCCTTGCCTCCCGCCTCCGCGCCGTACAGCGCCCAGCTCTTGCCGTAGTCGTTGTGGTCGAGCAGTTCGGGGATGACGCCATCCACCGCATGTTTCGCGAGAAGCTGAATCCCACCATGGTTGTACTCCGAGGACGCCGACACCCGCGCCTTCCGCGCCAGATTCTCCGGCGCACCGGAGGCCGTCTGAGTCGCAAGCAATGCAGGGATTGTCAGCAGTATCGCGCGCATGGGCCTCCGTCCTTGCCGGTGTGTCGTTGCCGTCCACCTTGTATCTTACCCCTCGGGTTGTTCCCCCTTGTGGGGAGGGGAGTCGGGGGGTAAGGTGAGGGGGATCGGAGTCCCCCGTGCCCCCTGGCCAGGGGGCACGGGGGCGGGCGGAGCAGAC
>Ga0194110_10004493_pt1 | contig 16862 bp, 18 predicted proteins | sample TA2Kig1200mmetaG_FD_146192 | JGI IMG/M metagenome (GOLD analysis project Ga0194110, IMG submission 146192) | Freshwater microbial communities from Lake Tanganyika, Tanzania - TA2015032 Kigoma Deep Cast 1200m | ecosystem: Environmental > Aquatic > Freshwater > Lake | place: Tanzania: Lake... | reverse complement strand
GTGGAAAGAAGCGCGATCTTTCGAAAGATGGGAGCTAAGGGCGGACAGACTGATGTTAGTGTTCTCGCATGTATCCGTTTTGCTTCCCTCGCAGATTGCACATATCAAAAACTCTTCAACGCCCTCCTCGAATACAGAAAAGCGGTAACTGTATGGCGAAACATAGGGTTTTAAGGGGCGGTGGCATTCCAAGGGCGGCTTTCTCAAGTTGCCTTTCCACCGTTTTCTTATACTGAAGTGACGTAAGTGCGAGAGAACACCGGTTCGACTATCCTCCGGTGTATTGGTCGTTGTGGGGCTGCGTCAGCAGGTCTTCCGTTTGATCCGGGAGCACCACCTGCAAGGCCATCAGGTCGAACGACTTACGTCATCAACGGCCGGATCATCAACTGCAACACATCGCCATCGGGATCGATAGTGACTTGTAATTGATGAAGTTAACTGAGCGGTGCGAGGCCATCGACCAGCTCTGATTCGCAGCCAGCGGCTTCGGCAACGGCTTGCGCTCGAACGGTCCGATGCGTTTGCGGTTTCGCCGCCGCACCAGAAGACCCGCTTCGCGATAGAGCCGATACACGCGCTTGCGGTTCACGGCCCATCCCTCGCGTCGCAGGCGTCGGTAAATCCGCCGGTAGCCGTAGCGACGTTTGTCGGCCGCAATGGCAGTGATCCGATCACGCAGCCCCTGACAGTCAGGCCGGCGGCTGCGATATCGGTACAGCGATCGTGACATCCGGATAAGCCCGCAAGCGCGTGTCACGCCGAAGTCCCGTTCCGTCATCAACACGGTCACCGCTTCGCGCTTCGCCTGCGGGCTCACCATTTTCGGCCCAATAAATCCTTCAGCGCCGCTTTGTCGAGCTCGGCATCGGCCAGAAGCCGCTTCAGCTTGCCGTTCTCGGCTTCCAGCTCCCGCAACCGTCGTGCCTCCGAGACGGTCATGCCCGCGTATTTGGCTTTCCAGTTGTAGAAAGTCCCTTCCGCGATCCCATGCCGTCGGCATAGGTCTTTGGTCTTCGCTCCGGCCTCGGCTTCTTTCAGCAGTGCAATGATTTGTTCTTCCGTAAATCTCTTGCCCTTCATGGTCTGCTCCTGTGGGTGCAGACTCTACTCCCGTGCGGGACTAAACTCGGGTGTCAGGTCGGCATAGATACAATCACTGCTCACTTCACTGCTCAGTTGGAAATATAAAAATCAGTAAACCATTGGTATTGTTGAGGTTCATCATTCAAAGAACTCTTTCCTTTAAGAACCCGATATTCTTATCATATACTATTACTCTACTGATTATCAATGAGATGGATTCTTAAAACTGAGTAGTTTTTAGGGTAAAAACACTACTCACTGCCCAAATCACTGCTCAGATTCTTTGTTTCTCAACCGCTTGTACATTTCCCTGAGTTCCACCTCACGACTTCTTAGTGGATGACGAGTAGTTAGGTAGTGTTGTGTGGTAGCGCCCTGCCTTCGCCAAGCCGCGCGTGTTTGTACATTCAAATGAGGATTTATCCTATCTCGAAGAAGGCACTATTCAAACCATTATTACATCACCACCCTACTTTGGAAAACAAGCGGGTTGAGTTCAGGGACAATTCGGAAGTATGAAACCATTTTGTGCCCTGCTTTTGCCAAGCCGATGTTAGCCATAGTTTTTTGACTTCATCCACCAAGTTTTTCTTGTTATTTCAAAAGGCAATTTCTTTTTCCGTTTATAAAAAATCGTTCCAAAGATAACCAAAAAGACAGTTGAAAATCTGGAAATATTCGCATAAGTTCCTCCAAGAGCATTAGCATCTACGTCAAAAATTAACCAATAAAGATTCATTAAGCAATGTAGAAAAATTGCTGTCCATAAGTTGAATTTCCACTCTGAATAAACCCAAGAAAATAGAACTGAACCCAAAAATGTAAGCGAAAATATTCCTATGAGCTCATTGATGTCGGTGCTTTGATATAAATGTGCTGCTCCAAACAATAAAGAACCCAGAAATACAGATGGTAAGAATCCTAATCGGGTGAATCTGTATAACATCCCAAAAAGAAATGCTCTGTAGATAATTTCTTCAAAAAACGCCGATGAAATTGTATTAATAATGATTGTTTCAAACGACAATTCTCTGTTAAAATGGAACTTTATTGAATAGCCTATCAGCATTGGCAAAGTTGAAAGAAATGCAAAGGCAATTCCGATAGGCAAACTTTTGGTTATACCTAATTTTTCAAGAATGCTTCGAAAGTTCTTGTGTAAAATTGCTACTGTAATCAGCAAGGGTATTAAGGTTACTGCATAGGCAACAATGTGTCCTATTGCTTTTGATTGAGTAAGTAATTTTACTTCTTTTTGTATCGTTGAAAAGAAATTTACATCTATATAGAAGTAAATTACAAATCCTACAATGAAAACTAAAAAATAGTGAAATCTGCTGGTCATAATTGATTCTTTTTTGCAAAAGTAGAATAAGCAAGTACCGCAAACCAAATTAAAGTGGTGGCTAACAAAAGTTAGGGATGAACAGCAAGGTTTTTTAAAACAGGTAAAGTAGAATCAATATAGTTTCGTGAAATAGTTAGTTCTTTGTCTATATTTTCAAAAGAGATTTTATATCCAGAAGTGTTCCCTTTACATTTTGTTACCTTTTTTAAGTTGACAATAAATGAACGATGAACTTTTTTATGGCATCGGTCTGAATTTGGTTCAATAGTTTGGTTAGTGAAATTCGTATCATTTCCTTTTGAAGGATACCATTATTGTGAAAGTGAAGGGCACAATAATTGTATACTAAGCAATGACGTGATAATGTCAAAAAAGATTTTTTTGAGTGGGTTTGGTAGCCCCGACAGGAATCGAACCTGTAACTAAAATTTAGGAAATTTTTGTTTTTTCCATTAAACTACAGGGGGCGAGCACCGCCGACATAATCATCGACCCTGCGATTGACTGCACTCCTACGAGCCACCGCACTTCGACAGGATCTACCGGGACGCTGCTCGTCCATGTTAACCGTGAGACGCTTGCGAGGGGATTGATTCTCGCGACGCACACACATCCCGACTACCTCACGTCGGCGCCATGGCTGAGGGCTCGGCGATTAGGGGTCCGCGTCAGCATCGGCGAAGATACTACGCAGGTTCAGTGGACATTCAAATGACATCTGAACACTGAGGCCGATTTTCCTGTTGGCAGCCGGTAATTTTTATGCACTGTTTCGGCCGGGCGATTGTTTTGCGTTGGGGGGATTATCGATCGAGGTCCTGACGATACCAGATCATCGACAAGATAGCGTGCCTTGCCTCGTGAGTGACACCGCATTCGTCGGCGATACGGTATTCGCTCCACACTATGGTAGGGCGCGATGTGATTTCTCAAGCGGCGACGCCCAGGCGCCTTGCGCTTTAACGCGAGGACTGCTTGCGCCGCCCGCATCGATTTAAATTAATCTTTACCGAGATTATCTGGGCGAGCGTTTAGAGCCCCCGCACCTTACGCGCTCCGGCGACCTTCGTGACAATAATATTTATCTCAAATGTCGGGTTACGCTCAAGCAGTTCGTCGGCATGGGTAAAATGCGACGCGCAAGGTGCCAAAATTCATGGAATACTCACTGCGCACAAAAATTCTCGCCGAGTAACTGTCTACCCGATCTTAAGCGCGGTGGTATAAATCTGGCGAGTCAGAAAATTCAGCCCAGTATTGCGAGAATTTTGTATCCTGAGAACAGCAGTACGGCAGCAATACCTGTCAGTAAGAAGACCAACATTTCTTTGACCGATTCCTTCACGTCAAAGAGCGCAAGGTGGAGCGACAGATCTCGAGGTGAGCGTCGTCGAGCCGACCGTCCGTGGCGACCTCGACGACGGTTTCGAGGACAAGCGCTGCCATTTCTGCATCATTACGAGCTCCAGCAAGCTCGGCGCGGAGTTCCTTGATGAGCTTATCTCGAGCATCGAGCTCGCGGACCAGCGGGTCCTAATGTGGTCCGCGATGACGCTCGAGTAGGGTGTCGACCACGTCGCCATGGGTGCTGAGGTAATCGGCAGTGAAATTTCGTAAGCCTAAAGTTTCGAAGGCTCGGAATCGCTTCTAAGGTCGATTCGGTGACCCGCTCAAAGCCCATGCTCCACTTGGAATATTGACGCCCTGTGATCTCGTCGCGGCGCAAAATCCGGATGTCACGGTGTCGAGGATCCTTAGAAATCAGCTCGATTAGCGGATCGACTACGACCGCTTCGCCCTCGATAGACTGCAGGAAGGTACCGCTGCCGAAAAGTAGCATCCCCGTAAGATCCCTCTCCGTGTTATTGCGATGGCATTGGTTCAGTAAGGCGAGCAGACCATCGGCCGAGAGTGGTCCGGAAGCCTGACTGATCTAGGTGACGCGAATCATGGTGTAGACCTTACTGAATCGCCCGGGTCCGGTTTGGCGTTAGAGGTGGCGGACCGCATTTTGGTGAGCATGCGTCGGCCCAACACTCCGATGCCGCCGATCGGGAGCACAATAGAACATAATTATGCCAAACATCATTTCACTGAGCGATTACCCTCAGCCCCTTCGATATTGTCGGTGATCAGGTAGGCATTTGACTACAACCTCGCGTGGGCGAGAAGGGCTAACTGCGAATCGATCGTAGTTGAATCCAAGGACCTTATCGGCTCAAATCCCTGTTATGGTCAATAAGTCTGCGCTTGATCGTTTTCTCGATGCTATCGAGCGAGGAGGTAACGCCCTCCCCCACCCAGCGACCCTTTTTGCCCTATTGGCTCTCGTGGTGGTCGTGGCGTCTTGGTTTGCCTCGATCGCTGGGCTCGAGGTGCAACACCCCACGACCGGCACAACTGTGACAGCCGTCAATCTGCTCAGCCTCGAGGGTCTGCATCGAATCCTCACGAGCCTCGTCACCAACTTCACAAGTTTTGCACCGCTTGGAACGGTGCTCGTGGCGCTCATCGGCATTGGCGTCGCAGAGCACTCGGGGCTCATTGGTGCGGTACTGCGCAAGCTGGTGCTTGCCGCACCTCGAGTTTTGCTCACGCCCATCGTGGTCTTCGCCGGCGTAATGTCCAATATGGCGAGTGAAATCGGCTATGTACTGCTGATTCCGCTGGCGGGGCTCATCTTCAAATCGGCAGGCCGTCACCCTATCGTCGGCATGGCCGCTGCTTTTGCGGGCGTGTCGGGCGGGTATTCCGCCAATCTTTTGATTGGAACCATCGACCCGCTACTCTCGGGGCTTTCCCAAGAAGCGGCGCGCATCGTGGATCCTGCCTACACGGTGAGTCCGCTCGCCAATTGGTATTTCATGGCCTTTTCGACACCGGTTATCACCGTCCTCGGATGGTTCGTCGCAGAGCGATTCACGGCCCCTCGATTTCCGGACGATAAGCCGATTTCGGTATCCGGGGATTCTGAGCTAGCTGACGAGTTCACCGCTGAGGAACAGCGAGGATTGCGATATTCCGGCATCGCCAGTTTTTTTGTGACGATCCTGCTCGTCTGGTCGATGCTGCCCTTAGGGACCTTACCGGGAGCAGGATTTCTGCGCAATCCCGAGGACGGTGACCTTCTTAAATCGCCGTTATTATCTGGCGTGGTAGCGATCATATTCTTGTATGGTGTGGTGAGCGGCATCGCCTACGGTATTGGTGCGCAGACTACCAAAAACGATCATGACGTCATCAAAGGTATGAGCACCAGTATGGCGACATTGGGTGGCTATCTCGTGCTCGTTTTCTTTGCCGCGCAGTTCGTGGCACTCTTCAATTGGACGCAGCTGGGTCTCATCTTTGCGGTAAATGGCGCTGAGGGGCTCAAAGCGTTTGGTCTACCGGCGATCCCGCTTTTCGCGATGTTCATTTTGTTGACGGCCACCATCAATCTTTTGATGGGATCAGCTTCTGCGAAATGGGCACTGATGGCGCCGGTATTCGTGCCGATGTTCATGTTGCTCGGCTACTCCCCTGAGCTCACTCAAACCGCCTATCGCGTTGGCGATAGTGTGACGAACATCATCTCACCAATGATGAGTTACTTCGCTCTGATCATCGCATTCTTCCAAAAGTACGAGCCGAAGACGGGACTCGGCACCATTGTGGCGGTGATGTTGCCTTATTCGTTCACCTTCCTCATTGGGTGGTCGATCGTATTCGGGATTTGGCTCACCCTTGGCTTGTCTATCGGACCTGATTCGCCGCTGGCGTATCCATATCCAGCTTATAGGACTGAGTAGGTCACGGCCGCAACGGTAGCGATTAGCAGAGCGGTAGCCGAGCGCACTGCGATGAAGGAGAACATCGGTCGAACGGGAAAGACATGGGTCGTTGCGATGGCGGCCCACTTGTGAACCATTACGTCCTTACCCACTACTGCGCTGACGCTTCGGATAAAATCACGACGACTTCGGTAGCGGATCATCGCGACGACTTGCCAATGCTCGGTCTGTCGAGACTCGATGAACGAGCCGCTACGCCTCGCAATGAAAATAGGAATGTTACCGTACCTAAGGAGATACGGAAAAAACGCCCGCGCATAACGCTTATCCGCTTCGATCGCACTATCGCCAAACGGTGATCCGGGCGGGTAGGCAGCTTTCTCGCGGTAACGAATGAGATTGAGCATGATGAACTCGCGCCCGTCGTCACGCGCGAGTAATGTCCTTAGTGAATCGAAAAGCTCGGGGTCGTCGCGATCGATATTGCGGGAGGTCACGAGTGCGAGAAAGTCGCTGATCTCCGTTCCAGAAAGGGGGCGCGTCCGTCCGCCGTACCAAATCAGGAAGACGGCGAAGACGATCAAGGAGGTGAGTAGCGCGGCGATCATGAGGCGGACATGAACCCATTTATATGTCGGGTAAGTTCTAGCGCCTTATCCTCCTGGAGGAAATGACCAGCCCCACGGATGGCCGTATGCGGTTGACCGGCCGCGCCCGGCACGCGGGCCTGAAATATACGCTCGCCCCCTCGAGTGATGGGATCACGTGTGCTAAAGAGCGTTAAAAACGGTTTATCCCAAGTTTCGAGCACGCGCCACGCGGCTTCGTTAGCTGCACGTTCGGGATTATTAGGCTCCGCCGGAACGAATCGCGGAAATAGACGTGCGGCTACCCGATGGCGACGACTTGGGAACGGTGCGTCATAGGCAGCGATTTCTTTGGCGCGGAGCGTCGTTGCGCATCCGCTCGCCACGATACGGCCTATCGGAAACCATGGACTCCAGCGGGCGAACGCACGCCACACCTTGAAGGCCGTCGGCACACTGCGTCCGGTTCCGGTGGGTAGACCGCCGTTGGCGAGGATGGCTCGAGCAAAGCGATCGGGAGCTGCCGTAAGCATCCGCAGTCCGATTAAAGAGCCCCAGTCCTGGCAGAAGAGCGTGATATTCCTCAGGTCCATCGTCTCGAGCCATGCGTTCATCCAGAGAACATGGTTTCTGTAAGAATAATCCGCTGAATGAGAGGGCTTATCCGACCGACCGAAGCCAACGAGGTCGGGAGCGACTACACGATGCCCTGCTTCGAGTAGTGGGGGGATCATCTTACGGTAAAGAAAAGACCAGGTTGGTTCGCCGTGCATAAGCAGCACTGGTGCGGCATCCCGTGGCCCCTCGTCGACACATGCGATACGTAGCCCCCCGATTTCGAGGTAACGCGGCGCGTAAGGGAAGTCGGGCACCTGAGCGAAGCATTCGTCTGGTGTACGTACCACATGCTCGATATGAATCTCAGGTAGACCCCATTTGATCATGACGAGATTACTTTTCAGAAAAAAAGCTACGGGTGTCGGGTGATACCGGGCCGTTGATGATGAAAATCAAGGACGACCAGATGAAGCCGATAATGTAGGTGAGAGCGACGAGGCAGATAAGTAGCGTTGTATCGATGAAAAATGAAGCCAGCATCGTGATGAAGATGAGTACTCCGGAGTAACGATTGAGATGCTCATGCAACATTATAAGCTGACCACAGCGAATCATTGGAGATGAAGAGTACCGCTACGAGAGTTGCGAGCATGACGTAGATATTAGGCAGACTGGGCGTGAGATAGGATGGGACTAGCGCAGCAAGCACAATGGCTATGCAGGGATAAAAATCTGATCTGCCAGGCTACAGAGTTTTTAGCCGTGGTCACTTGATTGATGTTAGCGTCGAGCTAGCGTGCTGTCGGGTGCGTCCGAAATACCCAAACGCACGAACTATACGACCATCCGCAATCGGTTTGCCGTTTGACTCAAGAGCAGTAACAAGGGATAACTAAACAGCCTGGGGAAGGAGAAAGCATTCGGGGCGGGAAGAGTGCTCACGCGCTCATTTCTTGTGAGATACCCGCCCTGGCACGCTCTACTGTGACCTCAACGCCGTTCAGCGCCGAGTTGCCACACAGCTCGTCAATGAAAGTTTCGTCGGTGAGATCGTTGACGCTAACCCCCGCGTGCTCTTGCGCTACCCGCAGTCGTATACCCGGCCGGTGATGACCCCAGCCATGCGGAATACTCACCACGCCTTGCATCATCTCGCCGCTCGGCTCAACCGGGATCTCTACGCTGCCAGATCGTGACGTAACGGTTGCCAGATCACCGGCGGCGAGGTCGCGAAGCGAGGCGTCGGCTGGATGAATGAGCAGGGTGCAGCGCCTCGGTCCTTTAACCATACGCCGGGAATTGTGGAGCCAGGAGTTGTTAGTCCGCAGATCGCGGCGTCCGATGAGTCGCATCGATTTCGGTAACTTTTTTTGACCGTTAAATAATGTTTTGGCGAGACGGTGGAGGTCGGCAACCAGAGGCTGCGGAGCCAACTCGATGCGTCGATCTTTGGTAAGTAGGCGCTGGGGAAGACAGGGCTCTAGAGCGCCGAGATCGATGCCATGCGGATTTGAAGCGACCTTGGAGAGGGTGAGTCCTCGCGAGAACGGATTCCACTTCGCGCCTCGATCGCCGAGGCGAATACCGAGAGCCACGCTGCGCTTTGGGGTTATTAAGCGTGAAGTCCAGCGGGCGATACCCTTTGGCCTGCGGGAGGGATCGACTTTTTCGATCTGAGCCGACAGTCGGTCGAAGATCTCGTAATCGTGCAGCGCGCCTTGGGGCCTTTTAAAAAGTGGCTTCGAATACTTCACCGTGTTTCGGATTGCGAGTACGTGAAAAATAAGATCGAAGTGATCCCGTTCTAGGGCGGAGGTGGGCGGAAGAATCAAGTGCGCGTGCCGCGTCGTTTCGTTGAGATAAAAGTCGACCGACACCATGAAGTCGAGCTTCGAGAGTGCCTGCTCGAGCCGTCGCCCGTTGGGTGTCGAAATCACCGGGTTCCCAGCTGCCGTCACCAGCGCCCGAATCTGTCCACCGCCAGGCGTGAGAATTTCTTCGGCAAGCGCCGCTACTGGAAACTCGCCACTGAATTCTGGCAGTCCTCGGACTCGCGTCTTCCTTTTTTGAAAAGAGCCGCGCTGACCGAACCCTGCCGCGAGCCCGAGGATATCGAAGGCTGGCTTCGTGAACATCGAGCCGCCAACGTGGTCGAGATTACCTGTGCAAATATTGATAAGTTGTATGAGCCATTGGCATAGCGCGCCAAACTGCTGCGTCGATACGCCCATGCGTCCGTAGCACACGGCAGATTCTGCGCAGGCGAAGTCGTGTGCGAGTTGGATCGTAACCTCGGGAGCGATTCCCGTCGATGACGCTGTCAGCTCCGGGGTGAAGGGTATGACCAGTTCGCGAATGATCTCTAGACTGTTTAGTGAATCGCCGAGTGGTCCAGTAGAAATGAGGTTTTCCGTAAAAAGCACCTGCAGCACGGAAAGCAGGAACAGGGCATCGGTGCCTGGCGTGATGAAGAGATGGGTATCGGCGAGCTCTGCCGTTTCGGTGCGACGAGGATCGACCACCACGAGCCGTCCGCCTCGTGCGCGAAGATCTTTAAGACGTCGCGCGACGTTGGGCGCCGTCATGAGACTCCCGTTGGAGACGACGGGATTGGCGCCGAGAACCAAAAAGAAATTGGTCCGATCAAGATCGGGTACGGGAATCATGAGTTGGTGGCCGTAGAGAAAGTACGCCACAAAATGGTGCGGTAGTTGGTCTACCGAGGTAGCTGAATATCGATTACGGCTGCGCAGTGTTCGCAGGAACTTTGCACCGCCGAGTAGCCCCGAATAGCTGTGGACTTGTGGATTGCCGACATAACTCGCCACCGAGTCCATGCCATGTTCGCGTTGGATCGACACCAGGCGACGCGCGATCGCATCGAACGCCTCGTCCCAAGATATTTCTTCCCAACCATTGGCCGTGCGTCGTAACGGATGGCGGATTCGATCGGGATCTTCGTGGACGTCCTTGATAGCTAGCGCCTTCGGGCAGATATGACCGCGACTGAAGGGATCCTGTTCGTCGCCTCGAATGGAGAGAACCTCCCTGCCGCGTACTTGGATCCCGATGCCGCACATAGCCTCGCACAAATGGCAAGTACGGTGATGAGTCTGCTCGGCCTCGGTCATGACTTCTCTTTATTCTTGAGATATTCGGAGTCTTCGAATACGAACTCATGCCAGTTCGTCGTATTGAAGATTTCAGGGACGAAGCGTCGCGCGCCTTCGCGGACAACCTTAGGCAGTGCATCGAGGCTCGCGATCTTGCCGCCGAAGCCGCGTGCGACCGTTCCGCCCGGCCGACCGTCCATTCCCATCCATGGCGCCCAGCGATTTTTATTCTGTAATTGTAGATGCACGGAGGCCGACAGAACGGCTGGATCCGCAATGTCTGCGAGCGGCGCAGACATGGTCATGAAGGAGTTAGTGTACGTCGTTCGGCTTTGATCAAGCATGTCGGGTCGACTCTCGATTGACTGAGTCGCCAAAAAAATCCGGTCACCGATGACTTCGATCGGTAGTAGTTTCGGGGTGTAACCCATCGCGATCACACCTTGAGGGGTGTAAAGGCGCGGCACTGGGCCGAGACGAAAATGATGAATCGCCGAGGTCCTGCCCGTGATGGGATTAGCAAATTCCTCCAGCGGCTCCTGACCATCGAATCGGGTGTAGAAGCCGACTTCATACTTGCGCATTTCGTACTGGTTGACACCCTTGGGTTGCCAGTAGTCGATGAGAATGTTGTTCATGGTGAAAAAGGGGACGAAGTTCCCCTCGCCGAGATCGGCATAAATATTGAGCCGCATGAACGAGCAGACCGTCGTCTTGCCGAGGCTCCCCACCATTTTAACGTGCGTACGCAGCGCAGTGACGGGATCGCTGAAGTCTGGTAGCGGTGTTGCAGTGGTCGCGTCAGCCGAGGACGACGGCGGCGCTACAAGACCGGCGCCGCCCATAGCCGTTGCGCCCGCAAGCACCGAGCGACGAGAAACCATCATGCCTATCCCCCGAGGACAGACTAACGTACAAAACAGGGTAGCCCTCAGCGGGGCAGAACGCCAAGGGTTGGGAGTAAGGCTGTCCGCGGCGGATTTTCTGGGGAGGTCACGTGTGGGAGAGGCCGCACTTTAGAGCCCGAGTGCTGCCGCGACGGGCGCGCAGGTGATTTTCCCCGCGCTCACATTAAGCCCGGCAGCAAAGCCCGCGTCGTTTGAAAGAGCAGCCTCGAGGCCGTGATCGGCGAGTAACTTGAGGTAGGGTAAGGTCGCTGCATTCAAGGCAAAGGTCGAGGTGCGCGGCACAGCACCCGGCATGTTTGTCACGCAATAATGAGTCACGCCGTGTGCAACATAAGTGGGTTCGGTATGGGTGGTCGGTCGGCTGGTGGCAAAACAGCCGCCCTGATCGATCGCAATGTCTACGATCACTGAACCCGAGCGCATGGCGGCGATCATCTGTTCCGATACCAGTTTCGGCGCAGCGGCGCCGGGCACCAGCACGGAACCGATCACGAGATCGGATGCAGTAACTTCACGCGTAATTGCGTCGACGGTCGCGGCAAGCGTGCGCACGTAGCCACCGAAACGCACATCGAGTTCGCGAAGGCGAGGCAATGAGTTATCGATGATGGTGACCGCAGCTCGCATACCGAGAGCGATCTCCGCTGCAGCGGCACCCGCAACTCCGCCACCAATTACCAGAACCCGTGCCGGCGCTGCACCGGGCACGCCACCGATGAGAATACCGCTGCCGCCTGCCGCCTTTTGCAGCAGCGTAGCACCGACCTGGACAGACATACGGCCGGCCACTTCGCTCATCGGAGTCAGTAGCGGCAGGCTTCCATCTCGCGCCGTGACGGTTTCGTAGGCGATGGCGTGAGCGCCCGATTTCATCAAAGCTTCGGCTTGCGGGCGGTCAGCTGCCAGATGCAAATAAGTGAATAGGATTTGTCCCCGACGCAGCATGGCACACTCAGGTAGCTGCGGTTCTTTGACTTTCACCACGCACTCGACGGCGTCGAACACGGCACGTGCTGTGGGCAGGATGGCGGCGCCCGCAGCTCGATAATCGTGATCACTGCAGCCGATGCCTGCTCCGGCTTGAGTTTCGACCACGACTTCGTGGCCTGAGCGGACCAACTCACTGACTGAGCCCGGCACTAGACCGACCCGATACTCGTGAACCTTAATTTCTTTCGGAACGCCGATTTTCATGACCCTTAGTTTGCTCCCGCGCGAACGACAGACGCTTGCGGAAACAGCGTCGAAAGTGGATCGAAATGACCTAAACTTGCGTGTTTTTAATGAAAGGCGCAAGATTATGCTAATGGATAAGCTCGATCTGCGTATCGTTGCCGAATTGCGCCGCGACGGCCGAATTGCCAACACCGAGCTTTCAGCCCGGGTGGGACTTTCTGAGTCGGCGTGCCTGCGTCGGGTGCGTCACCTTGAGGAAGATGGGTTCATCGAGCGATACACGGCAAAACTTGACTTCGCTAAACTTGGCTGGGGGATGAGTCTGCTTGTCCGTATTACGCTGAAGGGGCAGACCGATCGGGATTTGCGAGCCTTCGAACAAGCAGTAAGTGCCGTACCAGAAATTACTGAGTGCTTTTTGACGACCGGCGAGGCGGATTACGTGCTGCGCGTATTCGCACGCGATGCCGCTGACATCGAGCGGTTACACAGCGCCGTATTAACAAAACTGCCGGGTGTCGCGCGCGTCGAGTCGAGTTTTGTACTGCGCGAGATCGTCAGCGGATCGACGCCACCGATCGAGCGTGGTGCCTGATCGTTAAGCCAGGGCGATCGCTTTTTTCCGATCGCTCTATGTGAAAAAAGTGTTAATCGCGTTATTGAGCGTTTGAGGAGGTGTGACGCCCCTCGAGGGCGAGCAATTTTCGCTTACGCTCAACACCCCATCGATAGCCGGATATCGAGCCGTCGCGATGGACTATTCGATGGCAGGGAATGGCGATCGCAATCGGATTTGCCCCGCAGGCGCCGGCAACGGCTCGTGAGGCCGCCGGCGCGCCGATGGCGCGAGCGATGTCTAGATAACTTGCCGTGCGTCCGGAGGGGATCCGTCTCAGGGCGCGCCATACCGACTTTTGAAAATCGGTACCGTGTTCGTCCAGGGGAAACGCCGGCGCTTTCCAAGGCGTCGACACATGATTAAACGCCGCGCGGAACCAGGGTATCGAAGGGTGGCGAGGGGGCGCGCGCATCGCGCCCAGGAACCGTCGTTCAACGTCCTTGATGAGTTCGAGCGCGCTATCGGCGAACGCGAGCATGCAGATCCCTCGGGGGCTCGCCGCAGCCAAGGTTATGCCCAGAGGCGACTTGCCGACCGCATAGACGAACGATTCAGCGGAGTTAAGGGCCTTAGGCATGGTCAAAGCAGATCATACCGAATGATCGGGTAGACTTTAAATGATGCTCGAACCAGTCGAAGTTCAGCTCATCGTCGTTTTAGGTTTGCTGTCGCTTTTTGCGATGGTGGAGCTCATACGTGGGGGTTTCTTCCCGCGCGAGGTTGACCGCGAGGACACGAAGCTCGATTTTGCCGTGCTTGTGATGTTCCCTATCGTCTCGGGTGGAGTGGGGCTCGCGGCTGCGACGCTGTGCAGCGTACTGATTCCTGAGTACCGGGGAGTTCTTGCGCACTGGCCCTGGTGGGCGATGATCGGCACGCTGCTGGTCGCCGATGATCTGACGCAATATCTTTGGCATCGTCTGTCTCACACCAGCGCGCTCTGGCCCTTGCATCGGGCCCACCACTCGGCCAGCTACATGAGCGTACGCATCGTGTACCGCAACAATGCGCTCTACTACATGCTAATGCCGGGGTTGTGGTTATCGGGTGTGCTCGTATTCCTCGGTTTCGGTTGGGTGTACATCGCGTACATCTTCGTCAAGTTGCTGGTGATCATCGGTGCGCACTGTCACTGGCGTTGGGATGAAGCGCTATATCGCGTACCGGGCTTACGACCGATCATGTGGGTGGTCGAGCGAACGATCTCCACGCCCGCAACGCACCACGCCCACCATGCGCCTTCCGAGAGCGACGGCATAGGTCATTACTCCGGGAATTTCGGTAACCTTCTTTTCTCCTGGGACGTGCTCTTTGGCACCGCCGTGATCACGCGTAAGTTTCCGCCGGCCTACGGACTATTGGATGACAGGCGTTACGGCCATGAAAAATGGTACGTGCAGTTGCTGTATCCCTTCCTCCGATCGAGTCGCGAGGCGTCTGCGCTCGTGATTCCGCCAGGTCGGCCACCGGCTTAAGGTGATAGAGCATCCGCAGTTGGTGACGCTGCCGATACGCGGTAACCTGCAAAGATTTCCGGTTCGGCGCATTTACTGCGTAGGACGCAACTACGCAGCGCATGCCAAAGAGATGGGTAAGGATCCTGTGCGCGAGCTGCCTTTTTTCTTTCAGAAACCCGCCGATGCCTTAGTGGAAAACGACGGAGTCGTGCCGTATCCACCTCAAACTAAAAATTTGCATCACGAAATAGAGTGGGTGGTGGCGCTTTCCCGCGGCGGTCGGAACATTCCGGTGCAGGATGCAAACGCGCATATTTTCGGGTACTCAGTGGGTATCGATTTGACTCGACGAGACTTGCAGAATGCTGCCAAAGATAAGGGTTATCCTTGGGAGTGGGGAAAAAGCTTCGATCACTCCGCGCCGTGCTCAGAGATCGTGCCGGCTTCACAGATTGGCCACCCTCGACAGGGTCGGATTTGGCTTTCGGTGAACGGCGCTCTGTGTCAGGAGGGTGATATCGCTGACTTGATTTGGTCGGTACCGGAAGTGATTGCGGAGATCTCCGCGTCGATGATGCTTGCGCCCGGCGACCTCGTCTACACCGGTACACCCGCTGGGGTGGGTGCGGTCGCCATAGGTGATCTGATCGAGGGCGGCGTCGAGGGTGTGGCGGAGATCGGCATTCGCATCGGAGCGGCTCAATGATCCTGCATGACTTTTGGCGCAGCTCCGCAGCTTACCGTGTCCGCATTGCCCTCAACCTCAAGGGCATCGCTGTGACACAAATAAGTCACAGGTTATCTGGGGGCGGACATCGCTCGGCAGAGTTTCTGCGGGTAAATCCGCAGGGCTTCGTTCCTGCGCTACAAGCGGGCGAAGACGTCGTGACGCAGTCGATTGCCATTATCGAGTATCTCGAAGAAACCCACCCCGAGCCGCCTTTATTGCCGAAGAGCCCGACGGAACGCGCCACGGTTCGCGCAATGGCATTGAGCGTGGCTTGCGACATTCACCCGCTTAATAATTTGCGAGTGCTCGGTTTTCTCCGCAGCGAGCTCGACGCCGACGAAGAGGACGTGAATGGATGGATTCGTCATTGGATCGGAATCGGATTCGAGGCCCTTGAGGTACAGGTGAGGCGCTGGTCGACGGATGGACGGTATTGCTACGGCAGTCGCACGACGCTCGCCGATGCCTGTCTCGTGCCGCAGATGTACAACGCACGACGTTTCGGATGCGATCTTTCGCCTTACCCGACTCTGGTCGGCATTGACGCGCAGTGCCGATCTCTCGAGGCTTTCTTGAAAGCAGCCCCTGAGGCTCAGCCCGACGCGGGCTGAACATCAGGCTGCGAGTGCGACCGTGACCTTGTTATCGGGTCCGATATCAGAGATGTCGAGCGTGACGCCGAGGACTTCGGCGTAGCCCTTTAACCGCGGTTTCATCCAAAGTTCGTGCACTTCCTGATCGGTGAGGTTGAACTCACCGGTTTTCTTTGTAAGGTTGAGTACCTTCGAATAGGGGAAGGTGAATGATCGCTTCCCCGGCTCGGACTTAAGGTCGAGGCACAGCTGGTACAGACAGGTCGTTCGATCGAAGATTCCAGCGAGAGCAATCTCTTTTTCGCCAGTCTTTTCGATCATGCCTTTCAGGCGCTGCAGCATCGGCTGCATAGTCTTTACGTCGTGAGCAACGTAGTCGGCAATACGGCCGTTTTTAATGGCAAATTGCACCGAACTCAGATGTATTTTAACGAGCGCATCGTTCAAATCGTGGGGGTAGGGCGTGTTGTCATCGAGCGTACGCAGCGCCATGGCCACCGCATCGCCCAAAAGTTTTTCGCGTCCCTCAAAGCCGCTGGAGGTGGCGAGCATGGCGGCCATGCTCTGATTGCCGCCGCCGGCCATCATAGCTTTGACCCAGGGCGGCGGACCGCCACCTCCCGAGCCCGGAGGACCGCCCGCGCCCGCCATCATTTTTTTCATGGCCCAGGAAATGAGCCGCGCCTTGAGACCGTTGTTTGTCGAGTCTGACATAGATTCACTCTCCGGCACCGGTTATACCGCAGTTTTCGGCGTCGTATACCAAAACGAATTCCTCGATCCAAAACGGCATGTCAGGGGTGACTCTGAGACCAAAAGGGGCGAGGTGGGTATTCCAGTAATTCGCGTGCAGCGGTATCCACACGGCGGGGTCGCGAATCGATGAACCGTCGATCGCCGTGTGATGCGGCGCA
>Ga0194110_10004487_pt1 | contig 16872 bp, 15 predicted proteins | sample TA2Kig1200mmetaG_FD_146192 | JGI IMG/M metagenome (GOLD analysis project Ga0194110, IMG submission 146192) | Freshwater microbial communities from Lake Tanganyika, Tanzania - TA2015032 Kigoma Deep Cast 1200m | ecosystem: Environmental > Aquatic > Freshwater > Lake | place: Tanzania: Lake... | reverse complement strand
ATCCGTTAGAAATCGGTTAGAAATGGGCAATAAAAAAGGGTTAGAAGAAATTAATGAAAGTCCTAACCCCTCGGTATCACTTGGTGCCGAAGCCGGGATTTGAACCCGGACAGGCCTAATGCCCACTAGACCCTGAACCTAGCGCGTCTACCAAATTCCGCCACTTCGGCATATTTTCATTGTGCAGAAACTGATATCATACCATGGTTGTCTACACTGACATTCTCGTCATTGTCAAGTAAAATTGAACTTGAAATTAACGGCATTAATGCTATGTTAACACGAAGTTTCAAGACAAAGCAGATATGCCTTTCACCATATGAAAGTTATTGAAAATTTAACATCCATACCCCCCGAATTCCTGGGTGCGTACGTTACCATAGGAAACTTCGATGGGGTGCATCTGGGTCATATCCCCATATTTGAAAAGCTCCTTGAAGAAGCCAGAAGGGATGACCGAAAGGCCCTGGTCATTACCTTCAATCCTCATCCGAAAGCGGTACTCCATCCGGAAATCAGACCTTTTTACCTGATCACAACCATGGAAGAAAAAATCGCCCTTTTGGAAAAAATCGGTATCGATGGTCTCGTGCTCATCCCTTTTGATACCTCCTTTTCCCAAATGACTGCCGAAGAATTCATTCGCGATATACTGTGGAATACCCTGCGTATCAGAAAAATTTTCATCGGTCATGACTATACGTTCGGGAAAAACAAGGGTGGAAACGAAACATTTCTCACAGACATGGGAAAAAAGTTAGGCTTTGAAGTACATTCCATTGATGCGGTGAAACTTGACGCTGACACCGTGAGCAGCACACGGCTGAGGCACACAATTCTTGAGGGAAACGTAAAGCTTTCCGCCCAGCTCCTGGGAAGACCATATAACGTCAGCGGCGTGGTAATTCGGGGTAGGAACCGCGGGGAAGCACTTGGATTTCCCACGGCAAACATCAAACCGGACAAGGAGTTACTGCCTGAAAATGGCGTCTACGCGGTAATCGTCGAAATGGAAGGCGCCCGTCACCGGGGCGTGCTGAATATTGGATACAATCCCACCTTTTCCGACGATGAACTTTCTATCGAGGTGTTTATCCTGGACTTCAATGAAAAAATCTACGGAAAGATACTGAACATCCTTTTCATCGAAAGAATTCGCAATGAAAGAAGATTTGAGACGCCGGAAAAACTGGCGGAACAAATCAAAAAAGACATTAACCGGACAAGGAAAATACTGAAACCGTATTTTTAAGTACCGTTCCTCCCTCCCGAGTATCTCCCCCATGAGAGTGCAATACTTACACCGATGGGATGTCACGTATAAAGAAGCTGTCGCAATTCAGGAGGAATTGAGAGCAAAACTGATTCTGGATGACAGAGATGTTCCCGAGGAGATCAGAACCATCGCCGGGAGTGATATATCCTATTCAAAACACAACAGCCTCTTCTTTGCTGCGGTCGTCCTCCTGGATTACCGGTCCATGAATGTCATTGAAGAAACTTCCGTGATCGAAAATGTGCCATTCCCCTATATTCCGGGTCTCCTCAGTTTCAGGGAAGGACCGGCCATTTTGAAATCATTTGAGCGTCTCTGTAACGTTCCGGACGCTGTGATTATAGACGGCCAGGGCATTTCCCATCCCAGAGGGATCGGGCTTGCCTCACACCTGGGGTTGCTCATTGATGTCCCGACCATAGGCTGTGCAAAGAAAAGACTCGTGGGAACTCACGGCGATGTCGGTCACGAGGTAGGAGATTTTACGGATTTAATTCTCGACAGCCGGATAGTCGGTGCCGCCGTGCGCACGAAGAAGAAAGTAAAACCGGTATTCATATCACCGGGGCACAAAATCAGTACGACAAAAGCCGTTCGCGTGGTTCTCTCCTGTTGCAGGGGCTACAGACTTCCCGAACCGGTGAGACTGGCACACCTCACGGTGAACAGGCTGCGATCAAAATTCCTCAGTTCTTGCTGAAATACATTATTCCCGGGATCGAACAGTGCGACGTATACGACATCATCCACTCCCGGCCTGAGAACTGCCTGGGTAGGTCGTGGTGTGGCGCTCTTTATAGAGATTCATGATCTCAGTTCGCGTAAGAACCGCATCGACCCTGCTCACACACCTTTCGATATTTTCTTTGCCACCCTCTTCCCGGTCTACCAGCGCAATGACGCGATCTACTACCATGCCCGCTTTCGTCACAATCTCTATTGCGGTAAGTGTCGATCCACCCGTCGTTATCACGTCATCTATGATTACGACCCTCTCCCCCGTTGTGACATTTCCCTCAATGGCGCTCTTTGTGCCGTGATCTTTTACATCCTTTCTCACGATAAACGATTTAATCGGTTTCCCCCTCTGATAAGAAACAAGGGAAAGGGCATTCGCGATGGGATCCGCTCCCAGGGTGAGACCACCGGCGGCCGTCACCTCTGTATCGCGAAGCATCTCGAAAAGGATGTTCCCGATGAGGTTCATCCCCTCCGGATCGAGGGTTGTGGTTTTGCAATTAAAGTAGTAATTGCTCGTTTTCCCGGAAGTGAGTTTGAACGGGGGGTCCTCCCGGTATTGAAAAGACTTCTCCAGGATGATCTCGGCCAGCCTGTCTTTTAAATGGTGATGGGACATAGGGAAATATTACCTCGAAAAGACCTCACGGTGGTGTGCTCCGCAAACGATCTACATGGGATCGTTGTTTTTCAGGACAAACTTCACAGGAACGTCCACCAACATATTGACGGGAGTTCCCATTTTTCTTCCCGGTTCAAATTTCCATGTCTTTACCGCATCCAGGGCGGACCGGTCAAGTACGGCATATCCGGAAGATTTCTTTACCCGTACACTTCCCACACTCCCGTCAGCGGATACTTCTGTGGATACCAGCACAATACCTTCATAGCCCCGCAGCCGTGCGATCCAGGGATAGGCGGGGTGAGTATTTTCACGGTACTTAGGCACCGCAACAGACACAGCTTTCTCTTGCGAATTTCCCATCATGACATGGGCGAGTTGATTTCTGCTGCCATGAGATGCTGATACCGGGCCTTTAGATCCGGATGCAACGGCATGCGATGTCAGTGAAATCGTATTTTGAAGAGACTGTACTTCGATTGAACCCGGATCCGACGTCACCGTCAGACGTTTCTTTCCCTCCATGTTCTCAGCGGGATTTTCCTTCACCAGGGGCACCACTATGGCCTCGGTCTTCTCCGCAGATGTATTCATCAAAAAAGCGGCTTCAGATAATTTTCCTCCCTCAGTCTTCTGACCGGCTTCCAGCGAAACGAGCGACACGTGAAGAACAGAAACTTCTCCAAGTCTCAAGGCAGTTGACATCGCGGTGGCTGTCGACAGAATCAGAATCAATCCTATATGAACCGCGAGAGACGCAGATGCAGCAAATATCATGTCTTTGCGCGGGTTCCCGTTATTTCTGCAGGAAAGAAGCGTCATGTCCTGCGGTTCTGAGTAATCTTTTCCAGGAATCTCATCAAATGACATGCAATAACACCTTTAACTTAACACGCTTGACACGGTCTAAACACTGCCGCGCTCCCTAAGCATTATACGTTTTCGTTGAGCGGAGCAGCCGGTTGATCACCCGGACTGCTTCCACACCGTCTTTCGCATAGACCGCACCGATCGATCGGGCGTAGGCTTTCGTGACAACGGCGCCACCCACAATGAACGGGCACCTGTATCCACCCGCCCGGGCGAGATCGACGACCTCCCTCATACGCTCCATGGTAGTGGTCATCAGAGCGGAGAGGCCGACTACCACGGGATGCGTATCCTTTATCGCCTCAACAATAACCCTTGCGGGTACGTCCTTGCCGAGGTCAATGATTTCGTAGCCGTGATTCCTCAGCATCAAAGCGACGATGTTCTTGCCAATATCGTGGATGTCCCCCTTTACCGTTGCCAGGATGACAGCTCCTTTACCCTTTCTCGTCTCCCCGCTGCTACGAAGACAGGGCTCAAGGTGACTGAGGGCGGTTTTCATCGCTTCGGCGCTGGCAATCAACTGCGGCAAAAAATACTTCCTCTGATCGAACAATTCGCCTACCCGGACGATGGCAGGAATCATCACTTTATTCACGAGCCGGGAAGGCTTTTTCCCTGATGCAATAGCAGCATCCATCATAGAAACAATATCGTCCCTGTTCCCCTCCAGAATCGCTCCGAATACCTTCTGTTCCGGAGATACGTGCTCCCGAGGTATGGCGGAACTATCCTCCCCGCGCATCTCAGAAAAATGCCGGATGTATGACAACGCATCCCTGTCTTTCTGCATGAATACATTGCCAGCCATCTTTACGTTCATGAGTTCTCTCTCCGCAGGATTGGCGATCGCCATGGTCAACCCCGAAGCCTGCGCCATGGACATGAACCCAACGTTCATCCATTTCCGCTCCGGCATACCGTAAGAAACGTTGGAAAGACCAAGAATCGTCCTGCACCGGAAACGATCCGTACACCAGGCAACGGTTTTTAATGCCTCCAGCACAGCCCGGGGCTTTGAGGCAACAGTCATGACAAGCCCGTCCACGACAACGTCTTCTTTCGAAAAACCAAATTTTTTAGCCGCCTTGAAGACTTTCCTGACAATTATTTTCCGTCTCTCCGCGGTTTCGGGCACCTCGGTATCCGTCACCGGCAGGAGTACAAACATCGAGCCGTACTTTGCGGCAACGGGGAGAAGCTTTTTCATTTTTTCCTTCTCACCGGAGATCGAATTCAGCAACGCACGGCCGGGATAGACCCGGAGGGCAACTTCCACTGTCTTTACATTCGGGGAATCAATGACAAGAGGCAGGGGGGTCGTCGTTGCGAGGAGATGAATGACTTTCTTGATGGCATTCGATTCATCAATTCCGTGAACACCCACATTTACATCCAGGAGATCGGCACCCTGCATCTCCTGTTCCTTTGCCATTTGCCTAACAACAGACGTTCTGCCCTCAAGAAGATCCTGCTGGAGAGCCTTTTTCCCCGTTGGATTGATCCTCTCCCCGACGATAGCGACGGGACTGCCATGATCAAATGACCTGAAACCTCTCGCGGAACTCACCGCGCTGAGGGATTTCCGCACGGGAAGAATCACCGTTGCATCGGATATTTCATCCTTCAAAGATTTAATATGCTCAGGTGTCGTTCCACAGCACCCTCCGATAAGGCTGGCGCCAGCTCCCGCAAGCTGCTTTCCGAACGAAGCAAAATCGCCGGATCCCATATCAAAAACGCTTTCTTTCCTGACCAGTTTCGGCATGCCTGCATTGGGCTTTGCAACCAGGGGTACCGTGGCATACGGTTTCATGGCAGAGATGAAACTCACCATCGCGTCCGGTCCGGTTGAACAGTTACATCCCACGGCGTCGGCACCGAGGCTCTGCAATGTGATTAATGCCGTCGCCGGATCGGTTCCGTTGAGGGTTCGGCCATCCGTCTCATAGGTCATGGTGACAATGGTAAAATGATCGGTTATTTCTCTGACCGCGATGAGAGCTGCCCGGGCCTCCTGGATATCCATCATGGTTTCAATGACGAAGAGATCAACCCCCCCATCCAAGAGACCTTTGATCTGTTCTTTGAAAATCGAAACCGCATCTTCAAACGGGAGATCACCAAAGGGTTCAACGAAGCGCCCCGTCGGGCCTATATCTCCCGCCACGAGTGTTTTGTTCCCCACAGCTCGCCTGGCCAGGACTGCCAGTTTCCTGTTGATTTCCCTTACATCTTTAAACCCGTATTGAATCAGCTTCAACCGGTTCGCCCCGAACGAACAGGTATATACGATATCCGAACCGGCACTCCGGTACGCCGCATGGATCTCCTGTATTACCCCGGGATTCCTTATACACCACACTTCCGGACATACCCCAGCAGGCATCCCCCGCTTCTGCAGTTCCGTTCCGGTTGCACCGTCAAGTATCAGGATTCTTTTTCTGAGAAGTCTAATAATCTTCTGTTTCATATACACACAATACAGAAAATATTTTTCCCCCCGGAATGATTAATACAGAAAAAAGTGAAATAAATAAGGATTGGAATGAGGAATTCAATTATGATCTTCCTCCCTCGGGGAAATCAGGATGGACAGGTCTTCCGGCTCAGGGCTCCCTACTCACCTGCCTTCCCATCATGATCCGCTCATGACAGTGGCCATTCAGGTTTTCGTTCCCATCACGGCTGCGGGGCAGCGGGGGCTTTTACCCCTCTTCCTCACATCCACCTTTTTTATGGTTTCTTGTTGCCGGGGGAATATTATAAAGGCAACTTCCGTTTGTCAAGGATAAAACACGCTCACACAAGATGGGGAAAGGGTGGTCTTTCCCCAAAATGTGCAAAGAAATGTTTTTCGTGCTTCGTAATGCTCCATAGGAGCATCTTGATTTTATTGGAAAATCGGCTCTGCACCCGGATAGTTTCAACGAATGCCGGTGATGGCGGTGACGGATTTTTCCGGGATGAGTATAAAATTCTCCGTGATCCGGACACCAATGCGATGAAGTTCAAGAAGATGAAATATCGTTCTCTGATTTTCCAGGAGAAAATCCCCGTAGCCGGCGGAAAATCTTTTTTTTAACAGTCGCCTGTTCTCTCTCCGGAGACCCCGGTTAAAATACGCCATCATCCAGTCCAGGGAGGCATCCACCATTTCGCTTGCCGTTGCGTCCAGCACCACGCCTCGCGTCACATTCCGACCGGATGAGTCTTCCTCAATGGCACTCATAATATCGTCTCCGGCTGTTGCCCCCATGATAATGATCTCACGGCAACCTTTGAGAAACACCGTCAGTTGATTACTCCTGAACATGACATCGCCGGCAAAAATGATTCCCCCGTCTTCTATTGTCCGGACAGGGAAACGCACAGCCGCTCCTCTCAACCGGATCAGGGACAGAGCGTCCAGGATGTATTGTTCCGCCTCGCCCATTTGCGGGGGAGAAATCTGCGTTCTTCCTTTGATATAACCAAGGCGTCTGTAGATCTGATTTCGTGGTGGGGGAATTGATATTGAATCAAAAAAAAGGACAGGATGCATGTTTATTCTTTTTTCTTCGATAGATGCCTCATCAAGCCGCCGTCTTTAATCAGTTCCTCCATGAATGAAGGTATGGGATGAATGCGCAGAAACCTTACGAAATCACTATCAGTGATGGAGATACTCCCCTCCTCACCATCCACCTCGATTTCCTTACCATCGGAAACAATGTTCCACAGCTCTCTGGATTCAAAAATGGCTAACCCCATATTGAAGGAGTTCCTGTAGAAAATCCGGGCAAAGCTCTTTGCAATGACGCAGGAAATCCCCGCCGCCTTAATGGCAATCGGGGCATGTTCCCTTGATGAACCGCAACCAAAATTTTCTCCCGCCACAATGATGTCTCCAGGGCAAATCTTTTTCAAAAATTCAGGATCCACATCTTCCATGCAATGTGCCGCGAGGAAAGCGGGATCGGACGTTATCAAATAGCGGGCAGGTATAATCGCATCGGTATCTATATTATCTCCGAATTTCCAGATTTTGCCTTTAAACTTCATCATGCACCTTCCCAAAGACCTGCGTACCAGGATAAAATACTCCCCATCACCGACTTCTAACCCCCGATCCCGGGCAATTCCCCCGGACCCGCAACCCTGCCTAAGACCGCAGATGCCGCTGCAACAGCCGGGCTTGCGAGATATACTTCACTTCCGGGGTGGCCCATGCGTCCTACAAAATTCCTGTTCGTCGTGGAAACAGCCCTCTCACCATCGGCAAGAACTCCCATATGCCCCCCGAGACAAGCGCCACAGGAGGGTGGACTGATCACCCCCCTCGCATCGATGAATATTTCCATCAATCCTTCTCTGAGGGCCATTTTATAGATTTCCTGCGTGGCAGGCATGATGATCAATCGGACATAAGGCGCCACTTTTCTTCCCCTGAGAATTCCCGCAGCTACCCTGAGGTCTTCTATCCTCCCGTTTGTGCAAGAACCGATGAGCACCTGATCGATTTTCACATTTCCTGCCTGGCTGATTCCCCTCACATTCGACGGAATGTGGGGAAATGCTACCTGCGGTTCGATGGTACTGACATCAATATCGATCATATCGGCGTAGAGCGCATCGGAATCGGAGGTGAAATTTGTGTAGCTCCGTTTTGCCCTCTCCCGCACGTACGCCTCCGTTATTGCATCGGGAATAAAAATGCCATTCTTTGCCCCCGCTTCGATGACCATATTCGCGATAGTCAACCTGTCGGCCATGCCTAAATGACCCACCGCTTCGCCGATAAACTCCATTGCCTTGTAGAGGGCTCCATCAACACCGATCCTTCCGATTATATAGAGAATTATATCCTTCCCGGAGACCCATTTCTGCATACGCCCATATAAAACAATTTTGATTGTTTCCGGAACCCTGAACCAGACCTCACCGGTCAGCATGGCTGCCGCCAGATCGGTGCTCCCCACTCCGGTGGCAAAAGCTCCCAGTGCGCCGTATGTACAGGTGTGACTGTCCGCACCGATCACCAGATCGCCCGGGAGCACAATCCCCTGCTCGGGAAGAAGGGCATGCTCAATACCTGCCTCACCCACCTCATAGTAGTGGGTGAGTCCCTGCTCCTGGGCAAATTCCCGGACAACCTTACACTGCTGGGCGGAGTCAATATCTTTATTCGGAGTAAAATGATCGGGTACCAGCACCACCTTATCTCGATCAAAGACCCTGGTACCGCCGGCCTTCCTGAATTCGTTTATGGCAATGGGAGCGGTAATATCGTTCCCCAATGCAATATCCACCTTCGCATTTATCAGCATTCCCGGGTGTACTTCTTCAAGATCCGTATGCTTACAGAGTATCTTTTCCGTAATTGTCATTCCCACGGTGGTTCTCCGTTCATTGGTATGCGTGTGTTCTTTACACCATTGTCCCCCATTATTCAACCACCTTCACCTTCTTTACATCCCTCTTGAGAAATTCAAGACGGTTCAACGCATTGATGTATGCCTTCGCGGAAGCGACAATAACGTCGGGATCGGCGCCCCGCCCGACCACGGAGCGACTGTTAAACTGGAGTTGCACAGTCACCTCGCCCTGGGCATCGGTTCCCCCGGTAATTGCGTTGACCGCATACTTCTGAAGGTGATAATCAGTCTTGGTAATTTTCCTGATGGCGGCAACGGTCGCATCTACGGGACCGACACCAAAACCCGCGTCCCGGACGATTTTGCCATCTACCTCCATTTCCATGGTCGCAGTAGGAATTGCCACATTGCCGCACACTACATTGAGATAAACCAGCTTGTATTTTTCCTCGACCCGGTACACCTCTTCATACATAATGGCCTCCAGGTCCTCATCAAATATTTCCTTCTTCACATCCGCTATTTCCTTGAACCGCACAAAAACCCTCTTCATTTCGTCAGCAGAGAGTTTGAACCCCATCCTTTTGAGACGCTCGGAAATCGCATGGCGGCCGGAATGCTTCCCCAACACTAAGTGAGTTCCCGAAATGCCCACAGACTGGGGCGTCATTATTTCATAGGTGATTTTTTCCTTGATCAGACCATCCTGGTGGATTCCCGATTCGTGGGCAAACGCATTGGCGCCGACGATCGCCTTGTTGGGTTGCACGGGAATGCCCGTAATGTGGGTCAAAAGCCTGGACGATTGGTAGATATACTCCGTTTTTATCCCGGTAGAGAATCCGAAAAAGTCCTTTCTCGTCGCCAGGGACATGACCACTTCCTCCATAGCCGCATTTCCCGCCCTCTCACCGATTCCGTTAATGGTGCATTCCACCTGGCGTGCCCCGTTCTTGACCGCCGCCAAAGAATTTGCCACCGCGAGACCCAAATCGTTATGGCAGTGTACGGACACGATGGCCTTTTTAATATTTTTCACCTTTTTAAACAGATACGCGATGAGTTTCCCGAATTCTTCCGGCATGATGTAGCCCACGGTATCCGGGATATTCACGGTGGTAGCCCCCACGGCAATCACCGCCTCGATTACGTCACAGAGATAATCCCAATCCGATCTGGTGGCGTCCATTGGTGAAAATTCAACATTTGATGTGTAGGCACAGGCATGTGCCACGGCGGCGCAGGCATCTTTCAGCACCTGATCTCTCGTTTTCTTCAGTTGATACTTAAGGTGGATATCGGATGTGGAAATAAACGTGTGTATCCGCGGATGTGCCGCCTCTTTGATGGCCTCCCATGCCCGGTCAATATCATTAAGGTTCGCCCTCGCCAGACCGGCAATCTGGGGTCCCCTCACCTCCCGGGCAATCTGCCTGACGGAAAGAAAATCACCCTCCGAGGCAATCGGGAAGCCTGCTTCAATGATGTCCACCCCGAGCCTTTCCAGCTGCCTGGCGACACGTAGTTTCTCCTCCGGGTTCATGCTCGCCCCTGGAGACTGTTCCCCATCACGAAGCGTCGTGTCGAATACGAGCACTCTCTCCTTCTTTTTTGATTCCATCGTTTCCTCCTTTCCAACAGAAATAAAAAAGGCCATGAGCTTCTTCGAGCCCATGGCCTTCAGGTTTTTATTTTGTGCTATTTACGGGTTACCTAAAAACGACGGGCGCCGAGTATGAAGCGACAGGCGAAGAAGGGCGAGGCCCAACAACAGATTGTTCACGTTCAATAAGCTGATTTCTCTCGTTTTCTTCATACCAACCGTCACAATAACAAAACCTCTTAAAAATTAGGTTTAATGAATAAAATAAAATATAACCCCTGTCAAGGGTTATTTTTACAGGGTTATTTTTACAACAAGAGATCGCCCGGGGGGAGGAGGAAAAGGAGGAGAACCTCCCCTGCCGGGGGATCTCCGAAAGGATGCAAAGTTTACCAGTTACCTCTCATCATACTCATTCCCGGACCACCGTGGTGAAATCCGGCACCACCCCTCATGCCAGGGCAGAAACCACTGCCCCTTCCGAAAGCCTGGTACTTTTCTTTCTGTTCCGGGGTCAAGACCCTGAGCACTTCAAATCGATGACTTGTCTTTTTGTCGTGAAGTTGATCCCGCAGATTTCTCACTTCTTTCTGCACCGCAAGGATCTTATCCTCGTCAGGATTTTTCTGCAACCAGAGCAGTCTCAGTTTGCCCCGCTTGCTGAAAAGTTTATCCTGAAGGGGTTTTATATCCTTCAGATGAGCCTCACGGAGGGCATTGATCTTCGCCATCTGTTCAGTAGTCAGATTAAGTTGAGACATGGCCATATCGTCGGGACCGTAACATTGACCCCTGCCATGCCCCCTGCCCCAGCCTGGACCAAAGGCAAAAGCTGTTGTCGTTAACGCCGTCACCACAAGGACTGCGATCAGTATTGTTATTACTTTTTTCATGGTTATATTCTCCTTCTGAAATTTCTTCTCTTTTCGATTGTGCATTCAGCAAGGGCCGTGCCAGGAACCGGAGATGCCTCATAACGCATTTAAATCAATTGTTTATTTGCTGATAATGAAAGGGTCCGATTATTTCTTCCTCCTCTTCTCAAAAAAATATGGATAATAAATATCCAATTGTGGTATCCAGACGACTAATAAGTATCCAGCAACTATGAAAAACAAAAAACAGCGAAGTGACAGGAAATTCTGGGCCGGTGTCTCACCATGGTTTATCATCGGGGCCGTGGTCATTTTTGTTCCCATCTTCACCATGATAACCCTGGAAAATGTCAACAAGCAAAAAGAATACACCACACAGTTGTTAATCGAAAAGGGAGAAGCCCTCATCAGATCTTTCGAAGCTGGTGCGAGAACGGGTATAGGAATGAAGTGGAGCAGTTTTCAACTCCAGAAACTGCTCATCGAAACAGCTGAACAACCGGGCATAGATCACATCAGTGTTATCGATACCAATGGAACCGTAATCGCTGACAGTGATCCCTCGATGATAGGTGAAACGTACGCAGCGGATCTTGATCTCGTCCGGATATCCGGGCTGAAAACACCGGAATGGCGTCAGGTACACAATCCCGACGGTGACGACACGTTTGAGGTGTATCGCCAGTTTGCACCTACGGAGATATTTTCTCAGGGATTACTACTCAAGCCGGTCCCCGAAACCCCGGGTCGAGAATCCAAAGGTGCCGTTGCAAGAACAACAGGATTAATTATCTTTGTCGGCATGGATATGGGGCCGATCAACGCATTGAGAAAACAGGATACCCAGCACACGATCATGATGTCCGTCATCTTTGTCCTGATCGGGATCTCCGGCATTATCTCTCTCTTTCTTGCCCAGAGTTACCGAGCGGCAAAAACCACCCTCTCGCGGGTAAAAGCCTTCTCGGACAGTCTGGTGGAAAACATGCCGATAGGTCTTATCGCCATAAACAACCGGGATGAAATCATTTCCTTCAACCAGACCGCCGAATCCGTTTTGGGACACTCCTTTCATGACATATTGGGAAAAAAGGCCGATGATATTCTTCCCCGATCCTGTAGCACACTTTTGCAGACCCTCAAAGTCGAGAAGAAAGTCATTGAGAGGGAAATAGAATGCCCGGTACAAGACGGGCGAATAGTTCACCTGGAAGTGATTGCAACAGCACTGGAAGAAGATACGGGTGACTTTTTAGGCTACGTGATTCTCTTCAGAGACATCACGGAAATTCTCCACATGAAAAAAGAGATGGAGCGGAGCCAGCGCATGGCATCTCTCGGAAGCCTCGCCGCCGGTCTTGCCCACGAGATCAGAAACCCGCTCAGTTCCATTAAAGGCTTCGCCACATTTTTCAGGGAGCGGTCCCGAAATAACCCGGAAGAAGGCGAGACCGCCGCAATCATGATACAGGAGGTGGATAGACTGAACCGGGTCATCAGCCAACTCCTTGAGTTCGCGAAACCCATGGAAATGAACAGGCAATGGGCATCCCCCCAGGAAGTGATAAGGCACACCGTGAAAATGGTAGAGGAAGATTGCAGGAAAAAAAACATCGCTGTTCATACGGATATTTCTCCGAAACCGGAGAACATCTATATCGATCCGGACAAAATCACGCAGGTACTGTTGAATCTCTATCTTAATGCAATGGGAGCGATGGAACAGGGAGGCACGCTCAGCGTTGCTTTTTACCAGTACAATGACCGTATGATACGGATTGACGTCTCCGACACGGGAACGGGAATCGATAAAGAGCATCTGAACCGTATCTTTGATCCGTACTTCACAACAAGGTTGACAGGAACCGGCCTCGGGCTCGCCATCGTCCACAGGATTGTAGAAGCCCATGAAGGAGAGATAAGGGTGGAAAGCAAACAGGGAAGAGGAACAACCGTCTCCGTCTTCCTGCCGGTCTGCCCCAGCTCTGGAATTCCCAACAACATTAATTCTACGCAGGGAGCCACACAACAACCATGAAACAAAAAAACACGATCCTGGTGGTTGATGACGATTTTGCCCATCGCACCATGCTGCGAACCCTTCTGGGCGGCTGGGGATACCATGTTACCGAGGCCGATGACGGCCTGAGCGCCATAGAAGCGGTGCATCAAAGCCCCTTTGACGTCATCCTGATGGATATTCGTATGATCAAGGTTTCCGGACTCGAAGGACTGGAAAAGATCAAGCGTTTCAATCCTGCCATCCCGGTCATAATCATGACGGCCTACGCATCAGTGGAAACTGCCGTACAGGCCCTCAAGCAAGGTGCTTATGACTACCTCACCAAACCTCTGGACTTTGATGAACTTAAAATTGTCATCGAGCGGGCGATGGAGCACAGCCGCCTGCAGGAGGAAAATCGGTACCTCCGGGAAAGTCTGGCTGCCCAATTTGACCGGCGAAATCTTATCGGGCGAAGTGAACCAATGGTGAGACTCATGGAGACTGTTGCCCAGGTGGCACCTTCCGAGGCAACAGTGCTGATTACCGGAGAATCAGGAACAGGAAAGGAAATGATCGCGGGCGCCATTCACTTCAACAGCGGACGGAAGGATGCTCCTTTTGTGAAGATTAATTGCGCGGCCGTCACGGAAACGCTTCTGGAATCAGAACTTTTCGGTCATGAGAAAGGTGCGTTTACCGGTGCTGACAGACGTAAGGAAGGAAAATTCCGCCAGGCCGACGGCGGGAGCATTTTCCTCGACGAAGTGAGCGAGATGTCCCTGGCCATGCAGGTCAAGTTGTTGCGGGTTCTCCAGGAGAGGGAAATAATCAGGGTAGGTGGTGATGAGGTCATCAAGGTCAATGTACGGGTCATCGGTGCGACCAATACAGATCTGATCCGCGAGGTCGAGAAGAAACGCTTCCGGGAGGACCTCTATTACCGTCTCAACGTGGTGACCCTCCATGTCCCCCCATTGAGAGAGAGAAAAGAGGATATACCGCTCATCGCACAGCACTTTTTGACACTCTTTGCCGAAAAGAACCACAAAAACATCAAAGGGTTTACCCCCCGTACCATGGACCGGTTACTGAAACATAACTGGCCGGGGAACGTCCGTGAACTCATGAACGCCGTTGAAAGGGCAGTGGTGCTCTCACGTTCGGATTACCTGAATGAGGAGGACTTTTCTCTCACCCTCCGGGATCAACCGCGACCGGAAGAAGCCCCCTCCCAACGGATCAACACCGAAGCACCATCACTGGAAGAGGTGGAGAGGGAAGCAATCCTGAAAGTCCTGGAAACGGCAGGGGGGAACAAGAGCGAAGCGGCAAGGCGCTTAGGCATTACCCGACGCACCCTGCACCTGAAACTGAAAAAGTACGGCATGATGTAAGATTTCTTTGCATCCGTCCCTTACGATCGATTGAAAAAAATAAATATTTAATTTACAAATAGACGTCCAAATGATAAATACAATTGCATGATCGAACGACCTTACTGGATAAACCAAATTCGATCCTCGTGGCAGAAGAGACCTATCGTCTGGCTGGCGGGTGTCCGCCGTGTGGGAAAGACCACGCTGGCGCAGATGCTTCCCAACGCCGTTTACATGAACTGCGATCTCCCTTCTGTGGTGCGCCGCCTAGAAAATCCAGAGTTTTTCTTTCAGTCGCAGCCACCGGACGCCGTCATCGTGCTGGACGAAGTACACCGTCTCTCTGATCCCAGTCAAACGCTTAAGGTTGCGTCCGATGCCTTCCCTGAACTGCGCATATTGGCCACCGGTCCTTCTACACTAACTGTTACCCGCAAGTTTAAAGACACACTGACGGGTCGAAAAATGGTTCTTCCCTTGCTGCCCGTGCTCTGGACCGAGTGTGAAGCAGCGTTCAACATTCGCGACCTGGATCGCCGTCTCCTGCACGGCGGTCTGCCGGAGGTCCTCTTAAGTGCAACGAAAGATAATTTCTTCTTCTCCGAGTGGATGGACAGTTTTTATGCCCGCGATATCCAAGAGCTCTTCAGCATCAGAGATCGCACGGGTTTTCTGAACCTGCTGCGCCTAATGCTGCGGCAGAGCGGTGGACTTGTGGACTACTCCGCACTGTCCCGCGAGTGTGACGTCAGTCGTCCTACTGTAAAAGCCTACCTGGAGGCACTAAGCGCGGCGTGCGCACTATACGCCATTCCTCCGTTTTATGGCGGTGGCCGTCGTGAGCTCGTGCGCCGTCCAAAGGTCTACGGTTTCGACACGGGCTTTGTTACCTTCGTCCGCGGTTATAGCGACATTCGCAATGAAGACAGGGGCGTCCTCTGGGAACATCTGGTACTCGATACCCTACGGATTGCAACAGGAGGAGAAGGACTGTTTTACTGGCGTGATAAATCGGGACGCGAAGTGGATTTTGTGGTGCTTCGCGGTCAAAATGTGGATGCCGTGGAATGCAAAATAAATCCTGAACGTTTTCAGACGGAATCCCTGTCTGTTTTTCGAGCTCTCTATCATAGGGGACGCAATTATCTCGTCTGTCCCGGAGTTGCGGAACCATATAACGTCCGTATTGGCAGTTTGATCGTCCGCATCACGGGCTGTGAGCATATTATGAAAGACATGGAGGTAGTAACATGAAGAGAAAAACGGCGGTGAAATGAACAATAAAAACGTAAGGAAAATCCGAAAATCGAAATCTGTAAACATGTCATTAAAGATTATCGTTAATCCAATTTATTCCCCCCGCAACTCCCTGAACAGCAGACTCGACACCAACAACAGTAGAAAGCCAAGAAAGCGCTTGGAAGTTCAATGCTTACAATCAGAAAAAGATATACCGTCATATCTGTGCGTTGTAGCAGTTAATCAAAATAACTAAAGTATCTTTTAATTTTTATTAACATAATATGTTAATTATTATTTGACATAACAACGCCATGGATATATACTTCAAGGCAAAGAAGCTGCAAAAAGCCTGTTCCGAGGAAAAGGAAATGCGGAAACAACTCGGGACTAAATGTGCAGAAAAGCTTAAACAACGGATGATGGAATTAAAGGCGGCAGATTCATTATTTGATATCTCTCACCTTCCCCCTTGTCGTTGTCATGAACTGACCGGAAAAAGAGCAGGACAGTTCTCTGTAGATCTTGAAAATCCCTATCGCCTCTTGTTTCTTCCGGCAAACGACCCAATTCCTCTCCTCATAGAAGGAGGGATAGACAGGAAGCGAGTCAATGAAATTGAAATTATTGAAATTTCTGATACGCATTGAGAGAGTTTTAGTATGAAGGCAAAAAGGAAGTTCTGGTTTATCCCGGATTATGCGGTGCCTCCAGGAAAAACACTTCAGGAGGTTATGACATCGCTTGGTATGTCCCAGAAAGAAATGGCATTGCGCACCGGGTTGACCGTGCAGACGATAAATAGAATCCTTAAGGGTGATCAGCCCATCACTTACGAAACCGCCAATCGTCTTGAACTTGTGACCGGTGTACCCGCCCGTTACTGGAACAATCTTGAGCTCCAGTATCAG
>Ga0194110_10004483_pt1 | contig 16886 bp, 12 predicted proteins | sample TA2Kig1200mmetaG_FD_146192 | JGI IMG/M metagenome (GOLD analysis project Ga0194110, IMG submission 146192) | Freshwater microbial communities from Lake Tanganyika, Tanzania - TA2015032 Kigoma Deep Cast 1200m | ecosystem: Environmental > Aquatic > Freshwater > Lake | place: Tanzania: Lake... | reverse complement strand
GCAGGCTCGTATCCGCATTCGGACTCTGCCGATCAGCGCCGGTTAGTTGATCTCCTTCCTGTCTCCGGCAGAAAACCAATATCGCCGCCAAAAGCGCAGCATATCCATCACCGTTCGCGCAATCAATTGCGGCCGCGCGCCTGTGGCACGGCCACTGGCCCGCGGCGCGTAACACACCTCGACTTCCACCAGCCGATACCCCAGCCGCGCTGCCTTGATGAGGATTTCGGCGTGAAAAAACGCGCTGCGCCAGTACTCGATCTCGATCCGCCGCAACACCTCGGTTCGATACATGCTGATGTAGTTGAACTGGCGCAGCTTCATGCCGAAGAGCAGTTGGATCAGGCGGATATTCACCCAGGCGACGAAGAGCCGAAACGCCGAATAGTCACGGCGGTCTGAACGCGCCCCCACCACCACATCAGCGAGAGGCGCGGCGTCCAGATACTTGCGCAGCTCATCCAGGTCGAGCGCCAGGTCGGCGGGGATCAGAATGAGCCATTCGCCCCGCGCCTGCGCTGCGCCCGTGACGAAGCCGCCGCCGATCCCGCGGTTGGCTGGATGATGGAACACGCGCACTTGCGGATGGCGCGCGGCCACTTCATCGGCGATGGCAGGCGTGCGGTCGCGGCTGCCATCGTCCACGATCAGCACCTCGGCAGAGACGCCCAGTTCCGCCAGTTTGGCCAGGATCAGCTCGACGGAGCGACCCAGGCCGGCTTCCTCGTTATAGGCGGGAACCAGAACGCTCAGAATCGGCTGGTTCACACCACCTCGCGCTCAGCTATGCGGCCATCCCCAAAGTCGCGGCCCAGCCGCGGCGCTCGAACTCGTCGGCCACGCGCAACACCTGACCGGCTTCGGCCGAGGCGATCAGCAATTGCACCAGCGCCAGCGCGCGTATCGCATCCATGCCGGTCACCACCGGTTGTGCGCGGCCGGCGGCCGCATCCAGAAACGCCTTGATCTCCGCCTCCAGCGGCTCCACTCGGTTCAGATGCAGCTTGATCACATTGCCTTCGCCGACCCCGCGGAACAGCGCCATCGCATCCCATCGGCTGGGCGCCTCGCTGTTCTCGTAGAAGTACAGGTCCTGTTTGAGGTAGTCCACCAGGAACATGCCGCGCTCGCCGGTGATCCGCAACTCGCGCACCTTGGTTGGCGTCAGCCAGTTGATGTCCAACACGCCGACGATGCCATTCTCGAAGCGGATGATGCCCGAGAGCATATCTTCGTAGCGTTTATGGAGATTGCGCTCGGTCTCCGCGAAGATGCGCTCCGCCTCGCTGCCCAGCAGATAGCGCATGATGTCCAGCTCGTGGGTCGCCAGATCCATCACCACGCCGACATCCCGGATGTAGGTCGGGAAGGGCGATAGACGCCGCGCATGGACCTGGAACACGTGGCCCAACTCGCCCGCAGCCAGCCGGCGCTTGAGCTCCACCACCGCGGGGTTGAACCGCTCGACATGACCGACCGTCAGCGCCAGCCCTCGTGCGGCCGCGGCATGAATTAACTCGTCGGCCTGCTGCACCGAAGCCGCAATGGGCTTCTCAACCAGGACGTGTACCCCGCGCGTGATCGCAGCCAGCGCGACGTCCCGATGCAATTCGGTCGGCACTGCGATGGACACCACATCCAGCTTCTCGCCGGTCAGCATCTCCTCGTAGTCGGCATATGCCGCCACCCTGTAGCGCCTGGCCAGCGCCGACCTGCGCGCTTCGTCAATGTCGGCAATCGCCGCCAGCTCAACCTCGTCGAGCTGCTTGTAGATGCGGACGTGGTGCCTGCCGATGGAACCGACGCCGATAACGCCTGCACGTAACATGAAGGACCATACCTCCTGTATTCTATCGTGGGGACAGGTCTTGCATCTGCCTGGTCTCGCGCCTGCCCGACGCCTACTTGAACTTCAACTCTCGCACGTGAATGTGCGCCTCATCGCCGGCATTGAGTTGCAAGATCTCCAGCCGCAGCCTGGCGACCGCGGGCGGCCCTTTGTCGAAGGCTAACTCCGCGTGCGGATCGGGCGGCAGACCGCGATAGGTCTGCGCATAGGTGATCGGCTCGACGGTTTCCGGCGCAAACAGCTTCGCGGTCAGTGAGAAATCCATCGAGCCGAAATCGGCTGCCAGGCCGGTCATCGGCCGCGGCTGCGCAAAGGTGAACTCGAAGACGAGGGGATTGGCCTCTCGCCCCCGCGCCAGGGTGAACAGGTCGCCGTCGAACAGGTCGCGCAGTTGCCCCATGTCGAGCTGCGAATGGCTGACCTGCACATTCTGGCCATCTATCTGCACCTGCCCCGCCACCGGCTTGCTGCGTTGGGCCCTCTCGGCTGCCAATAGCGCATCGAAGGTGTCGGCATAGGCCAGACGAGCGAAGTAGAAGCCTGGCCGGCCATCGGGATAGGGGATGACGTGCTCGACCGTCACGGTCTTGAACTTCGGGCTGGTGCGCGCCTGGTCGTATTCGGACGGGGTCATGATCAGCACGATGTTCGGGTTGAGATCCCGGCGTGCGTTCAGATAGAAATCTACGTTCAGCATCTGCACGCGCGCGCGCTGCTCCGGCGGCAGGAAGAAGCGGATGAAGGTATCGGCGCCGTTGGCCCAGGTCGAGGTGAGCATCAGCCGCGCCTTTGGATCGCGCCTGAGATATGCTGGGATCGCATCCTCGAAGAGCTGTTTGGCGCCGTATTGCATCCCATACAACCCGTAGTCCGAATGCCAGAGCGGCCCGTTGGCCAACGCATCGCGCGTCATGCCCACGCTGGCAGAGGCCAGCAGGAGGAAGACTACCACGGCGCCCGCCCTATAGGGCAGATTGAGCAGGGACAGGCCGCGTCGCGGGATGACCGCTGCCTCCTCCGCAGCCGAAGCGTTCGCCCCGTTGGCGGCCGCGACAGAGGGGCCGACCGCCGGCCGCCGCGTCAGCAACCCCAGCAGAGCATCCAACCCCAACCCCGCCAGCACGGTCGCCGGCCCCACGAAGGCCAGCACGCGTGTGATGGTGATGTCTACCAACGCCGCGCCGACGGGCGTGGCTGCGGCGGCCAGCAACAGGCTGCGGTGCGGCGACGACCTCACGCGCCAGAGGCACAAAGCCACTCCCACTAACAGCAGCGGCAGCTCCCACGTGGGCAGGTTGCCGTAGCCTTTCATCCGATGCCGCGCCAGGTCACGCTCGTTGGGGAAGAACCAATAGGCCGGGCTGAGGCCATAGGTGTAGCGCGTGATGAACTGGCTCACCTTGGTCTCCAACGGCAGCGCCCGGAACCAGTAGGAGTCTATCGCCCGTAGATGCTGCGGCAAGGAGTTCGGCTGTTGCGTCCGGAAGTTCAGCGCCGGTTGCATCAGCACGAACGCCAGCGCGGCCGCCAGCAGCAGCGTGCGCCAATTGCGCAGGTGATAGCGGATGTCCGAGATCAGCAGCAGCGCGGCGAGCGCAGCGATGATCATCTGGCCGTTGGAGTAGGTGTAGAAGGTCGCCGCGCCGAAGAGCAACGTCGCAAACAGATAGCGCGGGGAGCGCGTGCGATAGAGCATGTAGCACAGCACCGTACACAAGAAGAACGATGACATCATCACCGTCTCGAAGCCGGTGCGCGAGTGCAGAAACCAGGCCGGCGCGGCGGCCATCAGCAAAGCGCCGACCCACCAGTAGCGCGCCTTGAAGATCCACTTGAGGATCAGCGCGGCCGCGCCCGCGGCCAACAGACTGACCAGCGCGCCGGTGGCGCGTGTGATGAACACCGTCTTGCCGAACAGCGCCACCGAGATCGCGTGGACATAGACCGACAAGAGCGGCGTCCAGCGCAGCCCGGCCGCCTCGAAATAGAGCGGGAAGAAGTTTCCCCGACCATCGCGCAGGCCACGGTCGAGCAAGTCTTGAGCCAGGACAGCGTGCGTTGCTTCGTCAGCGAAAAAGTAGATCGGGAACTTGTCCATCGCCCACAGGCGGGTGGCGAGGTAAACGAACAGGCCCAGCCCGCAGAGGACCCACTCCCACCGCGCGAGACGCCGCGCCTGTTGGGCCAAAGACATCATCGGCCCCGGACGCGGTTCAGGTTTCAGCGTGACCGTAAGCTGCACCGCAGCGTTCTCGGGTAGGGGCAGAGGTTTGGCCGGCGTCAGCACCCCGGTTGCGTATACAGCCGCGGTCCTGATCCGCCGACCTGGCCGGGGAAGCTGCGCCAACACCCAATCGCCGGCCAGCAGCGCGGCCAGCGCCAGCAAGGCCAGCAGCGTTGCGGTCAGGCCGATCCAGAACGACCGCGGGCTGTAGGAGAAGGCATAGGTGTGCGCGCCTGGCGCCATCGCGACGGCGAGATAGCCGCCGACGTTCCTGAGCGCGGCGGGACGGCCATCCACCGTCACCCGCCAGCCCTGGTAAGCCTGCATCAACACCACCAGGCTGGCGCCCTCCGCGCCCTCCGCGGTGATCTCGATGCTGTTCGGGCCGGTCACCCGCGGGGGCGTCGCCACGACGTCATCAGCCCACAGCTCGCGTCCCGCGGAGACATCCCCCAGTCTGGCGTTGGTCACGGTGAAGGCAAAGGGCAGGCTGTGTGGCAGCTTCCAGACGGTATGCCCCTCGAAGCGCCTGACCACAGCCGGGTCGGGCAGGTTAGGCCGTTGGTCGTTGCCCATGACGATGTAGTTCGGCCGCGCCAACACCGCGCGGCGATTGATCGCGCCTTTCGTCGGCGGGATAAAGCTGAAGCCATACCAGGCGTCCACATAGCGCAGGTTGTTGGAGATGATCGCGCCGTGCCAGCCGTTCGGGTTGCCGACGTAGAACTCGCCGGGGTCTGCCTCACGCAGCCAACGCATGATCTCATAGGAGACGTCATACGGATCACGCGTGCGCGCATGCTGACGATTGGTGGAATAGACATCGGCTGCGGACCAGATCAGCAAGACGGCCAGCAGCGCCAGCCCTGCCCGCGCGCCAGCCCAGCGCGCCATATCGGGCACCGACATGCGCTGCAGCCGCGTCCTCACGCCGGCCAGCCGCCAGAGCGTATCCAATCCCACGCCGGCCAGCGCAATGACCGAGAGCGCGCCGAAGATCAACATGCGCGTCGGGTAGCGGAACTGGTTGAGGAAAGCGGCGCGCGCGTAGAGGTCGCGCCACGGCATGTCTCGGCTGTCAATCCAGCCCACGGTGAACAAAAAGAGGAGCACGAAGAAGACGAGCGGCCGGCGGTCGCGTTTCCAGAAAGCCAACGGCAACAAGACCAGCGCCAGGAAAGGCCACAGACCGGTGTAAGCGTAGAATTCCTCCCGCGGCAGCGTCTTGATGGCATCGGCCCGTTGGGTATCTGTCGAAAGGAAGTCCAGGAAGATCTGCTGGATCGTATGCGAGCCGGCCAGCTTCGGATCGGCCACCTTGGTGATGTGCGGCCAGAACTCCACCAGCGGCAGCAACTGCACCGCGACCAGCGCCAGGGTCAACAGCCCCACGACGATCAGAACCTTGGCGCGCGCCCAGTGAAAGACGACATAGGGCTTCCGCAGACCGACGCCAAAGGCCATCACCAGGGCCAGCAGCCCGGCGACGAAAAGGAGATAGTAGGCATAATAAACGTTACCGGAGAAGAAGACCAGCGCCATCGAAATGACCGCGAGCACCGCATGAGGCCGGCGTCGCGTCCGCCCGGCCAGCAACAGGCTGGCCAGCGCCCACGGCAGCCATGCGAACCCGAGCACGAAATCGTATTCGCCCTGGAAGAAACGCGCCACTCCCTGCCCGGTGAACGCGTACATCGCTCCCATCCACAGCCGGCTGGCGCGCCCCACGCCAAGAACAACCCCCAACCACCACATCCCCAGGGCTGCGGCCAGGAAGCTGAGAAACAGCGCGATCTTGAAGCCATCCATCACCCCGAAGAGGAGCACGGGTAGCGTGGAAAGCGGGTTGAACACGTGCTGGAACGGATCGGCGATGAAGGGCAAGCCGGTCTGCAGATGGGGATTCCAGAGCGGGAACTGACCATAGCGCGTCAGAGAATTGACCAGCGTCCAATCGAGCGACTGGACGATCTCTGCTTCGTTGCCGGGCAGCGCGCGCCGCGTGCCGAGATCCAGAAAGCCTGAGCAATACGACCAGATCAGCACGAGCAGGATCAGCCAATCCACCAGGATCGCGCGGCCGGCCAGTCGTGGGCCGGCCTCATCACCAGCCTCATCCTGCCGGCGAAAGATCGCGGGCCAGCCCAGGCGCAGTTCTTGCGGGGCGGAAATCGGGCTCAACCAGGCTCGAACTTGCGAGTGTACACTTGTGAGCACGACGCGGATGTCGCGGTCCATGATCGCTCTCCTCAGAGCTTTCGACAACGCACGAACTGGTAAGCCCCTGCCTGGGGCAAAGGTTCTTCGTAGAAGGGGCGCAGCCAACGGTCGAACCAGCGCCGCTGACCGTCGAACAGCACCCACCGGCCGAACAGCCGTTTGCTGATGAGGTGCGGCACGCCCAGGTAGTGGCTGAGATCGAAGCGCCGGTGCGCGGCTGCGGAGAAATAGTACGTCTGCTCCTCCACGTCCAGGCCCACGGCCGCCAGCCTGGCCCGCCAGACCGCGGGCGAGTAGATGTGATGGTGATGGGAGATGCGGTTGAAGAAGTCGCCATAGGCGCGGCTCAGCCGCTGCAGACCGAGTGCGCGAAAGATGGTTGAACCGAGGAGGAATTCGCCAAACATCTCGCTGGGCAATGTCGCAGCGAACGTCCCGCCGGGCTTGAGCACCCGACTGATCTCGCGCAACACGGCATCGTTGTCGGGAATATGCTCGATGACGCAGTTGCTCACGACCGTGTTGAAGGCGGCGTCGGCAAACGGCAGCTCTGTGGCGCTGGCATACATGACCTTGCGATAGACTCCTGTCCGCCGTGCGGCCTCGAGCAGGTCGCGCGGCAGCACGTCAATCCCCACATCGAGCGGCAGGTCGTCGTACGCGATGGACGCAAAATGGCCGTCGCCGCAGCCGACATCGAGCGCCGGCCGCGCCAGCGGCACGCGGCCCATGAACTTGCACTCCACCGCGCGCAGGATCGCGCGGTGGGGGGCCATGTCGTGAAGCTGCTGAACGAGGTAGTCAGTCAACAGAATCGCACTCTACTTTCACTGCCATCCAGTCGCGCGCCAGCGCCGCAGAAAGCGCCTCTTCCCAGAACTGCCGTCGGCCCTCTTGCACGAACAGCACAGATCCCAATCGCGCGGTTTCCTCGACGTCGGGCGTCGCTTATTATACCAGAGAATCAACGCCTCCGCTTCTCCTCGAACAGCCGCTCATACTCCTCCACGGTCCGCGCCAGCTCGAACATCCGCATGATCTCCGCGCGGGGTTTCACGTAGTGGTCGCGGTTGCGCAGCACCTTGACGATCCCGCGGGCCAATCCCTCGGCATCGGCGACCGGAACGATCTCGCCCATGCCGGTCATGGTTACCGGCTGGCGCACGCCCGGCAGATCGGCGGCGACGACCGGCGTGCCGCACATGAAGGCCTCCACCTGCACCAGCCCAAACGACTCGGTGTTGTTGATCGAGGCGACTGTGACCACATCGCACGCGGCGAAGAAGTCCGCCATCTGGCTGGGGTTCAGAGTCCCCAAGAAGGTCAGATAGGGCTCGTAGCGTCTGATCAACGGCTGCATGTCGTACCAGATCGTCTCCCCAATGACCTCTTTGCCATAGGGTCCGGCGAACAAGATGCGAATGTTCGGTATCTCTTGCAGGATGTGCGGGATGGCATTGATGAGATAGCCAGCCCCCTTCTCGTAGGCAAAGCGCGCCGCAAAGCCGATCACCTTCTGGCCGTTCAGCCCCACCCGATCGCGCAGCGCACGCACGCCTTCAGGGGTTGGGTCGGGGATGACGACGGGGGGAAGGATGACGCGTACTTTAGGGTGACAAGGTGACAAGGTGACGGGGCGACCATCCGCAGTCTTCTGGTCGCCCTGCCGCCTGACTGCCTCGTCAGCGATGCGAGACTCCTTGCCGAGGAACCGCGACAAGAACGGAGAATGCTGCGCGAAATCCTCCGTGTACGTCACGATCGTGTCTGCCAGCTTGCCAGCGAGCAGGTTGTCCCAGAACGTCAGGCAGTCCACGATCTTGCCGTACCAGACCGGCGGCATCTGGAGGTCGCAATGATAGGTCAGGATCGGTTTGCGGCCGGCCAAACGGGTGAGGGAGGCCGCCAGGGCCGCCTCGACCTGCGGCAAGTGGATGCTCACCACGTCGTGCGCCCGGATCTCACGCCACGCTTCGAATGGGAACGACAACATAAAGACGCCTTTGTTGAAGCGAAACGCAACCGGCGCGCGCACGATGCGGACGCCGTCCACCGTTTCTTCGTAGGGCAGGTCTTTGGCATAGTGCGAGGTCAGCACGGTGACCGTGTGTCCCCGCGCCGCCAGGGCTTTGGCCAGCCGCTCCACATAGATCGTCAACCCGCTGACATGGGGCCGATAGTAGGTGAGTATGAACAGTATGCGCATGTTGATTCTGAGTCCGTCCTTCGACTGCGGCCTGCACACCTGGCAGACCTCCGCTCAGGGCGCTCCGCAGTGACAGAGAGGCTTACGCGAACAGATGGCGGTTGTTGCGCACCCACTCGAAGAGCCGGCCGATGCCCTCGCGCACGCCCACCTGTGGCGCCCAGCCGAACTCGCGCGTGGCTTTGCTTACATCGGCCACGAAGACTGGCTGATCTCCCGGTCGCCAATCGCGCCAGGCGGCCGGCGTGACCGATCGTCCCACCATTTCACTCAGCAGCGGCCCGAACTCAGCCCAGATCGAGAGGGTGTTGGCCGGCCCGCCGCCGAGATTGTATACCTGCCCGGCAGTTAGTGCGATCCTATCGGTTGCCGCCTGGAACGCTCGAATCAAGTCATCCACATGGAGCAGATCGCGCACCTGCTTGCCGTTGCCGTAGATGATGATCGGCTGGCCGGTCAGGGCTGCGATCACGAACCACGCCACCCAGCCCTGATCCTCCACGCCCATTTGACGTTGGCCGTAGATACACGACTGCCGAAACACCACAGACCGCAGGCCATAGATGCGAGCGTAGTCACGCACGTACTGGTCGGCCGCGCCCTTACTTGTCCCGTAGGGACTGTGAAAATCTAGCGGCCGCGCCTCCGAAACGCCGTCCGGATAGTCGGGCAGGATGTAGCGCGTCGCCAGCTCTTGCGCAGGCGCATCGTCCATCCCGCCGTAGACCTTGTTGGTGGATGCGAAGATGAAGATCGGGTCATGGCCCGCGTTCCGCGCCGCTTCCAGCACGTTGAACGTGCCGAAAGCATTGATCTCGAAATCGGTGCGCGGGTCAGCCACCGAGGTCGTCACTGCGGTCTGGGCCGCCAGGTGATAAATCGCTTCCTGGCCTGCGGCCGCCCGCAGGATTGTGGGATAGTCTCGGATGTCGCCCTGGATGAACCGAAACCCCTGCTCGCCGAAGGATGCGCGCAGCCAGGCCAGATTGGCGTCGCTGCCGCGCCGCGACAGGTTGTCGAAGATCGTCACCTGATGGCCGCCGCGCACATATGCATCGGCCAGGTTGCAGCCGATGAACCCTGCGCCGCCTGTGATTAGAATGCGCATGTATTCACCCCATCACCTTGTCACCCCGTCCCCGCCACCGCCGCAGCACCTGCCCCAACGACGTGCCGTGCACCCACAGCGCGATCACGCCAGAGGCAGAGAGAGTCAGGTAGTTCGCGCTGTGCCAGATCAGAGCAAAGCTGAACGCCAGGTCTTTGGGAATCCCAAACGGCGCCAGTGCGACCGTCACCAAGTAATGAAAGACGCCGATGTAGCCTGGCGAAGATGGCACCAACATGCCGAGTGTGGTCACAACCACCGCGAAAGCCATCGCCGTCACGGGCGCATCGAGCCGAAGCGCCTGCGCCGATGACCAGGCCATGCCGATCACGCCGACCCAGCCCAGCAGCGAAATAGCTACAAGCCAGAGCCCCAGCCGACTGCGAAGCGCAGCGAAACCGTCAATCAGGTGTCCCAACGCCGCGTAGACTCCTGGGCGATCCAGAAAACGCACACGGAGGAAGAGCGCGTGCGCCCACGCCAACACGCGCGCCTTCCAAAACGACAGCAAGACCAACGCCCCCGCAGCCACGAGCGCCAGGATGCCCAGTCCCTGCGCGGCGCGCGTCATCTCAGTGGGCAATTCGACAAAGGGCAACAGGATCACCAGAACGACCAGCAGGGTGAGGGTGTCCAACAGCCGCTCCACTACGATGGTTGATAGGGTGCGTGCGGCGCTGACCGGCTGCTCGCTGACCAACAGCACCAGACGCACCAACTCGCCGCTGCGCGCCGGCAACACATTGCTGCCCAGGTAGCCCGCGCAGAGCGCAGTGAAAAGCGACGAAAACGCCAGCCGGTGTTCTGGATAGAAAAGCAGTTGCCAACGCCAGGCTTTCAGCACCAGCAACGCTACGGTGATCAGCACGGTGGGCAGCAGCCAAAGGTAGTTTGCGTGCGCCAGTGCGTTCCACAGATCGGCCAGATTGATCGCGCGCAGGGCCAGGGCCAGGCAGCCCAGGCTGATGCCGATCTCGAGAAGTCGCTGGGGCAACGCCCGACGCGGGGCCGATGACCCGGCCGTCGGAAGCGTTTGATTCAATGGTGCAGGCAAGCAGTCAGTTCCTCACAGTCCCATATTATAACACTGCAACGAAATGCAGCCAAAGCCGCCATGACTGTCACGATTCATCTGTCTACTCTCTAGGCCAGTTCGGCAGCACATAGCGAATCTGCCAGGCAGGGGGCGGCGGATCCAGCAGATAGACGTCCACCCAACCATACCAAAGCTCCAGGTTGTGATCATCGTAGCCCAGGTCAATGCGCCGCGCGCGAATCGCGCCGCCTGTGTCGCCAGCGATGCCCGGCCCATAGCCAGGCACATAGACGTGCGCGCCCAACTGGATCACCGCCGGATCAACGGCCACGATGCCCCGCCGCATACGCCATCCCAGGCGCGTGATGCCGTAATACGACGCCTCTGGCGACACGCCAGCAGTCGAAGCCGAATACGAAGTGGCCAACATGCGCACCTTGCGCCAGTAACTGAAGACCCCTTCTGAGGTCTCCAGGGGTCGCGAGACGATCTGCCGGCCGTATGCCACGACTTGCGTGATCGGCTGCGCTGCGATCCAGTCATCCAGGAGCGTCCGCGCAACCTCCGCCCCATCTTCATAGACGAGTTTGTAGCGCCGGCGATGCTCGCCGCTCTCGCCGCGTTGGTCCAGCCGCTGCCGATCTATCTCCAGGTGATCGTCGGGGACCAGGATGGACTCGAAGGGGATGGGATCCTGCTCCACCAGGACCGTCTCCAAAACCCGGACTACCTGGATGTGGGTGTTGTCCAGCACCGGCGCCGGCAGAGCCGGCGTCACGCGGTCGCTGCCCGAGACGACCACCCCCAGTTCCACCAACGTGTCGCCGACAGTCTTGCCGCGCGTGCGCGTTTGGATGGTGCGCCGATCAGTGGTGATCAGCACAGGGTGAGAGCGCTCGATCTGGACGCGCAGGCCCGCAGAAACCGCACTTCCCAAGCTCGGCTGAACGCGGTCGCCAAGATAGAGGATCACCTGCTCGCACAGCAGAGCCTCGCCGATGGTTGCGGCGGTGGTGAAGATCGGATAAGGCACGCCGCCATCGTCCACGGTGATCGGCACAGCCCGATGCACGCTGAGGCGTTCGGCTGGGGTCTCATGGCCGACCCAGCCTGCCCGGCCGGCAGCGACATGCGGACGAGCGCCGGGTTGCGCCACAGGCAGCGGCGTCCCAGGCTCCACCTCTTGGCCGTCGCGCCACACTTCGTCTTTGGCCGCCAGGCGCACCCCTGCCTCGGCCAGCAGTGCGGCGACGGTCGTCGCATGACTCAACAGCTCGTGCTGCACGCCGTCGGCGAGCACAATGGCTGGTCGAGCGCGCTGAATCGTCACCGTCAGCAAAGGGGTCAGCGGCGTCGTCAGCGCCGGCTCCACGCGATCCTCGGGCCGCAGGCGCAAGCCCAGGTCGGTCAGCAGCCGTGCGACATCGGGCCGCGAGCTATACACGGTCTCGGCATAGCCATCCACGCTGACCGTCACGGGCACGCTGGCTTTGCGCGCCCGTGTGAACGCGGCGAGTCCGGCTGCTACAACGATCAGGATCGCGCAGAACCAGGCCAGGCGCGCCAGCCAGACAGATGAGGGGACAGAGGGAATGCGGGCTGTGGAGCCCACGTCACGGCTATCGGCCGGCAACTTGCTCATGATCGGTCAACGAGAAACCCGGTTTCGATGCCGAGACCCTAAAGGTCTTGGAGACCTTTAGGGTCTCGGTCCTCACGGCATCTCGACCCCGGCGATCGGCGCCCCACACCGGGTACACGCAGCAGCGCGCATCCCCCGCACGCGCACTTGGTAACCAAATCGCTCGATGACCAACGCGGCGCACTGCGGGCAGAAGGTGCTTTCGGCGCGATGGCCAGTCAGATTGCCGATGTAGACGTAGCGCAAACCGCTATCGCGTCCGATCTGCCAGGCGCGCTCCAGGGTGGCCTCGGGCGTCGGCGAGACATCGGTCAGCTTATACTGGGGATAGAACCGGCTGATGTGCCAGGGGACATCGGGGCCGAGTTCCTGGAACAGCCAGGCCGCGGCCCAGCGCAGCTCCTCATCGCTATCGTTCAAGCCCGGGATCACCAGCGTGGTCACTTCGAGCCAGACGCCCGCTCGCTGCAAGAGCTTGAGATTCGCCAACACCGGCTCCAGCCCTGCGCCCGAAAGCCGGCGGTAGAACTCCCCGCGGCCTGCCTTCAGGTCCACGTTGATGGCGTCAATCAGCCCGGTCATCAGCGCGATCAGCTCCGGGGTCATATAGCCGTTGCTCACGAAGACGTTCTTGAGCCCCAACTCCTGCGCCTCGCGTGCAGTATCCAGCGCATACTCCGCGAAGATGGTCGGTTCGGTGTAGGTGTACGAAATGGAGGCGCAGCCCGCGCGGCGGGCGGCTTGGGCGATCTGCGCGGGCGCAGCGCGGCTGCCCGTGATCTCGTGCCGCTCGCGCGGCATCTGGGAGATCTCCCAGTTCTGGCAGAAGGTGCAGCGGAAATTACAGCCGACCGTCGCGACCGAGTAGGAGCGGCTGCCGGGCTGGAAATGGAACAGCGGCTTCTTCTCGATGGGGTCAATGTGCTGCGAGATGGCCCGGCCGTAGACCAGCGTGACGAGCGATCCGTCGCGATTCTCGCGCACACAGCACGCGCCCTGTTTGCCCGGCAGGATCACGCAGCGGTGCGAGCACAAGTTGCAGCGCACGCGCGCGTCAGCAGGGCCGAGACGCTCCCAGAGGATCGCATCGTGCGCCATGTCGTTCACCTCCCTTCCAGAAGCGGCAGGTTTGCCTTGCGCTTCCTCTGTCAATCTTCCTCCACCGTCACCCCCGGCGCGGGCTGGATTTCATACAGCTCGCTCGCGCCCGCGGCGCGCAGCGCGGCCTCCAACGGCGCGCGGTCGGCGAAGGGCCAGAGCGCGATGATGGTGCCGCCGCCCCCTGCGCCGGCCAGCTTGGCCGCGGGCGCGCCGGCCCGCAGCGCAGCCCGAATCAGGATCTCGTTGTGCTCGCCTGAACCGCCCAAATCGCGTTGGATCGCGTGGTTCTCGTTCATGGCCGCGGCCAAATCCGGCCAGTTGGCGGTCAGCAGTGCGCGCTTGCCCAGGGCCGCCAGCTCGGTGATGCGCCGGTAGGCATTCACCACCTCCGCCTCGCCCTCCAGCCAACGGTCACGCAGCGGCTTGTGCACCTCGCCGGAATGATGGCGGATGCCGGTGTAGGCCAGGACGAAAGGCAGCGCGGGCGCGACCTCGGCCAACGGCTCCACCGTGCCGAAGAGCTCAGCCTCCAGCGAGCGGTAGAACTGCTTGCCGCGGAAGTCCAGGTAGTTCAGCCCGCCGAAGGTGGTCATATACGCGTCCTGGTAGCCGCAGACGACCTCCAGATAGTTCAGCTCGATGAAGCGCGCGGTCTCGGCCACCTGGTAGCGATGCGGGTGGCGACCCAACCAGGCCAGAACAGCACGCGTCATCGCGACCAGCAGCGCGGTCGAGCCGGCCAGCCCGCTCTGCATGGGGATATCGCTGCCGAAGGTGATGTGGCTGACCATATCGGGCAGCCTGAAGTAGCGGAAGACCGCGCGGGCCAGATCGAAGCGGTCGTTGCGCGGCCGCAGGTCGTCCAGCCCGCGTATGACCGCTCGCTCGCCGCCAGACTCCAGCGACAATCGCTCAGCAGGGATGATCTCGACCCAGGCGCGCATCGGCACCGAGCACGATATCACTGCGCCGCCATACATGTCGGTCGGGTTGCCGACGATCCCCGCCCGACCCGGCGCCGAGCAGCGCACCCTGCGTGCCCCTGCCCCAGGCTGGCGGTCAGATGTCATATCCGCGAGCCTTCAGGTACTTGCGCAGAGTGTAGCCGTAGCGCTCGTCGGCCAGCGCAAAATCCACGAACGCCCGGAAGTAGCTCTCGAAGTTGCCGATGTCGTAACGCTGCTCGCCGGGCCGCAGCCGCCAGCCGTACACCGGCCGGCCCCACTGGATCAGCAGGCGGATCGCATCGGTGAGCTGTAACTCGCCCCGGCTGTCCATGGCGGTCTGGCGCAAGGCATCGAAGATGTCCGGGTTGAATACATAGCGCGCGGCCACGGCCAGCCGGCTGGGCGCTGCGCCCACGCGCGGCTTCTCGATGATGTCGCGCAGCCGGAACGGCTCGCCCGCCGGCGGATCGGCCGGGCCGGCCGCCGCGACGATGCCGTAACGATACACGTCCTCGGCCGCCACATCTTCGACCAGGATCGTGGCGCACGCGGCGCTGGCGATGTGGCCCGCAATCAAGGCACGCAGAGTCGCGCCCTGACGTTCGCCGTAGATGATCGAATCGCCCAGGCAGACGACGCACGGATCGCTCCCGGCGAATTCCGCGGCGTAGAGCACGGCGTCGCCCAACCCGCGCGGCTCGGCCTGCCGCGTGTAGAAAAAGCGCGAACTGCCGTTGGTATAGGCCAAATCCGCCAGCAGGCGCTCGTTGCCTGCCCGCTGCAGCGCGGACGTCAACTCAGGATCGGCGTCGAAATGATCTTCGATGGCCTGCTTGCGCCGGCCTGTGATCAGCAGTATCTGTGAGACGCCGGCCGCCTGGAGTTCTTCGGCCACGTACTGCACGACCGGCTTGCGGCCGACCGGCAGCATCTCCTTGGGCATGGATTTCGTGGCAGGCAGCAAACGTGTGCCCAACCCTCCCACCGGCACAACGGCCTTGGCCAGCGGCGACGGACCCGAATTGGGAGTCATGGGACCTCTCCTTTCACCCGGTACAGCATCTCGCCTGCCTTCGGCACCAGCAAAACACCTTCATCCTCGCGACCGGCCCACTCGGCCGGGACGACCGTGGCCGGATCCAGGTAGCCGAGATTGAGGCGCTCGCACCGCTCACGCGGGACCCCGGTCGCCAGCGTCACCCGAATGCGGAGCCGCTCCACGCCGGTGATGGGATCGTAGTCGCCCCGCCCGCGCACATGCGTCGAGTGGGCGAGCACGCCGCCCGGAATATCCTGGAACTTGTCCCATTGCTTCAGGAAGTAGTCGCGGCAGTGGTAGCCGATGCGATCAAGCAAATGGCCGTGCGTATAGGACACCTCGGTGATGTGCGGCGCGTAGATGACCACTTCGCCCCCTTCGGCGATCACCGGCTCCATCTTGTACATCCCCTTGCCAGCGGTCCAGATGTCGTCATACAGACGCGGCATGACCGAGAGCACCCGTTGGAACGGCTTCTCGACCCAGACGATGTGCAACTGCGACGAGAGATCGGCCGCGGCCGACCAGGCCTCTTCGGCCGCGCCGACGTAGAGGCCCGAAAGCGCCGGAAGAGGATAGTCGGGGCTGGCAGCCGCTGGCGCTGACTTCTGTGTTCCTGCCGGCGGCGCGACTACCATGGCGAAACAGAGCTTGGGTCGCTCGATCATGGCGGCCGCGCGGTTGATCACCGCGCGCACCGGCGTATCTTTGGTACCGATGATCTTGTAGTTGGTGATGACCGCGCCCAGCCAATGGGTGAAGTTGATGACATCCGCGCCGCTGATGCCGGGGAAAAAATACTTGTCGCCGCCCGAAAAGCCCACCACCTCGTGCGGGAAGGTCGGCCCGCAGACGATGAGCAGATCGTAGTCAAGCACCATGCGGTTGATGGTCACAGGCACTGCCTGGCGCATCAGCCCGCCCGTCAGGCCCGCGATCTCATCGGCCGGGATCTCGCCCAGGCGAGTCAACGCGGCCGGATCGTCCCATGCGTGGTTGAAGATGCGCACATCAGCGTAGCGGCCCGCGCGCTCCGCGGCTGTCACGCCGAGCAGCCGGGTCAGCCCCTCGTCGTCCAACCCCATGTGCGTGCCGAGCGCGATCAGATAGTCCAGCGCGGCCACCCGGCCTGAAAGCGCCTCGTGGAAGAGGCGAAAAAAGAGCCCGACCGGCGCGGTGCGCGTGGTGTCGGGGATCAAGATCAGGACGCGCTTGCCGTCCACCGGGTGAGTCGCAAACGCCTGCGCGATCAGCTCGCGGACATCATCTTCGGTCAGGTAGCGATCGGTATAACCTTTGCCGTACATGGTTTTCTCCTCCCCAAGGCGATATGGCCGGCCGCCGGCCCCTACCAGAGCTCGATCGCCGCGGCGCGCTCTTCTGGCGCAACCATCCCCGCGGTCCAAATCCAGTACTTCACCGTGTGCCCGCGGCCGATGGAGACGACGTGTGGCCGGCCCTGGGCGTCTATGGCATGCAGGGTGACGCCCCCGCGCCAGAGCCGGGTCAGCGCG
>Ga0194110_10004474_pt1 | contig 16892 bp, 20 predicted proteins | sample TA2Kig1200mmetaG_FD_146192 | JGI IMG/M metagenome (GOLD analysis project Ga0194110, IMG submission 146192) | Freshwater microbial communities from Lake Tanganyika, Tanzania - TA2015032 Kigoma Deep Cast 1200m | ecosystem: Environmental > Aquatic > Freshwater > Lake | place: Tanzania: Lake... | reverse complement strand
CAGGAGGCGATGCAATGTCAACGGTGATGGAAAAGGAGGAAGCCCACAAACTCATCGAGCGGATGCCCCAAAACGCCACATGGGATGATTTGATGCGCGAAATATACGTCCGCGAGGCGATTGAACGTGGGTTGGCCGACAGCAAGACAGGCCGCACCAAAGACGTGAAAGAGGTCCGGGCAAAGTACGGCTTGCCGGAATGAAAGTCCACTGGACAGATACAGCGGAGAGACATCTCGACGCCCTCTACGCTTACATTGCTCAGGATTCGCCCGAGTATGCCAAGCGCATGGTGGATCGCCTTACCCGAAGATCCCAGCAGATTGCCGCCTTCCCATTTTCAGGCCGCAGAGTTCCTGAATACGATATTGACCAGGTTCGTGAAATAATCGAAGGTCCATACCGTATCATCTACCACGTTAAGCCGGATCAGATTGACGTCCTGGCCGTCATTCACGGAGCCATGGATGTCCTTCGTTCGTCAGAAGAAAAGACTTAAAAGATATGGATCTCACCCAGGAAACCTTTTATCTCTTGAGGAATTTCAGGTAAGAATAGAGGAGTCGAGGATTAGTAGTCCGGAGTCGTGATTTTAGAGTTCGGAGTAAAAAACGAAAAAACTCCGAACTACCCGCCTGCCCAATCCTTGGACGGCGGGCAGGCGAACTAAGCGTTAGGATATTTCTTATACTCAATGACCACCTGATCCACGCCGGTCATCTCCTTCAGTTCCACATTGATCGAATCCTGCCGGGAAGTCTCCAACACCTTTCCAACATAGTCGGCGTGGATGGGAAGCTCTCTATGTCCACGGTCAACAAGAATCGCCAATTCAATCCGCCGGGGTCGTCCTAATTCCATCAAGGCGTCAAGCGCGGCTCGAATGGTTCTGCCTGTAAAGAGCACATCATCCACCAGAAGGACTTGCTTATCCTCGATGGAAAAATGAACCTCGGCCTTCTTCACTTCGGGCGTCTGGGTCAAGCGGGTCCAGTCATCTCGATAGAGCGTAATGTCAATGACTCCGGTTTTAAGGTCAATTCCGGTCTTTTGAAAAATTTTCTGCTTCAGGCGCTCTGCTAAATAGACTCCTCCTGACCGGATTCCCACCAGAACCATCTCTTCCAAGACAGGATGCTTCTGAAGCAACCGGTCACATATCCGACTCAGGGATTCCTCAATATCAGCCTCATTTTGGATAATCTGTTTTAAAGACATCTTGCAACCCCTTAGAGCTTTTTCCGCTGAGGCCGTCTAAAAAACCAGAGCACGATGAGGCAGAGAATAAGAAGTCCTGCAACCCCTCCGACCAGTACAGGCCAAGGAGGAATCAAACTCTTCTCTATGTCAGAGGATGCAAGCAGGTTTATTTCTTTCACCGTCTTTCCCTCTTTCTGAACTAAAACCTTTGCTAAAACCTGCCCCTTCTGAATGGGTGCGGTCGCAGATTCCGGTAATTGAGGTACGGCGGACACTAAATTTTCTTTTCCTTTTGGAACAGTCACCCATCCCGTTTCAGAAGCCGTGAGACTCACCTGATCCAATTTTCCCCGTTTAACTTTGAGTGGGACAAAGGACGCGCCCTTCTTCACCGCCTCTACTGTAGAAAAATTCTTAAACCCATGTTCCAGTAACTTCTGTGCTTCAGGCGCCCTTTTCTTCATTTTGTCACATCCCATCACCACCGCGATCATTCTCTGTCCCTCTCTTTTGGCGGTCGCTACGAGATGATAACCCGATTCCTTAATATAGCCCGTTTTAAGTCCATCCACCCCGATGTTCTTATAGAGAAGGAGATTCCGGTTTCCTTGTTTAATGCCATTGTATTCGAATTCCGTTGCGGAGTGAAGGGCAAGCGCCTGGGGATGGTCTTCAATATATCGCCGAGCCAGGATGGCCATATTCATGGCCGTCACATACTGCCCTTCCGCTGCCAGACCGTGGGAGTTCTTAAATTGAGAATCATTCATTCCCAAAGCCTTGGCTTTCTCATTCATATTCGAGACAAAAACCTCCTCCGATCCGGCAAGATGTTCGGCCAGGACAATGCAAGCATCATTTCCAGACGCAATCGCCACCCCTTTGATCAGGTCTTCAACCTTTACGCGTTCTCCTACCTTGATATACATTGCCGAGCTGTCCGTTTTATAGGCGCTCCTCCACGCTTTCTCGCTCACCGTCACCATATCATCCATCTTTATTTTTCCTGCGCGGATGGCATCAAAGATCACATAGAGGGTGACGACCTTAACAAAACTGGCGGGCGGAATTCTCAAATCAGGGTTCTGCTGGTAGAGAATTTCTCCTGTTAACCCATCCATCAGCACTGCTGACTGAGCATCACATTGGAGAGGGTCCTTTGGGGACGATGGGGCCAGAGTCTCTTTCGGGGGCTGCCCTTTTTTCTGAGAGGTTACGGATTGAGAAGGCTTTGTTTGAGTTGTTTTCCTGGACGTCTTGCCAAAGGCTTGATAAGCAAAGGTCAAATAAAAAAATACTGCTATAAGAATGAGCATCGAAATAGTTTTTAGAACCCGATTTTTCATTCTCACCTCCAAAATATTTTAGGTTTTCATAACAGATTCAGTTTCCTTTTTCAATTCGGCATTGAAAACGATCCCCTTTTCGTTTACTATGTGCACTGACCATGGAAAATAAATCTCCTTCGATAAGGGAGTTTGAGAGAATCGTTTCCCTTGAATATAAAGACATGGGATCTCATCTTCCCGAAGATCGTATTCCAGTAGGTTTTTTCTGCCCCTATGCTCCGGAAGAGATGCTTCATGCCGCAGGGGCCTTGCCTCTTCGTTTGATGGGCCCCCCGATCAAGATGTCCCGTGTCCAGGCACACCTCCCACCCAACTGTTGCCATCTGGCAAAATCGTCTCTTGAAAGCCTGCTACAGGGAGAACTTGATTTTCTAAAAGGGATCATCTTCAGCCACACCTGCGATGTGATGCAGGGTCTTTCGGATATCCTTGCTTTCCAGAAACGTATCCCTCTCCAGTTCAATTTGATGATCCCGTCGAACTTGAGGTCTGAACGTTCCCTTCCCTATCTGAAGGAAGAATGTAGACGATTCAAGGATTTTCTCGAAACAAATGTCGGGGTAGTGACACAGGAGAGTCTGGCAGGTTCCATCCGGCTCTTCAATCAGATCAGAGAAAGAGTTCAGCGTCTTTATCAACTCAGACGAAAAGGGCCTGGTCTGATATCGGGTAATGACTTTGCTCAAATCATTCGGGCCGGATACCAGATGGATCGCAACCGCTACCTTGTTCTCTTAGACGAATTGCTGAATGGATTACCACAGGAGCATGAGGGAACCGGTGGGTTCGTCCCTGTATACCTTATTGGCAATATGATCCATTCTCCCTCTTATTTGACAATGATCGAAGAGGCAGGAGCCTCTGTCGTTTATGACAACCTCTGCAGTGGAGCGCGATTCCTACGCCTCATGACACGTGAGGATATCGATCCAATAGATGGGCTTGCGGAAAGATATATATCGTCTTTCTTATGTCCGGCAAAACACGGAGGGCCAACCGCTCATCTTGAAACCCTGATTCAAGAGGTGGAGGAATCCGGTGCCAAGGGCGTGATTTTTCTCTTTTATAAATATTGTGAGCCGCACTATTTTGACTATCCGGATCTGAAAAAGGCTCTCGAGGCTAAGTCCATTCCCTCTCTGCTCCTGGAAGTGGATGATCCTGCGACCTCGCTGGGACAACTGAAGATAAGGATACAAGCGTTTGTGGAAATGCTTTCCTCTGTGTAACATTTCGGATTTCGGAATGCGGAATTCGGATTTAAAATTTAAATTAAAACTTTTTAGCAGTATTTTATTCCGAAATCCGCAATCCGCATTCCGCAATCACCCTGGAAGAAAATTATGACAGAACAGAAACTTGATGCCAACCTCTATCGTCCGATTCAATCAACAGGCGCTTACCGCCGTCTGATGATCGCCTACTATTTTATGGTGAAGCATCCTTCCTGGTTTGGCAAAAAAGTAGCCTGGATCACGAGCGGCGGGCCGGTAGAACCCCTATATGCCATGGGCGCCCTTCCCTTCTATCCTGAAAATTACGGAGCCATGTGTGGAGCCTCAAGGATGTCGCCCTCCCTCTGTGAAGCCGCTGAACATAAAGGATACTCCCATGATCTCTGCTCTTACGCCCTCACAGATATCGGATCCTACTTTACGGGGAAAGGACCCATCGGCCGCCTCCCCAAACCTGACTTTCTCGTATGTGGGAACAATATCTGCGGGACGGTCATCAAATGGTATGAGATTCAGGCACGCGCTTATAATGTGCCGGTATTCTTCTTCGACACTCCCTTTATCCATGACGAGATTCAGGGCCATACCCTGAAATATGTCCAGGGGCAGATGAAAGATTACATCTCGTTTCTGGAAAAGCAGTTGAAACGGCCTTTTTCAGAAACCCGTTTTGAAAAGGTATCCAACTGGTCATTAGAGACCATTGCCTTATGGAAAGAAATTCTCGAACTTTCACGGCACCGTCCTGCTCCGATTGCCGCCTTTGATGCCTTTATCCACATGGCACCAATCGTGACACTCAGAGGGACGCGCTGGGCAGTCCGTTATTATAAAAGACTAAAAAAAGAGTTGGAGGAAAGGGTCAGAACAAAAACAGGAGCGTTTGGACGCGAAGAGATCAGGTTGATCTGGGACAATATCCCCATCTGGTACGATATACGGAATCTCTCTAAGCTACTTTCCTCTAATGGGGCTGTCCTCGTAGCAGATACCTACACATCTGCATGGGCCATGGAAGAACCCAACCTCACCTATTCTTTGGATGGAATGGCTCAGGCTTATGCTACAATCCATCTCAACCGCAGCCTTGATTACAAGGTTAAAAAGATGGTCAATCTGATTCAGCGTTATGAAGCGGATGGATTCATCATGCATTCGAACCGGAGTTGCAAACCCTATTCTCTCGGACAATACGATATGAGGCGGGAGGTAACACGGCTGACCGGAAAACCGGGACTCGTCATTGAGGCCGACCACACCGACTCCCGAAGTTACGCCCCCCAACAAGTCGAAAAACAGATCCTAATGTTTTTAGATATCGTCAGAGGAACAAAATCAAGTTAATTTTAGAATTTCCATTTTTTAAGGTGTGAAATTTAGGATTTGATTTATCAGAAACTGTCACATTTCTTGTTGCTTTCTTACTGAAATTATCGCTTGACCAGTTTCTTTTAAAGGCGTAGAGTATAATCGGAAATCAACAAGATATTAACGTATAAAATTCTCCTTCGATAATTAACCCTTAAATTAAACTAATTCTATATAATATCGTCCAGGACAATGTTTTCTGGAAAAAAACAGCATTATATCTTTTTGAGGGTAAAATGGAGGTCTGGTCAATCATTTTCCCACAAAGAATAGAATAAACATAAAAGATAATGTTAGGGCGGAAATAAATTTCAATAAGGCTAAATTTCCATTATAATTAGATCATGACCGGCTTAGGGGTCAGGTCTCAACATTCATCATGATGCCAACATTTGCACAATTCCATTTTGTCAAATGTTGAGATCTGACCCCTTTTTCTTTCAACGAGTTGCCCGTGGGCGGCCCAAAATGGAAGCCGCTACGCCGCCAATGATAAGGCCTTCAACCCGCTTTGCCTTCAACCACGCCGCAACATCGCTTAATGCGCCTAAAAGAGGGACAAGAGTCTCTATTTTAGACATGGTAGTACCTTCTAGGTTTATTCCAACGCTCTCGAACTTCTTTTTCTCCTGCACGCAAACCTTTGGTCCACCCAATTTCTTTTACGGAACTCATTAACGCAGCCAATTGGCTAAACTTTTCAACCAAAGAGGTTTTATGTAACTCTCTTCGTTCGGCATCGTTTATCATTTTCTATCTCATTCTGAAGGCAAGAGCTTCAGATTTTGTAATCCGGTTCTTCATAACTCCTGTTTTACCTCGCACAATTATTTTTTGCATTTTCATTTACAATAAATGATTAAATTATATCACATTTCAAATATGATGTAATTATTTCTTCTCTTTTCTTGTCCTAAGTTGATGCAAAGGATTTATCCATACAGCCGCCAGGATTAGTAAACAAATTTCAATGCCTGTTCTATAGGCTTTCTGTCTTTCTGCGGGGACTCATCCGGATAACCTACGGCGATGAGACAGACGAACCCCATCTCTGCCGGAACATTTAATATGGTCTCGATCTCTTGTTTCGCCAGGAGTGGGGAAGCAAGCCAGATCGCCCCAAGCCCTATCTGGTGCAGTGCCAAGAGCATCGTGGCAGCCGCCGCAGAGGCGCTCTGAATCGCCGTGGGGGCGAATCTTCGAAATCCTAAGATCTCCCTCGCCTCAGGGTCAAACGATTCGCGTGCCACCAATACCTTATCCATTGGACTTTGATATGCGCCGCTAAAAACTCCTATGCAAACTGGAGCATCTCTGAAAAAAGAGGCATTCTTCCGATAACGATTCATATCTTCTTGCCATGACATGGCTTCAGGCTGGGAGGCGATTTTATCCGAAACAGATTGGACAGCATCAGCCATTTTTCGGATGATCTCCCGGTTCTTAACCGCGATGAAACGCCATCCCTGGAAGTTGCCCCCGTTGGGCGCCCAGGTGGCCAACTCCACTGCTTTCTTCAACAATTCATCCGGAACATCATCCTGTTTCCATTTCCGGATTGAACGTCTGCTCTTGATCAATCTTTCCAAAGCTTCGATATCCATCTCTTTCCATCCTTTCTTCAATGAGACTGTCTGGAAAAATGTCATTCCGGTCCCGATCTTTATCGGGAGAATCCAGTCCCGCCTTTGGCGGGATTGATATGACTGGACTCCGGTTTTCACCGGAGTGACGAATTTTGAATCATAAGAGGTTCCCTTAAATTCACTACTGCCGAGCCGGTGGAAGTTCTTGGTATCCCTGGACGGTCAAGCCGGGTAATACCATCATCGTGGAAGTCCCATGGGCAATCAGTTTTCCTTCTTCATCCTTGACAAAGGCCTCTCCCAACGCAAGGGTTTTGCCCATCTTGATACATCGCCCCTCCGCCTTGAGTTTGCCTTTCTGAACCGGCGCCAAGTAATTCACCTTAATTTCGACGGTGGTCAGACCCAGCCCATTCTCCACTTGGGGGAAAGTCGCCCAGAAGGTGGCTGCATCCACCACGGAGGCCATAACCCCTCCATGGACGTTTCCAAAGGGCTGAAGATGTTTCTCTTCTAATTGAATTTCTAAGAGCGAGGTTCCCCACCTCAGGTTCTTGATCTCCATGGAGAGGAGGGAAAAATAAGGACTCCTGTTGACAACCTTTGTCACAGCCTCTTTATACTTTGGATTTAATTCTTCTTCAGCCATCACCGGTCTCCTCTATTCGATATTTTTCTAAAAAGACGATGATCAATTTCTCGTTGGCCGTCACGGTCTTGAAGCGTCTGTATCCCAGTTTTCCGTAGAGATGAAGGTTCCGTTCGCTCTTATGGCCGGTAAAAATCTCAAATCTTGGAACTGCTTTAAAAACCTCTTCAACCCGGCCCATCAATTTCTTCCCTATCCCTTGATTCTGGAATTCAGGATGAACGATGAGTCGTCCGACATAGCAGGTCCCCTCTCTCAAAAAAGCTCTGACCGAACCGATGATCCGCCCATTCTCAACCGCTTTCAGAAATATCTGGACCTCGAAATCCTTTTTAATCTCTTCAAGGGTTTGCCTCAAGGGTGGAATCGTAAAATCATCATAAATCTCAGCCTCGCTTAAGTAAGCCCGTTTTTGAAGGGCTAAAATTTCCTCTACGTCATTAAGGGTTGCCGTTTCAACAATCATGATCCCCTGCTTCCGGGTTGGTAAAAACCTCAAAACTTCTGAGAATAGCGGTGGGCGAGGTCAAAATATTTTTGCGCTCTTTTCAGGGCTTTCTGTTTTTCTTCTTCCGGGATATTCGGGTCATCCAGCCTAAAGCTTTCCACTTTTCCCCGGACATAGGCCCGGTAGCATTTGTAGAAATCCAGAATTTCCATTAACTCATGATCTCCGGATTCGCCGATATACGCCTGAATGAGATGGTCGCTTAAATCCTCCCTGCTATGGTAATCGAGGTCCATGGCTAAAAAACCGATGTCCGCAGCCACATCCGTATACCGGAACCGCTCATTGAATTCAATGCAGTCGATAATGGAGATCTCCTCTCCCCAGAAGATATGCTCCAGACGCAAGTCGCCGTGGCAATCCCGGATGCGGTCCTCTTTAATTCTTTGGTAAAAGATCTTCTCTTTGGCTCGATAAAATTGATCTGTCTTTTCCTTTACTGCCTGACAAACATCAGAGGGGATTGTCACATCAATATATTTCTCGGTCTGTTCGAAGTTCTCGTCCGTGTCCTGTTTGACCCGCTCCGGTCTGGCAAAGTTTTTGATCCGGTCGCTTGTTTCTGCCTCAAAATAGAACCGGACCAATTTCTCTGAGATGGCCTCCATCATTCTGAAGGTGACTTCCTTTTTCTCAAGCAATCGATTCATTAGAAGTTCTTCCGGGATCTGCTTCATTTTGACCGCATACTCGACGACCCCTCCCGTGCCATCCAGCGATACCTTATTGTCTTCTTCCGTAATCCTGACCACTCCGAGATAAAGGGTTGGAGCAAGCCGGCGGTTGAGCGTCACTTCCTGCTCGCAGTAGTACTTCCTTTTCTCGATGGAGGTAAAATCGAGGAAACCGAAGTTGACCGGTTTCTTCACTTTGTAGGCATAGTTTCCTGTGAGAAAGACGAGGGAGATATGGGTCTCGCACAATCGTATTTCTCCGGGGTGATCGGGATAGATGGCGGGATTAAGGAGCGCTTTTTTGAGAGAGGAGATATCCATCCTAGACTTCTTTTAATGAAAATTGCAAAATATTTGGGGTCTCTATTTTGAGCTTTGCAATTTCCAATTTGCAATTGTCATTGATCTTTTCCATTGTCATCTCTTTTCGATCTTTCTGATCTTCCAGTCCGGAGCGTTGTTAAATTCCGTATCGATGGTGAGGTGAATGATGGATAACCCCTGAACCCTCCTTTTCAAATCGTCAATATCAATGGGTTGGAAAATGGCTTTATTATTGAGGTAAGCCTCCTGGGTTAGGGCATTGGACTCGTAATTCTCTTTCGTCCGTTTCAGTATCCTTTCAATCGACTTCTCCTCCGTGCAGGCGCATTCCGCAATCACAAACGGCCGGCGGGCCTTTTCCGCAATCTCCGCAGCCCGGCCCCTCAGTTCCTGGGTAACGAAGGTCGCATCCAGGATCAACCCATTCTGACTCCTCTCCAGGGCCTCTTTGGCCAAACGAAACATCTCTTCGTAAACTTTTCTCCTGTTCTCCGGGCTGGAGGCCACTTTATTGTCAAAGATATCCTGCCCTTTCAGCACCTCCAGCCGGATCATGTCCGACCGGAGAATCTGAAATCCTTTCATCCTTGCGATCTCTTCGGTCACCGGACTTTTCCAGCTTCCCGGAAGCCCCACGGAAATCAGCACAGAGTCCTTCGGGACCTCAGATTCGATCACCCCTGCAAAAGCTTTTTCCATTGAAACCTCCTCCTGTCTAAATAACCAAAACAGATTCGAGATAATTGATGATTGGGTATTGGTTATTATTTGGTTATTGGATATTGGTGATTGGAATTTTATTATATTTTATCACATCTCCAGGGCTTTTAGAACCGCCTCATGTAAAATCCCATTGCTTACCAGAATCCCGTGATTTCTTTCGAGCTTGATACCGCTGGAGAAGTCCAGAGGTTTGCCATAGAGGTCAGTCACTTTCCCTCCCGCCTCCTCAGCGATGATCGCCCCAGCAGCATGATCCCAGATATTCTCTTTATAGCCCGGCTCAGAGGGTGACGGAACTCTGAGGTAAAAATTCACTTCCCCTCGCGCCAGCACCCCATACTTTGCCTGGCTGTCCATCTTGAGGGGAGGCCGGGTTATCCTCAACTTCTGTGCAATCTTTAAATGGGTTAAATGGTCCGCATGGTCCTGCTCAACGCTCTCTGTGAACAAGGCCTTCTCCGGATCGTTCACTTTTGAAACGGAAAGGGTCTGTCTCCCTTCTCCCTTCAACCCTATCTGAAAAGAACCCATCCCTCTCAAGGCAAAGAAGAGGCAACCCCTTTTTTCATCAGGCCGATCTTTGTCCGCATAAAGATTGGGACAGGCCATGAGGCCGAGTTGAACCAGACCATTTTCAATCAGTGCCAGGGCAATCGCATACTGATCGCCTCTGAGAAATCCTTTGGTCCCATCAATCGGATCCAGTGTCCAGAACCGATTCCTAATCGAATGAGAGCTGAGATCAATCCAGGAGCAAACCTCTTCGGAAGAAACACCCGGAAAAAAGTCACGGATATATCCTGTGACCTGATGGAGGAGACTCGAGTGATCAGGTTTTCTCAGTTCAGCCGAATCCTCCTCGGCGACCACAATGTCATCGGGAAAGATGTCTCTGATCAATTTACAGATGATCGCCTGAGATCCATAATCGGCCACCGTCACAGGACTCCGATCGATTTTCTGAATGGATGCCCCTTCGGCAAGTTCTTTCCTCACCTTCTGGCAGAGCCGGGATGCCAGGCGTATGGCCTGGAGGGCGGTGGAGACTTCGGGAGAAAATTCATCCATGGGCACTTCTCAAATCCGAAATTCGAATATCACGCGAAGCATCCTCTTAGGACCAATCCGAAACAAATCCAAAACTTAAATGACCCCAATTCCCCAAAAAAGAGGTTTGATTTTTTTGGTCATTCGAATTTATTTGGAATTTCGGATTTCGTGCTTCGGATTTAGATTTAAACAACATTTGGCCCTAAGAGAGAAATATGAATCACCTCCGGAAGTTGACCTATTTATACCAAAAACACGACATTAAGCATACTTCGGGGGTTAGTCTCTTGGGAAATCCAGCCAATTTGAGTCTGACAATGGACTCACCATTATCTTAAATGAAATGTATTTTCCCTGCTGTTTTTTTGCCGGAGATGGTTTAACGCGTTAATCCCTATACCAGAAAATGGTAAAAAAGTCAATTAAGTTATTGAAATAATAATACAAAAGCGTATATGGGTGTTAGTGGGGTGGCGATCCGGTGGGAGCACTCAATTCCTCTTTCCTCTTTTCGAGTATCTTCCTTTTCAAATCCTCGTCCATCTTCTCAATCAGTGGCATCATGAATTCCACCACCTTGCTCACTTTCCTGTAATTCTGCTCCAACATCCCCATCTTCTCCATGAGTTGCCTGTTTTCTTTCTGAAGTCTGGTGGTTTGGTCTTCGTCTCCCTTTTCGGCGATCTGATTGAAGATTATTCCTTTACGTTCGATGTATCGGTCTGGCATGTCGCTTTTGAATGCCCATCCGTATTGGGCGCAGAGTTGGTACCGGTTCATTTTTGTGGCCCAATAGGTGGCTGAGCTGTGCCTGAGAATAGGAAAGGCAAAAAGGGAAATTACTATTTAGGGCGAGGACATGCTGGGAGAGGGTTTATAAAGTTTGACGAAGTCCACCCTCTCAAAGTCAGAGTCATTGGAGGCGAGATTGTTAATCTTCAAATCTTCCATAATCTGAAGGGTGAGTCCATCATTGGAAAGAAATCCATATCGCCTTTTCATTTGCTGGCTTCTCTCCAGCGTCTTCAGGTTTGGAGACAAAACATCCAGATTGAATAGGGCTATCTTTGCAGGAATGCTCTGATGGTTTACTAATTTCTTAACGGTATCAGGATGGGTCTTTAAATGCCTTATAAGATCCTTCAGTCTTATTTCCCCAAGGATCGAAGCAGCCTCGACGATCATCATTCGATGCGTAACTTCCTGAATGATCGCTATCGAAGTGACGCCGTTAATCTTTCCCTCTTCTATTCGTTCCAGGAATTTTGAACTAGCGGGATTTAGTTTAGACCCTTTGGAAAAGTGATAAATGAAAATATTGGCATCGACAAAAACCGAAGATCCATCTTCCAGATCAGAGCAAAACATATTAAGCCTCTTCGGGTAGAAATTCCGGAGAAAGGGCAATCTCTTCGATGGTATCAGGATCAAGTCCGCTGAACATGCCACTGGTAGCTCTAACCGCGCTTTCTCCCCCCTCAACGGTTATCCTCACCTTCTGATGTTCATTTAATTTCAATGGAGACAAAGGTTTTAGAACACCGCCTTCATATACGGCCTCGATATTTCTTGACATTTCTGTACCTCCAAGTCTATTCAACCAAACCTAATTTCAATTGTATGTTACCCTGAACAGGACACCTTGTCAAATTGAATCGAGATAAGAGAGATATTCAAAAAATAAAAAGCCCCGACCGAGGTCGAGGCTTTCCGCCAATAGTCCTGTCATCGCTGAATGGACACCCGATAGGTCGGATGATCCGTATACGGTTAGTATGGTGCCGAAGGGGGGATTTGAACCCCCACGGGTGTTGCCCACCACCCCCTCAAGATGGCGTGTCTACCAATTCCACCACTTCGGCGTCATAAATGTTGTGATGTAGCGTTGACATTTATTGTCAACGAACCTCTTTCGCCCCCAGCAAATGAGGTTGCTACGAATTTATTTCTTCGGCTCAGATAGAGGAATTTGAGGTTGAACCGGAGTCTTCTGGGGTTCTGCCGGGACAGTCTGCGCCGGCTTCTCTTTTATGACGGTTGATGTCCGCCTGGTTGAACTATACGTCAACAGGAGCGAGGTGATCATGAAGACCACTGCTGCAACCGTCGTCAGTTTGCTGAGAAATCCCATGGCCCCTGCGCTTCCGAAAAGTGTCTGGCTCGACCCACCAAAGGCCGCCCCCATCTCCGCGCCCTTCCCCGCCTGAAGAAGAACGATTAGGATGAGGGCGAAACAGACCAAAACATGCAAGATGATGATGATTGTCATTGATTCAATCCCCTTTTTAATCCCTTAAATCAGCCGGATATCAGAATATCAGATGATCAGGTAGCAGGTATCAGGGCATCTGGCCATCAGGTTAAAAAATTTCTTATGTTCGGTTTTCCTGATATTCTGATTCTCTAGTATTCTGCCTCCTGATTTCCTGATAACCTGATTCCCTTCTAAAATCCTTTTCGGATTTTGACTTTTATATATATCACATTTCTTTAAATCTGACAATCCTTGAGAAGGACTCCGCATTCAGGCTTGCTCCTCCCACCAGGGCTCCGTCGATATTCGTTTGGGCCATCAACCCTTTAATGTTCTCAGGGGTGACACTTCCACCATATTGGATTCGAATACCCTCTGAAGTTCTTTTCGAATAGAGCCTTCCTAATTTCTGACGGATGAATTGATGGACTTCCTCCGCCTGTTCAGGGGTTGCTGTCTTTCCAGTTCCGATGGCCCACACAGGTTCGTAGGCTATAACAATCTCTTCAATCGTATTCTCCTCTACTCCTTTCAAACCGCCATCTAACTGTCTTTCAATCACGGAAAAGGTCAAGCCCCCTTCCCTCTCCTGCAACATCTCACCGATACAGAAGATGACCTTCAGCCCATGGTTGAACGCCGCCTTGATCCTGCGGTTCACCGTCTCGTCTGTCTCTCCGAAATACTGTCTCCTCTCTGAATGGCCGATGATCGCATAATGACAATCGATCTCCTTAAGCATCATCGGAGAGATTTCACCCGTGAAGGCGCCTTTCTCCTCCCAGAAAAGATTCTGGCTGGCTAAATGGAGGGAGGACCCTTTCAGTTCTTGAGAGACAGGGTACAGGGCTGTAAAAGGAGGAGCAATGGCTGCCTCAACATCCTCGATGCCTTGAACAGAGGCTTTCAATTCCCTGACCAGTTCGAGGGCCTCTCCGACCGTCTTATTCATCTTCCAGTTGCCTGCGATGAAGGGTAATCGTTTCATCATCCGTCCTTTCTCAGAGCTTCAATCCCCGGCAATTTCTTCCCTTCGATTAATTCGAGGGATGCCCCTCCACCGGTGGAGATGTGGCCGATCTTATCTGCGACTCCTGCCTGATTCACCGCCGCCACCGAATCCCCTCCCCCGACGATGCTGAAAGCTTGGGAGTCAGCCACAGCCCTGGCAATGGCAAATGTCCCCTGACTGAAAGGTTCCATCTCAAAGACGCCCATCGGCCCGTTCCAGAAAATCGTTCTGGCGGATAGAATCTCTTCTAAAAATATCTTGACTGTCTCTGGACCGATATCGAGGCAGACCCAGCCGCTGGGAATCTTCTCGTTGGTCACGATCTCTCTCCTGGCCTGGACATCCATCCTTTCTGCGGCTATATGATCGGAGGGAAGGATAAGTTTTATCTTTCCTTTTGCTCCTTCAATAAGACGGAGTGAGAGACCGATTTGATCTTCCTCAACCAGCGATTTCCCAATACTGAACCCTTTTGCCTTGAGGAAGGTATAGGCCATTCCTCCTCCAATGAGAAGGGTATCTACTTTGTTTTGAAGATTCCGTATCACCCCGATCTTATCGGAGACTTTCGCGCCACCCAGAATGGCAACATAGGGCTTCTGAGGGTTGACCAGGGCCTTTTCCAAACTTTCAATCTCCCTCATCATCAGAAAACCTGAGGCCACGGTTTGAATATATCGTGTCATTCCTTCGGTGGAGGCATGAGCCCGGTGGGCCGCCCCAAAAGCATCATTGACATAAACATCACAGAGGGACGCCAGGTCTTTTGAAAAAGTTTCTTCATTCTTTTCCTCCTCCTGATGAAACCGGAGGTTTTCGAGGAGGAGAACTTCTCCCTCTTTCATTCTCTCGATCTGCCCCCTGACTTCTTCTCCAACACAATCAGGAGCAAGCGAAACTCCCTTGCCGAGTAATTTTGATAACCTCTCTGCGATTGGAGCCAAACTAAACTTTGGATCCCGTTTCCCTTTAGGCCTTCCGAGATGGGAAGCAAGGATAACCTTACCCCCTGCTCCACATATAAATCTTATAGTCGGGAGAGAAGAAATGATCCGGGTATCGTCCGTGATCTCTTTTTTTTCATCGAGCGGGACATTAAAATCGACCCGAACAAAGACCCGTTTCCCTTTAAGTTCGGCCTGATCTACCCTAAGGATTCCCATTATCTGCTCCTGCCGAAATTACCGTTTTATTGTTCAGGTTGAGGCCAGGGTAATGAAGCCAGTTTAGGTTAGGTGTTCGGGCAAGGACTCACTTTCCATTAAACCAATCGCTTAACCCATTAACCAAACGGGCCTCTTTGCCCTTACCATTTGACAAACCAACCTTATTTTTTCCCAAACAAATACAGAAACAACTCCACCATCCTGTTGGAGAAGCCCCACTCGTTATCATACCAGGAAAGGATCTTTGCCAGTTTTCCACCGATCACTTTGGTCGAAGGACCATCGATGATGGAGGAGTGGGGGTTGCCATTAAAATCGATGGAGACAAGAGGCTCTTCACAGAAACTCAGAATCCCTTTCAACTTTCCATTCGCATAGGATTTCAAAACTTTGTTCAGTTCTTCGTCTGTCGTCTCTTTTTTCAACTCCACCGCCAGATCGACCACTGAGACATTGGGGGTCGGCACCCGGATCGCCATCCCATCCATTTTTCCCTTCAATTCCGGGATGACGAGGGAGAGGGCGGTTGCAGCGCCGGTCGTCGTGGGAATCATCGACATCCCGGCGGCTCTGGCCCGTCGAAGATCCTTGTGCGGAAAATCGAGGATGACCTGATCATTGGTGTAGGCATGGATCGTCGTCATCAGGCCATACTCCACCCCAAACTCGCCAACCAAGATCTTGGCGATGGGAGCAAGACAGTTCGTCGTGCAGGACCCCATGGAAATGATGTGATGTTTGGAGGGATCGTAGTCCTTCTCATTGACTCCGAGAACGAGCGAAACATCCGGGTCTTTTGCTGGAGCGGAGATCACGACTTTCTTGGCGCCCGCCTCCATATGCTTGGACCCTCCTTCGCGATCCGTAAATCTCCCCGTGCTTTCCAGAACCACATCGACCCCCAGGTTCTTCCAGGGAAGCTGGCCAGGATCCTTCTGGGCAAAAACCTTGATCTCCCTTCCATCGACCCAAATGGCGTCTTTCCCTCCTTCTACGTTTGCCGCGAATTTCCCATGAACGGAATCATACTTTAAGAGATGGGCCAATGTCTTAGCATCGGTGAGATCATTGACTGCTACGAACTCCAGATCTTTCCTGTTAAAACCTGCTCGAAGGACATTTCGGCCAATACGTCCAAATCCATTAATTCCCACCCTGATTGCCATATCGTTCCCTCCTTTTGACAATTATCTTTAACGAGTGCCTGTTTATAGATTGCCCCCTCAATCAGAATCGTCATTCCGGCGAAAGCCGGAATCCAGTTTTTTCAAAACCTTCTGGATGTCGGATCAAGTCCGACATGACGGAAAACGTTGTTTATGGGTAGACGTTAATTATATACCTTTTTTTAGTCTCCTCCGTCAATATGTTTCGGAGGTTTAGAAAAATTGCCACTTCTTCCAAAAGATGAAGAAATCTGGTATATTGGGTTAAGTCGAAGGATGAGATGGAAAGAAAAAATCTTAACATCAGAGACCGCAATTTTTTGGAGATTGTGCGGGGTCTTCTCTACTCCCAGATTGCTTTTCAGGAAATCTTCAATAAGTACAGGAGGGGGGGGCTTCAATTTTCAGACATCGGGAATTGGGTCGACGATAAAGGACAAAGCCCTCTTTACAACCTGAAGGAACAGTGTCATTCCTTTTTTCGTAATAAGGGAAAAGAACCTGTTCGTAAAAATGAATGGCTCCTCGACCTGGTCATCGGATCCATCTTTCACGAAGCCATGAAGTTAAGAGAAAATATATATCAGCTTGAAATCTATCGCCCCAAATACCTCAAATATAAACTTAA
>Ga0194110_10004471_pt1 | contig 16894 bp, 18 predicted proteins | sample TA2Kig1200mmetaG_FD_146192 | JGI IMG/M metagenome (GOLD analysis project Ga0194110, IMG submission 146192) | Freshwater microbial communities from Lake Tanganyika, Tanzania - TA2015032 Kigoma Deep Cast 1200m | ecosystem: Environmental > Aquatic > Freshwater > Lake | place: Tanzania: Lake... | reverse complement strand
GCTCGGGGAAGCTGAACTGCTCCCGCACTTCGGGGAACCAGTTCCACGGGCTGGTGAAGTAGCGGTCGGTTTTCCAGGGCTGGCTCATTGAGGACTCCTCTTGGGTGATCACTCGAAAGGCCCATTATAGACCGGCGAGCGCGGCGGGCGGTGTCACGAGAAGTGGACCCGAATCTCGCGCTGGTCTCCTTCGAGCGCCCGGAGGTGGATCTCGACGCGCGCGGCGGGCCAGAGGCCGGGGAAGCGCTCGCCCCACTCGACCAGGATGACGGCGTCGCGTTCGAGCAACTCTTCGAGGCCCAGGGTGGCCAGCTCGCGGGGCTCCTCGAGGCGGTACAGGTCCACGTGGTAGACCTTGGGGTGGCTCCCGAATTCGTGGATCAGGGTGAAGGTCGGACTGGCGACATCCTCTGCCCGGGCCGCACCCAGACCCTGCACGATGCCCTTGGCCAGGGTGGTCTTGCCCGCTCCGAGCTCGCCGATGAGCAGCACCACGACGCGGGGAGGCAGCGCGCGCGCCAGCTCCTCGCCCAGCGCGATGGTCTCTTCCTCAGACGCGGTCCGGCGCACCTGCGAGGGCACGCATCCCCTCCGGGAAGAAGCGCAGCAGATCGGTGGCCAGCAGGGCCTGCTCGCCGAGCTGCGTGGCGCCGAGTTCTCCGGCCAGCCCGTGCAGGTACACCGCCGCGGCCACGGCCAGCCCGGGCTGGGCGGGAAACTGGGCCAGCAGCCCGGCGATGGCGCCGGTGAGGATGTCGCCCGTGCCGCCGCTGGCCATGGCCGGCGTGCCGGTAGGGTTGATCCACACGGCGCCGTCGGGGAAGGCGATCAGCGTCCGGCAGCCCTTGAGCACCAGAGTCACCTGGCGTTCGGTGGCGAAGGCGCGGGCCGCGCCCACGCGATCGGCCTGGATCTCGGCGGTGGTCCGGCCTGTGAGGCGCGCCATCTCGCCGGGATGGGGAGTGAGCACCCGCGGCCCCGGGCCGAAGCGCTTGTTCCAGCCGGCCAGGGCGTTCAAGCCGTCGGCGTCGATGACCGCCGGCTTGCCAGTCTCCTCGACTACGCGTCGCACGAAGGCCACCGTCTCAGGGTGCGTCCCCAGGCCCGGGCCGAGCGCCAGCACGTCCTTGGATTCGATGAGCGCCGCCAGGCGCCCGTAGTCGAAACTGCGCGGGGAGATGGAACCCGTGTCGGTCTCGGGGAGCGGCTCGGTCATCAGCTCCGCGCCGTGCGAGGCGATGACCCCGATGATGGACTCCGCCGATGCCACCGTCACCAACCCCGCGCCGCCGCGGAGCGCGGCCAGACCGGTCATGGCCGCCGCTCCGGTCTTGCCGCGCGAGCCGGCCAGCACCAGCACGTGGCCGAAATCACCCTTGTGCGCCCAGGCGGTGCGCGGGGCGAAGAGGCCGCGGAACCACTCGGCTTCGACGAGCGACAGAAAGATCGCGGGATCCTGCTCGAAGAGCTCCGGCGGGCTGCCGATGGGCACCACCCGCAGCCGCCCCACCTGGGCGCAGTTGGGCGGCAGCACCTGGCCCAGCTTGGGCGCGGTGAAGGTCACCGTGTAGTCGGCGCGCACGCTCTCGCCGGCGCTGGCGGGCGAATCGCTGTCCAGTCCCGAAGGGATGTCCACGGCGATCACCCGGGCCTCGGGGAAGCCGGCGTTGATCTCGCGGATGAGCTCGAGCATCCGCCCGGTGGCGGGGCCTTTGAGGCCGGTGCCGAGCAGCGCGTCCACCACGATGGTGGCCTGGCGCATCCGGGGAGTGATCTGGGACTGAACGCGCAGCCCGCATGCGTGGAGCATACGGTAGTTCTCGGCGGCCTCGCCCTTCAGCTCCGCGGGATCGCCCGCCAGCACCACGTCCAGCACGGACGGCCGGGCGCGGACGTGAAGCTGGCGGGCCGCCACCAGGCCATCGCCGCCGTTGTTGCCTCTTCCGCACAGGATCACCACGCGCTGGCGCTCGAGCGGGGCGAAAGTCTCGGCCAGGAACTCGGCCACGCTGCTGCCGGCGTTTTCCATGAGGATCAGGCCGGGGATGCCCAGCTCCATGGTGCGGGCGTCCACGGCCCGCATCTGCTCCGCGGTGAGCACTTTCATACGCGGGCCTCCCTCAGCCCCGTCCCCGGGCGCCGAATGCGCGCCACACTCCTCTGGAGCCGGTCCATGGGTTCTCAGATTCTGCGCGCCACCAGCATAGTCATGTCGTCCTGCAACTCCGGCGAGCCGGTCCAGTGACGCACCGCCTCGACGACCGCCTCGATAAGCTCCTCGCCTTCGCCCCGCTGGTGCCGCAGCAGCAGATCCATCAAGCGCTCCTCGCCGAACATCTCACCGTACTCGTTCTCCGGCTCGGTGACGCCGTCGGTGAAGCACACCAGCAGGTCGCCGGGCGTCAGTTGCACGGTGCTCTCCTCGTAGTGGGCGAAGGGAAAGGCGCCCACGATCATCCCCGTGACGTCCAGGCGCGAGACCGCGCCGTCATGCACCAGCATGGGCGGCAGGTGACCGGCGTTGGTGTAGGTCATCCCCCCGGTGCGGTCGTCATAGAGGGCGAAGTAGAAGGTGGAGAACTTCTCCGCCGAGGTGTACGCGTAGAGCTGCTGATTGAGCCGGGACACCAGTCCCGCCGGAGTGAGCTTCTCCGGGGCGGCGCCGCCGGCTTCCAGCTCCCGCCACCCGCGGAGCTGGGCGCGCATGCTGGACTGCACCGTGGCCATCAGCAGCGCCGCCGAGATCCCCTTGCCCGCTACGTCGCCGATGGCCAGCGCCAGCCGCTCCTCCTCCAGGTGCTGGTAGTCGTAGTAGTCGCCCGAGACCATCCGCGCGGGGCGGCAACACCCGGTCAGCCGCAGGGTCTTCGACACCGGCAGGCTCCTGGGATAGAGCTGGTTCTGCACCTCGCGCGCGATCTCGATCTCGCCTTGCAGCCGCTCCTTCTCCTTGGCCACGTCCACCAGCCGCTCCAGGTTCTCGGTCATGCGGTTAAAGGAGTGTCCCAGCTCGGCCAGTTGATCGTTGCCCCTGACTTCGATGCGGTGGGAAAAATCCCCTAGCCGGACCCGTTGGGTGCCCTCGTAGAGGCTGTGGACGGCCCCGGTAACGCTACGCGTCAGCCGGGCGCCGATCACCAGCGAGACCGCCTCGACGAGGAGAAACAGAATGGCCACCACGGTGAAGGCGAAGGAAGCCAGCGCCGCCATGGTGAAGCCGGGTGAAAACTCGACGGTCTGCCCGAACAGAGTGCCCAGCACGGCGAAGTAGCGGGTCCGGATGATGAGCACGCGGGTCTCCACGCGGCCCGGAGTCTCCCAGAAGGCCACCGACACCGGACACAGGTAGGTCACCTCGCGGTCGAAACGGTTCGCTTGGGGCGGCAGGTAGTCCTTGGATGCGCGCGCGGCCTGCGAGGTGCGATAGCGCCGGCCGGAAATGGAAACCGCGGCGCCACGCCCGCGCGGAGCGGCCGAAGCCGCGGGCGTTTCCTCCTCCAGGAGGATGGTCACCTCCGCCAGGCCGGGTACCAGTTCCGAGAGCGCGTCCGCGGACATGGGGACCACCAGGGTGGTCTCCTTGCCCTCACGCGCCGCGTGGGCCCACACGTGCAAGGCCCCGCCCCTGGACATCAGGCCGGCCGTTTCCTGCCAGCCCTTGGGGGGCGCGGTGATGGGCGCGTCCGGCGGGTCGCGCCACGCGCCGCCGTTGGTGGACAGCAACTGCAAGCCGGGGAACCGTTGCCGGTATACGGGCGATAGCCCGCGCACGTGCAGGCGGGCCGGCATCAGCAGCGCGCTGGTGCGCCGGTCCAGTTCCGTGATCACCAGGTAGGTGGCGATCTGCCCGGTCAGGATCCAGGCGCCGATACCCACCAGCAGCATGATCAGCACCACCGGCACCACGGCGACGAACAGGAACACCACCAGCAGGCGGTTGCGCAGGCGCCAGATGGCGGTCCTGATGTGGCGCCGCATCAGGCGGCAGGCCACCACGAAGCCCACCACGTACACCACCAGCCGCAGAAACAACTCCGGATCGCTGCCTGGCCAGGCCAGCAGCACGGGCACGTACACCACCAGCAGGGTCAAAAACAGCTTCTGCAAGCGCCCGAGTTTCCCCAGGAGGGCCCGCACACGCGCCCACATGATGTTAAGATGGCTCACCGCGCCAGCGGGTGATCCCGGTTCTTCAGCGGGAAGTGCACCCGTCCTCCGGCGAGCTGGGATTCATACAGGGCCAGGGCCATTTCGATGGTCCAGCGGGCGTGGCGGCCGCTGGCCTTGGGCTCGCGGTCCTGCTCGATGGCCTCCAGCAGGTCGGCCACCAGTACGCGGTTGGCCTCGTTGGTGTCGCGGGGCGGCGGGTTGCCGGGCAGAGTGAGCCGGGTCCAGGGCGCGCCGGTCCAGCGCGGCGATGCGCAGATGTACACCTCGGGGTTCATGTCGGCGCGAAGGGCCATGACGCCGCCGCTGCCATAAAGATCCACTCCCCAGCGGGCGCCGCTGGTCTCCGGGTTGCGCCGGCTGCCGAAGTAGCCGGTCAGGCCGTCGCGGAAGGCGAACATGCCGGCGACGGCGTCGCCGGCCAGCGGACCGAGGCCCTCGTTGCCCTCGCGCACGTCGCGCCGCTGTATGTCGTGGCCCGCCACGGTCACACGCCCCACGGCCCACAGCGGGTCGCCGCCGAACTGGCGCATCAGGTCGAACAGATGCGTGCCCAGCACCATCAGGTCCTCGCCCCCGGCGCGCGCGTCCTCCTTGCCGCGGGCGCGCATCTCCTGCAACTGCCCGATGACGCCCTCGGCCAACCGCTGTTTGGCCAGCTCCAGGATGGGCGCGATGCGCATCTGGTGCGCCACGGCCAGCTTCACCCGCGCTTTGTCGCAGGCCGCGATCATCTGGTCGGCCTCGGCGGGGGTGCGCGCCATGGGCTTCTCCAGGTACATGGAGGCCCCGGCCTCGGCCACCGCCAGCACCATCTCCAGGTGGCAATCCACCCAGCGCGGCGCGACCGAAACCACTTCGGGCTTCTCCTGCCGCAGCATTTGGCGGTAATCCGTGTAGGCGGCCCGCGTCCCCAGCCGCTCCGCAGCCTTCTTCAGCCCCTCGGGGTTGTCGTCGGCCACCGCCACGATCTGGACGTTGGGGAACTGCTTCCACACCATGTCCAGAAGATGGCCATAGCCCCCGCGCCCGGTGCGCCCCATCACCGCCACCCGCCAGTTCCGCATGGTTACGGCGGTATTGTAGCAACTTGGAGGGGGGTGGGGTTCGGGGCGGCGATTTGGAGGTGCGACGCGGCTGAGGCAGCACAAGCTTCACCATGCTGGGGCCGCGCCGACCGCTCGATCCGCCTAGGCGCCCATTGATGTTGCGGGTCGCGAGGCAGCAGGTCGTCACGCCGCCTCATCGTCTTGCGAGAAGCGTCTCGTATTCGTCGTGCGTGCCGACCCAGAACCAGACGATTTCGTCCGGCGACATGCGGACGCCGACCGCACGGTACTCACGGCTGATGCGGACTGAGACCAGCCGATCCGAACCATGAATCTGCCTGAAGCGCAGACCGGGGTACCGTGGGTTCTCGATGAACTGAAGGTATGCCAAGCGGGCCTGGCGGCGTACGTCGCGAGGCAGCGAAGCCAGCCTTTTCCGGAAGGCGGGCGTGATGTGCGACTTCACAACCGGTCCGGATCGAGCGGCGTGGTCAGGCCCTGAGCGTGCTGCTCCAAAGCCGCGTCCGCCATTCGCTCCAGGGCGCTGCCCAGATTCCCGAAGAGCTCAGCCCACCGGCGCTCGGACTCGAGTTCCGCGAGCAGCCAGGCGCCGATGGCTTCCTGCTCGCTTGGAGGGAGCTTGGAGGCTTCGCAAATCGCTTTTTCCAGCAGGCCGCCCATCGCCCTTCATTCTAGCACCGGGCAGGATGGGGCAGTCTGACTGCTGGGGCGGTTACGTGGCCGTCGCGCCAGGCCCGGCACCGGGGCCGGGGATGCGGGACTTGGCGATGGCGGGGGTTTCGCGCTCGTGCTCGGGCAGCAGCGCGGGCGGCTCCATGTAGAGCCGCGTCAGGCCGTCGCGCAGGATGCTGAAGGCGGTGTCGGGGTCGTCGGCGTACTCGAACAGCTCCAGGTCCTCCGGAGAGATCATGCCCTGGCGGGCCAGGGCCTCGAAGTTGACGACTTCCTTCCAGTAGGACGTGCCATAGAGCACGATGATGATCTTCTTGGCCAGTTTCTGGGTCTGGGTGAGGGTGAGCATCTCCATCAGCTCGTCCAGGGTGCCGAAGCCTCCGGGGAAGACCACCAGGGCCTTAGCCAAGTAGGCGAACCAGAACTTACGCATGAAGAAGTAGTGGAACTCGAAGCACAGCTCCGGCGAGATGTAGGGATTGGGGAACTGCTCAAAGGGCAAACCGATATTCAGGCCGACGGACTTGCCGCCGGCCTCGCGGGCGCCGCGATTGGCGGCTTCCATGATGCCCGGACCGCCGCCGGTGCATACCACGAAGCGGCGGGAGGAGTTGCGGATGCCCTCGGACCACTCGGTGACCAGGCGGGCGAGCGTGCGGGCTTCCTCGTAGTAGCGGCCCAGCGGGCTGTCCTCCTTAAGGCGGGCCGAGCCGAAGAACACGACGGTGTCGCGCACCTTCTCGCGCCGGAAGTGGGAATATGGCTCCAGGTACTCGGACAAGATGCGCAAGGCCCGGGCATCCGGGCTGTCCAGAAACTCGCGGTTCTTGTAGGCCACTCCGCAGGAGGGATGTCCAGGATGTCTATGCATGGTTCCGCTGTGTCGCTTTCTCGAGCTCTGTCACTCTTTTCGCCAGATCGCGCATCGTCTTGAGCAGCTCGGGCAGTTTGGGGAACGCGGTCACCGCGCGCCGCCAGGTGGCGGCCTCGAAGGCCGGCGAGCCGGACATGACTGCACCCGCCTCCACATCGCCGCCGATGCCGCTTTGCGCGTAGACCACGGCGTTGTCGTGGATGGTGAGATGTCCAGAGATGCCCGCCTGCCCGGCGAGAAGCACGTTCTTCTCCAGAATGGAGCTGCCGGCCAGGCCCACCTGAGCGCACAGGATGTTGTCCTCGCCCACCACGCAGGCGTGGCCCACCTGCACCAGGCTGTCCAGCCTGGCGCCGCGCTTGACACGGGTCTCCCCCACGGTGGCGCGGTCGATCGAGCACAGCGCCTGGATCTCGACGTCGTCTTCGATCACCGTGACGCCCGATTGCACGATCTTGTAGTGGCGGCCGTCGGCCTGGCGCGCGAAGCCGAAGCCGTCACCGCCCACCACCGCGCCGTTGCCCAGCGTCACCCGGTGGCCGAGGCGGCAGAACTCCCGCACCACGGCGTGAGAATGCGCATAGAAATCGTCACCGATCTGAGCGCCCTCGTAAATGACGACGCTGGGGTGGAGCACCGCGTTGCGCCCCAGCACAACATTCTCACCCACGGCCACGAACGGCCCGATGGAGGCGCCTTCCCCGATGCGGGCGCTCGCCGCCACCCAGGCCAGGGGGTGAATCCCGACGGGCGGGCGGGGAGGCGTGTAGAACAGCTCGAGGGCGCGGGCGAAGTCCAGGTAGGGATTGGCGGAGAGGAGACTGGCGATGGAAATCCCCCGCACCGGCTCGGTCACCAGAATGGCGCCGGCCCGGGTGTGCTTCACCTTGTGGGCGTACTTGGGGTTGGCCAGGAAGGTCAGATCGCCGGGCCCGGCCTGTTCCATGCCCGCCACGCCCCGGATTTCGATCTCGGGGTCTCCCACCAGCTCACAGCCCAGTGCCGCGGCCATCTGTAGCAGTTTCATGACCACCTCACCGACTCAGTCTACAGGGTAAACTAGATGTATGGGCCGTACCAGCGGGGCCCTGCTCGTCTGGTGGGCGATTGTAACGCCCGCGGCAGCCCAGCAGCCCGCACGCCAGAGCGAAATCCAGAAGGCGGTCGAGGAATTCCGGCTTCAGACCCGCGAGTTGGGGCTGCGCCCGGAAAGCTCCCGCCCGGAGGGGCGCAACGGCAGGAGAACCGGGCGCTGGCATGGCCGCTTGTTCGAGAACGTCCGCAATGACTTCCTGGACGCGATCCCTCACGAAGTCCGCCAGCGGGGCGGCACGCAGTCCACCTTGCGCCGCAACCAGTTCGGCTTCAACCTGAGCGGGCCGGTGTGGATCCCGCGGCTGTATGACGGCGGGCGCGTCACGCACTTCTCGCTGTCATACGAGGGCGTGCGCGAGAGCATCTCCCGCTCTTACCTGCGGACCATCCCGATCGTGCCCGAGCGGAGCGGCGACTGGTCCCAGACTGTCGATCAGGCCGGTTCCGCGCTGCCCATCTACGATCCGTTGACCACCCGGCCCAACCCGGCCTTTGATCCCCGCAGTCCCGTTTCGCTCAGCAACCTTGAGTACCTGCGGGAGCCCTTCCCCTCGAACCAGATGCCGGCTGCGCGCCTGGACCCCGTGGCGCAGAGGGCGCTCCAGTTCTATCCCGAGCCGAACACCGCGGCCGGCCCCTTGTTCCGCAACAACTACTTCATTCTGTCGCCGGAGCGGAACGTGGCCAACGGGATGATCGCCAAGCTGGATCACAACCTCAGGGAGCGGCATCGGCTGAGCCTGGGATTGTCATTTTCCAACGGCATGCAGGTGGCCGCCCCGTGGTTTCCTTCGGCGGCCAACCCCGGTCCGGCGGACCGGCGGTTCCACACCCGGCGGGCCTCGCTGGAGCACGTCTTCACCATCACGCCGCGCACCATAAACACGCTCAGCTTCGAGGCCGTCACGGACGGCTCCAGCAGCGGCCTGGAAGAAACCACCGACTACGCGTCCCTGATCGGCTTGCGCGCTCCCACCCGTCCCGCCTTCCCCATCTTCGGTTTCTCGCCCTACCTGTCCATGGGGCGGGGCAGTCCGGCCTCGAAGCACGTCCGCAACGGCTTCGAGTGGGCCAACGGCCTCTCGATTCGCCGGGGGCGGCACGGCTATCGCCTGTACGGGCGCTACTACCGTTACCAAACCAATACCTTCGGGCCGCAGTACCCGGCGGGGGTCTTCCGCTTCTCGTCCGGGTTGACCAGCCTGCCCGGCATAGTCAACACCGGGCACGCCTTCGCCAGTTTCCTGCTGGGCCTCTCCGAGTTCGCCGAGATCAGCCAGGTGTCCTCGCCCTCCTATTTCCGGCGGAGCACGGGGATGGCCGTGTGGCGCCATTCCTGGGAGATCATGCAGGGACTGAGTCTGTCCTGGGGCGTGAACCTGGAAGTGAGCACGCCGCGGGTGGAAAAGTACGACCGGCAGTCCACCGTGGATCTGGAAGCCGTGAATCCAGCGAACGGGCGGCCGGGCGCTTTGGTGTTTGCTGGGCGCGGCGGCCGGGAGCGCGCGTTCCAGCCGGTCCGCGGCCGCCTGGAGCCTAGCGCCAGCCTGTCGTGGAGCCCGGCGGCGCTGCCAAAGACCGTGGCGCGGGTGTCCTTCTCCCGCAGCTACGCCGCCATCCCGGTCTACTTCGGGCAGTGGGCCACCCAGGGCTTCAACGGCACACCCACCTTGATCTCGCCCAACGTGCAACTGGAGCCGGCCGTCCGGCTGGGCGCGGGACTGCCGCCCCTGCGCCAGCAGTTCCCGGACTTGCGCGCGGAGGCCGCTAACGACACCATCGCCGACCTGGTTGAGCCGAGCGCGCGGCAGCCGCTCTACCGTTCTGCCTCCTTCTCCCTGGAGCGGGAGTTCTCCGGCACGCTGGTATGCACCGTGGGGGCGGGACTCTCCGGCGGGCACAACCTGCTGGTGGGCAATTGGGCCGCCAACCCCAACGCCATCTCCCCGGATGCCCTTCACTACCGCGACCAGCTCAACGACGAGGTCTTCAATCGCTCCTTGCGCCCGTACCCGCACTACAAGGGCTTCGATGTCTACAGCGCCTACCCGCTGGGGCGCTACCGGCGCGACGCCGGCTATGTGCGCCTGGAGAAGCGGGCCACCCAGGGCCTGACCCTGGGCGCCTACTACGAGTTCTCGAAGCAGATCGACGACTACTCCGGCGCGGTCCAGGATTTCTTCAACCGCCGCAATGAGTGGTCGCTCACCGGCTACAGCCACCCGCACCGGTTCTCGCTCAGCTACCTTTACGAGCTGCCCTTGGGCGCGGGCAAGGGCTGGCTGACCTTCCCCGGCTGGCGCCGCTACCTCGTGGAAGGCTGGTCGGTCAGCGGCTCGACCTCGGTGACCAGCGGTGAGCCCCTGGCGCTCCAGCCGCAATTTAACAACACCGGGGGGGTGGTTAGCGGCCTCCGGGTGAACGTTGTCCCCGGAGTGGATCCCCAAGTACCCGATCCGGGACCGGACCTGTGGTTCAATCCGGGGGCGTTCGATCAGCCGCCCGACTTCAGCCTGGGCGACGCCTCGCGCACGCATCCCCAACTGCGCGCTCCGCTGAGCCAGAACCACGACCTGTCGCTGAGCAAGCGCTTCGCGCTGACCGCCGACCGGAGCCTGGAGTTCAGCGCGGTAGGGCTGAATTTTCTCAACCACGCCAACTGGACGGATCCGGATACGGTCATTGGCCCGGCATCCGCACCCAACGTGAACGCCGGCAAGATCATTGGCTCGCGCGGCGGGCGCGTGATTCAATTGGGATTGAGGTTCAGTTTCTGACGTGCGAAACCTCGTGCTAGCTTTGGTTTGCCTGCCCCTGCTGCTGGCCGCGCCACCCCAGGCCCGCCGCGATTTGCTTCGGATTCCCGTGTGGGTGGAGCAGCGCGACGGGGCGCCGGATCTCACGGTGTCGGATTTCAATGTGAAGCTCGAGGGCAAGCCCGCCCCGGTGGTGGCGGCGCGAGGGCCGGCCGACGATCTGCTGGTGCTGCTGGTGCTGGACTTGAGCGAGGAACTCAGCTTGGCCGAGATTGCCAAGCAGGCCCTAGCCCAGGCGCTGGGCGGGCTTCCCGCGCGCACCCAGGTGGCCGTGCTCCGCGCCCAGGACGGCCTGCGGGTGCTGGTGGATCCCACCACCGACCGGAGCGCGCTGGGGGAGGCCATCCGGAGCTATCCGGTCAGCGGCAAGGCCGGGTTTCTGGACACCATCGAGACCGCCGCACGGCTGGCCGACTCGATCATGGCCAAGGCCTCCGTCCGCCTGGTGTTGCACTACCTCACCGACAGCGACGTTCGCAACTACCGGGAGGACTTCATCAACCCCGTGGTCAACTCCAGCGATCGCCACGACATGAGCCGCCGCTTCCCGGAGGGTCTGGTGCTGGAGAGGATCTCCAAGCTGGAGGCCCGGCTGGCCGGGCTGGCGGCGCCCGTACTCATCGTGCACCTGGACTATCGCAGCGACCGGCTCAACCAGGCTTATCAGTCGGGCTTGATGAGGCTGGCGGCGGCCGCCGGCGGCAGCAGCGTTTTTTGCCGGTCACGAACGGACATTCCGGCGCAGATCGCCTCGGCTTTCCGCGCGGTGGTGTCCCATTACAGCCTGGATGTGGAGGCACCGGCGCAACACGCCCGCGTAGTTTCAGTCGAGGTGGACGGCGGCGGGCGCGCCGCCAGCTACCGCAACCGCTTCGTCTTCGAGGACAAGTAGCCGCCATGCGAATCCCGCGCACGCTCCCGCTGTGGTTGGCCCTGGCCCTGGCCTTCGCCTGGATCGGGTATCTGCACTATGCCCGGCAACAGCAGGCTGACCGCCTGGCTCAGTTGGAGGCGGAGAACCGGCGGCTGGAGGCGCACTCCGTGGAACTGACCCGGCAGCTCGAGGCCATACCGGAAGGCGTCCCGCCGCCCGCCCGGGAGCCCGAGGCGGTCCCGCCGCCACGCCAGGCGCCCGCGCGGGGAACTCAGGTGGAAAGCCAGGTCATCGTCTCCCTCCGCGAGAGCCTGGGGCGCGCCACTGCCACGCTCAGCGAGCTTCGGAGCCGCATCGAGGTGTTGCAGGTCGAAGTCGAGAAGAGCGCCGAGGAAGGCAAGCGCCTGGCGGCTTCCGAAGCCGATCTGAAGGAACGGTGGGCCAGCGCCAGCCGGGTGCTGGAAGCCGTGCAGGCGGAACTGAAAACCAGAACGGAGCGAACGGCCCACCTGGAGGGTACGGCCGAGCGGCTGCACCAGGAGAACCGGGGCATCTCCGAGCGCCTCGCCCGGGTGACGCAACTGACCCGGGAGCTGGAGGATATTAACCGGCGGCGCGAGACGTATCTGACCGGCATCCTGCGCCGCTACCGGGAGCTGACCGAACAGTACCGGCTGCTGGCAGGCCGCGCGGACAGCCCCGGCGAGGGCGCCGTGCCGGCCGGGGCCGAGCTGGCCCGCCTCCAGAACGCCATCGCCGGAGCCGAGGAGGATCTGCGCCAGCTTACGGCCCTCAACGCGCAGGCGGCGCGGCTGCAAAAGAAAATCGGCTCTCAGTAGCCGGTTTGGATTCACCCTCGTGCCCGAAGGGTGTATCATGGTGACGTGCCGGACTGGGCATCTCTGGTAGGTCGATGGATATTTACGAGATCATTCGCCTTTTACATGAGGAACGCCAGCGTCTGGACCGCATGATCCGGCGCATTCAGGAGCTTCAGGAGGCCCGGCGCGTATCCAGGAAACGCCGCACTCGCAAGGCCCCAAGGGCCGGGGCCAGGCGGGCAAGCTGAAGACCGGACTGAGGGCGGAGGCTCTCGGTGGCGGTCACCGCTCCGGCTTGAAGTACCATTGCCAGAAGTACTGTTCGCCCGCGCCGTGCCGGTAACGGGACTCGAATCCGCAGCGCAGCGCCATGGCCAGGACCTCTGCATCAGAGAAGCCTACTCCCAGCCAGGTGTCCTCGGGGGTGGGCTCCACGCGCGCGTCCCCCTGGACCTGGAATTTGAATAGCGCCCCGGGACGCAGCAGGCGGTGCACTTCCCGCACGTAGTTCTCGATGACGTCCCGGCTGGGGATGTGCTGGAAGACTATGATTGAGAAGGCGAAATCGAAAAGGCGGTCGCCCAAGACCGACAGATCCATGCCGTTGTTCTGGTGGACGAAGGCGTTGGGTTGGCCGGCCAAGGCCTCCCGCGCCATCCGGATCATTTCACCGCTGACGTCCACGCCGTGGACCTCCCCGAAGACCTCGGCCAGCGCCCGGGTGACCCGTCCCGTGCCGCAGCCGATCTCGAGTACCCGCATCTGCCTGGGGTCACGGCCTTGGCAGATGTTAGTCATGTCGTTGAGGATGTGCTCGCGGACGTTGTTGCGCCCGGAGCGGAAGAACTCCTCGTCGGTCCAGTCGTCGCGCGAGGTCTCCACGTAGTAGCGCGCGTTCTCGCGGGCCCGCTCGTCCCAGTCCCGCGCCATGCGCTTCAACAGCTCGTCGAGGGCGAAATCCTCCATCTCTCGAATTGTAGCGCCGTCGCGCACCCGCCCGCCGTGCTACAATCGAGTATCTTCCCCGGCTCGGAAGAGGTTTCCGTGGACAGGCTTACCCGTAAGGAACTGAAAACCGACCGCTTTGCCGTCGAGGTCGGGCATACCCTTGACTTCCTCACCACGCACCGGCGGCAGGTGATACGCTACGGCATCGTTGCTGCGGTCGTGGTGGTGGCCGCCCTCGCCGTGTATCTGTTCACCCGGCACCAGCGCAACGCCCGCCAGCAGGCTCTCGTGTCTGCCCTGCGCATCTACCAGGCGCCCGTTGGCTCATCCGAACCCGGTGGCTATCCCACGCAGGCCGAGCGGGACAAGGCCGTCGCGAAGGCCTTCGGGGAGCTTTCGGGACGTTACTCCGGCAGTGACGAAGCGGCCGTGGCGCAGTACTACCTCGGAACCCAGGCCGCTGACCACGGCCGCCTGACGGACGCCGAGAAAGCCTTCCGTGTGACCGCCGACTCCGGCCATGCTGGTTACGCATCCATGGCCCGGCTGGCGCTGGCTGAGATTTACGCCGGGCAAGGCAAACTGGCCGAGGCGGAGAAGCTCTTGCGCTCCCTGATGGAGAAGCCCACGCTGTTCGTTTCCAGGGAGCAGGCGACCATCGAACTGGCACGATTGCTTGGGCCCACCAAGCCCGCCGAGGCGCGCAAGCTGCTCGAGCCCCTGCGGACCCACGAGCGCTCCGCCGTCAGCCGGGCCGCGCTGACCTACCTGAGCACGCTTCCCGCGCAGTAGACCGGGGGCCCCGGATGCCGCCCCGCCTGGATGCTCTGCGGTTCCCGGCGCACCTGAGCCGCGGGCGCCGCTATGCCGAGGCGCCCCACCCTTATCGCAACCCTTTCCAGCGCGACCGGGACCGGATCGTGCACGCCCGCGCCTTCCGGCGACTGGAGGACAAGACCCAGGTCTTTACCGCGGGACTGTCCGACCATTTCCGCAACCGGCTCACCCACACCATAGAGGTCGCCCAGATCGCCCGCACCGCGGCCGCCGCCCTCGGCCTGAACGAGGATCTAACCGAAGCCCTGGCCCTGGCCCACGACATCGGCCATCCCCCTTTCGCCCACGCCGGCGAGGCCGAGTTGGACCGCCAGATGCGCCGCTGCGGAGAGCGCTTCGACCACAATCTCCATGCGCTACGCATTGTCGAGCGGTTCGAGCAGCGTTACGCCCGTTTCCCAGGGCTCAACCTCACCTTCGAGGTGCGGGAGGGCATGGCCAAGCATTCGCGCGATCCGCTCCCCGGGGAGGAACCGGCGTTGGAGGAGTATCTGCCGGGTCTGCGCCCGCCGCTGGAGGCCCAGCTCATCGACGTGGCTGACGAGATCGCCTACAACACCGCCGACCTGGACGACGGGTACTCCGCCCGCTTCTTCGATCTCGAGACCCTGGCCGCGGGCGTGCCCGATTATGCCCGCCTGCGGGAAGAGATCCTCCGGGAACTGCCGGAGGCGCCGGAGCGGGTTCACTTCCAGGAAGCCCTGCGGCGGCTGATTGATCAGTTGGTATCCGGGCTGATCGAGGGGGCCCAAGAGGCGTCATTGGCGGCCGGTGTGCGCGACGTGGAGGAGGTGCGCGGGCATCCCGCGCGCCTGGCCCGCTTCGCGCCCGAGGCCGCCGGGCTTAGCGCCGCGCTGAAGCAGTTCCTCCATCTGCACGTCTACAACTCGCCGGCTCTGGTGGAGGAACGCGGCCGCGCCGCGGGGCTGATCGCCGGGCTGTTCGAGTTGTTCCTGGAGCGTCCGGATCGCCTGCCGCCCGCCTACCTCGAGGAAACGGCGCGCCGACCGGTCTGCCACGTGGTGCGCGACTACATCGCCGGAATGACCGACGGCTTCCTGCGCCGCACTCACAACGAGCTGCTGGGCGGCGTCTCCGGCTGAGGCGGCGCGACGAAGGCCGACAGCTCCGCCGCGCGCACCCCATGGAGTCTGAGCAGCCGGCGGCACATCTCCTCGGCCAGTTGCTCGGGCGTTTCGTGCGGGTCGTGCTCGACTTCGACCTTCAGATACAAGGCGGTGCGGGGCATTCAGCCAATGATACGATATGAGTTGGCTTCCACCGCCATTTGCCAGCTCTGTGAGACTCGCCGCCCGCGCCGCGCCTGTCCGGGCGTCGGCGGCGACATCTGTTCGGTCTGCTGCGGCACCGAGCGGGAAGTCACCGTAACCTGCCCGCTGGACTGCCCCTATCTCCAGGACGCGCACCGTCACGAAAAGCTGCCCGAGCTGGACCCCGACCAGATGCCCAACCGCGACATCGATCTGACCGGCCAGTTCGTGGATGAGCATCAGCCGTTGATCAACTACACCAGCTTCTCGCTGCTGGATGCCGTGCTGAACACCCCGGGCACAGTGGACAGCGACCTGCGCGAAGCGCTGGAATCGCTGATCAAGACCTACCGCACGCGGGAAAGCGGCCTGTACTACGAGACGCGGCCCGCCAACCTGCTGGCCGCCGCCCTGCACCAGCGCATGCAGCAGGGCTTCGAGGATTACCGCCGGCGCCTGCGGGAGCGCACCGGGGTGGCCGCGCTGCGCGACGCCGAGATCCTGGGCGCGCTGGTCTTCTGGCAGCGCATGGCGGTGCTTCACAACAATGGGCGGCGGCTGAGCCGCTCGTTTCTCGGGCTCCTGCGGGAGGCGCTGGCGGATGCCGGGCTGTCCCGGGGCCCCGGCGGCTGGCAGGCGCGCGGGCAGTCGCCGCTGGTTCTGCCTTAGGCCCCCGGGTGGCGGGGTACGATCAGGCAACCCTTCCGTTGCCGGCCTCCCCCTCTGATAGACTCGTGATGGGACCATGAACGCGAGGCTTCCGGAGGTCTTGGCCACCCTTAGGGCGCACGAGCCGGAGTTGCGCCGGCTGGGAGTGCGCCACGCCGGAGTGTTCGGATCGGTGGCCCGCGGGGAGGCGGGTCCGCACAGCGACATTGACGTACTTGTAGAACTGGATCCCCAACTACCCATGGGGATCTTCGAATACGCCCGGCTTAAGCTCTACGTCGGCGAGCTGCTCGGTGGGGGAGGGGACGTGGTGAGCCGCACCAGCCTCAAGCCGGTCCTTCGCGACCATATACTGCGCGAATCGGTCAATGCCTTCTAGGAATCCTGCCCAGCGGCTGCGGGAGATCGTTGAGAACATCGACGCAATCCAAGCGTTCACCGCGGGCATGGACTTCGCAGGCTTCGCCGCGGACCGCCGGACCGTGTACGCCGTGACTCGGGCCCTGGAGATCATTTCCGAGGCGTCGCGCCGGCTCCCGGAGGAGTTGAAGGACCGGCATCCGCACATTGACTGGGTAGCAGTCGCCGCCGCCGGAAACGTCCATCGGCACCAGTACGAGGCGGTGGATGAGACCCTGCTCTGGCACACCGTCCAGCACAGCTTGGGTCCGATGCGGGAGGCAGTTGCCGAAGAACTCAAGCAAGCTGGCAGCCCACGCGGGGGAGGCTGAGGGCAGCCCAACTTACACCGCCGCGCGCACTTCCACCTGGGCGTAGATC
>Ga0194110_10004464_pt1 | contig 16905 bp, 24 predicted proteins | sample TA2Kig1200mmetaG_FD_146192 | JGI IMG/M metagenome (GOLD analysis project Ga0194110, IMG submission 146192) | Freshwater microbial communities from Lake Tanganyika, Tanzania - TA2015032 Kigoma Deep Cast 1200m | ecosystem: Environmental > Aquatic > Freshwater > Lake | place: Tanzania: Lake... | reverse complement strand
TTGCCGTTGGGACGCGTCCCGCCGTACAGCTTCCCCCCGTAGACTGCCAGAGACAAGATGTACGTCTCCGCCCCTAGCTTGCCCGCCACCTCCTCCCAGGCGTTCACGTCGTTCCAGCGGTATAGCTTGCCGTTTTCAGCCGTCCCGCCGTACAGCTTCCCCCCGTAGACTGCCAGAGAGTAGATGAGCGTCTCCGCCCCCAGCGTGCCCGCCACCTCCTCCCAGGCGTTCACGTCGTTCCAGCGGTACAGCTTGGCGTTGGGAAGAGTCCCACCGTACAGCTTCCCGGTCGGACCGGTGAGGCCACTCAGTCCACTCAGCCCGGACAGGCCGCCCATGCCACCAGCCACCGGTAGGACGGCACTCAGGCCCAGAGCCAATATGACTGCCACACGTAGAATTTTCTTCACTTTACTCCGTCCACACGTGACCATTGATCGTCCCCGTCACGCCCGCCCCCCCCGCTGCCAGGGTCAGCGTGATCGGACTGTTGGCCGTCAGCTTCAATCCCGGCACCCAGGGGAAGAAAAACGCTCCCTCGCTGGTGATGGGCACCTGCCACACTACGCCGCTGTCGTCCTCCAGCTTCACCAGCCCCCCCGTGGGGGCCTCATCGTAAGCCCCGCTAACCATGCCCACCACCCAACTGCCCACCCCCGCCGCCGTCCTGGTGACCACGGCCGCGGTGTTGGATGTGCCAGGTGCATGAGTAAGCGTAGTGGAAGCAGCCTTCCCCCCTGGCGCTACGATGGAGCTGACGGTGACGTCACCGATGGTGTTGCTGCCCGCCCCGATCACGGCATTCGCCAGGTCCACTACCCCCACCGCCATGCCGTTTCCCCGCACGGTGATCGTCCCGCTTATGTACGAGGTCAACGGGCAACGCAGCAGCCGCACGCCGGAGACACCAACCAGGTAGAGGCCATCAGCCGCCGTGGAGGTGGAGACGGCACCATCCCCCAGCCCCGTCCACTGCACGGCGTGGTAGTTCGCGCCATCTATCGAAGCCTGGCAGCCCACCGTCGCGGTGACCAACCCCGCTACCTGGACGCCGACCACCGCCAGGCCCTCGACATTCATCGTGGCCCCCGTAGCATCGGTAATCGCTCCCGTATGAAACGTATGCCACCTGGTGTAGTACGCCTGCGCCGAGGGGGAGGGGGGAGGGGCCCCCTCTTCCACCTGCCTCCCACATCCCACCACGAACGGGCCCGCCACCAGCAGCCCGCTCAACACCGCCATCGCTGCCCACCCTATCCGCTCGTACGCCGATTCGCTCATTGCACCACCTCTCGTATCACGTCTACGTCGGCTCGGTCTAGCCCCAACGCCAACAGCTCCTCATCGCTGGCCGCGCGCACTGCCTCCACAGTGCCGTAACCGCACGCGGCCAGCAGCCAGCCCAGCCGTGCGTCGAGATCAGCCAGCCGACCCGCCAGGTCAGCCCCCAGCCAGGCGCCGTTCATGTCCGCCGACGCCCGCCGACTCTTCAGCCTGCTCACCTGTTCCTTGCTCCCTTGCTACCCCTCGCCGTAACTGGCCTCTGTTGTCATTGCGAGCGTTTTTTGCGAAGCAATCCCCTCGCCACGACAGCCTGAGTAGTTACCCCTCAACGAAGGTCAGCGCCAGGCACACGTCCGCCGCGCTGGCGTGAGTGATAGTGAACGTCACGATTCGGTCGTTCGACGGGAAGTGATACGGATTAACCGCGTCACACAACGCCCCGTTGAAGTTGGCGGCAACAAACTCCGCCGGGACACCGCTTTGCCCGATGGCCCCGCCGTCGATGATGCCGTCCGCGTCGCCCGAGTCTCCCAGATCCAACGTAGCCGCCGTGGCCCCACTACAGACGAAGCTCACGTGCACCAGAGTGGCCGGCCCCTCCAGCTTGAACGTCGCTGTCGGATTCGCCGCCAGGGTGCCGTGATAGTTGAACACGTAAACTAGCTTACTCCCAAGCATAGTAACCTCCTCCTATCCGCTATTCGCTATTCGCTACTCGCTATTCGCTATTCGCTACTCGCTATTCGCTATTCGCTATTCGCTACTCACTCAGCTCGTAGCATTTCTCTTGCCGATCCCCCGCCAGGTGGCGACGCCGTACGCCCACCAGTCCCTGACCTTGATGGGCATCAGGTCGTTGGAGAACATCAGCCCCGCGCCTGGACTGGCCACGCTGAACAACTCGGGAGTGGGGTGCTCCCCCCCGCCAGGACTCTGAGCGTAGCTCATCTGGATGACTGGTGCCAGGACCGGGTCGGCCAGGTACGCCCACTTGTATGTGTCCGTCCAGTCGGGCACCATGACCACCTTCGGCCTTGGATCCCCGGGCCGATCCACCGCGTACGGGTTGACGTCGTAGTCGCTGGTTCCGGGCTTGCCCTGCGGTCCCGCCCCGTAGCCGAACACGATCAGCGCTTCGTCGTACAGGTCCACCGGCACCAGACAGAACACCGGAAACAGGGCCTGCCGCTTCGCCGACCCCAGCTCCGCCTGCTTCGCACACTCCAGTCGCGCCGCCTTCCACGCCGACCAGGAGAAGGCATCGGTGTTCACGTTGCCGTGGTCGGTGTGGAACAGCACGGTGCTGTCCTGGTCCAACGTCGGGCCGGTGCCACTGTTGACCGTGAAGATAGCGGCGATGGCCGCGCTCCTGGTACGCACCGCCGCGATAGCCAATGCCTTGGGAATGGCCTGCATTTTCGCGATCTGCGACTTGCGGATCATCTCCAGGGTGATGCCCACGTAGTTCCCGTACTTCTCGAAGGCGTCAGTCTCTTTGGAGTCGGCCACGGTCTTCTCGGTATACGCGCCACCCTCACCCACTTTGCTCAGGTTCGAGACCCCTCCGAACTGGATCCACTGCATGTCATGCGTGGAGCCATCATGAGGCTGCACCGCCACTATCTGCTCGAACCACCGATACGCTGGCAGGGTGTCCCAAATATTCACCAGCACTTTGTTCAAGGCATTGGCCGCCAGCCCCGTCAGGGTCGTGGAGTCAGCCGCCGCCAGCCGCGACTGGTCAGGCCGAAACACCCCGTGCCACTCCCAGTCTCCGGTAACTATCTGGTACACCTGCGCGATCTGCCTGAGCTCTGGCGCAGGCACCTTCGCCCCGGCCACGCCGAAGATCCAGTTCACCGCCTCGCCGATCTCCTCCAGCGGCTCTCTCACGGTCAGCCTGCCCCCATCGAGGGGCCGCCCCATCCCGGTGACCACGCTGTCCTGCTGCATGGCCGCCAGCAGCCCCTTGTGCTCGGCGATCACCGTATCCAGCCTGGACGGGCTCACCTGGTCCACCAACTGCCGCCGGACGCTGTCCTGCATGTAGCCCGGCAAGCCCGACCCGCGCAGAGCCGCGTCCACCGCCTGGTCACGGAAGAAGCTGGCCCACTCATCAACACCCGCCACTTCCTGACCCACTTCCCCGACGACGTCCAGCACCTCCTCCTGGATGCCGCCGTCCCCCACTACTTTCTTGTCTTTCATCCCTACCTCCTCTTTTTCTGCTGCTAACTGTGCCAGGATCCGCGTTCCCTCGACGGCCGGCACGTTTACCGCACTGGTCTCCTTCCCGCGCGGCTGCTCGAAAATCAAGCCGCACACCTGCCCGTCGTACTCCTTCCCCCAGCGGTGCTCACACTCCATCCAGGGCTTGCCACAGATGGTGCAGGTGATCGCGCTGTAAAACCACGAGATGCTGAACCGATCTATCTGACCCTCAGCAAAGCTCCAGATGCCCCGCTGAGTGGTGAGCTCGATGGTCTGCCTGATCCCCCCGTCCAGCCACGACCGCCTGATCGTCCCGTCACGGCTATCAATGCGATACTCGTCGTGATCCCGCAGGAAAGGCCTCTCCTCGAAGCTCGCTGCGAACGCCGCCAGGTCCTGGTCGCGAAAGTAGAAGTGGTTGTGATTGCCCCCCGGGATGAACACCTCAGCGTCGAAGGTGATGCCGGGTATCAACTCACCCGCCTGCAGTCGGCGCAGCAAATCGCGCCGATCCCGGCCACGAAAGACCTTGCCATCCACGTACAGCCGGCTGCGTAACGGCTCGCTGACCATCACCATGCTCGCCAATTCGCTATCCGCCAATTCGCTATCCGCCATCCGCTCGAAGTACCCGTCCAACACCGCCCTGGCCCGCTCTTTCACGTCGTCAGGTATGTCCGTCCCAGGAAGCCTGCTGGCCGCCGCCCGCAAACCCGCCGTGATCGCCTTCGGCTCCCCGTCCACGATGTCGGCGAAGGGGAGCTTATAAACCCCCCGGTTCTCCCCCTGGTCAGCATCGTATGCCAGGAAGCACCGCCGCGCCTTCGACGGCTGAGGATCATCATCCCACCCCGCCCAGGCGAAGATCCGCCCCTTCACCGCATCCCCGTCCCAACTGTCTCGCTCCACGATCGGGAGGTCCCGATCCGCCCCCACTTTCCAGTTTGCCATACCCCAACCTCCTGAAAAAGCTAGCTCGGCGCGTCCATCTGGTAGCCGTTCACGAACAGATAAATGTCGTCGTCTAATATACACGCTTCAAAATAGACCTGAATCCTGTCCCCGGCGGCCAGAGTCATCGGCCGCCGACTAACCAGCGGCTGCAACGCTACTGCGTCTGCCAGGCTATCCAGCCAGTACGGTGTCCCTCCGCGCTGAATCCCCAGCCAAATGTCCCCTGGCGCACTGTCACCGTCGTACGCACAGACGTAGTTCACTATCCAGATTTTTCCCGTTGGCACGTACGAGGAATACAGATAATTAACCCCACCGGCCGCGCTTTCCGTAAATGAGCACTCTAAAACGACGCTCTCAATCGAGAACAACTTGTCGCCGCCCAAGGCCTGGACGGTCAGCGGATTCGCTCCAGGCGCGACGCGAATATCGTCAGTCGCAACACTGGCTAGAGCGTTGCGAAGGTCGTCAATCAGTTGCAGAGCGGTAATCATCGTGGACTGGTTCGCCGCAGTCGCCGCCCCGCCGGGCAACGCCACCTCCAACACCTCTACCTGCAAGCGGCCCCCCGCGTCTACCAGCACCTTGACGGGATTGCCATCTCCATCCATGCCGTAGATCCACACGTGGCCGCCCCTGGGATCAGGTATCACTGTCATCCCGTGTTCTCCGGCTCGTTCTGAGTGATGATCACGTCGTCGAGATATACCTGAGCGTTCTCCCCCGCAAGCCCTTTGTTTTGAATCCACACCTCGATGTTCGGCACTACAACGCTCTCCCCCGTTCCCAACGGCGTTCCCGATAGATCATGCTCGGCCTCGTTCAACACTACTCGCTCGTACGTGCCAGCACTGAAGTTCGCCACTACCTTCCACGTCCAAAACGGCAAGCCCGAGTGGAATAGCTCCAAACCCGTTACCAGGTCCTGGTAGCCCACATCGTCCAGGTACCGCAAAGCTTTCTCCGGCGCATCGTACTTTAACGCCGCCGTGCGGAAGTCGACGCCGTCGAATAAGCTAAACGCCATGGTGAGCTCATCCAGCTTATCGTCTATGCAAAAGGAGCACTCCAGCCCAAACCGTGACAACACGGGATACGGGATCACGTGGGTGATGGACGCAGATCGCCCACCGGTCGAGCCCGCCGTCAATAGCACACTCCAGCCCCCACTCCGGGCCAGGACGTTCGACAACCCTACACTCGCCCCGTCCCCGACGTACGTCCCGGCCCACTTCGGCAAGCCCGACTCGAAGTCGTCGAGAAGTATCACGTCTCCCCGACGGTCGAACCACACTATCGAGCCCAGGCGCACCGCCAGCTCCCCCAGGTCGGTCACCGACCATACAGGACCGCGCCGCCTGGCAGCCACCATGGAATGATAGTACTGATCGGCTAACATCTGACTCAACGCCCGACTCATAACCCCACGTCCTCCCACGATACGATGGCGCTCTCCGCCCGATGCCTGGATACCTCTCTCATCCAGGTACGATATGCACGATCAGCTCTGTATACCATCATGTCAAACTGCGTGAGTAACAGCGTGGTGGTCTGCGGGCTCTCACTCTCAATAGCCCGTAACAGCTCCGCCGCCTTCCACACCACAAACAGCACAATCCCCTCAATGTGACCATCGGGCACGGTCAAGACGTCATCTTCATCGGTCGGGTAGAAGTGATCGCCCTGGTACGTAATCACGATGGTCTCGCCTTCGCCCGGCTCTTCGCCAATCCACAACGTCACAGGAAAATCACCCCACACGTCGTAGCACGCCCCACCCAGGAAGCCCTTATCCCTGATCGAGAGGCGCTCCAGGTACTCCGGCGGATCCTCGCCCCCAGGATACTCTACCCGCGTCACCTGGTGAGCATTCACCAGATCTGCCGACAGATCGTACTCCCGCTGGCTACCCACACACTCAATCGTAGCTACCATCTCGGTACGAGGGAACACGATGCTGTAGTCGGCAATGGCATCCGCGATCCACTGCAGCAGATTCGCATCAGTCCACGTCGCACCCGGCAGGCGCTCCCGAATTACGCCCAACAAGCCACCCAGCGTAAGGCTCATTCTGCCATCACCTTGCCCACGATCTCCTCAAACTCCTGCTCCGACACACGCTCCCCCAGGAACTTGAACAGTAACCGCGCTGCAATGCGTTTCAAGGCCGAGGTAGACCCAACCATCTCCCCCAGCTTCCCGAAGGCGTCCATCAGCTCGTCGGAAGCCGCCGCTAATGCTTCGTTGTCCTCAGGCGCAATGTCCGGCACCCCAATGGTCACGTCGGCCAACGTCGCCTGCCGCCCCCGCCGCAAGCCGAGAGCCACCACCCGATTCCAGGCCTGTACCATCACGTCGGCCAGGATGTAGCCAAAGTAGGCCTGCCGCCGCCGCAGGAACCGCCGTCGCTGCTCGGCTAACGTCCTGGAGCTGGCCAGGTTCGCCGTCTCACTCTCGCCGATGTCCAGCAGAGAGAGCCCCGGGCCACCAGCTACGATCATCCAGCGAATCGCCCGACCATCCGCCGCCACGTCGCGCGCCTCCAGACGGGGCGACACAGCCTCCCACTCCTCGTTGTCGCGGTCGACGACCAGCACCGATCCAGGTGACGGCGCCTTGCGGTATTGCTCCTCCTTCGCCCGCACCAGCTTCGACGGCACCTTCACCAGCCACAGAAACAACCGATGAGCGGCGTTGGTCCTGACCCGATCTTCCAGCCAGCGCGAGTACCGCCGGAGCCAGGGCAAGATCGGCGCCAGGTCCGACTCGCCCCGCACACAGCCCACCGGACGGTTGACGGCGTAGTGCAGCATCACTGGCCGAGGGCTCTCACCATCGAGCCCGTTGCGGTCAGGCACCGCACGGGGGTGATACCACACTGCACCGTCCCCCAAGACGTCGCCAGCTTCGTGGTACAGGGTCTCGGCCTCGTAGTCCTCCTCGTCCCACTCCACCCGCTCTATCCTGGACGCCGACACGGCCCTGAAATGGACTGTGCCGTCTGCACTGTTGAAGTGCACCGTGGGGAACAACTCACCCGCCCTGGTCAATTCGTCACACCAATCCGACTGCCGAATCCCCCACCGATTGTCAGGCAGGCTCACCAGGTCCTGAATGAACCTGTCGAGGGGGCCATACGTCGAGTGCAACACGATGGAATCTCCGCCCAGCACGTAGGCAGTGACGATCCCCACGATCCGCCTGGCCAGGGGGTTCTTCCGCCAGGCGTCAAAGGCGTCTTTGAACTCCCCCAGCAGCTCGCCCCATTGCTTGTCGAGATCAGTACCCGCCAGGCCAAACGCTACCAGCCCGTCGTCAGCCTTGCCCACGGCCACCACGGTGACCGCGTCCAGCCGACCCGCCAGCCCCCTGAGCCACCTCGCCAACAGATCTCTCATCGCTGCTCCCTCGTTCCTCACCAGCCGCGTGTCTCGCGTTCGTCAATGATGTCCTCAGGCTCGACGATCCTGCTTTCCCCCGTCCCTCGATGCCTTAAGCTGGGCCACCTGAGCGCCGCCAGCCCGTTTATAATGGCCATCGCCCGATCATCTGTCATCCCCGCAGGAGCCTTCAGGGTACCCGCCTCAAAGATGGCCAGCTCGTTGATCGTGGCGTCATCCTGGATAATGCAGCCCCCATCTCGCAGAGTTTCCGCCGTTACGTCGGTGGCCAACGTCTTCATCTTCGCGTTCGACAGCCACCCATCTTTGTTGTCGTGGGGATTCAGGTAAACCAGGTCCTCCCCCCCCCGATTCCTGATTGCCACGTGGACGGCGTGACCGTGGTTGTTTCGCTCGACGCAGATCACGGCCTCGTTATACCACTCCGCCAGCTCTACCAGGTAGCCCCCCAACACGTCGGGCTCGAAATTGCCGTACAGCCCCGCCACCTGACCCCAGGTCAGCGCATCGAACACCACCGCCGGGGAGGGGTCCGACGAGGGGTTCCCTTCCGCAGGGTCGGCCGACACCAGGTACTGACCACCACGGCGCGGCACTTCCCACACTACCAGCCCCGGCAAGGCCGGGCCGACACCCGCCAGCGGCTTCCCTTCCCCCCGGCAGGCCGAGAGCCAGTCAGGTTGAAATCGCTTAGACGACGTCCTGGAGGCCAGCGCTTCCTCAGGTGTGGCCGGATACTCCTGGTAGAGGTCATCCAAACTGTAATCCGCCTTCTGACGCTCGTACCAGACCATATCCCGGTCGGGCCTGGCTGACCACGGCAGGAAAACAGGACAGTAGTTGTTCTCCCCCGCTACGGCCTGGTTCCATAAGCGCTTGAACTCCGACGATGGATCCTCTTTGTCCGCCGTGCTCAGTAACACCAGTTGCCCGCCAGCGTCAATCGTCGGCTTCACCGCCGTCAACAACTGCCGCAGCCAGCGTATGAAGTCGGCCTCGTCTACCACGGCCAACGTCGCCGTGTAGCTCCGCCCGCTGTGCTTGGTGGTGGGAAACGACTGCGCTCGACTGTCCAGCTTCACCAACTGCAGCTCGTGGTCGTTGTCCGTCCCTACCTTCGCCCGCAAGAAAGCCGGCAGCCGCAGGTGCACCTGCCTCACCCGATCCAACAACTCGGCCGCCTCGTCGTCTCTCCTGGAGAACAACAGAACACCTGTTCCAGGACGGAACAACATCATCCACAAGCCATAGCAAACCAGCAGCCAGGTCAAGCCGAGCTGGCGTGCTTTCAAGACGATGGACAATTGATGGTCTTGCAGAGATTGTAAGGTGCTGACCTGGTCCGGCCACAATCGAAACCGCACCCACTCGCGGCTCGTCTTGTTCTCAATCCAGCAGTACGTGTCTATGAAGTAGGCGACATTCTCCCGACACTTGAGTAGCTCAACCTGCTGTTCACGAGTCAACAAGGTTGCTCAACGCCCCCCGCCAAAACTCGGCCTCGGCCTCGCAGGTACTCGACTCGCAGGGGGAATGCTACGCAGCCTCATCACCAACCCTCCACCGCCTCAGCTCCACCGCGGCCTGGGCCAGCAGGTCGGCCCCGAACACCACGCCGAGCGTCGTCTCTCGCCCCGCCCGCTCCATCTCCAGCAGCAGCTTTCCCCACTTCTCAGCGTCGGCCGGGGTAAGCCTGATCCCGCCCTCCTCCAGGGCCACGAGAAACCGCTCCAGAATCAGCCGCCCGATACGAAATACCAGCGCACTGGCCTCAGACGCTTCCGCTTCAGCTTTCTGTAGACCTTCTGTGGACGTTCTGGACCGGAATTCCTGTCTCTTCGCCACCCAGTCGTTCGCCCGCCCGTAGCGAGCCACTTGCTTCTTGCTCACTCCATGGGCGATTGCGAGGTCGCCATAGCTTACCGATCCCGTCACATACTCGTTTTCGATCGCCAGCCAGTCCAGCGTCGCCAAGAAGCCCCTCCACGTCGCGCTCGGCCAGGGCCAGAACCGCCAGCCGAATGTCCTGTATGGCCTGCTCCATGGCATCTAATGCCACGTCCAGCACTTCCCAGCTAGAACGGCTAGAACGTTTCCTCACGCCTGGACAGCCTCCCCAACGTGTCCTCAATGGCCGCCAGGCGGCGCTCGACCCCATCCATGAAGCGGGTGATGTTCTCCAGCGCAGGCTTGATCTCCGCCAGCGCCTGGGTGTTTTTGTCCACCACACCAGCCAACCGCCCGGCCAGCTCCTGCTGCAGGCTTTCCATCCGCTCGTCCGAGCGCTTGATCACCCACACCAGCACCCCGGCCAACACCGCCGCTAACGACCAGTCAGCCGCCAGTTTCAACAGATCGTAGATGCCCATCCCTACCTGCCGCTAACCCGGGCCACCCGAGGAGATATGGCGTAAGAGGATATGGCTTGCTTGATCCCAACGAACCGATCACGCCACACCACAAACGCCTCCCACAGCAGGGAGCGCATCTGCTCCTGGCTTACCAGCCCATCCAGGGCCGTGCCCTTCACGTACCGCACGTAGAGCACGTCAGCCAGCCAGTCCGTGTCGTCCCGTGTGACCACCTCCAACTGACCCGCCGCCCACTCCTGGAGATACTCCAGCCCCTCGTGGACCAGCTTCTCCAGGTCACGCCACAGGCGGTCGCGATCATGCCAGTAGGTCACGTAACCCCACACCGCGATCACCCCCGCCAGCGACACCAACGAGAACACCAGGTTCAAATTCTCCACCAGCCAATCCATCCTGCCTCCTTTCTACTTGCGCACTATAATGGAGCAAAGTCACAAGGTTTCGCCCTGAGGCTCAGCCCGAAGGGTCGCAAAGTCGCAGGGTCGCAGATTGCTCCCTTGCTCCCTTGCTCCGTCAAGGCTCCCTTGCCCGGGGGCCGCGGCTGCCACGGCGCTCATCGCTCTTGTTGGCCTCTCACCTTGCCGCCGCCAGTCACCCCCGCAATCTCTTGCACCGCCGACACCAGCTCATCCCCGCCAGCGTATATCTGCCGAATCTCGAACAGGTACGAGTAAATGCCCGGCCTGTTCACCGGGATCCACCCCGTCAGTCCCTCTCGACAGTACTCGTTCCCCAGGTCAGTGCGGATGTTCTCGATCAGGGGGACCCCCTCCTCTCCAATGGTCAACGAGTAGACCGCCGCCACGCCAAAGTGGTCCCACTCCAGAAAGCCCTCCTCCTGGGTGAGGCCCCAGATGTTCGGATGATCGTACGCCACCCCCCGCCCCGTCTCCCACCCGAACCGCACCTTGACCCCCTCCAACGGTCGCCCGCGCTCATCCCGCACCCAGACGTAGATCTTCTTGTATCCAGGACGATTGTCGCACGCACTCAGCCTGCTAGCCACCACCACCCGCCACCACGGGCTAGGGTTCACCCGTGGCAAGGTGGTCAGCGGCCTCAGCTTACCCACCGTCCCGTCCGACAGATCGCCCAATGGGCGAAAACGCACCACGTACCCCCGCAGCCCTTCCAACGTCAAAGGAGCCGAATCAGAGGGAATCGCCCACCGTATCCGCCCGTCCACCTGCCCCGTTCCCGCCCCCCGCGGCCGCGTCTCATCGAAAAACCCCAGCCGCTTCCAGCCGGACGTCGAATAATACTCCGCCTCCAACGCGCAGGGCCTGGTGTTCGCTACCACCACCTGGTAGCCAAACCCCCACACCACGGGCTCGGAACACAAGACGTACAACTGATGATCCCGCCGCCGTGGTAAAAGCAAAACTGGCCGCCCAGCCCACACCAGCTCCGACAAGTCCTCGAAGCCGTCCTCGTGCTGGTACAGCCAGTAGATTTTCACGTCACTCTCTATCAGCTCGGCCACCACCTGCCGATCTCGCACCGGCTCAGGCCCCACCCCCAGCTTCCACAACAGCCACGCCACCGGGTAGAGACTGATCAACCATCCTATGAGCCACCACAGTGCCATATCACCTCCAGTCGAACGAAAGGGCGGCCACGCCAGACCTCGACCGCCCCCGTCGCCGAGAAATACGCCGGGCCTGGGTCGGCGCGATCTCGATAAATAGAGACGGGCCAAGGATTGGGATCCCAGGCCCGTCAGAAACCCTATAAATTGTGTCCTGCGAGGGGAATTATACTACATTTGGTATCATTGTCAAATCAGCCCCAGCACCTCCAGCAGCTTCCCCAACACCGCAATGGCCAGCAAGAGCAGCAGCAGCCACCACCAATTCCCGAGCTCCTCGCTCGCGTCCTGACCCCGCCGGAATGCCCCCTTTTTGCCCATTTGACAAATTTCCCCTTCTGTGGTAATATATGCCTAGTACAAGGAGGTAACACTATGGAAAAACGATTAGTTGTCCGCCTCGACCCTCAGATCTTCTTGCGCTTCAAGGTCCTCACGACCCTGAAGGGCCTCAACATGTCAGACGTGATCCGACAGCTCATCGAAAACTGGCTGAGGGAAAACGAGCCCGCCCGGCAAGAATAACGAAGCCGCAGGCTGCCGTTACAGCCAGCGGCTTCTCCGACCTCCGTCCCAGGCACCTTAACAGCAGAATACACGGAGGCCGTATACTGGGGGACGAGGATTCGAACCTCGGCCTACGGTTCCAGAGTCCGTTAGCCATCCCGCCCTACCAGGCTGAATCGCTCCGTGGCCACCCTCACGCGCTCCCGATCCTGGTGAGCATAGAAGTTGGCGGTGACCGTAATGTCACGATGACCCAGCTTCTGACGCACAAGCTCCAGGTTCGCCCCATCGTCCAGCCAGGCTTGTCCCACCAGGTGACGAACCGAATGAGGATTCACCCGACCCGCCACTCCCGCCTTCTCCGCCAGCCTGACCAACATCTTCCGCACCGCGTTCCCCGTCATCCCGAACACCGACGAGGAGTCACTGATCACCAGCCACCGCTCGAGAGCACCCGCCGTCCGCTCCGTGAAATCCACCCACCTCCCCCCCGTCTTTCCACTGACCCAGGCGCACCGCTCCTCAACGTTCACGTCGGACCGCTCCAGCCCCACCAGCTCCCCCACCCGACAGCCAGTGTCAGCCAGGAACAACAGCACGGCCAGGTCACGCGGACGCCCGCCCGCAGCAGCCAGCAGCCGCCCCAGATCCTCCCTCGCCATGGCCGGCGACCGCCCCCCTCTCTCCAGCTTCGGCTTGACCAGGTGAGCCGCAGGCGAGCGCTCCAGGTAGCACCGCTTCACACACCAGGCGAAGAACGTCTTGACCGCCTGGATGCGGCCCGCAATCGTCACCGCCGATAACTGCCTGCGGCGCTGCGAAACGACGAAGCGGTCCAGGTCGACTGCCCGCACCGCACCGATCTCACGAATCCCCTGCTCCTCGAGGAAGATGGCCAGGCAGCGCAGACGCTCCTCGTAGGAGCCCAACGTCCGCTCCGCCCGCCCCGCCGCTTCCAGGCACAGCAGAAACTCCTCTATCTCGTTCATCCCAGGCCTCCGTATCGCAACATACCCGGGGGCCAGGGCTTTCCTCGTTGCAGGGCTGCCAGCCCTGGCTCCCATTATATCACAAACATGAAACTACCACAACGCATCCAACTGAAAATCGAATCGCGAGCGTGGCTAGCCGAGATGGCTACCGCTCACCACTACATGCACCGGCCAGTACACCCCCGCGCCTCCCCGTTCGGATGGGCGGTGCTATTCGACGGCGCACAATACCAGCCAGACGGCAACCCGTCCGGTTTTATCATTTTTGCGACAGCCCACTTTACCCGCCTGCGCGGGGAATTTGGCTATCCAGGCTTGCCCACAAAATGGCAAGTTCTCTGCCTGTCCCGTCTCTGGTTGCACGATAACTTACCACACAACTCCGAAACATGCGTGATAGCCAAAGCACTGCGGCAAGTTCAACATCGCTGGCTAGAAGTCCACCCGCCGCGATTCCTGGACCAGCCCTACCAAATCGTCAAAATCATCACTTACGCTGACACCCGCTTCCACCAGGGCACAATCTACAAAGCAGCCAACTTCCGCCAGGCCGGTCACACCCAAACCCAACCCCGGCACAAAAACACCCGTGACCCAGGACAACACGCCGAGCTGATCCGCTTCATCTATGACCTGAAACCACCAGGAGCCAGGACGTGAACGACTACAACTGCCGCGAATCCAACGGGAGCCTGAAGGTGCTTCACCCAGGCGAATCCCGCAGAGAGCTGTTCTGCCCCGGCTGCGTCTACCTCTCGGCGAACGGGTGCCTGTTCCCGAAACGCACCGGCACCCCAATCGCCACTCCCAAACCGAGGCTATACCACCGAACGGCAGAGCGAAAATATTCAGACCCGGATATGGTCAACACCATCAAGCAGGTGTGGCGCGATATCGGACGCCCACCCGAGATCAAGGACCTCAACGCGGCAGACACCCACCCCAGGGCCAACCACATCTCCAAACGTTACCCGGGCGGATTCCGTGCCGCCCGCGAAGAAGCACGACGACAACTTCAGGAGGAGGAACAATGAAGCAGCTACAAACTCGATGGATCACCTTACGGGGACGCCCGATCAGCGTCCTCACCCAACGGCCTCGCCGCCCCTCTCGCCGTCCCTTCGTCAAGCCAAATGACACGCCCGTCAAGCCGCCCAAACCACCGAAAGGAGCAGGCCGATGAATAGAGTCAAGAAGATCCTCGAAGGCCTCCGCCTGTACCGTGCCTGGCGTGAGGCCCAACGGGCCCACGCCGAAGCCTGCGAAGAGGCCTGCGAAGGTGGCGACCAGGGTAAGGTGAATGACCGCCTCGCCGATCTCAAGACTGCGTATAACGAGTACCAGGAGGCCACAAAATGACCCAAGTCACCCTACCCGAACACGACAACCTGAGCCACGTCTTGCGGGTTCTCCGCATTCCCCACATCGTCTACACCGACGAGAACGGCGTGTCGCTCATGACCGTCACCCTGGACAACGAACGCTACGACGAGCTGCTGGACCTGTGGCACCACCTGACACAAATCCAATACGGCTACGTCGCTCAAATACAGCAGGGCCACCACATCCAACTCGCCCTCCCCCTCCACGCCGACCTGCTAACCACCAGGCTCCCCTGGAACGTGGAGGTGCACCGTGGTGGCTGAATTTCACTACGCCCCCGTCCCGGCGTCCGTCCTGCGCGACCCGACAATCCCTCCGCTGATGAAGGTGCGCTATGCCCTGCTCATCGGCGCCGCCTTCAACAAGCCGGTCCTTAAGCTCAGCCTGGACGCCATCGGCCACCTGTGGGCCAACGCCGAAGGGGAAACCATCTCCGCCGCCAGCGTTACCGCCTACCTGAGCAGGATGACTGAGGCCGGGCTCATCACCCGCTACCGCCGCGGGCGGTTCCAATGGGTCACAGAGCTACTGCAGCTCTACAAGCCCAACACAAACACAACACAAACAACCACAACCACACAAACAACCACTGAGGTGACCCCTACGCCGGAGTCGAGGTCAAAAGTTTTGACCCCTATCCCGGAGTCGAGGTCAAAAGTTTTGACCCCTATCCCGGAGTCGAGGTCAAACGATTTGACCTCGATCCCGGAATCGAGGTCATTAGTAACTAGCAATGGTGTTGTTGTTGATATTGATTCGATCTATGAATCATTAAACCAACAACAACAACAACTAGTCGACTGCCTTGAAAATTTCGAGATTTCGCGTACGCGAGCGATCTGCCTGGCTCAGGATGGCGTTTCACCCCAGGACGCCACCCTGTGGATCGCCTACGCCAAAAAGCAAACGAACCTGATATCCCCTGCGGGCTTTGTCATCAGCAAACTGGCACGCCACGAGCCCCCACCACCCGCCTACTCGTCTCTGGTGTGCACGGTCTGTCACACCCGCCCCTGCGGGTGCGCCGACCAGAACAGGAGGAAAGCAGGATATGACTAATGACAACACGTGGTCGGCATAATCGATAGTTAGACGGAGGCCCGAAATGTGGCTGAAGGCAAAGCAATCCAAATACAAGCACTTTTACAAGAATGGCAAGGCTGTTTGCGGAAGCCCCGCAGTTGCCTACAGCGAATTGGATTGGCACAAGCAAATTGAACGAGCGCCGAAATGCCCCTTGTGCCTCCGTCTAACTACCGCTGCAGCTGACGCGGAACAGCCGCGCAGCTCAGCTTAGTCCGTTAGGCGGCTTACATGAACGACTTCGAGCTTAAGAAAATCATTGTCCGTGTCTTTCCACGGACAACCAGCATGACGCCGGCTGATCCTCTTGCTTTCGTCGGCGATCCTCCTTTGTGGAGACCGCTGGCCGATGAGGTTCACGTTAGCGTCACGTTTACCTGGGACAGGGAGGAGGGGGAGCGTCTAGCCGAAGCGTGGGAGGCGTTTTATCCTGGCAAGGTTCGGATCGGTGGGCCGGCATACGCCAGTCCCTGTTCGCGGTTTGTGCCGGGGACATATATTAAGCCTGGGGTGACTTTCACTACGCGGGGGTGTAATAAGAGTTGTCCCTGGTGTCTGGTGCCCACGCACGAAGGGCGTTTGAGAGAGATCAAGGATTTTGCGCCGGGCCATGTAATCCAAGACAACAATTTGCTCCAGGCCAGCAGGAGCCATCTCCGCAAGGTTTTTGCCATGCTGCATCAGCAGAAACGGGCGGCGGTGTTTGCGGGCGGGCTAGATGCAACATTGCTTGACGATTGGGTGGCCGAGGAGTTAAGGGGAATGAGGATCAGGGAGGTCTTTCTGGCTGCGGATACTGAGGGGGCCCTACGTCCATTAGAGAGGGCCGTAAGCAAGATTGAATTTCTCCAGCGACGCCAACTTCGGTGTTATGTCTTACTGGCCTATGGGGGAGAGACAATTGAGCAAGCACGGGCGCGATTAGAGCGTGTGTGGGAGATTGGGTGTATGCCATTCGCGCAATTATATCAGCCGCTGGAGCGGTGGATAGACTACCCGCCGGAATGGAAGGCGTTGGCACGGAAGTGGTCACGCCCGGCCATAATGCTTGCTAACGGCAGGTGAACCGCAGACCGTTGGGCGGCAACTCAGCTTAGCCGTTAGGTGGATGATGAAAGCGACTTGGAAGA
>Ga0194110_10004459_pt1 | contig 16914 bp, 14 predicted proteins | sample TA2Kig1200mmetaG_FD_146192 | JGI IMG/M metagenome (GOLD analysis project Ga0194110, IMG submission 146192) | Freshwater microbial communities from Lake Tanganyika, Tanzania - TA2015032 Kigoma Deep Cast 1200m | ecosystem: Environmental > Aquatic > Freshwater > Lake | place: Tanzania: Lake... | reverse complement strand
TGAAACCCTCCTCGCCGCCCTGCCGAAAGTCCAGGGCAGAAGCCGCCTCAGCATCGTCAAGAAGCTCGCAGTCCTCAAGAGCGACAAGGCCGCCGACATCTTCAAGCAGTCCCTCAGCGATCCCGACCCCGACCTCCGCATCGCGGGCGGCTGGGGCATCGCCCGCATCGCCGACGCCTCGGCCGCCGACGCCCTGCTGAAGGCCGGCGACGAGGCGAAGGACTGGCTCCGCATCAACCTCTCCGACGCCGCCATGTCCCTCGGCGATGCCCTCCTGGCTGCCGGCAAGAAGCCCGAGGCCGCTGCCATCTACGCCCACATCGCCAGGACCCGCACCGACCCCTCCGAAAAAGCCCTCCGCACCGCCGCCGAAAAGGGCCTCGCCGCCGCGAAGTAGACGCTCTCGCGGACTCCCGTTGCCACAAGCGTCCCGCTTGTCGAAGGGCAAGCAAAGCAACTCACGCAGAGAGGCAGAGCCAGCAGAGAAGAAACCGGACCGCGGATTGCGCGGATGGGCTCGGATACAGAGATCCCGAATACCTCTTAGCGAACACCCTCCTTCATCCTCCGCCTCAGAGCTTCGACCTCCGCCGCGTGCTTCTCGGCATCAGCATGCCCCTCCTCCCGCTCGTAATCTACGGACATCTGCATCAACCCCACGGCCAAAGCAAGATGCCCTTCCTTCTCGCAAGCCACGCCCAGGTTCCAACTGGCGTTCGCCTCGGTGCGCCTGTCGCCGATCTCGCGCGCGAGCTGAAGGGCTTCCATGAAAAACCAAGTCGCCTTCGGTAGATCGCCGGAGTCGGCGTAGCGGATGCCGAGGTTGGCGAGAGAACCCCCCTCGCTGCGCCGGTCGCCCATCTCGATCGCGATCTTCAACTCTTGCGTCTGGCAGTCCATCGCCTTCTGCGTCTCGCCCAGGGCGGCGTACGCAATGCCCAGATTACCGAGCCAGACCCCCTCGTTGCGCCGGTCCCCAATCTCGGTGGCGATCTTCAGCGCCCGTTCGTAGAGTTCGATCGCCTTTCGCGTCTGGCCGAGTTCGGAACAGGCGATGCCGAGGATGCCGAGGGCATTCCCCTCGCCGCGCCGATCGCGCATCTTCCGGGCGACACGCAACTGTTGCTTGGCGCACTCTACACCCTTCCGCATGTCGCCGAGCTGCACGTAGGCCCCGCCGAGGTTGCCAAGCGCCGCGCCTTCTGCCCGGAGGGACTTCGCTCTGCGCGCTATGGCTAGCATTCTCGACCAGTAGGCCATCGCCTGCCTGTCCTGCCCGAGGCGCCAGTAGCCCACCCCCAGTTCGTTCAGAACGTCGAGCGCCGCCGGCAGACGCTCCTGCGCGGAATCTCCGACACTTGGTAGGTACTCCTGAAGGAGGCCCTCCAGCACGCGAACCCTGGCTTTCGTCTCTGCCACCTGGGTGTCGAGGATGCGTGTGTCCGCGCCCACGGTCTCCCTAAAGGCAATGTCCTTGAAAGCCTGGGGTGCAGGGAAACGGAAAGTGGCATTGGCCCAGGACCAGAAGTCGTGGGCGACGCGCGAGAGGGTGGTCAGGAGGTACTCGGGGAGCCAGAAGATCATCGGCTCGGGGATGCGGGCGGGGAAGGCGTCGCGAGCCATGTTGAGAGCCACGAGCACGCCGGGTTGGGGGTCCGTGATGTGAACGTGCGCCTCTAAACCGAGGAACATGAGCACACGCTTCGGTGCCCCCTCGGCGGCGCCGTCTCTTGGCACGCGGCGCGCGATCGCCTGGAGGGGGTACAGCATGTCATCCGCATCGGTTAGGTCAATGACACAGAGGCGGGCGACGTCAGGCTCGCACCGCCGGCGGAGTTCTTCGATGATCGCCTTACGCAGAGGGGCAAAGTTGCACTCCGCAAAGGCGAGTCGGAAGCCCTCTGCCAAGTCAACGAATGCGGCCATGCGGTTGAGTTCGCCGGCGTGTGGAGCCAGCTCTGGGGGCAGTTCGCCCGCCACGCGCGCAGTGGGAGCGCCATAGGTGGCAACAGGCTCTTGCACGATGGTGGAAGCGGACGCGTCCTCGACATGGCGGGCGCGCCGCTTACTTCCTGCCTTTGGCTTTCGCGCCTTTGCCACGGCGTGTCTCCGCGAAGCGCTCGATGCGGCGGACGAGGGGGTGGACGTAGTTCCAGCGTTTCCCGCCGTTGTACTCGAGGAGGCTGAGATTGTAGAGCGCCTCCCTGCCAAGGTCGCTGTTCGGAGCGGCCTTGGTTCGGGCCACCTCCCGGAGCACAGGGTAGTACTCAGGCGGGATCATGCGCTCGAAGCGGGTCTGCATCTCGCGAAGCGCATCCTCGACGTCGGCGGGGCCGATCCTGGTGGCCCGCCGCGCGTGGGCAGATTCGCAGGCGAGTTGGGTCAGCAGCATCAGGTGGCGCAGGCACCCGCCGCTATAGCGCGCCAACTCGCGCACAAGCTCCCGGTCATCGAAGACTGTGGCGGTCTCAATGCGTTGCTCCACAACCCCCGCCATCGCGTCAACGCCTTGGTCGTTCCACGGCAGATCGAGCTTGCTCTCCTCTCTCTTGAACACGCTCACCATCGGAAGGAAGTCCAACCGAGGGAACACCCGCTCTAAGCTCTTGCGCGAGTAGAACACCGAGACAGGCATCGTGTAGATGACGTTGGCGCGAAGCTGCTTGAGGAAGTCTCCGTGCTGGAAGACCAGGCGGTCCGCCACGTCGGGCGGCGTACGGTCCAGGTTGTCGAGTATGATCATCAGCTCGGTGGGCCCATGCCCCGATGTCTCCGCCGCGCTCTTCAGCCAGGCACGGGCATCGTCGAGGAGCAGATTGGTGTCGGTGATGAGCCGAGTGATGTCGCGCTCGAAGATGCGCCGGATTGTCTCCTTGTGCTGGGTGGAGGCCTTGAACTGTGAGGTGATCCAGGCGTTGAGCTTGGCGAAGAAAGGGATGCCGCCGGTCGCCTGCGCTTTCGCGCCTACCTCGATCTGCGACTTGGCCTCCTGGGTCGTTTCCTTGATGACGCTCTCGGCAAAGCGCTCGACGTTGTCCAGGAGCCGCTTATCGAGGTCCATGCCGCAGTTGTGGAACTCCTGGGCGAGCTTCATCGTGATGGTGAGGAACAGGTCGCTGAATGCGATGTCGTTAGGGTCGAGGAGCTCTGTGACCTCGAAGTAGACGACGAAGTAGGTGAGATTCCACTGCTGTTTGAGGCGTAGGAGTTCCGTGGATTTCCCGCACCCGCGGTGGCCCGTGAAGGCGACGTGCAGGGGGAACTCCCCAGCGCCGAGGTCGAAGATGGCCTCGAGTCGGCTGAGCGGCTTCGCGCCGCGAGCCTTCGAGAGGTCCGCCCACCAGGCGAGCTTGTCGCCGGAGAGCGGCCCGAGGTCGCACGCGAGCCAGGCCTCGCGGATGGTCGAAGCCCTTTGGACGGCTGCCATGCTCTGAGCTCCTGTTCCTCTGAGGAGGCTACTCGGTCTTCTCCTTTGGGGTCTCCTTGTCCTTGGGCGCCTTCTCCTTGACTTTCTCTTTCCCCTCGTTGGCCGCGGCGAGGGCCTTCTTCATCTCGGCCAGGAATGGCTCGGGGGCCAGGTAGCCCCCGATGCGGTGAAGCTCCTTGCCCTTCGCGTCGGTGAAGATGATCGCGGGATAGCCGTCCACCTTGAAGAGCCTGCCGTTCCGCCTGTCCTTCTCGGGGTTCAGCTTGATGCAGACGAACTCCTTCGAGAGCGCGATGACCTCGGGCTTGGAGTAGACGTCCTTGTCGAGCTTCTTGCACCAGCCGCACCAGTCGGTGTAGATGTCCACCATCACGGGCAGGTCTTTGGACTTGGCCTTCTTCATTCCGAGCTCGAAGGTAGACGCCCAGAGGACCTCTCCGCCGGACGCCCGCCCCGCGAGCACCAGCGCGGCCACCAGCGACGCACACAAGCTGCCCACCGCTCTCATGTTCGGGCCTCCTTTCGTCCCTCCACCGCTCCGGCTCCTCACACAAGCATGGCAACCCGCGAGCGGAAAGTCAAGGGCGGGCAGGGCCGCCTTGACTTTCTCCGCTAACGGGTGCATGAATTGCTGCACCCAGACTGTAGCAACTGTCTGACACACAGAGGGGAATGGAGATGCGAGCCATGAGGCGATGGGTCCAATGGTGGCTGGTGGCCGTGGTGGCGTTCGCGCCGCACTGCGTGCTGGCGCAGGGCCTCGACATCGAGAAGCCGCGGAACGTCATCCTCTTCGGCTGGGACGGCGCGCAGCGGGGCCACGTGCAGGAATGCCTGGAACGCGGCGAGCTGCCGACCCTGAAGCGGCTGGCGACGGAGGGGGTGATGATTGACGACAAGACGCTTGTCTACGTGACGCCCGACCACGGCTTCAACGAGGGGCAGAAGGGGCACTCGAAGGCCCCGCACATCTTCCTTGCCACGAACGACAAGCGGCTACAGAAGGGGCTGGCTCCCGCGACCCGCACTGACATTCCCGTCACCATCATGTCCCGCTTCGGCCTCGACCTGGCCAAGCTCCAACTCCCGATGGCCGGCCGCGTCCTCACAAAGTGAGGAGAGGGGGGCAGGAACGAATGGCACTAACATACGGGCTGGCCCGCGCCCTTACGGTAGCGCCATTCGGAACTGGATCAGGTTCAAGCTTGGTCCGGTATGGCGGGACCGCCCTGGATGCATCCGGATCGCCAAAGCGCTCATAGTGGGCCAAACATCAGGCGCGCGGTTGACACACTATGGGGAAAACGGCCTCGGATGCGTCCGGATCGCCAAAATACCCATACTGTGTCAGGTTTAAGGTCGACACAGTATGGCGGGACCGCCCTGGATGCATCCGGATCGCCAGAGCGCCCAGAGTGGGCCAAGCGTCAGGGGCGCAGGCTTGGTCCAGTATGGCGGGCGGGGGGCGAGAAGCGGAACGCCTTCGCATTCCGTGGGTTGCGGAACGGAAAGGAGCCTGCGAGCAATCGACACGGACCTACACGGACGGACACGGACACACGCCCATCGCCGACGAATCTGCCCGTCCGTGCTTGTCCGTGTGCGTCCGTGTGATCTCCTCACAAGCTCAAAGCCGTTCAGCTCCGCCTACTCGGAGAACTCGAGGTTGTCGAAGTCCTCGAAGTGGTGGAAGTCGAGGACTTTGAGGGGGGCGGAGCTGGTGAGCTCGCGGCCGTCGTCGAGATAGACCGAGTAGTCGTAGCGGCAGACGGCGAAGCGCCATCGGTCGCCGAGCTGGGGCTTGGGGGCGATGCCGGCGAAGGCCGACCAGGGGATCGCTGCCTCGACGATCCAGCCCTTGTCGCGGTCCTTCCAGTTGTTCACCGTGCCGCTGACGGCGATGCCGACCTTGATCTGCGAATCCCAGTCCTTCCAGCGGTCAATGTTGCCCGCGGCCCCGCGCCGGGCGATCTGGATGTCGAGGGTCGTGCCGAGCGGGGTCACGTGGATTTCGCAGTAGGCGGGCTCGACCTCGCTCGGCTTCAGGAACAGCTCGCAGACGTCGTCCTCCCACGTCCACGAGTCGCGCTCCTTCTTCAGCCCGTAGATGTCGAAGTCCTCCATCACCACGCCGAGGTAGAGGAACTCGTCGTCCCAGAGGAGCCTTGCGGAGCTGGGGTGGCGCGGCTTCTTGCCGTCGGGCGGGATGCGGAAGTCGTAGAGCTCGTAGGCCCGCTCCCAGGCGGGCTCGTTGAGCTTGCCGTCGGGCACGATCTTGCCGACGGCGCGATGGCAGGGGATGTTCCTGGCCTTGGCCGGCTTCGCCGCGGGTGCGCCGGGGAAGCAGCCCGCCAGCGCCAGGGCAGCCAACACGACGCCGAGTGCCGAACGCCTCATCGGATGCTCCTCCTCAATAGGGCAGAAACCGCTCCTCGTTCCCACGCTCCGCGTGGGAACGCACGTGCGGACGCTCCGCGTCGTGACGTGAAGGGCCACCCCGTCCCGGGGGAGCGACGCTGAGCGTCGAAGGCTCCCGTTCCCACGCAGAGCGTGGGAACGAGAAGGCCGGCAGTGTGGGATTCTAGCGGCCTCGCGGCGCCGTGTCAAACGCTTGACACGGCACGAGGGTTCCAAGATAATACGGCGAGCCAGCACAACCACTCAAGGAAAGGAAGGCAGAAGATGGCAGCAAGCGCCCGGCCGGATTTTGAGGCCCTCGCCGCATCGAGGCGGGGCCACGCCCCCTCGGAACGCCGCCTGGTGGGCCACGTGCCCACCATCGCCCTGTGCCCCGTGGCCGATGGCCGGACGGGCGCCTACGAGACGAACGTGGAGAAGACCTGGCGCATGACGGCCAAGGTCTACGACCTGATCGCCAACAGCGTGAGGCTGCCCGATGGCACGCCGGTGCGGGTCGTCGTCGCGCCCGAGATTGTCTACGGACCGCGCAGCGGAGCCGTAGCCCAGAAGCACTTCACCGAGCAGGGTGCATCGGCCTGCATCTTCCTGAGCCGCTCGTGGGCCTACAGCGACGAGTTGATGAGCGCCTGCCAGGGCATCGGGTCGAGCGAGTGGCAACTGTGCGCCTACGGCCTCAACCAGACCGACCGCCCAGGCGCCGTCTGGCTCAAGGCATTCACCGCCGCCATGGACGAGAAGGTGCGGCCGATCTTCTGCGTCTACTCGCCCGACCTCGAGGATGAGAACGGCCCGCTGTCGCCCTTCGTGGCGGAGCGATTGCTGCGCTTCGCCCGCTGCGCCGCCGCGGTCGCCGAAATGCGCGGCAAGAACTACCTCTCCATCGGCTCCGTCTCGATGGGCATCATCGGCTCGGACGTGCGCCGCAACACCCTCCTCCACTACTTCGGCATGGGCAGCGTGAGCTACGACATGGTGGGCCTCCAGGGCCGCATGGCCCGCGGCCTCTACGACCACGAGGAGCTGGCCCGCGCCGTCAAGTTCTTCAAGCAGTTCGCGAAGGACTACGGCAAGGGGAAGCGCCCGTGGAAGCGCACCGAGCTCGTCGAGAAGTGTCTCCAGATGGCCCTCATCACCCGCGACCTGATGGTCGGCAACCCGCGTCTCGCCGACCCCGTGGTGGGCAAGGCGCAGGGCTTCAAGGCCGACGTCGAGCACGCCCAGGGAGCCCACGCCATCGCCGCAGGCACCCAGGGCCAGAGGCAGTGGACAGACCTCTATCCGAACTTCGACGTGACCGAGAGCCTCCTCAACAGCTCGTTCGGCTGGGAGGGCTTCCGCACCCCCTATATCGTGGCCACCGAGAACGACGCCAAAAACGGCCTCGGCATGCTCGCCGCACACCTCGTCACGGGCGGCGTCCCCCAGCTCTTCGCCGACATCCGCACCAACTGGACCCCCGAGAGCATCAAGAAGGCGACGGGCACCGACGTGGCCGACCTCTGCCCCCGCGGCATCATCGACAAGCGGAACTCCGGCGCGGGCGCACTCGACTACGCGGTGGACATCATCAAGCTCGTGCCCGGCGGCGAGGCGATGGCCATCCAGGACGTCTGGAACGCCATCCGCACCAGCCCTGAGCTTCAGCAGCAGCTCATCGAGCCGGCCATCGAAGGCACCACCTACATGGGCGCCGCGCTCACCTACTTCCCCGGCGACGGCCTCTCGAGCCACTACCGCACCCCCGGCGGCATCCCGATGACCGCCTACCGCTACAACATGGTTGGCGAGAAGCTCACCTGCTCCATCGTCGAGGGCGAGACCGTCGAGCTCCCCCCCAACGTCGCCGACCACATCAGCCTGGTAACCGACCCCACCTGGCCCGAGACCTACTGGACCCCCCGCGGCATGACGTCATTCCAGTACATGTCCGAGATCGGCCCCAACCACGACGCTAACAGCTTCGGCCACATCGGCGCCGACCTCCTCACCCTCAACGCCATGCTCCGCATCCCCGTGGACATGCACAACATCCCCGAGGACCAGATCTTCCGTCCCACCTTCTGGTATCGCAAGCGCAGGGACGATTTCCGGGCCTGCAAGGAACTTGGACCTCTCTATAGGTAGTCACCCGGCTCTGGAGAGGAACGGTGAAGGTTTTCATTTCGTGGTCAGGTGAGACAAGCAAGGCGCTCGCGGAGCGAATGCGGACCTGGCTCACCTCTGTGATCCAGACCATCAAGCCGTACTTTTCCCCCGATGACATTGCGAAAGGGGCGCGCTGGAGCGGGGAAATCGCAAAGGAATTGGAGGAGTCGCGGATAGGGATCATCTGCTTGACCCGCGACAACCTAGGCGCACCGTGGGTGCTCTTCGAGGCCGGAGCACTATCGAAGAGCCTGACGAGATCCCGCGTATGCCCCATTCTCTTCGGCGTTGAGCCGACGGACGTGAAGGGACCCCTCTCTCAGTTCCAGCTCACCAGATTCCATTGCGATGACGTGCGGAAGATGCTCGAGACGATGAACAGGGAACTTGGCGATGGGGCGCTTGCACCCAAAGTTCTGGACGCTGCTTTCGCTACATGGTGGCCGCAGCTCGACCGAGACGTGCGTGAAATCCTCTCGCGTATTGTGCGCCCTTCGAGGACGCAGCTGCGAACGGATAGGGAGTTGCTTGAGGAGATCCTTGGCCTGGCGAGAGCTATCGCCCAGAAGGACCCCTGGGCGGCCACCGGGCTCGTCACGCCGGACCTCACGCCGGAGTTTGTCCAGCTGACCCGCCTTCTGGCCAAGGCCATGGAGGTCGCGAGCAAGACGAACTCGTCTGACGTGCTTGCCATCCTTCACCAAATGGACACCGCCATGGCAGGGCTGATGGAGAAACTAGCGACCCACTACTACCCTGATGAGTTCCTGAAAAAGGCTTCGCCATACAACGTTGCGCCTTGAGGGTTCCCGGTAGGCACCTTGCTCGACAGTGTGGAACCGATTCGGCAATGGCGCATCGCGCGTCCACGAAAACTCGGCCCGCGGGACGGCTGACTTGAGGATGCGACCATGTCGCGCGAGCTTGTGAACAGACAACTCCTGCCCAAGGAGCTTTGCGAGTTCCTGCGCAGGACGAACCCGTGGTGGGAGGGCAATCCGGGGCCAGCGACCCCGTCGTACCGCCGGTGGGCATTCCGCATGGCGCTGAGGAAGCTGGAGGCCGGGCTTGCCCCCGCCGTGGTGCTGCGCGGCCCGCGGCAGGTTGGGAAGACGACACTCCAGCTTCAGGTCATTGAGCACCTCATCAGGGATAAGGGCATAGACCCGAGGCGCATCCTGCGCGTACAGTTCGACGAGTGCCCACAGCTCCGCGGGCTGACGGCTCCGGTGATGCAGATACCCTGGTGGTTTCAGGATCACATCCTCGGCAGGTCCTTCAACGATGCGGCGAGAGCCGGCGCGCCGGCGTTTCTCTTCTTCGACGAGGTCCAGGGGATTGCCAAGTGGGCGCCGCAGCTCAAGGCGCTCGTGGACCACCACACCATCAAGGCGTTCGTCACGGGCAGCTCGGCTCTCCGCATCGAGGCAGGGCGCGACAGCCTGGCCGGGCGCATCACCACGATGGACCTCGGGACGCTCCTGCTCCGCGAGATCCTCGCCCTGCGCTTCCAGGAGGAGCTGGAGCCGCACATGCCCGCCAACGGGCTCGAGCCGCTCCTCCACGCCGACTTCTGGCGGTCCCTTCAGGATGCGGGGCGCAGCCGGAGCGCGGCGCGCGACCGCGGCTTCGCCGAGTTTTCGCTTCGCGGCGGTTATCCCGTCGCCCACGCGCACCCCGACGTGCCGTGGCCCGAGCTGGCCGACCAGCTCAACGAGACGGTCATCCAGCGGGCCATCCAGCACGACATGCTGAAGCGCCGGCGGCGCGACCAGGAGCTCTTGCTCGAAGAGGTCTTTCGCCTGGCCTGCCGCTACGCGGGCCAGAGCCCTGGTCCGGCGCTCTTCGTGCCCGACATTCGCACGGCGCTCGGCGCCGACGTCAGCTACGCCCGCATCTTGAGCTACCTGGGGCGCTTCGACGCGGCCATGCTCCTGCGCCTCGTGCCGCCGCTGGAGCTCCGCCTCAAGCGCCGCGCGAGCGGCGGCAAGCTCTGCCTCTGCGACCACGCCCTGAGGGCCAGTCGGCTCCAGGAGATCGTCCCGCTCCACGCCGCGGGCCTCCAGCAGGCGCCCCACCTGAGCGACCTGGCCGGGCACATCGCCGAGAGCGTGGTGGGCTACTTCTTCGGCGGCATCCCGCACCTCGACGTGGCCCACTTCCCGGAGCGCGGCATCGAGCCCGAGGTGGACTTCATCCTGACCATCGGCGAACACAGGATCCCCCTGGAGGTGAAGTTCCGCCAGCACATTGACCCGCACCGGGACACGCGCGGGCTGCGGTCGTTCCTCGAGAAGACCGTCTACAACGCCCCCTTCGGCGTGCTGGTGACGATGGCCGACGACGTGGCCGTGCCCGACCCCAGAATTGTCGCGGTCTCCCTCCCGTCCCTGTTGCTCCTGAGATGAGCCGCCGCGCCCTCGGCGCGGGGCCGCAGTTCCACTTGCGCAAAGACGGGGCACGCGCTATCATTTGCCCCGTTCGGCGGCCCGCCCGTGAGGGCCGCGCCGAGGGTCAATGGAGCCTTTCACAGAGGAGTAAGAAGAAGGCCATGTACTACGTCCTCATGGGTGCCCTTCTGGTCGGGCTGATCGTCCTCTACTTCGTCGTCAAGAAGAAGCAACAGGGCTGAGCACGCCTGCGTCGGTGCCGTCCTGTTCGCCGGGGCGGTTGGGGTCCGGCCCTAGCCAGGGACACCGGGGGACTCCAACTATGAGGAGCAGTTCGATGAGCGAATCCACGCCGCGTGGCTGCTTTGCGTTGCTCGCGTTCACCTGCCTCTTGAGGAGTGCTGCGATGGCCGACGACCCGTGGGTGGTCTACGAGGGTAAGGAGGGGCCGGGAAAAGGGAAGCACGTCGTCCTCGTCGCAGGCGACGACGAGTACCGCTCCGAGGAGCTCATCCCGCAACTCGGACGCATCCTTGCCGTCCACCACGGCTTCAAGTGTACCGTCCTCTTCGCCGTCAACAAGCAGTCGGGCGAGATCGACATGTCCACCCTCGACAACATCCCCGGCCTCGAGGCGCTGAAGACGGCCGACCTGATGATCATGCACCTGCGCTTCCGCGACCTGCCCGACGGCCAGATGAAGCTCATCCTCGACTACACGAACTCGGGCAAGCCGATCATGGGCCTGCGCACCTCCACCCACGCCTTCAACTTCAACAAGAACAAGACCTATGCGAAGTGGAGCTTCAACTCGCGCGACCCCAAGGGCGGCTTCGGGCGCCAGGTCTTCGGCGAGACCTGGATCGCCCACTACGGCCACCACAACGTCGAGGCCACGCGCGGCGTCGTGGCCCCCGGCCAGGAGAAGAACCCCATCGTGAAGGGCTGCGAGGACATCTTCGGCCCCTCCGACGTCTACGCCCTCACCAAGCTCGAGGGCGATTGCACGCCCGTCATCCTCGGCCAGGTGCTCGTCGGGATGAAGCCCACCGACGCCGTGAACGAGAAGAAGCCCGCCATCCCCATCGCGTGGACGAAGACCTACACGGGCACGGAGGGGAAGGCGGCGCGGGTCTTCACCACCACGATGGGCCACGCGGGCGACCTCAAGAGCGAGGGCTTCCGCCGGCTCCTCGCCAACGCCGCCCTCTGGTGCGTGGGCATGGAGGGCCAGATTCCCGACCGGGCCAAGGTGGACTTCGTGGGCACCTACGACCCGATCCCCATCGGGTTCAACAAGTTCAGGAGGGGGGTCAAGCCAGCCGACCTCAAGCTGCCGTGAGACGTGACGCGTGACGCGTGACGCGTGAGAAGACGATCGGCCCGCCGGCTCTGAATCACGCGTCACGGGTCATGCGTCATTGCTCGCCTTCCAGACCCTTGATCTGCTCCTCGAGTTCCTCGATCTGCGCGTAGAGGGTAGGCGGCATGGAGTGGGCCGTGCCCACGAAGGTGGCCGTGCCGCTACAGTGCGCCGGGTTGCGCTTCTTGAGGTCCTCCAGCTTCTCCTTGAGTTCCCTCAGCCTTTCAGCCTTGTCGTCGCCCATCGGTCGCCCTCCTTGAGACATGCCGGAAGCTCCCAGCGCGATTGAACCATCCGCATGATACACCTTGTTTGGTCACGCCGCAAGGGGGAATCAGTGGGGCAGGGGGCTCGACGCGAGGCTTCTGGCCCGGAAGAGCTGGATGCAGCGCATCATCTTGCCGCCGACGAAGACCTTCTCGGCGTCCACCAGGCGCACCTCGCGGAAGAACTGGCGGGCGGTCCTGGGCTCCTTGCCGCACTCGCACCGGTCGTAGCAGCGGTCCTCGCGCACGAACAACCCGTCGCGCCCGCGGTGCTCGCGGACCAGATGGGCGGCGTCCATGCGCCACGCGTCCAGTTGCTCGACCAGGCCGTAGCGCTCGTTTCGCGGGTGGGGGAGGGTGTAGATGCCGTCGCGTCGGCCCAGGTGGAAGCCGACCGACATGGCGGCGGCGAAGGAGTCGGTGGCGATGAACTCGGCCTTCTCGCGGGCCTGGACGCTCTGGACGCGTCGTGCGGCCTCCCGCCAGCCGAGCTGCTGAAGCCCGGGCGGCCTCACCCCGAGGGCCACGCAGCCCGCGGGCCAGAGCAGCCCGATGAGCAGCACGGCGCTCTCCAGGCACGCAAGGGCCAGTGCCCCGGCGCCCAGAAGCCGGCGCCACCGCATTCGCGGGGCGGCCTCGCCTCCCACAAGGCCCCCCAAGGCGACTATGCCCACCGCGTAGCCGAGCTCGTCCCACTGCACCTGCATGAGCTGGTGCTCGGTGAGGACGCTTGGCGGGAGGAAGAAGAGGATGGGCAGAGCGCCGAAGGCGAGGAGCCAGGGGCCGCGGGCGTCGCCGCGCCGCCAGGCCATCGCCGCGGCCACGAATGCGCCCAGCGCGGCCACGAAGAGGACGGGCGACAGCGCGCCGGCGTGGGTCAGCACGTAGCGCCCCACGCGTTCCCACTCCGGGTCCCAGACGTGGCGCGAGACGAGGTGATAGCGTATGCTGGGCCAGCCGAGCGACCAGTTCCAGGCTGCGAAGACGGGCAGGAAGAGCGCGAGGCCGATTCCTGCGGCGGCCCAGGGCCAAGGCGTCCGCAGCGCACCGCGCCCCTCCCGCGTCGCGATCAGCGCCACGAACGCCGCGGGCAGCGCGAGCACCATGATGTACTTGGTGTAGAGGCCCGCGGCCAGGACGAGTCCGCTGAGGAGCCACCAGCGCCCGCCGCCGCCCGTGGCCGCGCGGCGCACTGACCACAGGAAGAGGAGCCAGAGGAAGACCAGGAGGCTGTCGGGCGTCGTTACGGCCCCGATGCCCATGAAGAGGGGGCAGGCGGCGAGCAGTGCCGCGGCCCAGAGGCCGGCGCGTGGCCCATAGAGCTCGCGCCCGAGCGCGCAGGCGAGGACAATCGCCCCAGTGCCCCAGGCGAGCGAGCCCACCCTGAGCCCCAGCAGCGTGTCGCCAAACGCCTGCGTGCCAGCCCACACCGCCACGGATGTTCCGGGCGGGTGCGGGCAGAAGCCCATGAGGCCCCACTGAGCGCCCCACCAGTAGTAGGCCTCGTCCTGGAAAACGTCCATATCCACCGCCATTGCCAGCCGAAGCGCCAGCGACGCAGCCGCGATGGCGATGACGAGCCAGGTCTCACGACGCAGGGGCAAGAACGCTTCTCCTTCTCCCCATGCATGTCCATAGAAGGACGTGCGGCAGCGCCGCTGCGTTACCAAACCCGGCACGCCCAAACAAGTTTGGGCGTGCTCTCATCACCGGAGCGGCAACGTTTGTAGTGCGGGCTTCAGCCCGTCCTGTGGGCGGGGCGTCTCTGCCCCGCGTCTGCCCCCCTCAATCCCCCCGTGAACCTGGGGAGGAAGGGACGGCCTGAAGGCCGCACTACGAACCGGGAGACTACTTGGCCGGCTCCTCGAAGGCCGTGATGAGGGGGAAGGCGCCGGCGTGGCCCCGGCCGCCGGCGTCGGCACTCCTCACGGAAAGCTCGCGGGCAACTCCCTTGCGAACCTCGCGGATGGCCACCTCGAAGCCGCGGTCCTTGACAAACGACAGTCCGCCGAGCGAGAAGCAGGCGGCGGCGTCCTCGACCACGAACATCGGCTGCTTGGGCTTGATGGGCGGCCACGACGAGTAGTTCTGGCCGCCGAGGAGCTCGGTGCGGCCGTCATTGGTGGTCTTGATGACCGTGGCCCCGCCGTTCTCGGTCTTGAGGCCGAGAATCCAGAGGTCGGCCCCTTCGTTCGTGATGCCGATGGCATTGGTCTCGGGGTTGATCTGCCGCATCCAGACCTTCTGCCCCTTGCGGAGGACCCAGAGGCAGGAGCAGGAGTTCTCGACAAAGAGCTTGCCCGCGTTCGGCGCCGCCACGTAGGGCGCCGCCTCGGGCGACATCGAGCCAATGTCGCGCATCACGAGGGTCTTGGGTGTAGCATGCTCGACCCAGGTGAACTTGTTGCCCTTGGCCCACTCGACGACGGTGAATCGCTCGATCACGACAACATCGCTCGCCACGTCCTCGATGCGGAACATCGGCTTGCCCGACGTTCGGAAGGCAGGGGTGACGCAGAGCGTGGTGTCCATGCCGATGACTCGGCGGACGGAGCCGTGGACGCGCACCGTGTCGCCGAAGCGGATCAGCCCCTCCTTGATCCCGCCTGGGATGCAGACGGTGGTTTTCGCGTCCTTTCCGGCCTGGTCGAAGGCGGCCTGGATGGCCGGCGTGTCGTCGTCCTTCGCCTTGAGCGTGGCGGGGTCCACGACCGCCCACTTGTCGGGCGGGTCCCAGGGCAGGTCGGGCGTTTCCTCGATGGGCAGGCGCAGGGTGCGGCGTGGGCTTGAGAACGCGCTATGGGCCGACTTGGGCGGGTGCGAGACGTATTCGTCCACCGCCTGCCCCTCGACATCGGGGACGCCGTCGTTCTTGACCAGCTTGCCATAACCGCTCTGCTTGACGTCGCGGAGGAGGAGCATGCCCCTGTTGACGATCGCCGCCTCCCCTGCCCCACCCGTCAGGCTCGACTCCAGGAGGGTGATCATCCCGCTGCGGTCGGTGGTGAGGATAGCGGGCACCCTGTTCGTGCTCTCGAGGCGGCGGATGGTGAGGGTGTGCCACTTGTTGCGGATGCCGGCGACCCGCTGGCCCTTCAGCATGATGTGCTCGAAGGTCATGCTGAACGGGCCTGGCAACGCATCAATGCCGTAGTCGAAGCCCTCGATGAGGACGTTCTTGATGAGGCCCGGCCCCGGCTCGGTGCGGGTGAGGTCAAGGCCGACCGCGCCCTTCCCTTCGGGGTCGCTCGACCGAATGGTCACGTTTCGCATGCAGCCCGTGTTGTTGTTCATCCACTGGACGCCGACCGCCCCTGGGTTGCCCCTTCCCACGTCGAAGGTCATGTCGTGGATGGAGTTGTGGAAGGCCATGCCGGTGGCGCGGCCCTCGAACATCGTGAGCAGGTAGTTCTTGTTGCCGGGGTCGTCGAAGTCGGCCGCGTTGTCCGCGAGGCGGATGATGGTGCCCTCGCGCGACTGCCCCTGGAGGACCAACTGCTTCGCCTGTTCGAGGTCCCTCCCGTACGTGAGCTTCTTCGTCACCAGGTAGGTGCCGTTCGGGAAGCAGAGAACGCGCCACTTCCGCTTGTTCTCGTCAATCGACTTCTGGATGGCCGCCCAATCGTCGGCCTTCCCGTCGCCCTTCGCGCCGTATTGCGCCTTCACGTCCACCACGCCGGCCTTGTCGGGGAACAGGCGCTCTTCCGCCGCCCCGGCGGCGAGCGTGGCGAGTGCGATGATAGCGGCCTTCATCTCAGCGTCGTCCCCGCGGCCACGATGGCGTTGAAGCGGTCAACCGGCTCCTTTGCGGCCCAGGCAATGGCGCGGAAGATGAGGACGCGGGCCAGGGCATCGTTGAAAGTCCAGTTGTAGTGGCCGAGGATGTTGACGTGGACTCGGCCTTTCCCGGTCTCGACGTTCCAGAGGAGCGGGATGGGCTTTGGCTCGCCCTTCTCCACGCCGGTGGCGAGCAGTTGGATGCGGGCGGGGTCGCCCTTGAGGTTCCAGTAGGTCTCGTCCTCGAAGTGCACCTTGGTGCCCGCGAAGCCGCGGGCGATGGGGTGGTCGCACTTGGCGTCGAAGGCGAGGTCAACCGGGCCGTGTCGGAACTTCGAGCCGCCTGCCCAGCACAGGCCGATCCGCTCGGCCACGGCATCGTGGTTCCCCGCGCCGTCAACCGCGAAGTGGAGCAGCACCAGCCCCCCGCCGCGGGCGAAGTACGCGTCGAAATCCGCGTTCAGCTCCTTCGGCCACGCCGTGTGCTTGAAGAGCACCATCACGTCGGCGCTCTTGAAGTCCTCGGGCGACGGCTTCTCCCAGGCGGTCGTCACCTTCGTCTTGTCGGCCATTGCGAGTAGCTTGGCCCAGGCCTTCTGCCAGGCGGGGTAGTCGTGCTCGCCCGGCCCGTGGTCCTTCTTGCCGGCGACGAGGACGACGTGGATGGGGCGCGTCTCGGCCTTCTCATCTGCCCCTTTGAGGACGGCGTCTACCTCGGCCTTCGCCCTGGGCGGCGGAGTCTGCTTGGCCAGCGCCTCCGGCACCGGCACCAGGACGTCCTGGTCGGCCCCCGCCGCCAGAAGCGTTCCGAAGGCCAAGGCGACAGCAACGCAACCGAGAAGCGAGGACATGGTCCACCTCCTGTTCTTTGCCTCACACAATACGGAAAATGGCGAACGATGCAAGGGCGGGTGATATAAGAGTGGCTCCTCCGGGTTTCCTGTGGGTGCCCCCAAGATGTTGGGGCGCAAGCCCTGGGGGACCAGTCCCCCAGACCCCCTGGGATTTATCGCTTTGGGGCCGCCGGCACAACCAAACCAGGCGGCGCCCCGAAGAGCGCCGCCTGTGCCGTATGGCTCTGCCACGGCGCTCGGGCCTGGCCTGAGCGTAGCCGAATGGCTCGGT
>Ga0194110_10004454_pt1 | contig 16918 bp, 15 predicted proteins | sample TA2Kig1200mmetaG_FD_146192 | JGI IMG/M metagenome (GOLD analysis project Ga0194110, IMG submission 146192) | Freshwater microbial communities from Lake Tanganyika, Tanzania - TA2015032 Kigoma Deep Cast 1200m | ecosystem: Environmental > Aquatic > Freshwater > Lake | place: Tanzania: Lake... | reverse complement strand
CCACTCCGACGATAAGTCCCGGCTTTCTTCTCTTTAACGCCCTTAATCTCCCCAACTGGCTGTATACCTTCTGAGCGGCCTTTTCTCTGATGCTGCATGTATTCAGGATAACCAGATCGGCTGTTTTCACATCAGCGGTTTCGCCGTATCCCACGTTTTCCATCAACGCTCTCATCTTTTCCGAATCGTGGACATTCATCTGACAGCCAAAGGTTTTTATATAGAGATACCTTCTCACCGTATCTTCCAATATATTTAATGTCTATTGGGAGTTAACTAATATATGGGTGAGGGATAGTCAACAGATTTTTAACGGGAAGGGAGTGGGGTAATGTTCGTATCCCCGTTGATTCACATGCGGCATAGCGATCACTCATGGTAAACGGATTCTGGATAAACGCCGTACACCTGTGGTGACCATTCTTCATTGCGTCGCCGCCGACATGGTATCATCCCCTTGAGAGAGTCATCATGACCTTGCCCGTGTAAAATCAAAAAGGGATTCTCTGTTAAGTCATCGTGATAATTTTTAAAAATACTTGCAAGTGAATGAAATACAAAGTATATACATGATAGTGTTTCGCCGAAGATACCTCAAAGAACAGGGGGGAGTTTGAGCAAACAGGTAGCAGTCAGCTTCGAAGATAACCTTGTGAAGGTTGTTTTCGCATCATCGGAAAAGGGAAAGACTGTTCTACAAAAAACTTTCATCCTCAAGGATGACGAATTCGATTCTTTCTTAAAAACCACCCGGCTGCAGAACATCACCGTTGTCTGCCACTTTAAGAAATTCTACAGTGACATTGTATCTGCCCCGCCCGCAAAAGATGTATACCTCAAAAAAATTGTAGAAACCGAAATCACAAAAAAGTTCCCGGAGTTAAAAGATTTTTCTTATTTCTATACAGTTCTCCGGGAAAAATCACCCGAGGACAAAGGGTTGAGGGATGTGTTTTTCTTCGCCGTTGAGAATCAGGAACTCTCCGATATCTATGAACGATTCAACAGGTACGGTAAAACGGTTCAGTCTATATATCCTGACTTACTGACATTCACCCATCACATACAATCAGGCGATGGTGCACGCACAAAAACCCTGCTCACTGTTGCACTCTCCGAAACGGACAGGACCCTTTTCCTCATCCATCACGGCGAGATACGTTTCATCCGGGTCATTCCCTACATGGGCGGGGATATCTCCGACACCGATATCGACATTATGAACATGACCGTGAGTTACTGTCGACAGCAAATAAGGTTAAACCCCGAGCAAATCATTCTGATAAACCCTGCAAAGAAAGAGGAGACCGGTAGTTTAAAAACGCTGATCCCCGCGGTTCCCATCGACTATCCGTCAAATGTCTTCGCACCCGAGGAAACGCTACGGAATTTTCTTGCACCTGTCTCCGCAATTCTCTATGGAGAAACACTCAAAAAAGACAATCTCCTGCCTCAGAAATACAGGACACTGTACATACAGAAACGCATCGCTGCATACTCCATTATCTTTTTCCTCCTCTTCTCTCTCATAGGGTTGAGTTATTCCCTTATCAATCTCTCAGAAATAGTTCAGATAAAGGATAAAATTGAAACGCTGAGAAAAGAGTTCACATCGGTCGCCTCGATTACCTCGAATTATGAAAGAGAGTCAGCGAGAATGCAGCAGCTTATGCCTCTGATCACCATCACGAATGAAGCCCGTTCGACTCCGGACATTCAGAGAGCCCTCGCTTCGATGCAGTTTCTTCCCATGGAGCATATCGCAATCCACAACGTCCAATTGAACGTGAAACAGGGGGCACTGCGAATACAGATAGTGGGAGCTGCCTCCGCAAAAAACTTCGAGGACATGCACAATTCATTTCAAAAACTGCTGAAGAATTTTAATTCCATCCCCGGCATGTCCGTGATTTCCAAACGCATTGATCTGAAGAACGGTAACTTTGAAGTTGATGTCGAAAGTAAGACCATATAGAGTTTCGTGAGTATCCATGGATAAGAAATTAAAAATGCTTTTGTTTGCGTATGGGGCTTCAGCACTGTGTGCTGCGCTGTGCATCTCCGGAGCAATTCTTTCAAACAAATACATTTCAAGCCTTTCGGCTACTCTGGGCCAGTTTCAGAATCTCAAGGTAAACAGCGTAAAAATGAAAGATGCCACAAGAGATATGGAGGCGATTCTCTCACAGACCAGATCTCTCGCCCCATCCTATCACAGGCCGGAAGAGATGGAAGGGTCTCTCCTTACCACGCTTGATTCGATAAAATCACGGATGAAGGGCGCGGACATTTCAATTACTCATTTCGAAAAGAAGGGAAGTGAAATATCCATACCGGTGGTCATTACGGGCACGATTCGCGACTATACCGAATTCGTCAACTTCATCGGATACCTTCAGTCGTTGAGATTCCCCTTCTTTTTCACCAGCGATATTCTTATCTCAGGACGATCGGGCGATACAGGCGAAGTGGTCGATTTCAAAATCAACGGAATTCTCAAATCACAATCAATTACCGCTGCCGGTGGACCATGAACGATAAAAAAACGATCCTCATTGCCTTTTTCACATTTCCCCTGGCAGCGCTCCTGTTTATCTTTCTCATTTCAAAGGTCAATTTCCATGCAGCCCTTTCTCCCGCGGAACAAAAAGTAATCTCTTTCAATTACGACAATATCCCGAAGGTGGCTGAGAGGAAACAGGCATTGGTCACATCCATCAGGAACCCCATCGTGTTTGCAAAACCGTCGCACCAGGAATTCCCGAAGGTACCGCTTGCCCAGGTTGCGCCACCGCCCTCCGCGGAAAACAAAGTGTCGTTTATTCTCATCAACCGGGAGAAAAAACTGGCCATCATCGACGGGAAAGTTGTCAATGAAGGAGATGTAATCGGCAACCAAAGAGTCACCAAGATCGAAAAAGACAAAGTCTTATTAAAGAACAGAGAAGGTGAAAAATGGCTAAAGTTAGACTAATGAGTACAAGCGTCATCCGTTTTGCTTCCTCACCTTTCGCTCTCATTGCTGCGTGTATTCTCCTTTCCCTCATATCATGCAGTACAATGGAGATAAAAAGGGAGATTCAGATCCCGAAGGAAGCAAAGGAAATAAAATCTGCTGAATCTCCGCCTCCGGAACCCCTGAGAGCTCCCGATTTCGTTCCCGTCCAGGAAGACACGTCCCCGCTGAAAACAAGAATAATCGATCTCTCTGCACGAAACACCCCGCTGAGGGATGTCCTCTACGTCATCACGGAGGCAACGGGTCTCAACCTTGTGATCGATAAAGAGGTAAATGTGGATATTCCGATCACGATAAGTTTGAAGAACGTCACCGCCGAGGACGGACTCAACAAGGTCATTTTTTCCGCCGACTATTTCTATACGGTCAAGAATAATATGCTCTTTGTGAAAGCGCTGGACACCAGGACATTCGAACTCGGGTACCCCGCGATCATTCAATCCTACAACACCGATCTCGGAGGCGACATACTCGGCGCAGCGACATCCGGAGGAACCACCACCGGCGCTGCTGCGACGAGTCCTCTCAAGGGAAGTATTACACAAAAATCCGAAACCGACAAAAGTGCGTACAATTTCTGGGACGTCATCGAAAAGTCAATCGAAAGACTCCTGGGAATACCGGCGGGAAAGGCTTCTCCCACGCAACAGCATTTCCTTGTAAACAGGCTTGCCGGAACCATCGTCGTCACGGCGTCAAGGAAAAACCTGGAAAAGATTGAAAACTACATAAATTTTAGTAAAGAAGGTGATTAACAGACAGGTTCTCGTGGAGGCGAAGATTATCGAGGTTACCCTCTCGGACAGTCTCAAATACGGAATTGACTGGTCATTTCTCTCTACATACAGAAGAACCTCCACAACCACTGTGGGAACGAGCGGCTTTACCAGCGTTGTACCTACCGGCGGGCCGACGTTCAGCATCTCAACGGCGGCAGCGGATTTCACCTCGCTTCTCAACGCTCTTCAAACCCAGGGTGAAACACGGATTCTTTCCAATCCCCGGGTAAACATCATGAACGGCCAGACGGCAATTCTGAGCGTGGGGCAAAACAAAAACTTTATTTCCAAGGTGGAAACAGTAACAACACCAGGGACTACAGGTACGACCACCAGTTTCACAATAAGCACGTCAAGTGTGCTGTCCGGTATCATGATAGGGATCGTCCCCTTCGTCAGTGAGAGCGGAGAAGTATCGATGACCATCACGCCGATCGTTTCCGATCTGGTGAAAATGGAAACCAGAACATTCGGAGGGAATCTCTATCAGATCGAGCTCCCGACGATCGATCTGAGAGAATTGAGTACGACGGTAAAAATGAGGACCGGTGAGATGGTAATTATCGGAGGACTTATCGCAGACAGAGAGGAGCTCACTGACAACCAGGTCCCGGGACTGGGAGATATTCCCATACTGGGGTACCTTTTCAAAAGCAGGTCAAAAGTGGTAAAAAAATCCGAACTCGTCGTGATGCTCCAGCCCATCATTGTTTCCAGGTAGCATGTGAGCATATATCCGACCCGGTAAGGATGTACACTGTATGGCAGCACTCAAAATAGGAGAAATCATTAGAGCAAAGGGTCTTATCAATGAAACCCAGATTGAGATCGCTCTCGCCCACCAGAAGATAACGGGTGAGCTTTTCGGAGAAGTGGCGGTGAAACTGGGTTTTGTTTCCTCGAAGGAACTGGGGCAGGCTTTAGCTGAACAGTCGGGAATGGAATACATCGACCTCAGCCAGCATCCCATATCCGAAGATGCGCTGAAACTCTTCTCCAAAGAGATCGCGGAAAACGCGGCGTTTATCCCCATCGACATCACGAATGACAGGCTGAGTATAGGGATAACCAGCCCGAGCAACATTATCGCCGTCGACAGGGTAACCTCCGCCACGAAAAGTCAACCAAAGGTTTACATGGTCGATCCCGACAATTTTCGGGAATCGCTGGAGAAGGGTTACTTTTTCTTAGAAAACCCGATTCATCAGACCAGAGAAAAACTCATCAGCGAAATCAAAGAAACGAAAACCGCCAGCGGCAATGTGGTGACGTCCCTGACCGATTTGATTTTCATGGACGGGATTCGCAGAAACGCCACCGACATACACATCAATCCCGCTTCGGACATCGTCCACATCTTTTACCGGATAGACGGAGTTCTTCAATACGGACACGGACTTCCCAAGATAGTGCATGCCGGCATCGTATCGAGGATCAAAATCCTCTCAAAACTCGATATCGCGGAAACGAGGCTGCCCCAGGACGGATCCTTCACCTATGAATTTCTCCACAAAATGTATGATATTCGCGTGTCAACCGTACCGACCATATACGGTGAAAATGTGGTGATGAGGATCCTTGCAGGCACGGGCCCTCTCTTAAGGATAGAGAAACTGGGATTCGACGATCCGGCCGTGAAGATCATAAAGACATTGTTTCAAAAGCCCTATGGAGTCATCCTCATGGCGGGTCCTACAGGTTCAGGGAAAACGACCACGCTGTACGCCGCCCTCAGAGAGATCAACCTTCTTGAGAGAAACGTCATCACCGTAGAAGATCCTGTAGAGTATAAACTGAGCCTCATAAAACAGACCCAGGTGAGTGAGAAGGCCGGATACGATTTCGCGTTCGCGGCACGTAATTTCATGAGACAGGACCCCGATGTCATGCTCATCGGCGAAATAAGGGATGAGGAAACGGCACGCATCGCCGTCCGTACCGCAATCACGGGGCACTTGGTTCTCTCGACCATTCATACGAACGATGCGGTGACCTCCATTCCGAGACTATTAGACCTCAGGGTAGACAAATTTCTCATGTCATCGTCCCTTTTAGCCATCATCGCGCAGAGACTGGCCCGGAGAATTTGTCCTTTCTGTAAAGTTGAATACGCGCTCAATGACGATGAGCGGAATCTCTTTCATGAATACAGAATCGAAATCCACACAACATACAAAGGCACCGGCTGCAGTAAGTGTCACGGTACGGGTTACTCCGGCAGATTCGCCATAGGCGAAATTCTGATTATCGATGATGAACTGAGAGAATTGCTCTATGCCAATGTACCCATAACGGCAATCCAGGCGGCGGCAGTAAAAAAAGGAATGGTCCCCTTGAAGGAAGATGGTTTGAGGAAAGTCGCCAGTGGTATCACGTCTTTCGATGAACTGTTACGGGTAACAGGATGAACAGTTACTTTTACAAAGCGTTGGATGCTGACGGTACTGTCATCAGAGGATTGGTGGAGGGACACGACGCTTCTTCCGCAGAGCAAATGCTCACCGCAAGAGGTCTGTTTGTCGTCCGTATCAGGAAGTCCAGCAGGTACCTAAAAAAAATCACCGATGTATTACCCACGTGGAGGATAAGCAGAAAAGAAATCATCGAGTTTTCATCAAACCTTTCAGTCATGATCCGCGGCGGTGTACCGATTATCGCCGCACTGGAAGATATCATCAGTACCATCACCAACCAGCACTTGAAATCGACCATCACGGACGTGAAGAAAAACACGGAGATGGGTATCAAGCTCTCCGATGCCCTGAACCAGCATCCGGGGGTATTTCCCGACATCATGATCCGCCTTGTAAGGGTTGGTGAAGAAACGGGACGTCTCGAAAACAGTTTATCCGAGGTCGCGTCTCATCTGCAAAAACTTGAGGATCTCGCCGCTACGGTGAAGCGGGCAATGATATATCCGTTATTCTCACTGATCACCACAGGCATCGCGGTCGTTTTCTGGCTCGCCTACGTACTTCCCAAAGTCATGAACGTGCTCATAGATTCAGGCGTTGCCATGCCCCTCCTCACAAAAATTCTCTATGAAGTGAGTAAGATGACGGAAAAATACTGGTACCTGTTCCTGCTCATTCCCGTATTTATCTTCATAATAATCCAGGTAATCAAATTGAATCCGGTCACAAGATACTACTGGGATTTCACAAAAATCAAGTTGCCGCTGATCCGCCTGCTGGTGCATAACAAGCTGTTGGCCCTCCTGTCCGAACAACTCAGATTACTGATTGTCGCGGGCATCACCATCGACCGCTCGCTCGATGTCGCTGCCGACGTGATGGGAAACGAGGTATTCAAACAGGCCATTCAAAAATCCAAAGAGGACATCACCGCGGGGAACAAGATATTCGAGGCGCTCTCGCTCCACGGAGTATTCCCACCCTTATTCATACGGATGGTCGCAATCGGAGAATCCAGCGGGAACCTTGACAAGCAGTTCGGTTTCCTTGCCGATCACTACTACAAGATAGTTGATGACTTGTCGGAAAAAATAGGTAAAATGATTGAGCCCATTCTCATTATTCTCCTGGGACTCATCATGGGTCTCATGGTTGCAGGTGTCGTCCTGCCGATGTACGACGTGTTTTCAAAATTGAGTGCGTGAACGATCATGAATTATCTTGAGTTTTTCCATCTCCAGGAAGACCCCTTCGGGCTGACGCCCGATTTGAACTACTTTTATCCATCCAAGATGCATAACGAGATCCTCTCTTCTCTGGACTACGCCGTGGAACAGAAAGAGGGATTCTCACTGGTTATCGGAGATCCGGGAACGGGAAAAACAACTGTTCTCAAGATATTCATGGACAGATGGAAAGATCGGGCAGAAATAGCACTGATCATGACCCCGAGGCTTTCTTCGGAAGAATTGCTGCAGGCTGTTCTGGATGACCTGAACATTCATATCGACACTGCAAACAAGAATGAAATGATCAAGTTATTCAGAGACTTTCTCATCAATCGTTCCCTCTCGGGCAAAAGAGTGATTATCATCGTGGACGAAGCTCAGAATCTCTCCGACGGCTGTCTCGAGGAACTCCGCCTCCTCTCGAATCTGGAAACAGACAAGGAAAAGCTCCTGCAGATTATTCTTGTGGGCCAGCCTGAACTTCAGAAAAGGTTACACTCAGAAGGTCTCAGGCAGCTGGATCAGAGAATCACGGTGAGAGCCACAATGAGACCCCTGAATCAGGTAGAGACGTCTGATTATATTACATTCAGGTTGATCAAAGCCGGCAGGGGATCCGCCGTATTCGAAGAAAAAGCGAAGAAACTGATCTATACAATTTCCGGTGGTATTCCGAGACTCATTAATCTGACCACATCGAGAGCCTTGATGGTTGCGTACTTGGGTACGAGCCATCGCATTGAGAAAAAACACGTTCTGGACGCAGCGAAACATATCCCCGAATCACAGCCTGGAACCGTTCCCCGGCGTATAACGATGCGTTACGGCGCGACTACGCTCCTTATACTTGCCGTCATTTTTCTTTCCCTTATCAGCTATCACGCCCTCCAGACCGACACTAATCCTCCGCCGACACCGAATATCGCCAAGGTTCAGGACTCCTCGACTGCTACCACCACTCAACCCGCCCAACCCGCGCCACCCGCGAAAAAGGCGGTCACTGATCCAGTCAAAAGTCACGCCGCAGTGAAGCCGGAAGTCCCTGAGAAACGAGAGAAGAAGGCAACCGTCATCGTCAGGTTGGCCCGATTGAGAGAAGGACCGTCATTTAATGCGGACATTGTAACCAAGGTATCAAGAGGAGCAAGTTTTCCTGTCGTTGATGAATGGACTACCCAGAGTGGAAATAAATGGTACAGGATTAAGGCTCCTGATGGAAATGAATACTGGATCGCATCGTATATCGTGAGGATCGTCTCACCGGACCAATTGCCCTAACCGGCCCTTTACAAAAGTTCTGACCTGTAAATCTGCACCTTCCATGGACGAGGCAAGTCTGTAATAGTTCACTGCATCTGCGATTCTTCCCTGCCTCTCGGCGATTCGTGCAAGCCCCAGATAACCCTGAGGATCCCCCTGCCCGGTGAGTATGAGAAAATACTCCTGTGCCCTGTCGAAATCTTCCTTCTTCTCATAGAGGATGCCCAGATTAAGCAACACAAACCTGTTCGATGGGTCAATGGAAAACGCCCTCTGGAGATTCGCCTCACTCTCTCTATGCTTTCCCATCTGGCTGTACGCAATACCCATGTTTACAAGTGCAGGGACATAATCCCTCTTCAACGCAACCGCCTTTCGTGCATACTGTATGGAATCATGGTATTTGCCCATATGAATAAAGGCACTTGAAATATTGTTCAGGATTACAAAATTCGCGGGTTCGATTGCGAGGACCTTTTTATAGTACGAGAGTGCCTGACGATAATTTCCCTGCATCTCATGTGTTCTTGCCGCGTAAAGATATGCTTCCTTTTCCGGTTTATATACCCCGGTCGGATAATCCATAAGCTCTGCCTTCACTGTCTTCGCTGCTTTTTCCCGTCTCGTTTCTCCCAGTGCCGCTGTGTGTTTCGATACGCGCTTTTTCCCATACTTCGTCTTCCCGCCTTTCTCACGAACTTCCGGTTTCTCCGCAACAGGTGTTTCTGTCAGTGATGCCCGCATATCGCGGGATTCCGAGACAGGTTGGCTGCCTTCAGCCTGAGGAGACGGAGGCAATGCCACCGATGCGGGAGGTGCCGGATGTAACGCCGGGGCTGGACTTTTCAAACCACCGGAAACGGAAAGAGGCTCTTTCATATACCCGACCAGGTGAACTGCACCGAAACCCGCAGCAACGATCACAAGCACGAGAGAAAGGGATATGACCAGTCTCCTTCTCGTCTTCCTCTGCGCTTCGGCCTGAAACACCGCATCCCTGAGACCCGGTAACACATCCCTTTCCGGTTTTACCTGCTTGATCTTTGAGAGCAAATCCGCAATCAGGCTCATGGTTTTGTGTCCACGTGATATGTGTCTGCGTCGCGCACTCTGAAATAAAGTGAGCTCTCTTTATTTCCTTTTTCAGATAACGATTTGTGCGGAACAGCCGCATTGCGTGCTTTCTCTTTCCTCAGCTCACGGAAGATTTTCCATGAGTAACTGACCCGCTTGTTTCGGCTATTCGCATTGAAACATCCCACGGCCTCCCAGGAATAGCCGTACCTTTCGATACACATCTTGAGTATCCTTGCCCCCGTCATGACATTGTAACAGGGGTCGGAAAGAAGTTTGTCGGCGTTCAGCTCCAGGACGGCAATCCATGCAGAGTTAATCTGCATGACCCCATAATCTCTCGTACCGTTTGCGTTGCTGTTGATCGCTCCGGCATTCATGCCGGATTCAATCCGGGCAATCGACCTGAGCAACCCCTGACTGATACCATGCACGGTTCCCGCCTCTTCAAAACAGAAAGCCCCCCCATTTACGGGCAGGCACAAAAGAAACAGACATATTGCCGTTGAGAGTATCTTGGCCATAATTCTATTCAGGGGGAGCTCAATATTCCCTTCACTCAATTATCTTTATCGCGGCAATACTTGCCGTGTCATCTTCACTTTTGCGAAATTATAATTGCAAAATATTTTAATTTCAAGTAGTTATTCAAACTGCATATTTTTGATCCCGACTATGGTAACGCCATGGCAACCATTCTTCTCGTAGAAGACGATATCGCGTTGAGAAAGCAGATCCGTTTCTCTCTGGAAGACAATTTCAGCGTGCTGGAAGCAGAAACTCAAAAAGAGGCGGTTGATCTTCTCAAAAACAACTCAGTGGATATCATCATTCTCGACCTGGGATTACCGCCGAATGAGGATACGCCGGAAGAAGGATTGCAAATACTCGAGTACGCACTCAAAAGATACAACTGCAAAATGATCATTCTCACGGGCCAGAGAACCGAGGGCATTGCCCTGGAGGCAATCAAGTCTGGCGCCTTTGACTATCTCTTGAAACCTGCCAGCATGGATAAAATTCTCCAGTCGGTGGAGCGGGCCCACCTCTTCAAGGAAACAGAAGATGAACTCGTGAAAATGGGTGTGAGAAAAATTTCCCTGGATTTCGAGATGGGGAAAGGTCTTCAGACATGGAGGGACGAAGCTGACAAAAACATTATCCTTCGTGTGCTGAAAGATACGGACTTCAACGTCTCCCAGTCGGCGAAACTCTTAGGCGTGAAAAGGGAAAGTCTCTACTATTTTCTTAAAAAATTCGGCTTAAAAAGAGATCATGAAGATTGAACTGATTTATCCCTTTTTTATTTTTGCCGGTCTTGTCATTATCATCGTTCTTGTCTACCTCCGTTACCTTTCCCGCAAAACGATACGTTCCTTTCTCGAACTCATCGATCTCAACGCCCGACTCGACTTCGATCTTCACGCCTTCCTCCCGGAAGCTCTTCCCCTTCTCAAAAAAATAAAGATTGAAGACTTTTTCTACGAGATCCACTATCTCGATATAACCGTCAAAAAGGAACAGTCGGAGAAGGGTGCGACCATCGAAAAGAACCTCGAGAGAAACGATTACAGGATTATCCTGGGCATCGTCCCTCGCCACTCGAAAGGAGAACAGTATTACTTCAATCTGATTATACTGGAAATCCTTGCCCTTATCCTGGAAATGGACGTACTCATCAAGATCAAGGTCATCCATGAGGCTTTATATAAATTTTCCAGGCTCCAGGCGTTCGTCCTTCACGACGCCAAGAATCTCGCCCAGTTCATCGAATCCCTCTCATATAATGTACATCGCCTGGAAAACGTCGAGAGGAAAGAAAGCTTCATCAACTATCTGAAGGAAACCCTGACTTTTCAGTCCCGGCGGGGCGCCAAAATAATCAGCCTCCTGGAGATGAAACAAGACACCGATGGTGAATTGTCACTGGAAAAAACGATCAATATGAGATTGCTTCTGGAAAACCTCATACAACAATACAAGCTTCAGTGTACGATCGAGGGGGAGGCATCGATTGTGGCGGAAGAGTACAAGGTGATTTCCATCTTTGACAATATCATCAGAAACATCTACGACAAATCACTCATGGAAAAGGGGATAACCTGCTTGATAGAAATCACGAATGTGGGAAACCTGATAAAAGTGATGATTGCAGATACGGGAAGCCCGGTGGAAGAAGGAGCACGCCTGTTCGAGCCGTTTTATTCCACCAAGTCCGGAGGTCTCGGCATCGGCCTCTTCCAGTCAAAGAACATCGCCGCCACGATGAAGGGAGACATCCGCGCGCTGCCGTGGGAATCCGGGGCCGCATTTGAAGTTGTACTCCCCGTCACCCAGCATATGTAAAATTCTTTTACTCTTGATAATTCAATCGCTTATATCTTAACTATAGAATCACAGGAATACCATTACGCATCATAAGGGAGGTAAGACATGCAGACTTTTCTCAAAATAAGAAGCAAAAAGGGATTCACCCTGGTTGAGCTGGCAATTGTCCTTGTAATCATCGGAATTATCCTTGCCGGTATTATCAAGGGGCAGGAAATGATCACCACCGCAAAGATCAAGAGGGCATACAACGCGCAGAAGGAGGTCGCCGCTGCCATCTACACCTACTATGACCGTTACGGGAAATATCCCGGCGACGACAACACAGCCCAGACCCGCTGGGGAGCGGCAACATACAACGGGAACGGAAACGGAGTGATCGAGGGAGGCACAGCCGGTACGGACGCAGCTCCGGGAACCATGTTCACCTGTGCAGCCGCCACGGCGAGCGAAAGCTGCGCCATCTGGGAACACCTGCGTCTTGCGGGACTCATCTCCGGTACGGCCACGGCGGGATCAGGAAGGCTCAATCCCACGCATCCGTATGGGGGCACTGTTGCCGTGGCAAGCGCTGCCATCTCCGGCCTGACGGTTAACTGGATCGGCATGTCCATGATCCCGCAGAACGTTACCCAGTCCATCGATATCCAGAATGACGACGGGAACGCCACGACCGGTTCCATCCGGGGCAACCAGGCCTTCACCTCACCGATCACCGAAACCCCGGTCTCCCAGTTCTACAAGCTATGATTCGATGATGCGCTTTTGTAGAGAGGGGGGCACCAGCCCCCCTCTTTCTTCAGATAATCCCGGGAAGGAAACGCCACTTCACGGCCCGACAGTAAGACAGGTAATCGGGATCGAGAGACAGGTGCCTCTCCTCCGTCCAGGCCCTCAGCGCATACACAATCACAAAGCCCAGCAGGATAAGCACGCCGAACTGACTGAAAAAAATCCCCTGAATAATCCATATCAGCAGTTTCGCGGTATAGGCAGGATGCCGCACATAACGGTACGGGCCTTCCCTGACAATGCCCCTGTTTGTCAGGTTTGATGCCTTGAACCCCAGTGCGATGGAAGACCACACAAATATTCCCCACAGAAGAGTAATGATGCACGTCAGGACGACGTGGGCCCACACCGGGCATTCCATGCCCGTCCTGATGATGCAGTAATCGAAAGGTCTGAAAGAAAAAATATTGAACGGTGGATAACACCACAGGCACACAAGCCAGCCCAAAAGAGAAGGTTCCACGGATTTGATTTCATTATCCAGCTGCGGCAATTCCACTAAATAGCCCGTGGCGAAAATGACCGTATCAACAAAGATGAACAGCGCAACCAGATACGCGTTCACAAAATAGATATTCCAGTGGAAGGCGAGAGTTGAATTTTTCAGATGAACGAAATTGTTTATCGACCACGATACCATGAGAGGGACAAAAAAAACCTTCACCAGGATTGTCATCAATCCCAGTCGGCTTTCCGCGTTCCAGTGCATTGTCCTCTTTCTAAGCACACCGGGCAAAGACATCAACGTTCTCAGAAGATTTACATACCTGTCCCTGGAAACCGGTATCCTTCTTTCGAGCCAGTAAAGATACGGAAACGTCAGGAACACACAGAATGCAACATACACATCGACAAAGTAGATGAAAAAATTGTAGTAATTCCCGCCATTGAGATTGCCCACGAGTACGGTCACCAGATCATGATAGACATCCCACCGCAAATACCGAAGGGAAAAATGCAACAACACATCTACATTTCTCAGGCACAGATATGAGGCGAGCAGAAAGAACATGCGGCATGCATACTTCGCGACTGCCTCAGAGAATCCGGTGCCCCTCCCCTTCCTGCCGAGGGTAATCACACTCATCAGGAGAAAAATGAAAACGCCGCAGAGAATTACATCCGCTGGTATATTCCCTCTATCCGGTAACATGATATTTTCGGTTTCTCCTCATCTGTCCGTACCCGTAAAGTTTACCTGACTGTCATTATCCGCATCCGCCGTGGCGGCCGTGGCGTAGAGCAGTTGCGCGACCACAGCCCCGCCGCAGGTACCGTTATTTGTGTTATAACGACTTATCGTTTCGCCGGTACCAAGCAACAGCGGGGCGGCAGTAATTTCGCTGCCGTTGGCCACCCTGCGACAGGTTCCATCCACCCTGAAATCCCATCGGGCCCCCGTATTGTTCCAGACACGGTATGCCGTATTCACCGTTGCCGAACAGGTGCTGCTCCCGCTCGCGTTGCTCACCGTAAGCGTAAACGTTGTACTTGTACTCGCCGTGAGGGCCGCAGTAGTACATGACCCTCCCGATGAACCGGAAAAGGTAGTGCAGGTACCGCTTGCAGGAGAGAAAGAGCCGTTCGCAGGTCCGTTGGCAATGCTCCAGGTAAGTGTGGATGTCTGTCCTTTCAAGATTTCCGTCGGACTCGCGGTGAGAGTGCACGTCGGTATCGGTCCCCCGCCGCTGGATGATGACGACGAGCTGCTGGTGCTTCCCGTGCTGCTGGTACTGCTGCCGGGAGGATTCACCGTAACGGCAAAATTTCTCTGGGTGGTACTGCAGGTATCCGCGAGCTGCACCACAAAATTATAGGTGCCCGCAGTGGTGGTTGTACCCGAAATGACGCCGGTAGACGCATTCAATACAAGCCCTGTCGGCAGGGTGCCCGAAGAGATACTCCAGGTATATGAACTCCGCCCCCCGGAACCTGACAGTGTTGTTGAGGCATATGAAGATCCCTCAATACCCGAAGGGAGAGATTGAGTGACAATGGCCAGAGGCTTCGGCCTTACCTGAATTGTGCCGGTGTAATTCACCGCCGGTGATGAAGCCTGGTCGGTCACGGAGGTGGTAACATTAATCGTCTCGGTGCAATTGGAAAGCTCGCCCGCATTCGGCGCCGAAGTCTTATAATTGATAGTCCCCGATATCAAACCTGATGCGGTATTCAAGGTGAGACCGCTCCCGGACCATGCCTGCCATGTATACGGCGACCTCCCTCCTATCGCCTGCAGGGAATATGAGTAAAAGGAATCTTCCTCGCCCTGCAGCAGTGTAGTTGGTGATGTGATCGCCAGAGGCTGCGCACAGCCCATGGCGGCTCTGATTTCATCGAGAGAGATATACTGAACGATATCGTCATACCGGAATTGTGGGTTGGTAGGGTTCGGAACACACCCGGCATCATACCCAAAATCCTGTAATCTTACCGTGTAAGGCGAAGTTGTCCCGGTACATTCTCCATTCACATCAGCTCCCAAACTGTATATCACATACGCCACATTGGTCTTTGTGACACAGGTACCGCTCTGACAGTCATTGACCTGCATCGCCGTCGTATTCACTCCACACGCGTTCCTTCCTGCACCCTCAATCTCATCGGCGGCATAATACATAAGGTTGCTGCCCCATGAATCACTTCTCCTCACTCCGACCTCACAGAAAGGATCGCATGTAGTCCCGACCTGGCAGGATGCATTGATACAGGGAGGGGTGGCCACCGCTTCTTCCCTCGGGAGGAACCCGTTCTTCACCACAAAGCCCAGAAACGCGTCCCTGGCTGTCTTAACCACCTCTCTCGATTCCGTCATTTTCGTTTTTTTTGTCAGGGGTCCTAACAGCGCTGCTCCCAGTGAGATCAGCAAGCCGACAATGACCAGGACAATTGCAATCTCCACGAGGGTAAAACCCTCATCTTTTTGATGTTTTTTCATCATGCGGCCCTCACTTGTTCTTCTCTTCCGAGAAAAAATAGACAAAGCAGGATAAATTTTTTAACAAATACTTTGCGTCATTCTCTTTTTTAAGCTAAAAAACGATAGAACTCGATACGGCTGATACAATGGTACTATTACCTCTTATATCACACAACTCAAAGGAAAGGGGACTGCGGAATAAATTCATTATTATCGGATCCCTCGTGTTCGTCCTGCCGGCCTTATTTCTCTTATATCTCTTTTACCAGAAAAATGTAACGCTTGACAATTATAACCTTATCTTTTTTGCATTAATACTCCTTCTTGTACTTACGGGCCTGATTATCCTCCGGTCTGTCTTCGACAGAATTTTCTTATTCGCGAGATCACTGAAAGAATCGACAGAGTCAGGCGGATTGATCGCATCCGACCTGAAGAAGGATGTCACAGAATTAAATGAAATATCCGATGCATTCAGCGAGCTCCTAACAAAGTTTCAGCAGGTGACGGCCCAGGCGTCACAGAGAGCTCTCGAATTAAACGCGATCAAGGACATCGCCGAAGTCGCCATGAGGAAATCAGACCCCGAAGAATTACTGGACAGGGTGCTCGACAAAGCCCTCAGCGTGACAAACGCCCAGAGAGGCTCATCCTTCGTTGTTGACTCACAATCAGGCAGGCTCCGTCTTATCGGATCGAGAGGCACACAGGGCCTGGAAAAGGGCGCTTATATCAATATCGACGACTCTCTCATAAAACATGTCATCAACGAAAAAAAACCGCTCTTAGTTATGGATATCGAAAATGACCCGCGGACCCGGAAGAAAAACGATCCGAAGTACGGGTCCCCCTCATTTCTCATCATGCCTATCTATATGGGGCAAAGAGACGATGTCACCGCAGTATTGAACCTTTCACACAAAAAAACAGGCGAACACTTTGACGCACACGACGAAAATATTCTTTCCGTCATGCTTTTCGAGATCAGCTTCTCCATAGAAAACGCCATTCTTCATACAAAGCTCGCAGAATACATAAAGGACATCGAAGACCGGAATGTCAGGCTGGAGCGGGAGATTACCATACGCAAGCAGATTGAGGCT
>Ga0194110_10004453_pt1 | contig 16918 bp, 13 predicted proteins | sample TA2Kig1200mmetaG_FD_146192 | JGI IMG/M metagenome (GOLD analysis project Ga0194110, IMG submission 146192) | Freshwater microbial communities from Lake Tanganyika, Tanzania - TA2015032 Kigoma Deep Cast 1200m | ecosystem: Environmental > Aquatic > Freshwater > Lake | place: Tanzania: Lake... | reverse complement strand
ACGTCGGATCGGCGGCTAGGGGCCCTCCCCACATTCGTACCAGTAAGGCGCTCTGACGGTCACACTGCCGAGAGACAGGAGCCCACATTGGGGCCGGGCATGGCACGTCCCCCTGGTGACCGGTAAGACTTGCGTTTGCGGGCCGCGGCGGTTACATTGCAGTTGGGCTGAAACCGTGTTTCACGCGCTCTGCTGCGGAAGGAGAAGGTTGGATGCGCGAGAAGCTGGCGCTCCTGGGGGGGCCGAAGGCGGTCACGCTGCCCTGGCCCCCATACCCGGTCATCGGCGAGGAGGAGGTGTGCGCCGCGGTCAAGGCGGTGATGGCGCGGCAGCTCTCCGACACCGGCCGCGGGGGCCCCGTGGGGGAGATGGAGGATGCCTACGCCAAGCGCTTCGGGATGAAGTACGCCATCGGCTTCTCGTCGGGCACCTCGGCCATCCACGCGGCGCTCTTCGCCGTGGGGGTGCGGCCGGGGACGGAGGTGCTGAGTGCGAACCACAACTGGATTTCGGCGATCACCGCGGTGCTCCACGCGGGCGGCACGCCGGTGCTGTGCGACGTGAGGCGCGGGGGGTTCCACATTGACCCCGCGGAAATCCGCCGCAAGGCCGGCCCCCACACGAAGGCCGTGGTGGTCACGCACATCTGGGGCCTGCCGGCCGACATGGACCCAATCCTGAAGGCCGCGCGGGAGCTCGGCCTGGCCGTGATCGAGGACTGCTCGCACGCGCACGGGGCGCTCTACAAGGGCCGGCTGGTGGGCACGATTGGCGACATCGGCTGCTTCAGCCTCCAGGGGAGCAAGGCCATCGTGGCGGGGGAGGGGGGCGTGCTGGTGACGAACAGCCGCCGCCTCGCCCAGCGGGCGCTCGTGCCAGGCCACCACCCCGGCCGCATCGGCTGGGCGCTCACCCTCAAGGAGACCAAGCCCTTCGCCCAGGGCGGCGGCATGTGGACCTATCGCATCATGCCGGTCTGCGCCGCCATCGCCTCCGCGCAGCTCAAGAGGCTCGACACGCTGAACGCCGCGCGGCAGGCGAACTTCGACCGCCTCCACCGGCGGCTGAGGAAGAGCTGTCCGTTCATCAGGTGGCCCAGGCTCGCGCCGCGGTCGAAGCGAGGCTGGTACAGCACGCCGGCCTTCTTCACCCTGGAGCGGAAGGGCATCACGCGCAGCCGCTTCGTCGAGGCCGTCCGCGCCGAGGGCGCGCCAGTGGGCGGCGAGGGCTACACCGACTGGTCCCGCATCCCGCTCTTCCAGGACATGAAGCTCTTCTCGCAACTGTTCGTCCCGAAGCACGCCAACGGCGTCGAGTTCCGCCCCGTGCCGCCCGGCTCCTTGCCCAACAACGAGTGGCTTCGCGCGCACATGATGCTCTTCCCCATCCCCGCGGTCGAGTCCTCAGCCCTGATGGACCAGGTAGCCGACGCCGTGGAGAAGGTCGCGGCCAATTTCCCCGCCCTCGCCCGCTACAAGCCGAAGAAGGCCCGGAAATGAGCGGAGCTAGCGTGCCGATGGGTGGCACCCTCAAGCGTCCTCGCTTGAGGGTGTCTTCGGGAGCGGCCCCGGCCTGCACCCTCAACGGAAGCCGTTGAGGGTGCCACCCGCGGCGCACGACCCCGTGCTGCCCCACTGGTCTGGGAGCGAATCAGGAGGCCCGAGAATGGGTTACACAGCGTTCATGCTCTCCACATGTTTCCTGGCGGGAGAGCTCCTCGCGGCGGCGGGGCAGGGCCAGCTCCCGGAGTTGTATCCGAAGCGGACGAAGGAGGGGCGCGCGGGGTGCATCGGCGGCGCAGGCGGCACGACGGCGCAAGCCGAGGCGGCGGTGGACGCCGGCCTCGCCTGGCTCGCGAAGGTTCAAGAGCCGGACGGGCGCTGGAGCACGAAGGCCTGGGGCGGCAGCGAGGGCTACGACGTTGGCATCACAGGGCTGGCCCTTTCCGCACTCGCGGGCGCGGGCCATGGCCCAGGCATCGGCGAGCACCAGGCCACCGTGGCAAGGGGGCTAGCCTGGCTGAAGTCGCAGCAGTTCCCCAACGGCGGCTTCGCCTGGAAGGTCTTCTACGAGGAGGGGATGGCCGCCCTCGCGCTCTGCGAGGCGAGCGGGGTGTCGGGCGACGCCGAGGTTGGCCGCGCCGCGCAGCTCGCGCTCGACTACTTGTGCAAGGTGCAGCCGGAGCACGGCGGATTCCGCTACCAGGGCGCTGCGCCGAAGGAGCAGGGCGACCTGTCGGTCACTGGCTGGCAGCTCCTCGCGCTCGCCCAGGGCCTCTCGGCCGACCACGGGCTGCCCCAGGCCGCCATAGGCCGCAACCGCGGCCTCCTCATCCCCCAGAGCGCGATCGAGCGGACGCGCGTCTTCCTCAAGAACACCTACTGCGGCGACGGCGCAAGCAGCTACACGGTGGGGCGGCCCGGGGATCAGAAGACGCCGACGCCCTCGATGACGGCCATCGGGATGTTCTGCCGCCAGCTCTTCGGGGACGAGGCGGCCGGGCCGGAAATCCGCGCCGCCGCCGACTGGCTCCTCAAGCACGCTGCGAAGGGAAAGGACGCGGAGAACGCGGATATCGGCATGCACCTGTTGGGCCATGACCTCTACTTCACCCACCACTCGTGCCTTGCGATGTTCCAGATGGGCGGGCGCTACTGGACGACGTGGAACGCGCTCTTCCGCGACGTGGTGGTGAAGGCCCAGGTGCAGGATGGGGCGGACGCTGCGGGGCGCCCCGTCCGCGGCAGTTGGGACCCCGCCAAGCACGCCTTCGGCCAGGCGGGCGGGCGCGTCTACGTGACCGCGATGGCCGTCCTGTGCCTTGAGACCTACTATCGCTACGCCCCCTTCTACCGTGGCCGCCTGCCGCTGGGGGTCGAGTTCTGACCCGCGCGGCACACGGCCCTTGCCGGAACGCGGCTGGGAAGCTACAATACAAGAGATGACCATCACCGGCCGGACGTGGGCCGAACCATTGCCAGGAGAGCAACTGTGTCAGCAAGCGGTAGGGCGTGCACACTTGCACGCGGAATGTGTCTGGGATTGGCTCTATCCGTGGGCATGAGCCGCGCGGGGGCGCCCATCGCCGGCGATGGGCTCCCGCCGCCGAAGAAGTCGCTCCGCGCGCTCCTCGACGCGCCGCTGCTCTTCGTGAAACGCCACTCCTACACGGGCATCCACATCTACGACACCTTCTACAAGTGGCCGCCGGGCGGCGGCGGCATCTATGTGTGCGAGAACCCCTCGGCACCCGCCGCCGAGTGGAAGATTCGCCCAGTGATTGACCCCACGACGCCCGGCACCCTCGGCGTCGGCGTCTACACCCACCCCGAGCTCTCCTGGGACGCGAAGAAGCTGCTGTTTTGCTTCAAGGGCGAGCCGAACGGCTCGACGAGCATCTACGAGATCGGGGTTGACGGCACGGGCCTGCGGCGCCTGACCGACCCGCGGCCGTGCCTTCCAAGCTACAAGGGCTCGTTCGGCGGCGGGATGCACGATATCGCGCCCTGCTACCTGCCCGACGGCCGCATCCTCTTCACCTCCACCCGCCCCGCCGGCCTGGTCCCCTGCTTCAACTCCGGCGTCAACATCCTCCACGTGATGAACGCCGACGGCTCGGACATTCAGCCCATCTCGGTCAACAACGTCAACGAGTTCGACCCCTGCGTGATGCCCGACGGCCGCATCCTCCAGGGACGCTGGGAATACGTGGACAAGAACGCCCTCACCCAGCAAAGTCTTTGGACAATCTTCCCCGACGGGACAAACGAGACGGCGCTCTTTGCGAACAACATGGTGCACCCCGAGGCCACGCTCGACGCCCGCCCCGTGCCGGGGGCGCCGCATCTCATCGCCTCGACCTTCGCCCCCCACAACGCCACGCCCACGGGCACCGTGGCCATCATTGACACCCACGTGAGCAAGAACAGTCCCGACGCCATCTACAACTTCGAGACGCCGAAGAACCCTACCAACGACCGCGGGCTGTCGTGCGAGCCGTGGCCGCTGTCGCCGGACGTGCTCATCTACAGCGGGCGGCCGCCCGGCGCCAAGCGCAACGCACTGATGATGATTGACCGCGCGGGCAGCCGCGAGGTGGTCTACTCCGACCCCGACATCTGCTGCTACGCGCCCATGCTGGTCAAGCCGCGGCCCGTGCCCCCCATCCTCGCCAGCAGCAAGGAGCGCGAGAAGACCACGGGGCGCTTCCTCCTCCTCGACGTCTACCAGGGCCTCGTCGGCCAGGGGGTCGAGCGCGGCGAGGTGAAGGCCCTCCGCGTCATCGAGGAGACCTCCCGCGTCAGCCCAACCCCCGGTGGCGCGATGAACCAGGTGTTCCTCATGAGCGGCGTGCTCGCGTGGAGCGCGAAGAACTACCTCGGCGTCGTGCCCGTCGAGGCCGACGGCTCGGCCTACTTCGAGGCCCCCTCCGGCCGCGCACTCTACATCCATGCCCTCGACGGCGAGGGGCGCATGGTCCAGTCCATGCGCACGTTCGTCCAGGCCGCCCCTGGCGTCACACGAACCTGCATCGGCTGCCACGAGCACAAGTTCTCCACCCCCACCATCTCCAACGAAATCCAGGCCCTCAAGCGCGAGCCGAGCAAGCTCGCCCCCGAATCGTGGGGCAGCGGCTACATTGACTACCCGAGCCAGGTCCAGCCCATCTTCAACAAACACTGCGTCAGTTGCCACGGCGGCGAGAAGGGCTTCGCGGGACGCCTCGACCTCACGGGCGGCTGGACAGAGTACTTCAGCATCAGCTACGAGAACCTCATCAGCCGCCGCGAGACGCAGGTGATGGCCCACCTGATCGCGGGCATTGACTGCATGAACGGCACGGCGCTCTTCTCGGTGCCCATCCGCCCGCCGAGGTTCCACGGCTCCGGCGCCGCTCCGCTCGCCAAGGAACTCGTCGGACGCCACAAGGAGCAGAACCGAATCCCCGACCTCTCCCGCACCGAGCGCGACCTGATCTTCGCCTGGATTGACACCAACGGCCTCTTCCACGGCACGTGGGACTACACGACCCACGGCTGCTCGGTGAAGGCCTGGGACGGCATCAAGAAGTCGCTCTCCGCTGCGATGAGCGCCGCGGGGTGCAACAAGTGCCACACCTACTTCGACGACGACTGGTTCAACCTCGAGCGCCCCGAGCTCAGCCGCATCCTCCGCGCCCCGCTGGCCGCCGGCAAAGAGGGCTATGGCACGGCAATGTGCCGAAACTGGCAGGTCCACCCCACGCGCAAGCGCGTCTTCGTCCTGCGTGGCGGCTACGCCCACGGCGTCACGCCCGTCGAGGCATTCAAGGCCCCCACGCCCGCCCCCGTGCCTGAGGACGACGGCAAGCCTATCATCTCCTTCGCCTCGACCGCCGACCCACACTACCAGGCGATGCTGGCCATCATCCAGAACGGCCGCCGCGCCGCTCTCGCCGCCCCGCGAGCCGACATGCCGGGGGCCAAGCTCCTCCCAGGCGCGCACCGCCAGTTCATCCAGACCCCCATCCCCGACCCGTTGCCCGAGCTGAAAGCCAGCGTGGACGCCGATTGCATCGTCCACCTCTCCTGGGAGCGCTCGGCCCGCACCATCGGCCTCACCGCCGAGCTCCACCGCGGCAAGACCCCCGACTTCGAGGCGGACAACAAGACCCTGCTCGTCGAGACCGCGCTCTTCCAGCACGACGACCCCGGCGCCGAGCCAGGCCCGCAGCACTACGCCCTTTTCCTCAACAGCGCCGAGCGCCAGAGCAAGCCGCTCCGCGCCACGGTCACTGTCCCCGCCCCGCCCCCTCCTGCCGCCCCGGCCGGCCTCAAGGCCACGCCCGCCCCAGGCCGCGTTGACCTCGCCTGGCAAGAGGCCGGCCGCGCACGATACAACGTCTACCGCGCCAAGGCGGGCGCCGCTGACTTCCAACGGCTAACGACCGAGCCAACCCTCGAGCTGCGCTACAGCGACACCACGGCCCCCGACAGCGTGCAACACACCTACGTGGTCAGAGCCGTCAACGCCCGCGGCGCCGAGAGCGAGGCCTCGGCACCCGCATCCGCCGCACCGCTCGCCGAGGTGAAGGAGCCGGTCTTCGTCGCCGCCTTCGCCGACAACGCCGACGCCGCGCTCTTCGGCGGCGGCAAGGCCAAGGGCTCGCTCCACGCCGGAGCCAAGGTCGCCGATGGCGCACTCGACCTCTCCAAGGGCGGCCACGCCACCTTCGACCACCGCCCCGAGTTCGACCTCGGCCAGCGCCTCTCCGTCGAGCTCTGGGTCAACATGACGCCCGCCGGCCAGATGCCCATCCCCGTCAGTTGCGGCCACTGGAACCAGGCCGGCTGGTTCCTCCAGCGCATCGGCGGGGTCTGGCGCTGGCACGTGGGCGGTATTGACTGCGACGGCGGCCGGCCCGAGCCGGGCAAGTGGCTCCACGTCGTCGGCACCTACGACGGGCAGACCGCCCGCCTCTACCAGGACGGCCGCCTCATCGCCGAGAAGGCGGGCGCGGCCATCCTCGCCCGCTGGCGCGGCCCCCTCCACGTCGGCCAGTATAGCGGCGGCCCAGGCCCGCAGTACCAGGTCACTGGCCAGATACGCGGCCTCAAGGTCTACAGCCGCGTCCTGCCGCCGCACGACGTGTCCGCCGCCTTCAAGGCCGCCGCGCCGCCCCCGAACCGGTGAATGCCCTTGACTCTGTGGCTTGCGGCCGGGCGGATGCGAGGATACAATACTGCTGGCGTTCCACGCACAGCCTAGCTTGCTGTTTGTGAGCGGTTTGCCCTCTTGCGAGCATCAGCATGGCGCTGCTCAAGCCTAATGACGACGATAAGAGGAAGTTGCACGCAGAGGTCAACCAGATCGTCAACCAGCGGTTGGTCCTGACTACGCTCGCCGTCACGTTGTTCGGCGGCGCCATCGCGTGGCTCATCCCAAGAGATGCCCCAAAGCCCGGTAACACGGTGCCTACGGCGACCTACCTCGGTGCTCTTCTCCTGACGACCGTGCTCTTCGCTCTGTTCGTCCTTGCCCACCACTTGGCGCGCATGATGCGCACAATCACGGCTTACCTTCAAGAGACCGGTGCGTCGAATTGGGAAAAAGACTGGGCAGTGTACCGGGAGCGCTTTGGATACCTCGGCTACACGAAGCCACAGGCGATAGTGTTCCTTCTGCTGGGCATTTTGTCATCGGCGTTCCCCCTTGTCATCTCCCTGGCCTGGTCTCTGGCTTTCCGCAGCACCCTTGCCTCCGTGTGTCTCATTGCAGGTGTGGCTTACGCCCTCCTTGTGTGGGGTATGGGCTTCCGGCAATGGTTCGCGAACGAGGGTAGAGCGAGGGAACAATGGAGAGAACTCGACAAGTAGAGCCCGTTCGCGGCATCGCGTTCGACCTCGAGGGCACGATTATAGACATCGAGTCGCTGCACCATTCTGCCCATCTCAAAGCTGCGGCCGAACTGGGCGTAGCTCTGAGCCGGGACGACGCCATCAGGCGGCTGCCCCATTTTGTTGGTGGCCCCGACGAGGCCGTCGCGGTGGAGATAGCCGCCCTCACAGGAACCAGGGCGTCGCCCCGGGATATCCTGGCCGCAAAGTGCGCCTACTTTGAGGAACTCCTTGAGCGGCAGCAGAACATCGAACCGAGGCGCTGGTTCGGCGAGTTCCTTAGATGGGCGAGAAGCATAGGAATGAAGGTAGCTATAGGGACGGTGACGCCACGACGGATGGCGCTCCATCTGCTGGAGACGAGCGGCCTCGCGAGCATGTTTGATGACGGGCTGCTTGTCGCCAGAGAAGACGTTGCGGCCCCGAAACCTGCGCCCGACGTATACCTTGAGACGGCTCGCCGCCTTTGTACTTCGCCCGGCGGCCAACTCGTGTTCGAGGACTCAGCGGTCGGCCTTACCTCGGCCCGCGCAGCAGGCTCTCATGCGGCGGCGGTCCCCACCGTGAAGACGCGTGACTTCATTGCTATCCTGTATGGGGCAGGGGCCGAAGCCGTCTTCACAACCTGGCGGGACCCGCGAATACGGTCGTTCGTGACAAGGCTCGCGATGCCCCTGCGCAGCGCGCCGGCTCGTGGGAGCCGGGTCGCGAGGCGCTATGCCCGCCGAGTGCCGATCGGATCGCCATAGGCCGCGAACTCCGCTACTTCAGAGGCCTTTCTCTCAGGAGGATGATTGTGACCGACCGTGAGCGGTTCCGCGGAACCCTCCTCCCTGGCCGGCCGGACCGCATCCATGGCCTCTTGCTGAGGGAAGGCGAGACTGTGCAGGGGCGATGTGAAGGAGCAGCCGGATGGAGCCACACGTACTGAGTGCTCTGAAAGGAGCAGTGGACTCTGCCGTCGAGGACCTGGTTGCGCTTCCCGAGGTTGCGTTGTGGGACGTGCTCCCCAAGGAGAGCCAGCCTCAGTGCGCCATGTTTGCCTTCCTCAAAGGGAAAGGATGCACCGTTCACGCTGAAGCGACCTACCCCCAAGGTCGCGGCGAATGCGACCTGAGGGTACGCTTCGCTGATGGCGCCGACTTGTGGATCGAGATCAAGAATGCCTGGTCTGCGCCGGGATGGGTGAACAAGCCCAAGGAACAGCGCGCTCGGTGGGTTGCCGATCTGCGCAAGCTGAGAAGAGCGCCTGAGAATGCGCACCGCGCGTTTGTGATCGTCGGCTACTTCAGCCAGGAACCCGCCCCCACCACGTGCCAAGTGTCCCAGAAGATCTACGCCTTCCACCCCGATCAGCGCGTCCACGATTCTCCCTGCGTGGACCTCCAGTGGCGCCTCCGGGAGCTCAAGAGGATCCAGGCCTGGGTTTGGGGGTTCTCTGCCGCGGAACTCCGGGACGCGGTAACCAGAGGGTGAGCCGATGACCCAGCGTCAGCTATACTGTGAGACGCTGCTGTTCGGGAAGGCCGACAGGATTCCCTTCTCGCCCGGCGGGCCGAGGGAGTCCACCCGCGCCGCGTGGAAGCAACAGGGCCTCGAGAACCCCGAGCGCTACATGGAGGCGCTTTTCGACATCCTCGGCTTCCGGCCAGATCCGCCCAAGAGGCCCGGCGCCTGGCTCGGCGTGTCCTTCCAGATGATCCCCACCTTCGAGGAGAAGGTGCTCGAGCACCGCGACGGCCACTACGTGGTCCAGGACTGGATGGGGGCGATCACGGAAATCTCCGACCGCTACGACTACACCTACATCCGCTCGGCGAAGGATTTTGTCACGCGAAAGTGGCACAAGTTCCCGGTCGAGACCCGCGCGGACTGGGCGGAGATGAGGCGGCGCTTCGACCCCGCCTCGCCCGGCCGGTTCCCCGCCGACTTCGAGGCCCGCTGCGAGCGGAACCGCGAGCGCGATACGGTCGTCGGCATCCACTTCAACGGCCCATTCTGGCAGCTCCGCGAGTGGTGCGGCTTCGAGGGACTCTGCCTCAAGATGATCGAGGAGCCCGACTTCGTGGCCGAGATGGCGGGATTCTGGACCGACTTCGTCTCCGCCACGATGCGCCCCATCCTGGAGCGGGTGCAGCTCGACTCCGTGGGCATCTCAGAGGACATGGCCTACAAGGAGCACTCGATGATCTCGCCGCGCATGGCCCGGCGCTTCCTCCAGCCCGCCTACCGGCGCTGGGCCGACGAAATCCACGCGAGCGGCTGCGAGATCATTGATATGGACTCCGACGGCAAGGTGGATGAGCTGATCCCCATCTGGAGCGAATCGGGCATCAACGTCTGCGACCCCATCGAGGTAGCCGCGGGGAACGACATCGTGTCGTTCCGCCGCGCCTTCGGCCGCAAGATGGCCTACACGGGCGGGGTGGATAAGCGAGCGATTGCCAAGGGCGGCGACGCCATCGCCGCCGAGCTCGACCGCATCGCCCCAGTCGTCCGCGACGGCGGCTTCATCCCCGGCTGCGACCACGGCGTCCCGCCCGACATCTCCTGGCCCAACTTCATCCACTACTCCCGCCTCCTCGCCCGCCTGACCGGCTGGCTCTGAGCCGTCGCCACCAGAGCAAAGGGCGGCAGTTCTCTTGACTCGATGGGAATCGCGCGCCAGGATGACGGCATGGTCAGGCTCCCGAGGCGCGGAACCTAGCCCGCATTTCTCACCAGCGGCTGGTGAGAAATGCGGGAACCACCAAACCACAAGCACCAAGCGCCAAACAAGCCCCAAACTCCAATCCTCAATGGTCCAAGCGGAGACTACGTGGTGTTGCCCGCGACCCTGGGGGCTTGCTTTGGTCATTGAGCATTCCGGGCTTGGAGATTGTTTGGTGCTTGGCGTTTGGCTCTTGGGATTTCCCGCATTTCGTGAGAAATGCGGGCTAGCGGTACGCCTCGCGCAGGCGCTTGAAGAGGACCATGATGAGGCCCATGACCAGGAGGAAGAGGACGAAGGAGACGCTCGCGGCGTAGCCGTAGTTGCGGAACCGCATGCCGTGGCGATAGGCGTACATCGTGAGGACCTGCGTCGCCGAGCCCGGGCCGCCGCTGGTCAGGGTGTACGGGATGTCGAAGACCTTGAAGGCGTCGGTGATCCGCAGCAGGAGCACCAGGACGATGGTGGGCTTGAGGAACGGCAGGGTGATGTGGCGGAAGACGGCCCAGCCGCTGCGGGTCTCGAGTCGCGCCGCCTCGTAGCAGTCCTCGGGCACGCCCTGTAGGGCCGCCAGGAAGATGAGGAAGCAGAACGGCGTCCACTGCCAGACGTCCACGATGGCGACCGAGGCGAGCGCCCAATGGGGGTCTGAGAGCCAGGGCACCTTGAGGTGGAGCAGGCGGTTGACCAGGCCGTCCTGCTCCTGGAACACCGTGATGAAGAGGAGTCCGGCGGCCATCGGGGTGGCGAACAGCGGCGCCGTCATCAGGGTCCGCATCGCGCCGCGGAAGGGCAACGGGCGGCTGAAGAGGACGGCGAGGGCCATCCCGAGCGTCATCTGCGCCGCCACGCCGCAGGCCACGAAGATGAGCGTCACCTTCAGCGAGTCCCAGGCCTCCGAGGAGCCGAGCTCCCCCGCGGCCTCTCTCCTGGGAGCGAAGTCCCGCTGAAGCCCGTTGGCGCACTCCCCCACGAACCGCCGGTAGTTGCCCAGCCCGACGAACTCCTCGGCGGGTTCTCCCGCGCGGCCAGCCTTGGCGCCGTAGAGGGAGAGGCGCAGGCCGTAGAGAAGCGGGAAGAGGGTGAACGCCAGCACCCACGCCACGGCCGGCAGCAGGAAGAGGAGCTTGATGCGGCTGTCGCGGTGCACGGAAATCACCATTGGATGAATGGATGGGTGGATGAATGGATGGATGCCAGAAGGGTCAGATGCCCGGATTCCTCCGACTCCCATCCACCCATCCAATCATCCATTCATCCCCTTCTGCTCACTTCTTGTAGCCAACCGAGCGCTGGTATTGTTCGAGCTGGGCGGCGCGGCCGCGGCGGCTCGTGATGTCGTCCCAGGCCTTCGCCGTGCGGTCGAGGGCCTCCTTGGGCTTGAGCCGGCCGATCATCGTCTCCGAGAGGTTCTGGTCGAGTGCTCGCCAGTACTCCTCGGCGCCGTTGATACGCAGGTACGGCAGCATGGTCGTGGCGAAGAAGTTGGCGTGGTAGGCGTCGAGGTAGAACTTCAGGTCGCTCTCGCTCCAGCCGGCCTCCAGGTAGCCCTTGAGCGTGGCGGTGCCCTGGGGCGGGAGGAAGTGGATGCTGACGCCAGGGTCAACACCCGTCCAGCCGCGGTTGGCGTTCCACAGGCTGAACGGCTCGGTGGCCATCAGCGCGTAGAGGCTGTAGACGACCTCGGGGTTGGGCGATTTGGCGGAGATGACGCCGTGCCAGGAGCCGCCGACGGTGTTGCCCACGACGTTGGGCTGGTCGAGCTTCAGCCACTCCCTCTTGTTCATGTCGTAGACGTCGGTCGAGCCGGGGAGGATGGCGGCGCCGAGCTTGCCCTTGATCTTCGAGCGGGCGGGGTCCTGCACCAGCGCCCCAACGTCGCCCCACGAGAACACGAAGATGCTCTTGCCGCGGAGAAACCAGTCCCAGGCCGTGCCCAGGTCCCAGGCCGACTGTGCCTTCGGCCCGCACTGCGAAAGCTCGTAGAGCACTTCGAGCGCCCGCACGTGGCCCGGCTGGTTGACGAGCGGCTCCATCGTGTCGGGGTCGAACCAGTAGTTGCTCCGCCCGCGGTCCACCCGCTCGCCGCCGAGGACGACGAATGGGGCGGAGAGTGACATGAAGTGGAACATCCCCTGCTCGTTGACGCGGAAGTGCATCACGATGCCCGTGTCCGGCTCTTCGTCGTTCGCGTCCCAGTTCTTGCCATTGAAGAACCTGGCGATGTCGAGCACGTCCTGCCAGGTCTTCACGGGGAAGGGCATGTCCTTGCCGGTGGCGGCCTTGAACTTCGCCTGCCAGGCGGGGTCGGAGAGGATGTCGTTCCGCCAGTAGAGCACCTGGCCGTCGCTGTCGTTGAGCGTGCCGTACCACTTGCCGTCCCAGGTGTGGAGCGCCCTGAGCGCGGGCGGCATCCAGTCGGGGTTCCACTGCGGGAAGCGCTTGTCGGCCATGAACTGGTCAATCGGCGCGATGAAGCCTGCGGTGGCGTACTCGCCCATGAACCAGGCGGCCTGGATGAAGCCGTCGAACTGTCCGCCGCCGATGCGCAGGTCGGCCATCGTCTTGTTCAGCAGCTCGGCGATGGGCACCTCCACGATGTCGAGCTTGGCGCCGGTCAGCTCCTCCCAGGCGTCGCGCACGCGATAGAGCGGCCCGGAGATGCCGCCCTTCGGGCCGCTGGCGAGGACGGCGACAGCGATGCGCTTGCCCTCGAAGGGCTTCTTGCCCGGCCCGAAGAGCGTGCCGAGCTGCTCCTTGCTGAGGGGTATTACCTCGCGGTCCCCGAACGTGATGGCGTCGGCCCCGCCGTCCGCCCGCCAGGTCAGGCCGCCCGGCTCCTCCCCGCAGCCGGCCAGCAATAGCCCCACGACAATAGCAGGTGAACCAAGGACGACACGCTGGATCTCAGGCCTCACGGTCTCCTCCTTGTGGCTGCCACAGTTTGTAGTGCGGCCTTCAGGCCGTCTCCAAGGGGACGGGCTGAAGCCCGCACTACGAACCCCCATGCCCTATCATCTATCATGTCACACCCCGTCGGTCAAACGCCGAAGTGTGCTTGCGGGCCTGTGAGCGGAATGCCATACTGAGGCACGTGGAAGGGGGATAGGGAACTGAAAGGGACCGCCGATGCGTATGGCGATGCGACTGGGCGTGGCGTTGGGCCTGGCGGCGCTCGCGTGGGCAACCGCGGGGGAGCCTGACCCCGCCGCGCGGGCGCACGAGGAGATGCAGCGGCTGCTCAAGGAGCGGAGCTACGAGAAGGCGGCGGAGGCCTGCCGCCGACTCGTCCACCTGGCGCCCCACGAGGCCGCCCCGCACTACAACCTGGCCTGCGCGCTCGCACGCCTCGGCAAGACCCAGGAGGCCCTCGCCGCCCTCGAGATGGCCGCCCTCAAGGGCTTCGACGACCCCGGCCACATGCGTCAGGACGATGACCTCGCGAGCCTGCGGGGCGAGCCGCGCTTCGCACGCTGCGTCCAGAGGGCCGAGGAGGTCGCGCGGGCGAACGCGCCCAGCTACGAGCCTGGCGTGGACGTGAAGGGGGTGAGGACCGTGGAGGGCACTCCCGAGGGCGGCCTGCGCTACCGCCTTCGCATCAGCCCGACCGCTTCGGCGGAGCGGCCCGACCGCCTCGTCGTCTGGCTCCACCCGGCCGGCGGCTCGGCCAACCAGGTGGTCGAGCCGCTGGCCGAGCGCTTCACCAAGCTCGGCTACGCCCTCCTGGTCTTCACCCAGAAGGAGTGGCGCTTCTGGTCGCCCGCCGACATTGCCAAGCTGACAGAGAAGACGCTGCCCGCGGTGGCGAAGACGCCTGGCCTCGACGCCAGCCGCCCGGTGCTGATGGGCTACAGCGCGGGGGGCCAGGCCGCGCTCGCCCTTTGGCAGGCCAGGCCGGGGGCCTTCGGCGGCCTCGTCCTCGACGCCGCCTATCCCGTGCAGCCGACTCCTGCCGGCCTCGCCCTGATGCCGCTGCCGGAGCACCCCGCCGCGCGGCGGACCCCCTTCTTCGTCCTCGTCGGCGCGAACGACCGCGGGGCCGAGCTCTGGCGCAAGGCCGAGACAGCCTGGCGCGAGGCCGGCGTCCCACTCACCATCCGCTACGTGCCCGACAAGGGCCACGAGTGGCTCTTCGGGCCGAAGGAGCTGGACGACCTGGCGGCGTGGCTGGCGGGCCTCAAGGCCGCCAAGCCGCCCGCGGCCCCCGACACGCTCAAGGCGAAGTAGTTCCTGTTGCGGAAAGCCCCGGAACAGCGCGGGCTCGGCTGGAATGTAGCCGCAAGCGTCCCGCTTGCGGTCTTTCGCGCCCCTCGACAAGCGGGACGCTTGTCGCTACAAGAACCCGCGGAAGAAACGAATCAGCTTCTCTTACTGAAAGCCGCGTCACGGGCAGGATGCCTGTGCCACCTCTCGAGATATGGTGGTGGCACAGGCTTCCAGCCTGTGACCCGATGGGATCGTGCACGCGTGCTGAACAATGCTCAGGGAAGGACCTCGATCTGGTCGGGGGAGTCCAGGATCATCTCGGGGCGGCCTTCGTATTGGACGATGAGGCCCTTGAGCCGCACCTTCTTGCCGCGGTAGAAGTCCTCGGGCTTCGGCGGGAAGGCTGGGAAACTCCGCGCGAAGATTACGGCGCCGAAGGTCTGCCGCCAGTTCGGATGAAAGCTCAGGAAGCAGGCCTTCCCGCTGTTGTGCGTCCGCACGATTGTGCCTTCGATGGTGACGAATTCGTCGTAGTGCTTGGCCGCGTGGCGCCATGAGATGGTCGGCCCATCGGGGTTGTAGCGCGACACCGCGGCGCAACCCGCGCCCAGCGCGGCCAGCAAGGTCCAGCACAGAACTCGTCGCGCCATGCCCGCTCTCCGCTGCGGCGAGTGGGTCTCCCCGCCCCGCGCATTATACGCATTTGATGCCGGCTTACAACGCGCCTTGACGCGGCGGCCCGATGGTGGATAATGTCCGTGTCTGTCCGTGTAAGTCCGTGTAGCCCACGCGAAGGGGAACCTATGGCCAAGCGGCTGTTCTCGATTCTGATGGCGCTGGCCGCGGCGTCCGCTTGGGCCGCGGTGGGCGGTTGGCGAACGGCCAACGCCACGTATCCCGATGCTACGCCGCCGCTGGAGTGGGGGGCGGAGGGGAAGCCGCGCATTCTGTGGAAGACACAGGTGGGCAAGAGCTATTCGTCGCCCGTCGTGCTCGGCGGCAAGGTGTTCGTGACGGCGGAGCCTGACCTGTTGCTTTGCCTCGATGCCGCGAGCGGCAAGGTGCTGTGGAAGGCGTCGAACGGCTTCGCCGAGGCGGGCGCGGAGGAGAAGCCCGTGAGGTCGAATGCGGGGAACACGGCGGCGACCCCGACGAGCGACGGCGAGCGCGTGTGGGCCGTCTTCGCCAGCGGCGTCGTGGCCTGCTACGGCGTTGACGGCAAGCGGCAGTGGATTCAGCACCACGACCTGCCGATGGTCCTCCAGTTCGCCCGTAGCGCCTCGCCCGTACTGGCGGGCGACAAGTTGCTCGTGACCCTCAACCACCTCTTCGCCCTCGACGCCAAGACGGGCAAGCTCCTCTGGAAGGCCGAGGAGGTGAAGGAGACCTACGGCACGCCCGCCCTGGCGAAGATTGGCGACGCCGAGGCCGCAATCACGCCCGAAGGCTACGCCGTGCGCATCTCCGACGGCACGGTGCTGGCGAGCGAACTGGGCACGCTGAAATACGCCACGCCCCTCGTCAGCGACGGCATCGTGTACTTCGTCGGCTACGACTCCGCGGCTCACCAGCTCCCGGCTCAGGCGGGGGACAAACTCGTCGCCAGGAAGCTCTGGGCCGCTGACCTGGAGGGCGATTTCTTCTCATCCCCCGTCCTCCGCGACGGCCTGCTCTACACCGTCAACGACGCAGGGAAGCTCTACGCGCTCGACGCGAAGACGGGCAAGACCGTGGCGGAGAAAGACCTCGACATCCCGAACGCCAGCGGCAGGCCGGACGTCCTGCCCGCCCACATCTACCCCAGCATCGTGCTCGCGGGGAAGCACCTGTTCGTCTCCAACCACATCGGCACGTGCCTGGTCCTCGAGCCTGGCCGCGAGCCGAAGGTCGTGGGCAGGAACTCATTGCCCGACGGCGCCCCGGGCACCCCCGTCTTCGCGGGCAGGCACATCTTCATTCGAGGGGGGGAGAGCCTGTATTGTGTGGGCGATTAGTCCAGTTCATACGGCGATCGCCTTCTCGCGGTGCTCAGCCGGCACATCATCCAGCACCATCAGCCGGTAGGCGTCGCGGAGGTTGTCCTGGAGCTCCTGGACCGTTCGGCCCTGGGTCATGATCTCGGGATGCTCCTTGAGCTTGCCGAGCCAGAACCTCGCGCCCCGCCAGTAGATCATCGTCATCTTGCGCATGCTCAACTCCCTGACAAAGGCACTTTCGTGATACGACATCCGAGCCATGCAAGCAAGCGACTCGCGCCTTGTCCTACAATCTATCAGGGGGCGCCGCCGAGTATGGCCCCCAATTCTGCTGAGGTTGTTCGGCGCCGAAGCTCCGAACGGAGCGTACTATAGCAGCCCAGGGCGAAGCCCTGGGACAGGCGGGCGGCCAGATGTAGCCCTGTAGGGGCGTACTACCCGCCCTGGGCAGGATGTGCCGGCCGGAACCGCATAGTACGCCCTTTCAGGGCTGGCCTACCCACCGCCCCCTTCCCAGGGCTTCGCCCTGCTCTTTGCCCACATCTTCTGGGGGCTGGGGTTTAGCCCCCGAATGGGGGCGTTTGAGCCGTAGCCCAGGGCGACCGAAGGGAGCCCTGGGAAAAGGCCCCGCCAGCGTAGAGCCCCCGAAG
>Ga0194110_10004443_pt1 | contig 16931 bp, 15 predicted proteins | sample TA2Kig1200mmetaG_FD_146192 | JGI IMG/M metagenome (GOLD analysis project Ga0194110, IMG submission 146192) | Freshwater microbial communities from Lake Tanganyika, Tanzania - TA2015032 Kigoma Deep Cast 1200m | ecosystem: Environmental > Aquatic > Freshwater > Lake | place: Tanzania: Lake... | reverse complement strand
AAAAATGCACTTTTAGAAACCAAGTTAAACTACTATAACAAATACTGAAAATAAGCGTTCACAAAGCCCCACCAACCACCAAAATCTGGAGGGGATTAATTAATTTTTAACCATTGATTTAATTCCGATTAAAGAAATCACTCTTGAGATAAGCTTTGACCCTATGTGGTTCTTAAAATAGTGTCTTAAAATAGTGAATATTATATAAGGTTACATGAAAGTTCCATAGATGTCTAAAATAAAAGTCATTTAAGTTTAATATCTTTTTCGATCAATTTTAAGACCTGAAAAATGTCAAGCTGGTGGTTTGGAAGAATTTCACTGCCATGATGGAGATGGTGAGGAAATGTTTTCAGTTCCGGGTGGTGGGGTGCGTTATCCCACCTTTTTATCAATTTTCCATCCTTACTCTGCCAATGAAAACTGTATTTGTCCTGCTTTAATTTGCCATTGATCTTTATATAGATAAATATTTCTAGTTCATCATCATTTTTTAAAATAGCTTTAATACGAATATAACCTTCTAATTCTTTCAAAAATTCCCTGACAGTGGTGTATGATTTTATTACAGGAGAAATTATGAGATATGTTTTAACCCGTGTAAAATAGCTTCCAATCATCTAGGCACCTTTGATGATCTCCAATCTCCTTTCTATCCTTCCGTGCATGTCAAGAAGGGATGACCATTCCAGGTAATCCATATCGTCACCCAGTTCTCCAGATTCATATCTGGAGAGGAATTTTGCAGAACTCATTCCATATTTATCTTCAAATTTAACCAGAGTATTCCTTATTTCTTCTAAATCCCTTTCTAAACCTTCAATTTTGTATTTAGTTAGTTTATCAATAGCCTGGAGAAAAACCTCGTCATCAGCCCCTAACTTGGCCAGTTCTTCCAGGACCCTTATTTTAGAGATTACGTCAGCCAATTACACCACCAGTTATATCTATTGTTATTTTGTATAAATAAAATTTATCTTAAAAGGTAATTATAGTCTCAGATTTTCCAGACTTTTATTTAAAGAAAGTTGTGTAAGGTTAATTTTTGTAAATATCTTGTTTTAATAGCTCCATACAGGAATTTCCTTCCATTTAGCATGGAACTGTTTAAGAGTTTTTGTTATTTCAGGAGCGTTTTTTCGATCTAGGAGGAATACACTCCTAGCTATCTTTTGAACTGGTAACTCATCCACGATCCCGGGATAATGCTTAATTTTCCTTTTCTCTCCAATTTTATAGGTGGACACTCCCCCAAAAAGTGCTCGATTTAGCTTATTTCTCTGATTCTGACTCAAATTTGAGGTGTCATAAGCTATGATCATCTTCGATTTTAGTGCCATATCTTCTACAGTCACCGTTACAGGCTTTCCATACATTATGATCCCTTCTCCTGAAAGGGCTCCAGTGAGTGTAGGTTCATCTTTCAATTCATCCAGTGTAATGTGCAAAATCTGGAATTTCTCTGAGGCCATGGAGTTAATTTTCCTGATAGTATCTGTATGTTTTTTGCTATATATTATTGCCAGATCTATATCAGATTTCCGTCCTGACTCTCCCCGGGCTACCGAACCAAATAGTATTATAGATAAAATTCCTTCTAGATCTTTTATTTTGGATGTGAATTCCACAGCTTCTTTAAATAACATTTATTATTTCCTCACAAAAATTTTTTTATATTTGAATAGAGATTTCTGGCTTTTTTGGCAATTTCCCGTTCTTGCCAGTTCCATAGATCTGAGAGGGACGCATATCTTCCAATTCTTGGAATAATTCTGCTAGTTGGGAACTATCATTATCAAAATACATTTCTGCCCTTAAACTTCCTGGTATACGGTTATGTTTAATGTCTTTGTCTGGACGAAGTCTTCCAGTAGAATGGAGTGCAGTATTTATATAATGTGCTGATATAAGCATACACAGTTCTATCACAGTTTCATGATCCTCTGAGTCATCTAATTTATCAAGGGTTTTCTCTAGACTTGCAATTTTATCAAGATGGTTTTCAATTCTCATACTGTTATATTGATATAACAGTTCGCTCATATAAAGTTTACTGTTGTATTAGTACAACAGGAAGGGTTTTAATAGTTTGATTTTGTATCAATACAACAAAAAGATTTTTATGCCATGCATTAGGAAACTTAGAGCAAATTAAGGATTATATTATGCCCATTCACATGCCAATTAGTTCGGTGATCATTGCAGGTATCATGTCACTCTTTTTCAGGGACAGAAAGATGGTTTTTATTTTCCTAGTTTTTGGAATAGTTACACATTTTGGCCTAGATCTCCTCCTAACATATGTTAGTGAAGGGATATATCTTTTCTATCCATTTAGCTGGAATACATATCAGCTCAGGATAATATCGACTGTTGATTATAATATAACTATTATTGCCATATTATTGGCGTTTTTTGTATATAATTTCACTATAGTCAAAAAAATTTTATAATTCATAACTTGAATTACACTATTATTTTGCGGAGATACTTGTCTTAATAATCAGGATCTAAATCTTTTATAATTCTTCTGATTTGTTTCCTCGATAGTTTTTCCGCTAAATTAGAATTACAATGAAAATTCGTAGTTTTTTTTTCTTTAAAGTTTAGATCAGAGTATAAAACGAATATTTCTCCTTTGTCAATAATATAATCAATTTCATCTTCATTTATCAAGTCTTCGTGTATTTTTTCACCGTCTTTTTTTCCGACAATTTTTATTTCTATTTCGTTTAAATTGTATCCATATTTTGGTGCAAATTCTTGAATCATTACTTCAGCAAGATCTTTTATATTTAAAGCAGGCATTTTGAGTATAAATACTTCTTTACCCTTGGAAATTTCTCCTACTTTTAGTATTAACCTTACAGCTTCAGGAATACTCATAACAAATCGAGTCATTTTAGGGTCAGTGATTGTAACGGGTCCTCCAGATCTTATTTGATTTTTGAATAATGGAACAACTGAACCTCGTGAATCTAAAACATTTCCAAATCTAACACATGAGAAACGAGTTTTTCTATCTCCTCGGTAATAATTTGCAGATAATGTAAGACGTTCTGCTAATAGTTTTGTTGCACCCATAACATTTATTGGGTTAACGGCTTTATCAGTACTTATAAGTATCACTTTATCAACATTTTCATCTAAAGCTACATCTAGAACGTTTTGAGAACCTAATACATTTGTTTTTACAGCATCAAAAGGATTATATTCACATAAAGAAACATGTTTTAGTGCAGCAGCGTGGAATATAATATCTACATTTTCAAAAGCTCTTTTTAGCCTTTCTTTATCTCTTATATCGCCAATAAATGTTCTTATTATTTTAGAATTTAATTCCTGCTCTAAATTAAATAAACCAGTTTCATTGTTGTCAAATACTCTTATAACGCCCGGTTCTAGGTTTATAAGTTTTTTAACAATTTCGCTCCCGATTGAACCTGTTCCACCAGTGACCAGAACTGTTTTGTTCTTATAAAAATTTGCTGACTTCATTTTATTCGTCCACTTTTTTTAGATATCTTGCTGGTGTACCAACCCATACTTCATTTGCGGAAATATTTGTATTTACAAAACTATTTGCACCTACAATAGAGTTCTCGCCTATCGTTATGTTGGGCATAATAACAGTATTGCTACCGATTTTACAATTTTTTTTTAGTATAGTCTTTCCAAATTTCCCGTCAATTGAAGAGTAACTGAGGATTGTACATCCAAATCCTATCTTAACATCATCCTCTATTTTCACACCTTTTAATGCATCAATTATTGTGAAAGACCCAATCTCAGTATTTTTACCTAAATCCAAATTTTTCTGATGTAACACTCTCCAATACCATTGAGTCATTCCTCTATCATTAAATTCGGGCTCAACTCTTTTGTTTTTCATATCAACACCTAATATCGTCTTAAACCATTTATATCTCCATATTTTTTAAATAATTGATCTAAACCCTTATTTACATATTTTCTATTTGATGTCAAACTTCGTTCATGCCTATAATATCTAAAAAGAGGTTTAGCCACATATTTATGTTTATGGCCATTTTTAATAAGCTTAATTAAAAGATCATATTCAGGAAATAAAAGATCTTCATCATACCCTCCTAACTTTTCAATAACAGATTTTTTGAAAACTATACCACCAGCAACTGAATTAAATATGTTATTTTTAAGTGAAATGACTTTAAATTCATTTTTTCCAGTATCTATTTCGTAATAGTCTGAATAAACAAAATCAACTTCTTTATTATTGATTTTATTTAAAAACTCTTGTAAAGCGTTTGGTTCTAAAAAATCATCAGAATCAAGTAAAATTACGTAATCTCCAATTGCTTGTTCAATTCCCCTATTTATAGATTTAATAGGGCCTAAATTTTTTTCTTTAATAACTATGATCCTATCTTTGTATGTCTTTAATATGTTTAATGTATTATCGTTTGATCCGTCATCTACAACAACAATTTCATATAACCCAAATGGAACACTCTGATTAATTGCACTATTGATAGCAACTTTGACAAATTTTTCAGAGTTGTGAGTTCTAATTATTATACTGATCTTAAGATTTTTTGTGTGAGATTTGGGTGTTATATTAGGTTTTTGTAAATTTATTTTGGCTATTTTTGGATTTTTTTCTAGAAATTTAATTAAATCTTCTGTTTTTATTTTTTCAAGTGAACCTAGTTCTTCATTAAGTTCTTTAATGACTTTTAGATCATCTTTTGTGTCTACAGTCACCCTAAATCTCTTATTGTCCAAGCTAGAATAAATTTTATGTACTTTAAATTTTTGAGGATTATTTCTTAAATATAAAGTTACGTGTTCTCTATCTGATCTTAATTTAGCATTTTTATCAATTTTCTCAAGGGCTGACTTTTGTATAATCTCCACACCTACACCAACTGGAATATTTTCACAATAAGTATAATCAGCTCTTAATTCTAAATGCTTTTTAAGTAGTTTATCAGTTAAAAAAGGATCCGTTAGGGGGTTATCCGCAGTCACTCTTACTATAGTATTCGCATTAAATATTCTCGCTGCTTCAATATATCTTTTCAGAACATCATCTTCACTGCCACGATGCCAATTAACACCTAATTTGTTTGATAAATCAATTATTTTATCATCATCAGTATCTTTTGTGGTAGCAATAACTATTTCATCTATATATTTTGATTTTTTAAGTCGGTTTACTAAAATTTCGAGTATTGTTTTTTTACCAATCTTTTCCATTACTTTTCCGGGTAATCTGGTTGATCCCATTCTTGCCTGTATTATAGCAACAATTTTTTTATTTTTCATATTTTATCCCAAGTAATTGGTTCCTCTTTTTTAATGTCTGTTTTCGCTAACTTGCCAATGATAAAATCAATAAATTTGGGTTCTATACCACTCCCTGGACGAACTATTTTTATATCATCCCTTTTTATAGCATTCCCTTCTGAGATATCATTCTTTGCTGTTAAACATCTTCTTGCAAATTTTATTAGATTTTTTTCATCGTCTGTTAAGCTTTTAATTCCGTTTCCTAATGATTTTTCAGCTATTCTAATATTATTTACCATCTTTCTGAATTCATCTGGTTCAAGAGACATTTTGTGATCATGTCCATGTAGATTGTGATCTAATGTAAAATGTTTTTCAATTAAATCAGCGCCTAAAATAACTGCTAAAGCAGGTATCACGGTTCCTATAGTATGATCAGAAAATCCGACTGGAACCTTAAAGACCTTATTTAAAGTTTGAATCACATTTAGATTGCTTTCGTAATATTTTGTTGGGTAGTTAGATACGCAATGCATTAATGCCACTTCATTGTTTCCTTCAGAATATATAGAGTTTATAGCTTCTTCAATTTCACATAGGGATGACATACCCGTTGATAATATTATGGGCTTGTTTTTTTGTGCAATATATCTTAGTAGAGGTAAGTGGGTCAAATCTCCAGAAGCTACTTTATATAAAGGTGAACCCATTTTATCAAGTAAATCAGCACTAAAATCCCCAAATACACTAGCACTAAATAAAATATTTAGGGATCTCGCGAAATCAGCTAAATCGTGCCAGTTTTCACTACTTAATTCAAGAGATTTGAATAAATTAAAGAAATCTGATTTTTCGCTACAAATTTCTTCTGCTTTAAATATCTGAAATTTAATTGAATCCGCACCAAACTCAGCAGCACTTTTTATCAATTTCTTAGCGAGTTTGAAATCTCCGTTGTGATTAATTCCCGCCTCTGCGATAATAAAAGTGGGTTCTTCGTCTCCAATTATAAAATCATTTATTTGAATTTTCATTTGAGTTACACCTATAATAATTAACTATCTTCTTAACAGCACTAATAACATTCTGGACATCTTCATCAGTCATAAGCGGATATATTGGCAAGGATATCTCTCTATTATATACTGATTCAGCAATTGGGAAATCACCTCTATTAAATCCGTATGCTTCTTTATAATAAGGATGCAAATGAAGAGGAATGAAATGGACACTTGTCCCTACATTTTCAGCTTTTAAAGCTTCAATAAACTTATCACGAGATATAGTTAATAACTCAGTATTCAATAATATTGGATAAAGATGCCAAGCATGTTCAGCATATTCCTTAACCACAGGAGTTATTATTTCAGGAGTATCCTCAAATGCATTATTATAAATTTCTGCAATTTTTCGCCTTCTTAATTGCATATCATCAAATCTTTTTAATTGATGAATTCCTATACTAGCCTGCAAATCAGTGTGGTTATATTTGAAACCGGGATACAATACTTCATAATACCATGAACCCTGAGAGGAATATCGTTTCCAGGCGTCTCTAGTAATGCCATGGAGACCCAACATCCTGATTTTTTCCGCTAGATCATCGTTGTCAGTTGTAACCATACCACCTTCAGCAGTAGTAAGATTTTTTGTAGCATAAAAGCTGAAACATGTTGTATCACCTATACAACCCACCTTTTTAAGTTTATAATTCGTTCCCATTGCATGTGCAGCATCTTCAATAATTAATATGTCATATTCATCTGCAATTTCAAGTATCGGATCCATATCACAAGGATGACCACCATAATGAACAGGCATAATTGCTTTGGTTTTATTAGTAATTTTTTCTTCAATTCTCAAAGGATCTATATTATACGTGTCCTCTTCAATGTCCACAAATCTCGGGATTCCGCCTTGATGAATTATTACTTCAGACGTAGCAGTAAAAGTAAACGGGGATGTTATAACTTCATCATTCTTATTAATACCTGCTGCAACAAGAGAAAGATGCAATGCAGCAGTACCAGAGTTCAAAGCAATTGCATGTTTAGAATGAATATAATTTTTAAACATTTCTTCAAATTTAAAAGTTTTAGGACCAGTAGTAATCCATCCGCTCCTTAACGTGTCAATGACTTCGTTAATTTCCTCTGATTTAATTAAAGGTTTATGAAATGCAATAAAATTATCGTTTACTGGATTACCACCGATAATGGCTGGTTTTGACATTTCTATAACTCCAAACAACATATTTGTAAATCATCCAATGATATCGTGGATTAACATATTAATGTGGAAAGTTATAAATTATTTGGTAAAGAAATTAGTTACTCCTAATTAAATATATTTATCAGAATTTTTTAACATAGCAACCTTTATAGGAATCCATTAAACCTTGAATTAATTAATATCATTTAATTAAATTTTTAAAAAAGTTAATCTCTTCAATTTGAAAGCCCTTTAATAAAACTAAAAGAACCAAATATACAACGAATGAGAAAACAAGTGTAAAAATGATATTGAAAATTCCAGATGGATTTAATATATAAATTATTGCGACGAGAATAAGCGATGCAATTATGCTTTTTATTATAAAAATAACATCAAAATCAAATTTAAGCCATTTATTGGAATAATATAATGTGATAATAAATGCAAATAAAAAGGCAATCAATGTAGTTATAGCTGCTCCCCACAAACCAAAATAAGGAATCAATATTAAATTCAGCCCAAAATTAATAAAAGCAGAAATAATCCACATCATCCCAGTAATCCTTGTTTTCTTTTTTAAGAAAATTACCTCTACGCAGATTGCGTGCACACCAAATAAAATAGCAGAAAGTGCTACTAAAGGAGTAATATAATATGCATTTAAAGCGATTTCTTCCGTTGTCAATATTACTAATATTTCTTTTGATAAAACTGATAGTACAAAGAAAGCAGGAATAGCAATAGCTAAAAAATATTTCAAAGAATATTTTAAAACTGTTTTTACCACATCCATATTGCCTAACTCATAATTTTTGTATAAAGCAGGGGGTAATATGAATGAAATTGGTGAGAGACATAAAAGGAGCATATTTCCAAGTGTGTAGCTTGGTGCATAATAAGCTGTAGCTGTTATTCCTAAAAATATAGTAATCAAATATCGGTCACTTGAATTTATTATCCAACTCGAAAGATATTCTGGGATAATAGGTAAACCAAAAGAGAAATATTCCTTTATATGTTCAAAGTTTGGCTTTTTGAATCCAATATTCCTTAATATTAAATAGAACATTACAATGAAAAGTAGCATATTGGAAATTAACAGCCCTATAACTGCTCCCACAATTCCATATCCTACTAATATTAATAACGTTACCAAAAAGAGAGCTAAATATTTTTGCACAATAATAAACAATGAATATTTTTTTATTTCCTCGAAAGTGCGGTAAAAATTGAGAAACAAGCCGTTTAAAGATCCAATTATTATTATAATAGCTAAAAGGAATGTGATATTAATATTACCGTCAAAAATCGTTGAAGAAATTATTTTTGAGAATACAATTATAATGAACGATGCTAATAAATTGGTTGAAAGAATTAAAAATAAAATTGAATAAAAAGTTTCCTGAATATAATCTTTATCTTCAGAACCTGCTAAAAATCTAAGCATAGTATAAGACAGGCCAATATTTGTAAAAGACTGTATAAGCAAAACTGTGACCTCTAACTGAACCCAAATACCATATTCTTCTATTGAAAGTGTTTTAGTTAAAATTGGTAACATTATAAGAGAACTCAATGAAACTATTATATTTGTTAATCCAACTAACCCTATCCTTTTAACAAAAAGCTTATACTCCTTCAAAACAACACCTATTTTTCTTTAACTATTCTACTATATACTATTTGATTAAATCAATTTATATTCAATAATGTTAAGATTATAATCATTGACTACATAAGGTGATAAAATCGTTCAAATAATATTAAGAGGAGCGACTTGTTCCTATAATCGAGGTAGTGCTGCTATTTTAATATCAACAATAAAATCATTGAAAAAAGTGATAAATGAGTTAGATCTAATAGTTTTTTCATCTTTTCTTTCTGATAAAAAAAAATGCCTCAAATATAAAATTGATTATTTTAATCCTAAATTAAACTATTTTAATATAATTAAACCTTTGTTATCAGCTTTTTTATATAATATATCTACGAGAATAGGGCTTGATAAAGACATTAGAAATAATGAATTCCTTCAAATAATTTCTGACGCTAATATGTTATTAGATTTAAGTGGAGATTCTTTTTCAGACGATTACAGTATAATTGAAACTTTGATGAATTGTTACTATATAATTCTTTGTTTACTGCTAGAAACACCAATTGGAATTTATTCACAATCTATAGGTCCATTTAACCATAAAATAACAAGAATTATATCAGTATATTGTTTAAATCGTGTTAACGTCTTAATAGTGCGTGAAGAAATTACAAAAAATTATCTAGAAAAAATTGGAATTACAAATAAGATACATTTAACGGCAGATCCAGCTTTTCTACTGGAACCCATTCCTAACGAGAAAATCCAAGAAATATTAAATCGTGAAAATATAAATACAAATGACCACGATTTAATTGGAATTTCGGTAAGTCAACACATAAACGATTTAGAACATAAAAAACACCAAAATAATTATATAACTAAAATGGCAAAAGTTGTCGATTATTTAGTTAGGAAATACGATGCAGAACTCGTTTTTATTCCTCATGTAACTCATAGTGAAATAAATGATGATAGGTTTGTAGCAAAAGAAATATTAAAATTAGTTGAATCGAAAGATCGAATAATATCCATAAACAACGAATATTCCGCTAGAGAACTTAAAGGAATCATTGGTTCTTGTAATTTATTTATCGGTGCAAGAATGCATGCTAACATAGCAGCTACTTCAATGAATATTCCCACTTTAGCTATTTCTTATAGTCATAAAACCCAAGGAATAATGAGAATGTTAGGTTTAGAAGATTATGTTGTAAATTTTGATTCAATGAATTTTAACGAAATCACGTATAAAATCGACAAATTATGGGTTAACAGGACAAAAATTAATAAACACTTATCTGAACACAATAAGGAAATTAAGAAACTTGCTTCTATAAGCTCTGAACTTGTAAAAAGGAATTTGTAATATTGGCATATTCATCTTAATTTTTGGATGATCCTAATTGTTTTATGTAATAAATCCCAGAGTTCCCGTCTTGAAAAAATTAAAATTCTTATGTATAAAACAATAGAACAAAAATAGTCTTTTAGGTTAGGTTTCATTAAATTTGTATGATATTCGGGTATTTTTCCAAAAAGTCTTAAAAACAAAAACCTGGCTTTAATAAGTCTTTTCTTGAAAATCAAATTTTCATATTGAGATTCAATAACTCTCTGAGAATCTAAAATTTCAAGATCTACTTTTTTTTTAAGAATTGCATTATCAACAAATTTTAATTTATCCTCATCTCTGACTATTAATATTGATGTTCCAACAAAGTCATTCTCTTTATATTCCTTCAACCATGCATCAGCAAAAGATAGATCAGATAATTCAGCAGTGTGGTCACAGCAAGATGTGCACCTCAATGGAAAAAAACATTGCCCAAATCCGCCACTCCAATAATCTGAGAGCGCTAAACTAACATTAGTTCCATTAATACGGTCTATCTTCATTCTCCCAGGCCATCCTTCTCCTCTGTAATCTAAATTTTTTACATCAGTTTTTTTAATTTTAAGCCTTTTTAATAGGAATTCTGTAGCTAAAAAAGAAGGGGTGTGATTGCAAACAATTCCAAAGTGAAAAACAAGCTTATTTTTCAGTTTAGGATACAATATTTCAGCTTTCCTTGCTCCGTGAATGTGACATGACAGCCCGACAATAGCAAATCTTTCATTATCATTTGCCCCTATTATCTCCTTTAAAGCTATATTTAAAGGAACTGGACAATACTTAGATTTTGAAGCCAGCAATATTTCATCCTTACTCCTAGCAATAAAAGGTTCGGGCTCAAGAGGATTATTTTTTTTCATTTTTGTGACTAAAGCCCCATCAATTAAATTTTCTTCAAGGGCAAATAATAAAAATTGAGTAATAAGTCCTCCTGACGATGAATTGTACCTAACCATTTTATCTAATGAGTAACCTACCATACATTCTTTTAATTTGCCAATAAACTTGTCTATATTATTACTATCTCCAAATATTTCGGTAGTTAAGACTTCAAAGTTGACCTCGTGGCCAGGGCACACTTTTAAACAAATCCCACAATTGTCGCACATATCCAAATTTAATCTGGGTAAGTAATTTCCCATTTCATGTACTACCATAATAAGCGCATTTTTAGTACAAAATGCTACACAAGTACCACAACCAGTACATAATCGATCACTTACAACTTTAGAAATATTATTAAATGACATAAAGTATCCTTCAAAATTTTTTTCTCTCATTAATACTCTTTAAATATATATAAATTAAAACTTCTTAATGTGATCAAGAATGAGGATACTATGTATACCTGATGGTCTTCCAATAGATTACACTATACAATTAGCTAATGGTTTGGTAAGAAAGGATGAAACTCCCATATTACTCTTGGATTCTGAAGAATACAAAATCAATGCAGATTATATAGATAAAAGCGTTGAAGTATGTTTAATCAATAAATTTAAAAATTTTAAATTCTTTTTTTATAATTTAAAAATATTTTATGATAATATCTGCAGAATTAGAAAGATTAATCCAGATATAATTCACATCCAAGGTGGAAATCTATTATTAGTTATAATAATTCCGTTTTTGAAGAAAAAGGCGTTGATCACGACTTTTCATGATGTAAAACCCCACCCTGGACATGATGATACAATAACACGTTTTGTAAGGTTTTATCTTAAAAAAAAATCAAAAAATATATTTGTTCACGGAAAAAAATTGAAAAACATGATACATGATGAATTAGATGTTCCAAAAAATAAAGTTCATTCAATACCACTAGGAGAACATAACCTTCGGCCTTTCAAAGATTACATTGATGAAACGGTAGAAGAAAATGATTCTATACTATTTTTTGGTTGGATAGGGTACAGAAAAGGTTTAATATACTTAATCCAATCCGAGCCTATGATAACAGAACAATTTCCAAACGTTAAAATTGTCATTGCAGGACAAATTGGCACTGGAACTTTAAACAAAAACTATTTTGATTTATGCATGGAAAAAATACAAAATAATGAAACTTTTGATGTTCACCCTTATCATGTATCTTGGAAAGAAGGAGCTGAATTATTTCAAAAGGCTTCCATGGTTGTCTTGCCATATGTTGAAACATCCCAAAGCGGAGTTATCCCCACTGCTTATGGTTTTAAGAAGCCAGTTATAGTAACGGATGTAGGTGCAATGCCCGAAATTGTTGATGAAGGAAAGACAGGATTAATTGTACCGCCAAAAGATCCTGAATCCCTAGCAAAAGCCATAATAAAATTACTAAAAAATAACGAATTAAGAAAACAAATGGGTGAAAATGCACACACAAAACTAAAAAAAGACCTTTCATGGGATAAAATATGCAAAAAAACAATAAAAATATATAAAAAATCACTGATTTAAAAAAATTCTAAATTCTCATAAATGCTCTCAAACATGTTCGCCCTGGTTTAATTCTGAGGTTAATTAAATTTTCATCATTTGAATTATTAATTTTCAAGTCTTCTAAATAGACATCATAATCATAACCCCATTTAGGAACAATTAGCTTCACATTAAATTCTTTAGGATAATTAAAAATAATTTTTACGCTACTTTTATCGGCTTCAAATTCTTCAATTTTACCTTCAGAAAATGCAACATAAGGTTGTCCTGGGTAGTATCTTCCTAAAAATATGCTTATAGGAGCCCCAAATTTTAGACTTAATAGGTTATGTAAGAGATATGTAAGCGTGAAAGACATCCAATTACCGTTTAATGCCCATTTGTCTCGAACTTCTGAATTTGTAATCGCCGAGTATCTGAAATGCCACATATGATTTAGGTTTAATGTTTCACTATTCCAGCTCCAACCTCTAATCTTAGCCATGATCATTCTCTCTAGATACCAGAATGAATTTTGGTTTAATTTTTCATTTGGTTTATTATTTCTGATGCTGTAAAGATATGCCAATAAATCTTTGTTAATGTCTAAAAATTCTTCTTCACCCCAAACTGCTAAATTAGTAGCTAAGAACATCTGCGTAGGAGTCAAAGTATCAAAGCTATAAATTTCATCATCTTCACAAAAATATCTGAATGGAATTAATTTTCCACGGTAACGGATAATGTTAAAGAGTTTTAAACTATCTTTTATTATATCTTGATATTTTTGGTCATTAGTAAGTAAAAAAATACTCCAGACAACTTCTAAAAATTCCATTGTATCATGAGTTGATGTGTCAGGAAACGAATTAGAATTAAAATCATAATTTTGTTCAATTAACCAGTCTGTGATGTTTTTTGCGGTTTCGAAATATTTTTTATTCCCAGTTAAGGAAAATCCCAAAACGTAAGCATCAATTATGTACGAATTTTTTATATTCGTATCCTTATTTTCAGAAATTTTGGAATCAGGATCATAACCATGGAAATAAGAACTAGTCATTTTTTTGGGATCACTCTCTTCACTAATAGGATCGTAAAACTTCAGTTCCCCAGTTTTAGTATCAACTAATCCTACCGTTATCATTTGATCAAGTAAAGTTATTAACTCTTCTAAGACGCTATTATCACCAGTTAACAAATAATAATGTGCTAAAAAACGACCCACAGTCCCTAATACTATGCTTCTTGTAGAATATCCGACAATTTTATCTTTTTCAATAATTATTCTTTCGTAATAAAGGCCATAATGTTTCTTTTCCTTGTCTTTTTCTCGAAGTTTATTGAATAACCCATATATTTTTTTTATTTTATCTAGATCTTCTTCTTTTTGTTCTATCAAGTATTTCCAATGCAAATAGTAATAATAAGCAAATTCAGTTGATTCAGAAAAAACGGCAGGATCACTTAATCTGCTAATAACACCTCCAATTTGATTTTTTTCGCGCCATAATGTTTTGCTAAATAATTTATTCTCGGTTTCATTTATCCAGTCATCAATATCAATGGAAAAAAATGTATAAACATCCCCCCTCATAATATCTGTAGTGAGAGTCTTAGCAATGGAACCCCCATCCTCTTTTATTAATTCTATGTACCCACCATCAATATCTGGAATTTTTATTTCCAAAGAAGGAGTAGAAACTTGCTTAGACATTACAATTTCCTTTTCATTATCAATTATATTTATGACTGATCCCTTTGTTAGATTTTGAATTTTGATAGTATCAGATTCTTTCTTAAAAACTTTAATATAATCAAACAAAAGACCTAATGATCCTTTTACTAACCCTATTCCCCCATTAAGGTGTTTAAATTTAATTTTTTTAATATCTAAACTATTTATTTCGTTTTCATTTAAGAAAGCTTTTATTTGTGTTTTGGATGTCTCAATTTTAAGCTTATACCATTCATTAACATTTAAATCAAAGTAATATTCTTTACTTATAGGCTCAATCTTTTCATCTGAACACTGTACAATTTCCACAATTCCCATATCTTCAACTGATTTTTTCATCAAAAGTCCAATACCTTCTCCAAGAACATTTTCACCATAGTTTTTTGGTGTGAATAATTGTAAAACTACATAATCATTTTCACTATTTCCAAATGATTCGATTTTTACTCTAATTTCAAGTGCCACCGGGTTGGAAAAATCTGCGTAAAAATCAATTCGCTCATTAACTTTTTTAGAATTAATATTTTTTAAAACACCTCCATCAATCATCCAATCATCTGATGAACTCACATATCTTCCAATACTATTTTTTTCATTAAAATTATCATAATATAATGTTTCAGAATTTGTTAGTACCAAAGCTTCAATTTTTTCGGTTTGCATTATAATCATCTTATAAAAAACTTTTTGTTATCGGTAATGCCATCACATATTAAGTCTAAATACTCATTTCTGCCAGGCATCAGTTCTTTCCAGCTCATTAAATTTAGTTTTTTGGGTGAATAAGATTTTTTCCCAAATTCAATGAAACCAAATGGTATTTGTCTTTTATAAAAATGCAGATATCCATATTTATAAGCTGAATCCCGCATTTCGGAAGTCATTTTGAGTTTTTCAATTCTTTCCAATAAATCGAAATATTCAGATTTTTTTTGGACATCAAATGTAAATCCCTTGTTTCTATAATGAGTGATCGCATTAACAATTGTTGGTATCCCCATGATGGCCATTTCAAGGCCTGCAGTTGATGTATATACTATTCCATGGTCAACAATCTCATAAAGGAGATAAGTATTAATTGAAGATTTTGGTTCAATAACTTTAATATTATCAGGAATATCAGGAAAGTTATGTTGTATATAAGATAAAATATTCTGATGTGTCCCTACTATCTCTTCAGCTGGATGAATTTTTATTATTAAATTTTTTGAATCATTTTTTGAAAACCAATTTATAGTTTTGTGAATCCATTCTAATTGATTTTCAAATACAACATCTGCATTCGCTAAAGAAGCATCCCATAAAAGATTAGTAAATAAAACAGTGTATTTTTCATTAAAATCGATTTTTAATAAATTAAACTGCTCTCTATCTTTATTTGTGAATTTTCCATAGTTTATATGAGCTCTTCTGCCTTGTCGTCTAAAATTAAAAAACGCATCAAACTTACTAAATTCGTCTTTTGAGAGTTTATTTTCTGAATATTTCATCCAGAACTCATTTGAAACATCATATAAAGTGATTTTTTCGTTATCCAGATGATTTAAATTAATTGTTCCCTTTAATAGACCGAAATCACATGCTATACAGTTGGTTCCTTTCTTTTGAAAGAATTCTACAAAAATACCTGGAAGATATGCTATATTGCTCACAATCAAATGACTTGGTTTTAATTCCTTGAATATATTTTCTGACAGTTCGACATGCATGACAGCACTAATTAAATAAGCTTTGAAAACATCTTTATCTTGAAAATTTTCTAATTCGCCTTTTAGTAAATATCTTTTGGTGCTTGATTCAGCATACTTTCCAATGTTAATGTCTTTGTAGATTACTTCGGAATAATCTTGAAAATCAAAGGATTCTACAAACTTTTTAGCAGATTTGAGATTGGTAATGTTTATAAAATCACTTGTCCATGATGATGTTAAATGCCATTGGCGAATAAATTTTTTTGCAACATATTCACATGAAGCACACATTATTCCAGTTTCGCTCGTTTTCATTATACATAATGGCATTTTATAATCACAAAAAACAAAATTGGTTGGTAATCCTCTAAGACTTAGAGCATGAGCTATAGTCCCATTAATAGCAATTTCCATTTTACGGGTTCCATATAATAAAGGAAACAAAACCAGATAATCATTAATCGAATCCGGTTTTTGGTATTTAAGATCTAAATTTTTAGGTAAAAGAGGATTATTTTTGTCAAAAAGGGTATAATAAAGATGATTAATAACATGATCGAAATGAATTTTTTCCATATTTTGATATAATAATCTTTTCAAATTCATGATCATCACTTAATTTGATTC
>Ga0194110_10004428_pt1 | contig 16971 bp, 17 predicted proteins | sample TA2Kig1200mmetaG_FD_146192 | JGI IMG/M metagenome (GOLD analysis project Ga0194110, IMG submission 146192) | Freshwater microbial communities from Lake Tanganyika, Tanzania - TA2015032 Kigoma Deep Cast 1200m | ecosystem: Environmental > Aquatic > Freshwater > Lake | place: Tanzania: Lake... | reverse complement strand
ATGTCCTTCTTCTACGACAGCCCGGAGGGACCCCTTCTCCTCTCATCGGTGCCGACACGGCTTCAACAGCAGAGCCGGGCCTTCGCCGCCGAGCTCCTCGCCCCGGCAGAGCTGATTCGTCCAAGGCTCGTCGGTGACGAGGTCAGCCAGGAGCAGGTTGGGGACCTCGCCGCTGAGTTCGACGTCTCACCTTACGTGATCGAGCACCAGATTCAGAACCATCGCCTCGCTCTGCTCGCGAGCTTTTGACACGCTCGGGGCAGAGTCGTACAATGCCGCCTCGAAAGGCCGGCGCCGGGCCGGCCGGAACCAGGTGGGGGGGATAAGGAGCGTTCGATGCCTCTACCGCTCGGCTTGCAGCTCTACTCGCTGCGGGAGGCCGCCGCCAAGGACTTCCCTGGCGTGCTCGAAAAGGTCGCCTCGATGGGCTACAAGGGAGTCGAGTTCGCGGGACTTCACAACATGAAGCCCGCCGACGTCGGCAGGATCGTCCGCGGCCTCGGCATGGAGTGCGTGTCGGCCCACATGCCCTGCCCCGACAAAGACAATGTGAACCAGGTGGTGGACGAAGCGAAGGCGCTCGGGATCGGCTACATCGTGACCGGCGGCTGGATTGACCACTACAAGGACTACGCCTCGATCCTGTCGTTCGCTGCGAAGGTCGAGGCCGGCGCTGAACTGGTCGCCCCCCACGGCCTCCAGGTGGGCATCCATAACCACTGGTGCGAGTTCGACCACCAGGTGGAGAGCAAGCTGCCCCACGCCATCTTCATGTCCCTCACCCGGAAGGCGTTCGCCCAGCTCGACATCTACTGGGCGCAGTTCGGCGGCACCGACCCCGCCAAGTACCTCGCCAAGCTCAAGGGCCGCGTGCCGCTGCTGCACGTGAAGGACGGGACGCTTGAGAAGAACGACAAGGGCGGCCCCTGCACGCCGCACACGGCAGTGGGCGCGGGCAAGATCAACACGCCGGCCGCCGTCAGGGCCGCCGAGAAGGCGGGGACCAAGTGGCTCCTCGTCGAGCTCGACAACTGCGCGACTGACATGGAGCAAGCCGTCCGCGACAGCGCGAAGTTCCTCATCTCCAAGGGCCTCGCCGAGGGCTCTGGCGGCTGCTGCTCGTGCAGTTGACCGCGTAGGGCTGCTTTGCCCCGCATGTCCATGCCAGCCTCCGGTCGTTGCGGCTTGGCCCGTCTGATGCTATACTAAACGCTGGCGGGTTCGCCATGTCAGCGGGTCCGCCGTAGTTGAAGGGTGCGCCGCAATGACCAAGGCCGAATGGGTTGTGGTGGTCATTGAAGGACGGCGAAAAGGGAACCCCGTCGCCGGCATCCTCGACAGGGCCGACATGCCCGCGCGGTACGCCTGCGAGGGAACTGAGATGGCATTCAAGGAGGACGTCGCCAAGAACGGCCTCTCAAGCCACGCGTCCTACGACCAGGTCTGCCGGCGCCACCCCTGCATAGGGGAGGTGATCCCCGCAGACCGCCTGCCGGCTCATCTCTGCCGGGTGATGTCTGCCGATTCTGCGTGGCGGCGAGCTACCGCTTACGGCGACGGTGCCAGTTGGTCTGTTCACGCGGACGATCGCAGGGCGCCGGCTGAGGGAACATGGCGCAGAGGCGACAAAGCGACGCACGGCTCTGACTTTCTACCCAGCCTGCGTGGGAGCAACGTGGCCTTTGCGAACCTTGATCCCGATGACCCGGATCCCGGCGGCGGGCCTCCGACGCCGCGCATTCTGGAGAGGGCGAGAGCGCACACCGGGCCGCATGGGAACCTTGCCGACGCGCTTGTGTGGATCACCGCGCGCACGGTTCCCCCAAAGGGGACTGCGATGGTGCTGGTCAGCTACGGCCTGCGCCACTTCGCAAGCTGCCATTATCCCGTGCCGCCCGACGCGCCGGGCCACGAGCGCTTTCGCCCCGTGCCGCCAGGATGCGATGAGCCTTACGGCAGAAGCTGGCCCGTGGGGGTGGACGCGAAGGACCACCTCAAGCCAGGCAACGGCGTGCCCGAGGTGACTCACCGCAACAGACTGGTCCCCATCGCGGATGTGTGGTGCTACGGTCTTCCGGAGACCTCGTTAGGCTAGCAAAGGCGATGGCTGAGTTCCGGCCGTTCGACAGGGAGGGCGCCTGGGACCTCGAGGCTCTTGAGAAGCTCGAGGCCTCGGATTGGCATGGGTGGCTGGATGCGCGCCTCCATGGGCGAGACCGGCTCGCCCCCTGCGACCCGGACGAGCATCCGGCCGACCTCTTCATCGGGTTGATCGAGAAGGACCCTCACCGCGTCAGGCATTGGGCAGCACTAGCGGAGGCGGCCACAAGGGTGCTTGAAGCGATGGACCCGCTGGCTGAGGACGAGCTTGCCGTCTCTGGCGCCATCGAGATCGTTGCTCACATGCACTCGCCGCTCGCCGCGGACTGTGTGTGTGACTGGATAGATCGCGAGGTCTTCATCCGCGGCCGGCCGCTCCCCCGCCTCCACAGCGCCCTGCTTTATGCTCTAGCGTGCATGCAAGAGCAGGGGAAACCCCTTCAGCACCAACTGCTTGTGAGATACCTCCGGGACGCCCCAACAGACGAAACGGGCCGGCGATATCCCTTCATGGTCCCAGCCTTCGCCGGCTTGGCGATGGGGTCACGGGAATTGCCGGGCGCGGAATTGGTAGCGTTCCTTCGCCGCGTGCTTGAGGCTGAGAAACATGTTGGGCGACCCATCAACATCGCGCCGGCGGCGCTGGCGCTCTTCGTCGAACGGGAAAGCCCGGAAACGGTAGAAGATATTTGGGACATCACTACTAAAGAGGCCGATGCCTCCACGCTCTGGGAGCGGCTACGCCAGGCGCTCGCACACACGCGGCATGTGCTGCCAGAGAGAGTTTCAGAGCCGTTGGTCAAAACCGGGGCGTGGAGGGTCCCGATGTGGACTATGGAGGCCGCGGGATGAGCAACGGGGGCGGAAAGGTGCGTGATGGGGGGTCTGCGGGGCCGGGGACCGTCATCACGACCTTCTACTCGTTCAAGGGCGGGGTGGGCCGCAGCATGGCGCTCTATGCCGTGGCGAGCCGCCTGGCCGCGCGCCGCCGCCGAGTGCTGATGGTGGATGCCGATCTGGAAGCCCCAGGGTTGACCACCGGGGCGCTGTCGAAGGACGAGGCCCACAGGGGCAGAGGCCTGGCCGAGATCGCAAGCGAGATAGTCCACGACCTGACTAAGGCTGCCGAGGCGAAAAAGCCCCTCCCCGACGGCTACCTGGACCAACAGGCCGCCAGCGTGAGCGAGGCACTGCGCCTCCTCCCCACCCCGCCCCAAGAAGCCTCCGAGCTCCTCGAACGCATCAGGAAGGAGCTGCCCTCCTATCCCCCCTTCCGCGACACCGGGCTGCTCGCGCTCCTCCCCGTCGGCCGCGTCTACGAAGACTACGCGGCCCTCATCGAGCGCATCCCCTTGCAGCGCGTCTTCGGCCACCCGGTGAGGGACGCCAAGGGCCTCGAGCCCCTCGAGGGCCTCGAGCCCCTCTTCCGCTCCGCTGGAATCCCGGCAGGCGCGAAGCCGTTCACCCTCGGCGACCTCCTGAACACGATCGTCCGCTATGCGCTCAAGCACGCCCGCAGAGCCGACGAGGCGGGCGCCGAGGCGCCCTTCGACTACGTCCTCGTGGACTCGCGCACCGGGCTGGCCGACGTTGCCGCCTTCTGCGTCCGCGGCCTCGCCGACAGGCTCGTCGTCCTCAGCGGACTCAACAAGCAGAACCTCGCCGGCCTCCGCTGGCTCCTCAAGCAGCTCAAGCCACTGGACGACAAGCGCCGCGACCCCGAGCACCTGGTCCTGGTTCTCTCCCCCGTCCCAGAAGCCGAAGTCGAGCTTCTGGACAAGCGGCTGGCCGACTTCCGCGCCCTCCTTCGCGAGTTCGACATCGAACAGCCAATCACGCGCCTCCACTACCATCCCCGCGTCGCACTCAGCGAGGAGCCCTTCACCGAAAAAGTCCTGAGGCATTCTGTCCTGGCGAGGGACTATGATGAGCTGGCCGAGCGGGTGCAGGCCCTCAACCACGACCGCCCCGACCAATGGCTCAACCGCTCTCTGGAAGCCTCCGCCCGGCCGCCCGGCGAGGGCCAGACCGCAGATGAGCGCCAGGCGATGATAATGAGCGGACTCGTCGAGGCCGCACTCGCCATCCCTGAGACCGTGGAACAGGTCTGCTCCGCCATCGCTGCTGGAACGCGTGCTGAGCAGGGCCGCGACGCCGCGTCTCTTGACATCCTGCGCCTTCTGGTAGCGCTCGACCCCAAGGACCACCGGTATCTGGGGGCGCTCGCCAACGGCCTCGGTGCCGCCGCCCGCCGCGAGTGGGAGGCGGCCGGGGCGGAGCGTGGCCGGGCGCTCTTCTCCGAGGCATTCGCAAAGTATGCCCAGGCCGTGCGGCTCAAGCCGGACAAGCACGAGGCGTGGAACAATTGGGGGAACGCTCTGGGGGCTCTGGCGCGGCTCGAGTGGGACGCGAGCGGAGCGGAGCGAGGCCGGGCGCTCTTCTCCGAGGCATTCGCCAAGTATGCCGAGGCCGTGCGGCACAAGCCGGACCTGCACGAGGCGTGGAACAATTGGGGGGGCCATCTGGGGGCTCTGGCCCGGCTTGAGTGGGACGCGACGGGGGCGGAGCGTGGCCGGGCGCTCTTCGCCGAGGCATTCGCCAAGTATGCCGAGGCCGTGCGGCACAAGCCGGACATGCACGAGGCGTGGAACAATTGGGGGAACGCTCTGGGGGCTCTGGCGCGGCTCGAGTGGGATGCGACGGGCGCCGAGCGTGGCCGGGCGCTCTTCTCCGAGGCATTCGCCAAGTATGCCGAGGCCGTGCGTATTGCCCCCGGGGACGCCGTGTATTGGGCGAATACGGCATTGCACCACACCGTTGCTGCTTCACTTGTGGGTGCGAGCGACGAGGGGGAAGCGGCGGCCCATGCATCGGAGGCGGCGCGCTGCTGGGAGGAAGCGCAGAGGCTGGATGCTAATGTGGCGCGGTATTGGCGCGCTGCGGCAGCGGAGGTGACAGGCCAGAGGGATGAGGCGCTGCGGCTCCTGGCTGAGGCAGTGCGGGCGGACCCGGCGGCTGCGGGTGCGGCGAGGCAGGAGTTGTACTTCCGCTCGCTTCGGCGCGATCCGCGTTACGCCCAGATTGTCTCCAGGTCTCAGGCGAACAGTTCGTAGCGGATGTCGGCGAAGACTGGGTTGCGGCTCTCGCAGTCCCAGAGGAAGCGCCACTCGGAGTCGGCCACCCAGCGGCCGTGGCCGTAGTCCCACGCCATCCGTGCGAGGCGGTCGAAGTCGGCGTGGTGCTCGTGGGTGCGGCGCTCGGCGATGTTGCGCGTGACCCAGTCGGAAGCCATTGACGCCCTCTCATCCCGTGGGACCTCCCTCGTGCGACACAGCTAGCCCCGGCATGATTGAGTTTACCCATGGCCTGTGCTGGGTCAAGAGGAATCTTCGGGTTTGACCTGCACGGGTGCGTTGGTATAATAGCGGGCGCCCGGGCCGGAGCTTCCCTAGGAGCATGGAATGGCGGGGACGAAGCGCATCCTCGTGGTGGACGACGACCCGAAGGACCTCGCCTTCGTGGTGAAGACGCTCGAGGGCGCGGGCTACGCCGTGGACCGGGCGGGCGACGGGGCGGCCGCGCTGCGGAGCGCCGAGACGAATCTGCCCGACCTCGTCGTCCTCGACCTGCGCATGCCGGGCATGGACGGCCTGGCACTCTTCGACAAGCTCCGCTACGGCCCCAAGACCCGCGACGTGCCGATCATCTTCGTGTCGGCCGCCGGCGACGACGACACGGACGCCGTGGCCTCCACCCTCGATGCCTACGCGCTCGTCCACAAGCCGCTCAACCCGCAGGAACTCCTCAGCGAGGTCCATGACTGCCTAACCGTGTTCGGGAGAGAGACGTGACGACGACAATCGTTGAGACGAAGGCGCGCGAGATTCTCGATTCGAGAGGCAACCCCACGGTGGAGGTGGAGGTGGAGCTTGACTGCGGGGCCGTGGGGCTCGCCGCGGTGCCCTCCGGCGCCTCCACCGGCGAGAACGAGGCGGTGGAGCTGCGCGACGGCGACAAGGCCCGCTACGGCGGCAAGGGGGTCACGAAGGCCGTCGCCAACGTCAACGACGTCATCGCCCCCGAGGTCGAGGGCCTCGAGGCCACGGACCAGGCGGGCATTGACGCCCTGATGTGCCAGCTCGACGGCACGGCGAACAAGGGGAACCTGGGCGCGAACGCCATCCTCGGCGTCTCGCTCGCCATCGCCAAGGCCTCCGCCAGCGCACTCGGACTCCCCCTCTACCGCTACATCGGCGGGGTGAACGCGCGCGTGCTCCCCGTCCCGATGATGAACATCCTCAACGGCGGGAAGCACGCGGACAACAACGTGGACATCCAGGAGTTCATGATCATGCCCTTCGGGGCGCCCAGCTTCCGCGAGGCGCTGCGCGTCGGGGCCGAGTGCTTCCACGCGCTCAGGAGCGTTCTCAAGAAGCAGGGCCACAACACCGCGGTGGGCGACGAGGGCGGCTTCGCACCCGACCTGAAGTCCAACGAGGACGCCATCGCGGTCATCATCGAGGCAATCGCCAAGGCCGGCTACGAGCCGGGCAAGGACGTCTTCATCGCCCTCGACCCCGCGGCCAGCTCCTTCTACGGCGAGGATGCCAAGGGCCGCGGCATCAGGGCGCCGGGCAAGTACGTCCTCGCCTCCGAAAACCGCCAGCTCACCTCGGACGAAATGGTCGAGTTCTACGCCGGCCTCTGCGCCAAGTACCCCATCCGCTCAATCGAGGACGGGTTGGCGGAGAACGACTGGGACGGCTGGAAGGCCCTCACGCGCAAGCTGGGCGACAAGGTGCAAATCGTCGGCGACGACCTCTTCGTCACCAACGTCAAGTTCCTCCAGCGTGGGATAGACGAGGGCGCGGCCAACGCCATCCTCATCAAGGTCAACCAGATCGGCACCCTCACGGAGACCCTCGACGCCATCCAGCTCGCCCACACCCATGCGATGGCCGCGGTCGTCTCCCATCGCTCGGGCGAGACCGAGGACGCGACGATTGCGGATATTGTTGTGGCGATGAACACTGGCCAGATCAAGACCGGCTCGTTGTGCCGCACCGACCGCGTGTGCAAGTACAACCAGCTTCTCCGCATCGAGGAGGAGCTGGGCGACACCGCCCGCTTCGGCGCCGCCCTCTGGCACAGGGCGTGAACGTCAGGACCTCGTCAGGCGGCTTCATAGATGACCTTTCCGTACTTGTGCGCGGGATAGGCGATGCCGCCGATGACGTTCTTGGTTTCCTCGAAGTGCTCCGAGGAGATGACGATCACGTCGAAGGGGCGCCCCAGCCCCCGCAGGGCCGCGCGCAGGCGCACCGCCTCAAGCCGAAGGTCGGGCGGCGACTTCTCCACCACGAGCAGGTCAATGTCGCTGTCGCTGGTCATCCGCCCCGCCGCGGCGGAGCCGAAGAGGACGATCCGCTCCGGGTGAGCAACAGTGAGCAGGCGCTCGACAATCTCCCGCAACAGCCCGTCATCAACCCCCATTGCTCCCCCCTTCGTGAAGAACGATGCGGAAGCCAGTCAACCGGTCGGTGAAGAGGCCGTATTCGGCGAGGATGCTGTCGTTCACCTGCTCGGCGTAGGAGGGCTCCCCGAGACCGAACGTGATGTAGAGCACGTAGGCTCTCTCATCATACTCGAATTGGGGCTCTGGCAAGGCTGCGTCAATCCCCACGTTCTGCCCTCTCCGCCCGGGCCAGCAGGTCGCGGACCGCTGGGACCAGTTCGTTCGGGATCGGCATCAGGGTGTGCTTCGGGTTCTCCCAGGCGGCCTCGTCCTCGGCGACGGCCTCCTCCTCGGTCTGGCTCTCGTAGTGCTTGAGCACTCGCCGAACCCTCGCTTCGTCCCAACCTGGCGGAAAATGCGCTTGCTTCATCGGCGTTCCCTCGCACACCATGATTGTATATGTGCGGGAGCCCGGAAGCAAGGTCAATGTAGAAGCGCAACCGCATGCCATTCATTGCTCACCCCAGAGTGGCCAGGCACCGCCATGCCGCTGAGGGTCAGAGCCTGAGCCTGAGCGAGGACCAGGTGTCGTCAATCGAGAAGAGGGCGACGGCCTTCATGCCCAGGCCCTCGGCGTGCTCGCGGATGATGTCGCGATTGATGTCCGTCTTGACCTTCGAGGTGCCTTTCGGATAGGCGATCCAGAGGATGGCCTTGGGGGAGAGGGCGGCCTTCAGCTTCGGCAGGAGCTTCTCGAGTTCCGCCTTCGACGTGACGAAGCACTGCACCACGTCGGCTGGTCCGGCGAGCCGTGTCGAGACGTTTACGTCCTTGGGCAGGTCCCCGATTGCCTCCCTGTAGCCCTCGGGCGCGTTGAGTACCACGAGGCTCTGGCCCGCCTTGACCATCAGCTTCTGAGCCACGCTCTTCTCAGACACATCGTGCTCCTTTCAGGCCGCTCCGTAGATGACCTCGCCATACTGGACGGCCTCCCCCGACAGTGCCTCGCCCACTCCCCTCGGCCTTCCCACTGTGCTGCGAGCTCGGTGAGGATTGCCCGATTCTAGCTCTCTGCGCTGCGAGGCGCAACACGGCCTTAGAGCATGGGTGCGTGCAATCTCCTTCGGTCGGAGCGCTGGCGTTCTCAGCCTCCGAAGGAGGCGGAGGAATATAGCCCACGGCGATGCTCGGAGAGCCGTGGGATCAGTGGGACCCGAGGCCCAGCCCCCGAAGTGGGGCGGCGGAAGCGCGGGCATCCAAGGCTCCGCCGCCCCACTTCGGGGGCTGGGCCCGGTTCTCGCATCCAACCCCACGGCTCTCAGAGCATCGCCGTGGGCTGTACTCCGCCACGCCCTTTGGGCGTTCGCCGCGCATCTCCTGACCGAAGGAGATCACACGCACCCTGGAGCACGGAGGCAGCGGGCGGCAGGAGGGCCGCTGCCACGCCGACGACAATGCCGGCCACGTGTGCGACTGCGACGACCTCGACGCCGGGCGGGAGGCAGACGTTCACGACCTGTGCGCCCGTTGCGGCCTCGAAGACGGCTTTGCCGCAGATGGCCGCCAGGACGGCTCCATAGGCGAGCGCCCGCCAGCCTCGCTCCTCCAGCGCTCGCACAAGCAGGAGCCATGCCAGGAGAGCGTAGTTGATGCCCGAAATGCCCATGTAGGTGGTGATGCCGCCCGCCCAAAGGTAGACCGCCACGCCGGCGGCCACGGCAGACAGCACCACCACCGTCAGGGCGGTGCGCGGGCGCCGCAGGCCAATCCAGCACAGGAGGGCGAATGTCCCCGCGTCGGCGGCGAGGTGGCGCCAGTCGCAGTGGACGATATGTCCCGTGACCAGGCGCCACCACTGGCCTGCCGCAATCGCCGGGCGATGCAGAGCCAGCGCGTCCCGCGCTGAGGGCCAGGCCTGGACCGCCAGCGCCGCGGCGACGACGGCTGCGCTGGCGATGGTCAAACATTCTATAGAATGATTGAACATCACGCGCCACGTGGCCGGCCTCTTTGTCCCGTCCACGGCTATCCATCGCAACTCGGGGCCATGCCCGCCCTTGACCAGTGGGCCGCTCGCGTCCATCTATCGCCGCTCCTTACGGCGTCGGCGCCGTTCGAGTGCCGCGAGTGCAACGATCACGGCGATGGCCGCGGGGCCGACCGGGCCGCCACCCCAGCCGCCGCCAGAGCGCGAGTCGCCGGAGGCGGGTCGGGCACCCTGCGCGACATAGCCCTGGCCCCCAGCCGACGGATCGTTCTCGCTGATCGTGGCCTCGTACGAGACGCCGTCGGGCACTGGGACACGGACAGGGATGACCTCGGCCTTCTTGCCCGCGAACTGCGTCGGCGTCTCGTCCACGGCCACGAAGGATGTGTAGGCGGACATCAGGGAGAAGTCGAGGGCAAGTTGGGTGACTCTCTCCTCGAGTGCCTTTGGGTCGCGGGTGGCCAACTTGTCCATCTCAAGCTGCTTGATCTGCTGGCGGGCCCAGATGCTCGGCAGGGGGGAGTGGTCCTGAGTGGGGCAGGGGAGTTCGATTGTGGTCTTCGCGGCGCTGGGCTGCGCGCCAATGCGGCCAACGACCTCAACGGTGGCCTTGCCCGACCCGTCGTAGCGGCCATAGAGATAGACAGGCTTCCCAGCGAAGACGTCGGGGACATAGGTCGGGATCACATCGCGGGTCTTCACGCCGTCGAACTTCGCCGCCACGTCGGTGAGCACCGGCTTGCGGAGCCGTTCCGCGAAGCGCTCGACGACCTCGTCGGGGCGGTCGTTCAGGAGCACGTACTGCGCGGTGCCACGGCCTGCGATGGCCATGCGGTCGAGGAGGTAGCGGTTGACGCTGGAGCCGATGCCGAAGGAGAAGAGGCGCGCGGGGCCGAGGAGGCGCTGCACCGCGGCGATGATCGCCGCGTCGTTGCCGATGTAGCCGTCGGTGAAGAAGGCGACGATGCGCATGAACTCCTCGGGGGGCGGGGTGGCGAGGGCGGCCCGTACGCCGGTCATCATCTCGGTGCCGCCGCCGGCCTCAAGGGACCGGATGTGCTCGATGCCGGCCCGCACATTCTCCGCGGTGGCGGGGAGCGGCTTGCCGCTGTAGGAATGGGCATGGACGTTGAAGGAGAGGATGTTGAAGGTGTCGGCGGGGGCCAGCTCGGCCATGAGCTTCTCCGCCGCCTGCTTGGAGAGCTGGAGCGGCCGGCCGCTCATCGAGCCGGAGCAGTCGAGAACGAGGATGATCTCGCGGGGCCTCACCTGGGCCGGGGCGGGCGCCTTGGGCGGCTGGAGGATGAGCGTGAAGTAGCCGTTCTTCCCGTCGTGGTGGCCCAGGAAGCCGATCTCGGGCTGCTCGCCCGCGACCTCGAGCTCCAGGACGAAGTCCTTGTTGGGCAGCGTGTCGCTCTTGTGGAGTGCCACGGTGGCCTTCGCTTCAGCCGTGCGCTTGACCTCGACCTGGTGTGCGCGCGAGCGAAGGTCGCGCAGGGGAACGCCTGTGTCAATGTCCACCGTCAGGCCGATGTCCTGCCCGCAGCGTTCGCCGGGCTTGTAGACGAATGGCGTGAGCCGCGAGGCATCGGGCACCTGGTCGGTGTCGGCCAGGCGCCCGCGTCCGGCCCTCGCCTGCTCCGAGGTCGGGGTGCCGGGAATGTAGCGTGGCCCGACGACCATCGGGAAGACGAGCTCGTAGCGCCCGTCGGCGTAGGGCAGTGTCTGCACGTAGCGGAGTGCCACCTTGATGGTCTCGTTGGGGCCGATGTTGGCGACCGACTGGGTGAAGATGTTGGGCCGCTCCTGTTCGATGAGACTCGTCCGCTTGCCCTCCTCACGGGCCTTCTCGTAGGTGCGGCGGGCCTCGGCCCGGCGGTCAATGCGCCCCCGGATGACCCGCTCGCCGATGCGCATCTCGCTGGAGTTCACCGCCGCGTCGTCGGGCAGCGGGAACACATACTCGGCCTCGATGGGCCTGTCGAGCGCGTTGTGGAACTCCTGGACGACCGTGGCCTCAGCGACGAAGCCGCGGACGACGATCTCGACCTCGGTGTGGCGCAGGGGCACAACAGAGGGCACGCCCTTGTCGGGCGACTGGAGGTCCGCGGTTCGGATCTCCAGCCGCCCCTCGCCAACGGGCGTCCATTGCGTCTTTGCCAGCAGGGGGGTGGCGATGGCCAGGATGGCCAGTGCCGCGAGGAATGCCCGTAGTCTCATGTCCGACACTCCTTTCGTGGGTGTGCGCGGCCCGGGGCTGTTGCGGGGGCAGTGCGCTCCCGCAAGCGCCGCCTTCGTCGGCTCGCGCTGTGTCAATCTACCCGCTCAGGTGGTGCCGGCACCATTGAGATCACGGATGTTACGAAGTTGAACCCTCGCTCTGTGACTGTTCGTTGAGGAGCTTTGCGAGCAACTCGTCGAGCAGCGCGAGGTCGGTTGTCACCACGTAACCGCGCCCCCAGAGCTGCTCGTCAGGGAATGCCTCGGGGTGTCGGCGTCGCAGGGCCTTGCCGGCCGACTGGAGCCGATGCACGGTCTGCTCCGCCGAGTGGTTCGGCCAGACCTCGAGGACGACGACAACGTGGTCGGGCTCGACGCGCCGTTCGAGCACGCGCCAGCCGTGTTCCAGGGCTTCGCGATCAATGGCCTCGGCCATGCGGTCGCGCAGCGGGCCGGCGAAGTGCGGCCGCCGCTGCCACGTGGTCCAGGCGAGGCCGTAGACCACGCGATGGAGGACCCCCTGGTCGGTCCCCAGCATCTCGTGCAGCCTGCGCTTGAGGCGGCTCATGGGCGAGGGGGAAGGGATGAGGGAGACTGAGCGCGCCTTCTGCGGCGTCCTGGCGATGTAGCCCTTCCTCTCCAGGGCTGCCACGTGGCCGCGGACGGCGCTCACGTTGCTCAGGCCGATCGCCTCGCCGATCTCGCGCAGCGTCGGCGGGAAGCCGTGCTCTCCCACGTAGCCCTCCAGGAAAGCCAGCACCCGCTCCTGCTGGACGGTCAGCGGCCTCATCGTCATGCTATACCTCCGAATAGTGGCTTTATCTATAGTATACACCAGTATACCGCAATGTCAAGCGCTTTCTCCTCAGTTTTCTTTAGGCCAGGGGGAGGCGATCGCGCCCCTCACATCGCATCGGGCAGGCTTGCAGGTAAGACTCGCGCCCCCCGGGGGCGCGAGTCTTGAATCCTTCGACTGCCAGGCTGTGTGGTGCCATGCCATAAGCGTATGTGGGCTGAGGACTTGCATCTCTGATCTGTGGCGCTCCGGGCCGTGCTCCAGCACACGTGGCGTGGGGGGATGGGGGCGCGAGTCTTGAATCTCGGGGGGGCGACCCGGGGGCTCGCAGACGTAGGCCCTTTGACCCGCCTGACTTGCATCATCCAGCGGGGGGTCGGGCGGATCAGACAGCCTCGGAGAGGCTGGAGAAGGTGAACTCGGCGGCGCGGAGGGCAGGGAGAAGGGAGTTGCCGATGCGCATCGGGCGGGTCAGGCCCGTGACTTTGTCGAGGACGGCAATGGGGGTCTCGTTGAAGCGGAAGTTCTTGACAGCGTTGGTGATATGGCCGCCCTCGACCAGGAAGACGCCGTCGCGGGTGAGGCCGGTGACGAGGAGGGTCTGGGGGTCGAGGTGGCGGATGTACCAGAAGCGTGTGACGAGGAGAGCCTTGTCGGTGGAGGCGATGAGCTCGTCGAGCGAGGCGTCGCCGCCCTCGAAGATGAGGTTGGGGGGCCACCCGGTCGGCTCCTTGCCCTGTTTCTGCGCCCAGTAGCGGTCGTACATGAGCCGCTGGAGGACGCCCTTCTCGACCCAGACGTAGGGCTTGGCGGGCAAGCCGTCGCCGCTGAAGGGCGCGCCGAGGACCTCGCGGCGGGCGGGGTCGCTGCGCATCGTGACGTTCTCGCCCACGATCTTCTCGCCGATCTTGTTACCGCCGCCCTTCTTGGCGTAGAAGCTGCGGCCCTCGTCGGCGTTGCGGGCGTTCATGCTCCAGATGGCGTAGCTGAGGAACTCCTCGACGGCGGCGGGTTCGAGGATGACGGGGTAGACGCCTGGCTGGAGGGTGACGGGGCTGCGCGAGGCGAGCGCCTTCTGGATGGCGCGGCGGCTTGCGGCGGCGAAGTCGAGCTCGGCGATGTCGCGCGAGTTGTCGCTCGCCCAGCCCGAGCCCTGGCCGTCGGCCGTGCGGGCGGTCACGCTGTAGCGGGTGTCGCTGCTCGGGTAGTAGCCGAAGAGGCCCTTGTTGTTGCCCACGGCGTCGAAGCCGTGGCCGAACTCCAGGAAGCCGGCCACGGTGAGGCCGCTGGCGAGCGCCGGCTCGATGGCGGAGCGGGCAACCTCGACGCCGAGCTCCGAGCCGGCGCGCGCCGTGCTCTCGAAGTACGGGCGAATGGGCAGGAACTCCTGCGGCCCGAGCTCCGGCACATATTCGGGGTCCTCGGGGGCCACGCGGGCCAGTTCCTGGGCGTTCGCCACCACGCGGCGGAGCGCCGCATCGTCGGTTTCCGAGCCGCTCGCCGTGGCGTGCCGCTTCCCGAAGTAGGCTGTGACTGACACCGAGAGGTCGTCCCTGTCCCCGCAGGTCGTGATGGTGTTGACGGCGAAGCGGGTGTTGCGGCTGCGGCCGCCTGAGAGGTTCACCCGCACCTCGTCGGCGGAGGCGAGGGAGAGGGTCTTCTCAATGAGTTGTCGGGCCTGGGGTTCGGTGAGGATCATGCTGATCTCCTGGTCGTGGCGGAAGCACACGGACGGGCACGGACACACACGGACAAGGGCCCTCATCTCCCACAACGAGCCCCCGTCCGTGCCTGTCCGTGTCAGTCCGTGTCCCTCTTCACAAGCTGTCGGCCTGGGAAGGTGCCTTGAGCTACACCTCCCTCTTGGTGTTGAGGACGTTGACCTTTCGGAATCGGGCGGGCGCGGCGCCGTGGCTGCACGGGCTGACCTGCTCGGGCTGGCCCTTGCCGCAGTAGTAGGTGCCGCCGAGCTGCCAGAAGCGCTCGTCGCAGATCGCGTCGCAGGAGTTCCAGAACTCCACGGTGTTGGACTGGTAGGCGACGTCGCGGAGCATCTGGGTGACTTTGCCGCCCTTGACCTCGAAGAAGACCTGGCCGCTGAACTGGAAGTTGTAGCGCTGGTGGTCAATGGAGTAGGAGGAATCGCCCCGGATGAGGATGCCGTCGTCGGTCGAGGCGATGAGCTCGTCGAGGGTCAGCGGCGTCTTGCCGGCCTCGAGGTGGATGTTGACGTTGCGCTGGAAGGGGAAGGAGCCCCAGTGGTCGGCGTAGGAGGCGCCGTGGGCGCACGTGGCCTCGGGCAGGCCGGCGGCCCGGCGGGAGTTGCGGTATTCGGGCCAGGCGACCTGCTCGCGGATGGTCTGGTAGTCCACGAAGAGGCCGTCCTTCACCAGGTGCCAGGCCTCGGTCTTCACGCCGTCGTCGTCGTAGCCGCAGGTGGCCATGCCGAAGGGGATCGTCTTGTCGGCCCGGAAGCTCACGAGGGGCGAGCCGTACTTCAGGCGTCCGAGCTTGTCGGGGGTGAGGAAGCTGGTTCCCGCGAAGTTGGCCTCCTGGCCCACCACGCGGTCCAGCTCGGTCGGGTGCCCCACGGACTCGTGGATGGTGAGCCAGAGGTTGGTGGGGTGCAGGATGAGGTCGCGGCGGCCCGGCTCGACCGACTTCGCGGTGAGCTTCTGCACGGCCTCCTCGGCCATCGGTTGGGCGAGGGCGAGGAGGTTCGCCTCCTCCACGTGCTCGTAGCCGCGGCCCATCGGAGCGACCTCCGCCGTGCGGGTCTGGAACTCCCCCTTCGCGCTGTCAATCGCCGTCACGGTGAAGCAGGGCCAGGAGCGGGTGATGTCCTGCTCGATCACGCTGCCGTCGGTGGACGCGAAGAGCTTGAGCTCGTTGCGGAAGAGCATGAAGGAGTTGACGTACTTCGCCCCAGGCACTTTCATCGCGGCGGCGTTGAGGGCGAGGAGCAGGTCGGCCTTCTCCTTCAGCGGCACGGCGAACGGGTCCTTCACCACAGGGCTGCGCCAGGAGTCGGTGTAGGCGGGCACGGGTGCGAGCTCGACGGGGCGGCGTAGCGCCGCCTTGTTGGCGCGGGCCATGTCGAGCGCGCGGCGGGCGGCCTCGGCGATGGCGTCGCGCGTGACCAGGTGGCTCGCGGCGAAGCCCCAGGCGCCGTCGAGCAGCACGCGCACCCCGAAGCCGAAGCTCTCGGCGTCGGAGACGCTTTGCACGCGCTCCTCGCGGGTGTAGATCGTCTGGTCGCGGTAGCGTGCGATGCGGATGTCGGCGTAGCTTGCGCCGCCGCTCCGCGCCGCGTTCAGAGCCACTTCGGCGAGTTCCTTCATCAGCAGCTCCCATCGTCGTGGTCAGAGAATCACCGATGCCTTCACCATACTACACGGCTCGGCGTACCGAGGCAAGTGCGAAGCGTCTTTGACAGGGGCGATACCCATGAGTTTACTTGGCACGACCTCTCGATTCTCCGAAGTCCAGGAGCGCCCACTCATGCCTCTCCGCATCCGCCGCGTCTTCGACCTTGCTCAGCCGCTCTACACCGATTGCCCAGCCTTTCCGGGAGACCCCAAGGTGCATCTGCGGCCGATCAAGACGATTGACGCCGATGGCTTCGCGCTCGAGACTCTATTTCTCGCAAGCCACTCGGGCACACACGTGGACGCGCCCAGCCACCTGCTCCATGTCGAGCGCGGGGCGATAACGGATTTCCGCCCCGGCGACTTCGTCGGGCCGTGCGTCGTGGCCGACCTGCGGCACAAGCGCGACGACGACGAAATCGGCCCCGCCGACCTCGAGCCCTGCCGCGACCTCCTCGCCCCTGGCGACATCCTGCTCCTGGCCACGGGCTGGTCGCGCTTCCGCGGGGAGGACCAGGAGCGCTGGATGCACCACTCGCCCTACCTGACGCGGGAGGGCGCCGAGTGGGTGTGCGCCCGCGGCGTCAAGGGCGTTGGCATTGACCACTTCACCATCGGCACCACGCTCGAGAAGTTCGACCGCCCGCCGCACGAGGCCCTCCTGCGCCGCCGCATCTGGATAGCGGAAGACCTCATCATCCCGGACGAGCTCCTGGCCGAGCGGCGCAAGTGGCTCTACGTCGGCATCCCCCTCAAGCTCCTCGGCGCCAGCGGCGCCCCCGTCCGCCCCGTCGTGCTCGATGTTGAGGAATAGCTGAGTGTGGCCCCCAGTTCTGGTAATGTTCCTCGGCTCCGAAGCTCCGAATGGAGCGTACTATAGCAGCCCAGGGCGAAGCCCTGATCTTTGCCCACATCTCGGGGCCTTGTAGCCCGCCGACGCGGGCGACCCAGCCGTAGCCCAGGGCGACCGAAGGGAGCCCTGGGATCGCGCGTCCCCCCCATCCAAGCCCCCGAAGGGGGCGTTTCACGCCCATTGAATCGCCCC
>Ga0194110_10004425_pt1 | contig 16976 bp, 13 predicted proteins | sample TA2Kig1200mmetaG_FD_146192 | JGI IMG/M metagenome (GOLD analysis project Ga0194110, IMG submission 146192) | Freshwater microbial communities from Lake Tanganyika, Tanzania - TA2015032 Kigoma Deep Cast 1200m | ecosystem: Environmental > Aquatic > Freshwater > Lake | place: Tanzania: Lake... | reverse complement strand
GGCTGACGTACTTGCCGATGTCCCCCCGGCCCACAGCCGCCGCGCCTTTCTTGAAGAACAGGCCCCCCTGGGCTTCGATGCTGCCCATGAGGGCGTTCAGAATGATGAGGGAGCGGCGCAGGTAAATCTCGTTGGCACGATGGGCGCCCCGGTAGCCGTAGTGAAATACCACCTGGGGCTTGACTTCCGCGGTTTCCCGGGCCAGTGCGACTATTTCCGACGCGGGGATGCCCGTTTCCTTCTCGGCCCACTCCGGCGTATAAGGCTCCACAAATGCCTGGAGTTCCGCCAGGCCTGATACCCAGCGATTGACGTATTGCGCGTCATGGAGCCGCTCTTTCAGGATGGTGTGAATCAAGGCATAGTTGAGGGCCAGGTCCGTGCCCGGGCGGATCATCCAGTAGCGATCCGCCTTGGCAGCGGTGACGCTCACCCGGGGGTCGATATAGGTAAGCTTGGCCCCTTTTTCCATGGCCTTGAGCAAATTGTTGATGGGCGCGATTTCCAGGGCCTCGAAGAGGTTGCGCCCGTACATGACAATGTGCCGGGTGTTGGCGTAATCGATGCCCACCTCCGCGTCAGTGAAACCCGTCAAGCTGCGAAACGCAGTGTTCACCGAGCCCTTGCACAGGGCGTCATGGGTGAAGTGGTTGGGGGAGCCGATGGCCTTCACGAAGGTCTTGCTGATATGGGTGTTGAGGTTGGTGCGCTCGCCCATGATCACACTCTCGGGGCCGTGCTCCTGAATAACGGTTTTCAGCTTATCGGCCACGTAATCCAGGGCTTCGTCCCAACTTGCCCGGCGCCACTGGCCCGCGCCCCGGGGCCCGGTGCGGATCATGGGATACTGGGGCCGCTCGTGGTCGTGGAGCAGGGCCAGGCCCGCGGAGCCTTTGGCGCACAAGGCCCCTTCGATCCCGGGAACATGGGGGTTTCCCTGAATCCACACCACGTCGTCGTTGGCCACCACCACCTCGATGGGGCAGCGCACCGTACACATGAAACAGATGCTGTATACTTTATTCGCCATGAACGACCTCTTCTTGCTTTTATATTGCCATATTACTGTTTAGATAAATATATTATCATACTACCAGGATCAATCCCCGGATCGATTTGATGGAGGACTCACCGTGATGCCCATGGACTCTGAATTACCAGAATTTTTCAGGCGATCCCGATCCTTTTTGTAAGTGTCCAGAATCACCTGAATCCGGCGAAAATAGGGGAGCCGGCGCTTAATCCGTTTGAAGGCCAGGAACGCCCCGATATAGAGAAGGATGAACACCCCCATGTATCCCAGGGAAATGGAGGTGAGAGGGATGGGGAACTCCACCTCGGCAAACCGGGGCTGCATCCAGGCCAGGGGGATGAAGGCCGGCCAGAGCCGGGCGGCGGACAGGCCCAACTGGAGGAAAAAGGACTTGCCGAACGCGTCGTTGCCCAGCTTGTTGACGCTGCGGTAAGTCTCTTTATCCCCGGCCTTCAAGGCTTCTATTGATAACTGATAGTATTTGTCCACTTCGGCATTGATCCGGTCAATATGATTCCTCATGGCCAGGAAGAGCAGGGAAATGGTGAATTCCCCGATGATGACGGCAATAAAGGCCAGGACCAGGGTGCCGAAGAAAAAGTCCGCCCAGGCGTAACCGGTGATCCGGTAAAGCCAGATAAGATATGGGTCAAGTTTGAGGAAGATCCAGGGCATTTCCATATAAGGCAGGTTTCAGGTTTCAGGTTTCAGGTTTTAGGTTTTAGGTTTTAGGTTTCACGTTTTGGGTTTTGGGTTTTGGGTGCGGTTTCCAGCCTCCATGCCAAAGCCACTTTTCATCTGTTTGTTGTCAACGTTGGAGATTAATGGCCGTGGGAAAAGCTGGTTACTCCCCCGGCCCCTAATCCCTAACAACTGTAACCTGAAACCTGAAACCTGAAACCTGTTATTTACATCCCCGGAAGGATGGATTTGCCCATGAAACCCTTGGTCAGATAGCCCACGCCTACGTAAATGGCCAGGACCACGAAGAGACGCTTCAGCCAGATTTCCGGGATCTTCTTGGAGGTGAGCGGCCCTAAAACGGAGCCGATGGCGATACCTATCAATTCGGTGCCCACCATCACCAGGTCCATCGGCACGCTTTTGACGAACATGAAGGTGAAGATGTTGGTGATCATGCCTACCAGCACCGCCAGGGCCGAGGTGCCGGCCACGATGAACATTGGGAGCCCCGCCACCGAGGTGAGGAAGGGCACATACAGAAAACCGCCGCCCACCCCGATGAAGGCTGAAATGCCGTTGATCACAAAGCCGCCCAAAATGGGCCAGATGGGGTTGAAGGAGAATTCCACGCCATAGAAGGTGAACTTGACCCGGGAAATCCCCAGATGGGTGAGGCGCACGCCCATGGCTGCGGCGGGCACTTTTTCCGCGGCGGCCAGCTTCTTGATGTGGGTGTCTTCAAAGGCCTTGGCCGCAGCCCGGGCCGCTTTCCGGCTCTCCTGCCCTTTGGGGGTGGTCTCATAAAAGAGGACAAAGGCCACGGCAAACACGATAAGACCGAAAAAGCCCACATACACGCTCACGTCCAGCTTGCCCGCGGTGAGCATGGGAACCAGATAACCCGCCAGAATGCCGCCGCCGGCCAGACAAGCGCCCAGAGGGAGCACCAGCCGTCCCATGCGGTAATAGGTGACGGAAGATATTACCGCTGACAGCCCCACCAGGTACATATTGCAGACCCGGATGGAGTCGGTGAGCAATTTGTTCATGACGGGCGAGGTCTTCTTAAATCCGGCGGCGTAATCCGCCAACCCAAAGACCGTGATGTGTCCCACCCCGGCCATGATGCCGCCGAAGGCGCCCACGGAAGAGAAAATCCAGCCCACCCAGGTCCCCCAAAGTATGTACCAGAGCCAGAAATAACTCGGCGCGCCGGGAATGCCCATGAACCCTTTAGGGGCCTGGGGGTCAATCTGGCCCTTTCCCTTGCCTGCGGGGGTTTGAGCAATGGCCTCTTCCAGCTTGCTCATCTTAGACGCTTCCGGGACCGCCGCCTTAGCCACCGCCGCAGGTTTGGCCGGCGCGGCCTCCTTGGCGGTGGAGGGCGGGGGAGCCGGTTTAGCGGCTTCCGGCGCCGGCGCGGCCTTGGCGGCTTCCGGCGCCGGCGCGGCCTTGGCGGCTTCCGGAGCGGCGGCGCCAGGTTTGGCGGCTTCCGGCCCCTGGGCCAAGACCAAACCCGCGGTCATTACCAGAACAGTCACCGCAGCCAGAACGGCCAACATGCCAATAAAAAACCGAGTTTGCTTCTTCATTATAACCTCCGAACAATTAATGATAATTGCATCTTGTGGCCCGGATATTTTTACCCTGGCCATACTTTCCCGCCATCTAAGGAGCAATTTACATGCCCGGGCCGCCTGCCGGGCTCTTTTATTTAAGATGGTGATCTTCCAATGATTTTTTCCTGATTGCCAGAAATTGCTTGACGAAAACAGTATGTTAATTTAACATAAACATCTAATTAACATTAATGTTAACTTAACTGATTCAGGGAAATCCAGGCGGGCTTCCGCCTGAATCCCATGAGTGCCGGAACCGCTATGCTTCAGCATGGTTATGAAAAATTTTGGGAAAAAGTCATCGACACCATGATGGAAGGGGTGGTGGTGATTGATCCCCAAGGGATCATTCTTTCCGTTAACCACGCCCTGGAAGAAATCACCGGTTACCGGCGGGAAGAACTCTTGGGGCGGCCCTGCGCTTTGATCAAGACTGACGCCTGCTATAACTCCCTTAACACCGGGACCGGTAAACAATGCGAGCTCTTCCAATCGGGCTGCATCCGCCGCAGCAAGTGCGTTTTAGCCAAGAAGGATGGCACCCTGGTGCACGTTTTGAAGAATGCCGCTCTTATTAAAGATAACTCCGGGGAGATCTTGGGCGGGGTGGAAACCCTCATCGACATCAGCGAGATGGTTGCCAAAGAGCGGGTCATTTCCCGCCTCCGCCGCGAACTCAGCCGGGAAGACGGTTTTCAGGGGATTCTGGGGAAGTCCCCCGCCATGCTGCAGCTTTTTTCCCTCATCTCCAGCGCCGCCCAGTCGGAAGCCCCCGTGATTATCTACGGGGAGAGCGGCACCGGCAAGGAACTGGTGGCCGGCGCCATCCATCGTCTCAGCCCCCGGAGCCAGGGACCCTTCGTCAAAGTCAACAGCGCCGCCATCCATGAGTCGCTGCTGGAAAGCGAACTCTTCGGCCATGTTAAAGGAGCCTTTACCGGGGCGGACCGGAACCGGGTGGGCCGGTTTGAAGCCGCCCACGGGGGTGATATCTTTTTGGATGAGGTGGGGGACATGCCCCTGTCCACCCAGGTCAAGCTGCTCCGGGTCCTCCAGGAGAAAGTCATTGAAAAGGTGGGGGATCAGAAACCCATTCCCCTGGATGTGCGGGTAATCACCGCCACCAATAACGACTTGTACCGGCTGATGGAGGAAGGCCGCTTCCGGGAAGACTTATTTTACCGGATCAATGTCATTCCCATCTCCATCCCGCCCCTGCGGGACCGGCGGGAGGACATCCCGTTGCTGGCGGAGGCCTTCATTGAGCGGGCCCGCTTGAAGACCCGGAAATCCATCACCGGCATCTGCCGGGCCGCCCTGGAAATCCTGGTGGCCTACCACTGGCCCGGCAATGTGCGGGAACTGATCAATGCGGTGGAATATGCCTTTGTATTGTGCCAGGAGGGTAAAATTTTGCCGGAGCACCTGCCCGCCCAGCTTAGAATGACACCCCCGTCTCCCCTCCCGGGCCCCTCCAGGGGAAAATCCAAGACGCCTGCCCCCAATAAAGTCGTGGACCGGGATTTGCTGTGCCAGGCCATCAATGAGGCCCGGGGCAAGAAGGGCGAAGCCGCCCGGATACTGGGAGTAAGCCGGGTAACCTTATGGAAATGGCTTAAAGAGCATAATCTCAAGGTGGCGGAGGTATTCTCCCCTTCGGGTCACTTAGGATAAAAATGTCATGACGTTAAAAAGATTAATTTTTCTGGGGTTGCTCGCCTGGTTAGCCGCAGTCGGCTGTGGGGAGGATGAACCGGCCAAAAAAATCGACCTGGATAAACGGGAAGAAATCTCCCTCGCCAACCCGGATAAGGCCATCACTTATGCCTATCTCCCCCAATACGCCCATACCGTTTCTTACCAGCGCCACCATCTGGTGATGGAATACCTGGCCAGGACTACGGGGTTACAAGTCCGCCAGGTGTATCCTGACACCTTTGACCAGCATATGAATATGGTGGGCCGCGGCCTCATTGACATTACCTTCAGCAACCCCTTCATTTACGTGAAAATTGCCGAACGCCACGGGGCCAGGGCCTTCGCCCGCATCGTCGAGGCGGTGGGCCGGGAGAATTTCCGCGGCCAGGTAATCTGCCGGGCCGATAACCGCAGCCTCAAGACCATCGCGGACCTGAAAGGCAAGCGCCTGATTGCCGTGGACCCCACTTCTGCCGGAGGCTACCTCTATCCCTGGAGTCTGATCCTGGAACATGGCCTGCGCCGCAAGGATTTCGCGGAGATCGCCTTCGCCCCCGGACCGGGCGGCAAACAGGAAAAGGTGGTTATGGCGGTATACTCGGGAAAGTATGACGCCGGCATCATCCGGGAGCACACCCTGGACATCCTGGCTGACAAAATCGATTTAAAACAGATTCGCGTCCTGGCCCATTCCCGGTGGTATCCGGGTTGGGTTTATGCCGCCCGGCAGGGGATGGACTCCGGAACGCTGGAACAAATCAAACAGGCCCTGCTGGCTTTGAACATAAACAATCCGGAGCATCAGCCGATTCTGGAAAAAGCCGGTTTTGTGGCCATCATTCCCGCCCAGGACCGCGACTTTGATCCGGTGCGCCGGTTGGCGGAGATGGTGGCCGCGGAGGGCGACTCCATTGATAAATCCTGGCCTTTGACCAGCAAAGACCTGAAAAATTGGCGGGATTAAAGAACCGCCCCGGCCGCCGCCTCAGGCTCGTTCGCCTGCGGCTGGATACTTAACCGAGAGGGTAAAATGGAAAACGCCAAAGGTGAATGATATGCGTTTTTTCTCCCGCTTGTCTTTCCGCACCAAAATTAATTTGGGCATCATCGGAGTGGTGCTGGTTTTCGGCCTGGTTTCGGGCTTTCTCATGAGCCACATCACCGGCCAGGCCATGCTGGGGGAAATCAAGAAAAGAGGCCTGGCCCTGGCCTGGAATCTTGCCAGCCGCACGGCCGAACCCCTGCTGGCCCTGGATTTTCTCCGATTGAAAAACGTGGTGGATGAGATCAAAGGCTCCAGTGATGACATTTTATATGCCTTTACTTTGGACCAAAACGGCCAGGTGCTCTCCCATACCTTCAAATCCGGATTTCCCGTGGAGCTGCCCCAGGCCAACCTTTTACCGGAGGAGAGTCCCCAACGCATTCAACTGCTGGATACCGGAGCAGAGCGGATTTACGATTTCGCCCTCCCCGTCCAGATCGGCCCCAATCGTTTGGGCGCCGTCCGGGTGGGCCTCTCCCGGGCCAAGGCCGAGGCCGCGGTGGATAGGCTGTGGTTCACCATTTTCAGCGTCACCGCCGGGGTGGCCCTGCTGGCCGTGGTGATGGGGACCCTGTTTGCCGGCACGGTGACCCGCCGTCTCAATGTCTTGCGTCAGTCGGCGGAGGAAATGATTAAGGGCAATCTGAACCTCCAGACCAGCCCGCAGCTGAAACGCAACTGCTGGGAAATCAAGGACTGCCAGAATGAACAATGCCCGGCCTTCGGCAATACCCGGCGCCGCTGTTGGAATTTGACGGGAGTTTTATGCCCCGGATGCCAGGAAGTCAGTTATGAGGAAAGATTGGAAGTTTGCCAGGAATGCCTGGTGTACCAACTAAATGCCGGCGATGAAATTCAAAGTCTGGCCGAGTCCTTTGACGTCATGGCCATGACCCTGGACGCCCACATCAAAGGCCTCAAGGAAGCTGAAAAAAATCTCATCAGGCAGCAGCGGCTTCTTAAAAGCATCCTGGACGTGACCCCCGACCTGGTAAGTCTGCAAAACGGCAACCTGATTTATCGAGCCGTTAACCCGGCTTTTTGTCAATTTTTCGGGATGCAGGAAAAAGACATCCTGGGGAAGACCGATGCCCCCCACTTCCCCCCGAATCAGGCCGAAGATCATGACGCGGAAAATGTCGAGATTCTCAAAACCGGCGCCCATAAGAGCAAAGAGGTGCTGGTCAGCCGAGACGGTGACAAGCGTTGGCTGCACATGGTCAAGGTCCCGGTCTATGACGAAGACCGCATCACCGGCATACTCACGGCAGCCCGTGATATTACCGAGATCAAACTTTACCAGGAGAAGTTAATCCAGTCCCTGAAAATGGAGCAACTGGGCAAGCTGGCCGGCGGCGTGGCCCACGAGATCAACACGCCCCTGTGCGTCATCCTGGGCTACGCCCAGATGCTGTTGGAAGACTTCCCCCAAGACACCGAAAGCTATGAATACCTGCAACTTATTGAAAAGCAGGCCCAAATTTGCCGCCGCATAGTGGGCGACCTCCTGAGCTTTTCCCGGCAACTGGAAAGCCGGATGGAAGAGATGGACCTCAACCAATCCATTGCTGAGGTCATCCATTTAGTCAGGCATTCCTTTAAGCAAAATTGGGTGGACATTGTCACCTCCCTGGACCAGCATTTGCCCGCCATAATCGGCGATAAGGAAAAACTCAAGCAAGTCTGGCTCAATCTCTTGAACAACGCCGCGGACTCCATCGGCCAGGACGGCGTTATCCGGATCAACACCAGACTGGAGCCCCAAACCCGGCGGGTGCTGGTTACGGTTACCGACAGCGGTTCGGGCATCGCCCCGGAAAATCTGAAAAAAATCTTCGATCCCTTTTTCACCACCAAGGCGCCCGGCGGGGGCACCGGCCTGGGTCTGTCGGTGTCCTTTGGCATCATTCAAGATCATCTGGGCGCCATCTCCGCCGTCAGCCCGGCCCCGCCGGAATTCTTTGAAAATTCCGGGTCTAATAAAAAGGCGCCCGGCCCCGGCTCCATGTTCCTGGTGGAATTGCCGGTGTCACGGGAGGAACCGGCGGAAGACTCCTTCAAGGAATTTCTGCCGGAAAGCATGCCGGCCGTTGACCAAACCGCGGTCTAAGGAATGGTTATGGAAAATATCTTGGTCCTCGATGATGTCCTGGACGCCGCCATCATGATCAAACGCATCCTGGAACGTAAGGGACGTCGGGTGGCAGTTTTTACCGAGGAAGAGGAAGCCCTGGCATTCCTTGGCGCCCATCCGGTGGAGGTGGCCATTCTGGACATCCGGCTCAAAAAAATGAGCGGCATAACCATGCTGCAAAAACTGAAACAGATTTCTCCCCACACCCGGGTAATCATGCTTACCGGATATCCTACCCTGGAAACGGCGCGCCAGGCCCGGCAGCTGGGGGCTTTTGATTATTGCATCAAACCCATTGACAAGAAAGACTTGGAAGACAAGGTGGCCAAAGCCCTGGCCGCGGAAGTTTGAATGAGAAGAGGGCGACCCATGCGTCGCCCCCATCCCTTGCCTTTTGATTACAAGTTGAGGTCTCTGCGAAAGTCATATTGGGGGAGGGGTCTAAGGGCAAAAGCCCTTACCCCCTCCCCCAAACTCCCACCCCCAATCCCTTAAGGGTGTTAAGTTGGCCGGCCAGTCGGGGCTGAAAGCCCCGCCTGGCCGGCCCCTTAAAGGGGTGGGAGGGGAGTGTGGGGGGAGGGCAGGGAGCGTTGCTCCCTGCCCCTCCCCCCACAAAAACATTTCGCAGAGGTTTCACAGGTATTATACCGTGTCCGCTTTCAGGTGCAACAAACTCAACCTGTAACTTATTGATAAATCTTATTTATTTTAACCGAAAACCGAAGACCGAAAACCGAAAACGGTATTAATCACCCCCCCTCATGCAAAGCCGACCCCAAAAAGAAATTACCGGTGAGGTCAAGCTTCCCCCACCGGGAAAATTATCACCCCCCACATTGACATGTGCTCCGAAGCCGCTCCATGACCCGGGGGATAACGTCGGACCACCCCAGCGGCATAAAGTGCACCCCCTGCACCATGGGGCCAATCTGGCGCAGGAGCCGGGTGGTGATCTCCACCGCCTTGTCCTTGTACTGCTCCGGAGGCGCCGCGGCCATTTCATCAATGAGCCATTGGGGCACGGTGATCCCGGTAATGTTTTCATTGATGAACCGGCCCATCTGCGGGGATTTGATGATCACCACGCCGTATTGGATGGGAACGCCGAAATCTTCAGTCTTACGGGCAAAGGTCTCAAACAGCCGGACGTCATAAACCGCCTGGGTTTGGAAGAACTGGGCCCCGGATGCCAGCTTTTTCTCCATCTTAAGGAGCTGCAGGTCCAGGGGCTGAAAGTTGGGGTTCACCACCGCGCCCAGGGCCAGGTCCGTGGCCTGGGTGAGATCGTTCCCCATCAAGTCGTTTCCTTGGTTCAGGCTCCGGGCAATGCTTAAAAGCTGCACCGAATCAATGTCAAAGACCCCTTTGGCCGTGGGATGATCCCCTTGGCGCAGATGATCCCCGGTTAAACACAATACGTTGTCGATCCCCAGGGTGCAGGCGCTTAAGAGGTCCGATTGCAGGGCGATGCGGTTGCGGTCCCGGCAGGTGAGCTGAAAGACGGGTTCGAGGCCCTGGTTCTTCAAGAGCACGGAGGCCGCCAAGGAACCCAGGCGCATTTTGGCGCTCTGGTTGTCCGTGACATTGACGGCATGGACGTAGTCCTTCAGACTCTTGGCTTCCTGAACAAACTCCGGCTGCCCGTTGCGGCAGCAGCCTTTCACCGGCCCCACCTCGCTGGTGATGACGAATTCTTTTCTCTGAAAAAGTTCCGTGAGTTTCATGCCAGCCGACCCTCCTTGATGTAAAGCGTCCGGGGTTTGGCCGCCTTGCGGTAATCCTTGGGGGCTACGAATTTCTTGAGCTTCTCCACTTCTCCCAGGGCTTTCATGCGGTTGTAAATCAAGACCCAGGCGCAGTCCCGGCTCGGGTCCGCCTCGCACTTGCCCTCTTCCGAACCCCCGCAGGGACCGTTGAGCAGGCTCTTGGCACACTTGGTCACCGGACAGATGGCCGCGGTGTCATTTAAGATGCACTCTCCACACTCCTGGCACTGCTCTAAAGCCACCTGGCCGGCCACCACCATGTCCATGTGACCCACGGAGTCCAGGCCGGACTTCACCGGCTTGAACAGGCCGTATTGCTCAGTAAGCTGCCGGGCCACCTGCACCGCGCCGCCGCATCCCAATACCAAAATCGCATCCGTATCCTGCATTTTGTCCTTGAGAGGCTCCAGCACCGGGTGGGCCTTGACCACGTTGCAGGTGCGCTCCGGGGTGGCCTCAAACACGATGTCTTTCCCCTGCTTCTTCAATTCCTGGGCCATGGCCGCGACTTCGTCCGCGCCGCCGGTCATGCAGACCTTGGCGCAGCCGTCACAGCCCACCAGTCCCACCTTCTGGAACCCGGCCATGGCCTCCAGAATCTCGTCCAACAGCTTCTTGGTAGTGGCGATCATGGGCCTCTTCCTCCTTACCTAGAGGTTTTGATTTACAAAATTAAGAAGATAAGCAAGAATGTTGCCACGCCGCTTTTTCCCGGCCATTTTGATAATTAATAGATATCCTTAGTTAAAGCCGTTATGATTTTCTCATCCCCCATATCTGGTTAAACCGCTTTACTTAACAAGTGTTATCTGTTAAAAAATATCTTTAACAGTTAAGGTCTCTTATTACTCAGGGCATGAAAGTAGTTCCTTCCTTTAACTCCCTCCCCCTTGAGAGCGGAGGGCTGAGGTGGGGGTGAATGGAACTTCTTTTCCGCTCCCAGTAATAAATGGATTTCACCTCATTCGGAGGCTTCCCCGGCGAGAACTTCAGCGGACTTATCGAGGGCGACATGGAACTGGACGCGGTGAACAGCAAGGACCCCTGGTTTCCCGAGGGGTGCGACGACTTTTGGAAGAGAATCATTGACACTATGATGGAAGGGCTGATGATTGTGGACACCCGGAGGGTGATCCGCTCCGTCAACCAGGCCCTGGAGCAGATTACCGGATTTTCCCGGGAGGAGCTCATCGGGCAACCCTGTTCCATCCTTCGCTGCGACACCTGCTTCGGTTTTGGCGTCCCCCCGGAAAAATGCGAGCTGTTCAAAAGGGGAAAGGTCCACCGCTGCAGATGCACTTTGAGCCGCAAGGACGGCAACCCGCTGCACGTATTAAAAAACGCGGTGATTCTCAAGGATACTGCGGGTCAGGTGGTGGGCGCGGTGGAGACCCTGACGGACCTGAGCGATATAATGGCTAAAGAACGGGTCATTTCCCGGCTGCGCCGGACCCTGAGCCGCGAAGACGGCTTTCACGGCCTCCTGGGCAAGTCCCGGGAGATGGCCCAGCTCTTCACCCTCATCGACAGCGCCGCCCAGTCCGAGGCGCCAGTGGTTATTTACGGCGAGTCCGGCACCGGCAAGGAATTGGCCGCCACCGCGATCCATCGCCTGAGCCCCCGGCGGAGAGGCCCTTTTATCAAGGTGAACAGTGTCGCCTTGAATGAAAATTTGCTGGAAAGCGAGCTTTTCGGGCACGTAAAGGGCGCATTTACCGGCGCCGACCGCACCCGCGTGGGGCGCTTTGAAGCCGCCAGCGGCGGGGCCATCTTCCTGGACGAAGTGGGCGACCTGCCCCTGGCCACCCAGGCCAAGCTTTTGCGGGTCCTCCAGGAAAAAGTCATCGAAAAGGTGGGGGATCACCAACCCATCCCGGTGGACGTGCGGGTGATCACCGCCACCAACAAGAACCTCCAACAGCTTATGGCCCAGGGCCGCTTTCGGGATGACCTTTATTATCGCATCGGCGTTATTCCCATCCATATCCCGCCTCTGAGGGAGCGCTGGGAGGATATCCCCCTGCTGGTGGAAACCTTTATTGAACGGGCCCGCTTCAAGACCAGTAAATCCATCAGCGGCATGAGCAGAGAGGCCCTGGACCTGCTCATTCATTACCCCTGGCCCGGCAACGTCCGGGAAGTCATCAACCTCATAGAATATGCCTTTGTCCTGTGCCCCGGGGGGCTGATTATGCCGGATCACCTGCCGGCCCAGGTGCTGCAAAACCGCGACCTGCGCAAGGCAAAGCCCCGGGGCGGGGCCAGGCTTCCGGCGCCCGGTGAACGCCAGCGGCTGGTGGCCGCCATGGCCGAAGCCGGCGGCAAGATGAACGAAGCCGCCCGTCTCCTGGGCATCAGCCGGGTGACCTTGTGGAAACGCCTCAAGGCATACGAGATTCAGATGGACAAGGTAGTCCGGGAGTCATATTAACCACAGAGACGCGGAGAACTCAGACTGGGGCGGAGAGGATAGATTTAAGCCCCTGGAGGGCGACCCTCCAGGGGCTTATACCAAGATGCAATCAAAAAGGTATTATTGTAGCGAATCTTGTATTCGTCCTATATTGGTGGCCGAACACCAGGTTCGCCCCTGCCTCTCCGGTCCGAACATGGGGGAGAGGATGAGGGGGAAAACTATTAAAGAAAATCATTACCTCCTGGCCTCCAGGACGCCAATCAATAATTCTTTGTGTCCCTTGGCGTATTGGTGTCTTTGTGGTTAAATTTCTTGTCTGCCATGACCGATATCGCAGCCGGCCCCCTTTCTTCTCTTGACAACCTCCTGGAAGGAGGCTGCCGCCAGGGCGTTTACCCCGCCGCGGTGGCCCTGGTGGGCCTGAAGGGAGAGCTCCTTTGGGAAGGGGCCGCCGGCCGGGTCTCCCAGGCCCCGGGCGCCGATAAGGCCACTTCCATGACCATATTCGACCTGGCTTCCCTCACCAAGCCCCTGGCCACCGCGCTGGGCGTCCTTTGCCTGGAGCACGAGGGAAAGCTGGCCCTGGACGCGAACCTGGGGGAAATCATCAGGGATAGCTGGCTCCCGGAGGACAAAAAGCCCCTGACCATCCAGGGTCTGCTCACTCACTGGGCCGGTCTGCCGGCCTGGCGCCCCTTTTATGAGCGCCTGCTGAACGCCCCCCCATGGAAGCGGGGGCAAATGCTCCCCCGCCTGGCCGCGGCCGAACCCCTGGAACACCCCCCGGACACCGTCACTTTATACAGCGACCTGGGCTTCATGCTCCTCCAGGCGGCGGTGGAGGCGGCTTCCGGCCTAACCCTGGACCGTTTCTGCGAAGAAAGAATTTATCATCCCCTGGGGCTGAAAATCTTGGGGTTCAAACCCTTGCCTACGGGGGCCCAGGCTATTGTCACCACCGAAGACCGAAGACCGAAGACCAAAGACCGCATTTACGCGGCCACCGAGACCGGGCTGATCCCGGACCGCCCCATGGCCGGGGAGGTCCATGACGAAAACGCCTGGGCCGCGGGCGGGGTGGCGGGCCATTCCGGCCTCTTCGGGCCGGGTTTTGAGGTTTTCAGGTTACTGGCGGCCCTGTACCGGGCCTATCACGGGGAGCCTGCCAGGGATTTGCAGCCTTTCCCCCCGGAGCTGGTGCGCCGCTTTTTCACCCCCATCCCCGGCGGCCGGGCCCTGGGCTTCGACGTCCCCAGCCCTGATGCGGCCTCATGCTCCGCGGGCCGGTTTTTTTCCCCGAACAGCGTGGGGCACCTGGGGTTCACCGGCACCTCTTTTTGGCTGGATTTGGACCTGGGCCAGATGGTAGTATTGCTCACCAACCGGGTGCACCTGGGCCGGGACGATAAGACCAAAATTCAGGCCTTCCGGCCCCGGTTCCATGAGGCCGCGTCCCGGGCTTTGGGATTTACCAAAGCCTTTAGAAACCAAAAACCGAAAACCGAAAACCGAAAACCCTGATGAACATCCATCTCCTGGGCATCTGCGGCAGCGGCATGGCGGCCCTGGCCGGCATCCTGAAGGAACAGGGCCGCCGGGTCACCGGCTCCGACGAACACGCCTACCCTCCCATGAGCACCTTCCTGGAGGGCTTGGGGATTCCGGTGCAAAACGGCTACGGCCCCCGCAACCTGGACCCCGCCCCGGACCTGGTGGTGGTGGGGAACGTCATCCGGCGGGAAAACCCCGAGGCCCAGGCCATGTTGGCGCGGAACCTGCCCCATATTTCTCTTCCCGAAGCCTTAAACCGTTTCCTGGTGGATAACCGCCAATCCATCGTGGTGGCCGGCACCCACGGCAAGACCACCACCACCGCCCTCATCTCCTGGCTCCTGTACGCCCGGGGCCATGACCCCGGCTTCATGGTGGGGGGGATCGCCCGGAATTTTCAATCCAATTACCGCACCGGCCGCGGCCCGTACGTGGTATTGGAAGGGGACGAATACGACACCGCGTTTTTCGACAAGCGCCCCAAATTCGTCCACTTCCGGCCCCGGCTGGGGGTGCTCACCTCCATCGAGTTCGACCACGCCGACATTTACCGGGACCTGAACCACGTTATCCAGGCATTTGAATCCTTCCTGGGCCGGGTGCAGCCCGGCGGCCGGGTGCTGGCCTGGGGCGATGCTCCCCTGGTCAAGGAGGTGTGCTTGCGTAACGGGGCGCCCGTATCCTTTTACGGGCTCGGGCCCAACGCCCACTGGCAGGCCGCCTTAATAGCTCCCGCCTCCGGCGGCATGCGCTTCACTGTCCTCATGGACGGAGAGCCCTGGGGAGACTTTTTCCTCCCCCTCCTGGGCGCCCATAACATTTTGAACGCCCTGGCGGCCCTGGGGGTGATGGCGGAACTGGGAGAACAGCCCCAACACCTTAAAGAGGCGCTGGCGGAATTTCAAGGAGTGAAGCGGCGCCTGGAGCCCGCGGGGGAGTTCCGGGGCATCCTGGTGCTGGAAGACTTCGCCCACCACCCCACCGCGGTGGCCGTGACCCTGGAGGCGGTGCGGCAGGCATACCCGGAGCGCCGCATCGTGGCCGCGTTCGAGCCCCGCACCAACACCTCCCGGCGGCGCATCTTCCAGGAGCCTTACGCCCAGGCTTTCAAAAACGCGGACCTCATCCTGGTGCGGGAACCTCCGGATTTGTGGAAGGCGCCCCCGGAAGACCGGTTCTCGTCGGAGAAACTGGTCCAGGACCTTAAGGCCCAGGGAAAGATTGCCTTTTACTTCCCCGACACCCACCGGCTCCTGGAAGCCCTGTTGTCCCGGCTTCAGCCTGGCGATATCGCCCTCATCATGTCCAATGGCGACTTCGACCACCTGCTCCCCCGCCTGCGCCAGGCGCTGGGGGAGGGTGAGTGATTTTTTGGGGGAAGGGCCAGGGAGCAAGGGCGGGCGCCCTTAGCCCGCGCCTCCGATATTTCCTAACCGACTCCGGCATTCCGTGCAGAACCCCGGCCCTTTGCGGTCCGTGTCCGCTATTTGCCTGGAGAAGAACATGATGCAGGAGTGGCGCCGGCAATGGCCCAGTCCCAGGAGGTGGCCCAATTCGTGGACTGCTTCCTTGAGGACCCGCAGCCGGAAAAGTTCCGGTTCGGGGGATTGGCCGTAAAATTCCGGGCGCAGGCGGGTAATGGAAATGATGGCGCTCCGGGACCGGGGATCTGCCAACCCGAAGACGAAGTTTAGCCCCGGCGCGTACAGGTCCACGTCGGTCACGGCCAGAACCGGGTTCCGCCCTTCTTGCGACTCCCGCAGCCGGGGCAGAAAGGCCTCGGCCAGGCACTGGCGCCGGTGGCGGGAATAAGCCTTATCCGTCAGGGGCAGTTCCTCCCCCAGGACCGCGTCCACTCCCAACTCCCGGCTCAAACCCTCCTGGAGAGCCTCCAGCACCCCCGAAGGCGTCGGCCCGCAAGCAATCAGTCTAACGCGGATAACGGTGAAAGACATGAAATTCGGATAAATCCCCTATGAAGATATTGCACCCCGAGACAACAAAGATTCACCATGGAAAAATTATTGGCGTCCCGGCTGCCGGGACGCCAATATGCTTTGTCTTGGTGATCCTTGGGGTTTGGGTGGCTTTTGAGGTTACCAGAATTAACCTTACCCTGGACGGTACCGGTCCAGGAAAAAGAGGTAATTCCTTTCCCCGCTTCGGATCACTTCAAAGGTTAGGGATCCCGTCTCCCCCTTCTTGGTCTGGTAATCCAGGTCGAACTCCAGAATCACCGCATCCTGGTTGACCACCGGGCGGATGGAACATTCTTTCACGGTATGGGTTTTATCCCGCATGAAGCCTTCGTAGGCCAGCAAATTATGCAGAATCTCGCCGAAGATGATCTCCCGGTTGCCCGCCAGCCGGTGGGAATAATTTTTGGTGGGCAATACCGCAGGAGATACGGGCAGTTCGGCCAGCAGGCTCTTCAGGTCCCGGAAATCGATAAAGGAATGTCCCGACCAGATCTTGTCCACGGTTTTATATTTGTTCAAAAAAGCCTCTTTGCCGTTGTTGCTCATCTTTGGCTCACCTCCGGAGCAGGGGCTGGGTCTCGCCGGATTTCCGCCTACCATAATCGAAAAGCCCGGCTTTGTCAACTGGGCTTTATAATACTTGATTCCCTTTCAAATGCAACAAATACAATCTGTAACTTATTGGTATTCCAGGTTTTCCTAACCGAAAACCGGAAACCGAAAACGGTATAAAGGGGTTTGCACCATTTTGGCTTTCCCAGGCCCTTGGGCAGGATGGGTCCTGCCAGGGAAGCAGCCTGAGGGGCTCACTAATACCATTTTCTCTTTCAAGTGCAACAAACTTAATCTGTAACTTATTGAGCCTCTTGCAAAAATTTAGCAAAACCGGCCCCGGCTTCTATTCCCCCTCCCCACGGGGGGAGGGGGCTAGGGGGAAGGGGGCGAAGCCGTTTATAACTACTGGATAATACAAATTATTTTTGCCACCCCCACCCCAACCCTCCCCCATCAAGGGCATAAGCGCTAACTTAAGGATCATTTGAAAATTGAC
>Ga0194110_10004415_pt1 | contig 17000 bp, 12 predicted proteins | sample TA2Kig1200mmetaG_FD_146192 | JGI IMG/M metagenome (GOLD analysis project Ga0194110, IMG submission 146192) | Freshwater microbial communities from Lake Tanganyika, Tanzania - TA2015032 Kigoma Deep Cast 1200m | ecosystem: Environmental > Aquatic > Freshwater > Lake | place: Tanzania: Lake... | reverse complement strand
TTTCCCATTGGAATACAATAATGATACTGATCAATTATTGTGTCTCCTATTATTATTACTTTTAATTTTTTTAATGAATTTAATTTTTCAGATATATTATCAATTGTATATTTTTCTCTTATTGATTTAAGATAATTTAAGATCTCTGGTGGATATACATCCAAAAAATTATTTATAAGACTGGAAGAGCTGAAAGTTAAATCATCAGTAAAAATTAGTTTTCCACCTATTGAACTCACTGCTTCTTCTTCGTCACTAATCATTCCAGTAAAATCTTTTGTTTTGTCTTTATAATCAGAGCCCTTAACATAAAAATCAGGTTTAAGGAATTTTATTGCTTCAACAGCAGTCGGGGAGTCAATTATTGCTACATAATCAATAATTGATATAGATGCCAGCATTTCAGCCCTTAGATTTTCGTTAAATATTGGACGTCCCGGCCCTCTTTTTACATATTTATCCTTTGTAAGAGTAACTACAAGAATATCTCCCTCTTTTTTAGCTAGATTGAAATGTCGTATATGGCCTAAATGTACAAGATCAAAAACACCATGGCAATGAACAATTTTTTTATTAGTTATTTTTAAATTTGATATTATTTTTGCAAGGTCACTGAGATTTTTTATTTTGCCGGCTGATTTTGTATCCATATTAACCTCTTAATATATAAATACTTTGTAAAAATTCATATTAATGATTTATAAATGTGATTATTATACTACTTTTACTTTTTTTCTTCCTGCGATTTAACGCTTGCAATCTTTCTAAAGTTCTCATTTGTTTCAATCAACTCATCGTATTTACCTATTCCAGTAATGATTCCATTCTTAAGAACATAGATTACATCACATTCCTTAATAGTTGTAAGGCGGTGGGCAATTATTATTAGTGTTTTGGTTTTAGCAACATTTTGAATTGCTGCAAAAACTTCTCTCTCAGTAGCTCCATCCAGGGCACTGGTAGCCTCATCTAAAACAAGTACGCCTGGGTTATTATAAAGTGCTCTTGCAATGCCTATACGCTGTCTCTGGCCTCCGCTTAACCTCACTCCCCGCTCTCCAACAAGTGTCTGGTAGCCGTCAGGAAGCTGCTCAACTATGAAATTATGGATATTTGCAATTTTTGCAACATGTCCTACGACGTTCAAATCTATACTATCATCAGGTATGCCAAATGCTATATTTCGAGCTACAGTATCATCCTGAAGATAAATATCCTGAGGAATATATCCGAGATTGCGCTGCCAGTTTGATAAATTCTCATCAGTAATCTCTATCCCGTCTACAAGTATCCTGCCCGTATCCGGTTTAAGCAGCCCTAAAATAATATTGGCAATAGTAGTCTTACCGGCACCCGTAACACCCACAAGTGCGACAGAAGAATTAACAGCAGCTTTTAGGTTTAAGTCTTGTATAACAGGCTCATGTGTTTTTGGATAACTAAATGTAACGCTTTCAAGCCTGAATTCTTTTTTTAATAAAAGCCGCTCAATTTTTTCCTTATCAGTAGAAGATAGATGCTGCTCATTATTAAAAGAACGCATAGTTTCATAAAGAGAATCAATTGACTTAGTGCTAAAGCGCATCTGGGAAGCAGCAGCAAAAATTGCCTGAAGAGAAGGCATCAGGCGATACGTAGCAAAAGCATATAGCCCAATTAGAGGTAATAAATTTTGAATTCCTTTTCCGGAAGCTAATAAGTAAAGTACAACAATAATAATTCCACCGAATGCAATTATTTCCATTAGATAGCGTGGAGTTTGTGTGATTATCGCGTATGACGCATTATATTTTGCGATCTCAACCGATGGCTTTGAATAACTATTTACAAAATAATTCTCACACCCCCTTAATTTAATCAGTCTTATATCTCCGAAGGCTTCATCCAATGCTTTAAATCGTTCGGTATTAAATTCATAACTCTTCTTACCCATATTATAGAGTTTTTGTTTTATAAATTTATAGATAAATAAATAAGCACCTCCTAAGACAATTATCAGAGAAAGTGCCAGGATCGGATTAACTGCTAAAAGCATGGCAAAAACAAAAAGAGCTACAATCCCCCGTGAAAAAATATCAAGTAGCGGGAGAATAACTCCCCCAACAGCCTTCTCCACTTCAGAAAGAATATCCTTTCCAAGCGTAGAGGTATTGTGGTTTAGAAAAAATATGTATGGCTGGTATAAATAATTAATTAAAAGGCTCCTTGAGATAGTATAGGTTCTCATACTGGAAAAACGCGTTAGTGCCCATCTCATTAATAACGCCAAAATATTACTTACAATTAAAATAACTAAAACAGTAGCCCCTACTAAAATAAGAAATCTATTGTTGCTTTGAAAATTTAATGATGTGTAAAGCCATTTAAGATACCTATTACTTTGAATAAGACCAGGATTTGTAATCAAAGACAGAAAAGGCAAAATTGAAGCAATTCCTGCAACTTCAATAATTGCAGAAATCACCATGGCTCCAAAAAGCATATAAAGTTGTTTGCGCTCTTGTTTGGTTAGTAATTTAAATATTTTTTTAATCATAATGATATCTTATCCAATAACTTACAATGAAAATTATCAAAAATCAATAATTTACAAAATATTATCTAATCCTATATATTTCACATGCGCCCCTTTAATAATTTTTTTGTATTTATTTTTTTTATTTTACAAATAAAAAATTTACTTTACTTTTAATGCTATTTATTATTTATGATAGTTTTTCTTCTTCTCAAACTTAAAAATTCTTACAAAAAAATACATTATAAAGGGAATAATATAAAGCAATACACTCTTAATTAGAACATCTAATCTAAAAGTTATATATTTTTCTTGTACAGCTTGAGGCAGATTTTTAAAAAAGCCAAAAACCTTAGAAAATAAATATATTATAAATAAAGGTCCACCTTTTAAAATGCTTGTTATATAATCTTTTGGATTGCTAAAAATAACCGTCCATATATCAATATGATAGTAATTTCTTACGACAGGACTATAATAGCATTCTGTCATTTTTACTATTCCTTCATAACTTAGCATTGATAAAATCGGATAAATGGATATTACAGATAAACCAGCCAGTAAAAGTTTTGGATTAATTTTTTTCATACTTTTTTGTAGAAAATCAGCAAATGGAATTATAAGGAGGGGAGCAATAGAGAAAAATATTATTCTATAGCCGTACCACCCACCAAAACCTCGAAAATATGCATAAAAATTTACAATTACTGGTATTAAAATTATTAATATTTGTTTTTTTAAATTATATTTTGCAATAAAAGAATAAAAAATTGAAAATACTAAAAAAGGAGCTGTAAATATTAATCCCCAGTCTAATCCTATAAATATTTTAATCAAACATTTCAAATAAAATAAAAATCCTTCGAAACTAAAAATACCTGCCAAACCTGAGGAAAAATAGGCTTCGTAACCATAAACAATATTTAACGGTAATTTAAATAATAATATTATAATTAGGGCAGTTAAATAAATAGTGATTAAACTCTTATAATATTTTTTAAAAATAAAATTATCTCTGAAACAAAAAATAACTATAGGCCACACCAGTGAAAAAAATAAATCATTTATTCTTACTAAAGTAATCAGTCCAACAATTATTCCTATCAAAACTGATAGCCACCATTTAACATTATCCAAAAATTTAGTCTTGAAATCTTTCAAAAGAATATAGATTAGGACAGCTTGCAAGAAAAATTCATAGATGTGGGAAAGAACTGGTCTTCTGAATACATATAAGGGGAAAAACTGAAATAGAATCATAAAGAGAATAGTAAAAAAGCTTATTCTTTCTTCAAAACAGAAGTTTAATGCTTTATATAATAAAACAACCCCAAAGTAAAAATAAAACATAGTCGAAATAATAAAACCAAATAAAGTCCAGCTGTGTATAATATTACTTATATCTCTTTTTTCAACTATTGGAGAGTTCTGCAGCCTGTCTATCAATGAAAAAGAAAAGACAAAAGGATAAGCCATTATTCCCGGTCCAATGCTATGCATTGGATACTCACCACCAACATTAAAATATTCCTTTGAATAGTCAGGAAACTGAAAAAATGCTAAAGAGGTTGCATGTGCAAAATAACCTGTATCATCACCACCATATAAAAGACCTCTTTCCTGCATAAAGTATGGCCTGACAATAAAAAAGGCAAAAATAAAGATTATTATTGTGATCAAGAAGAGCTTGTTATTTTTTAGTTTTGAACAAATATTCGCCATTAAGAAAAATATAAGAATGTTAAAAGCTTTTTAGTAGATTTTATATAATAACCATTTTAATAACAATGAATAAAATTTGATCTTAGTTTTCATTTTTTTCAAATTCAAAACCCAACTACAGTACTTCATTTGATTTATTTAAGAAATATAAATTTAATTTGGATTAAAGAGATAAATGCTTGCTGTACTTTTAAATTCATTAAATTTCATATATCTAAGATTTAACATATCTAAAACAGTATTTTCTTCCGGAGTATTAAACGGAAAAATTATCCATATTCTTTCATCTTTTAAGTCCTTAAATAGATCTATATAATAATTTTTATTATTCTCATTATATTCTTTTTTAATTTTTATAAAATTTTCTGACTGTGGAAAATAGTAATATGCATAATAAAGATATACCGGCTCCTCAGAAGTATAAAAGTCTAATATCATTTATAATTTAACAAATAATCGTTTAAAATATCAAATTTTAAATCCTTTAATCTGCTTATCTCAATAAACTTTATTTTGGTATCATACGGAACATTAACAGGATCAAGTCTTATAGACTGTATTTCTCCTGAATTTCTTAAAAAGAAATAAACAAGATTGTCTTCACCGATTTTTATATTTGCCTTCCGGCTATTTTCCTCTGAATAATTTTGCCCTGTCAGTTTATAAAATAATTGGACAAAACAATCAACCGGGGCATCGATTTTTAAGACAATTAAATAAGAATTATTTTTAGATTGCTCAGGGAAATTAAATTCCAGACTTGAGTCGTCCCCGGAAACCTTTATCCAGATTTTATCATTTACATCCGAAATCTGGCATTGATTTAAAGGCTTTAAATAATCTTTATAATTTTTATAATCTATTTTTAAAAGTTGTTTATCCACCAATTTTTCATAAGTATCATACCTGTAAAGTATATTATCCATATCAGGAGAACCAAATTCTTTTACTTTTGACTTAATCAAAATTCCATCTAAATTATTATCTTTTAAAATCTTATCAATGTCCTTATTTAATATTTCTTCTCTCGGGATATATTTTACATATCTTTCATACTTATCCCCAAATAAAATATATGGCCAATCAACTGAAGAAAGGCTGATTCCAAGATTTGATTTTTGATTTATTTTCTCATCTACAAGATTTTTTAAATCTAAAAATTGTTCTCCCATATCACCAAAATTAAAATATCTCCTCTCGTTATAATCTACTGAAAAAATAGATTTGCCGTTTTTGCTAAACATATTTATTTTAGAATTTTTATATAGGACATAAAAAGAATTAAAAACAGAAATAAAAACTATTAAAAAGGCTATTATTAAAAAGGCTATTATCTTTTTATATTTACCTAAAATATCCATAAATAGCGCAAAAACAACCATTAAAATAAGCATAAATCCCATATAAAATCTTCCACACCATGGCTGCCACTTAAATATTGTGACATAAGATATAAAATAAACGATTGGAACAACAGATATAATTACACAATCTTTAAATTTATTAAAATAAGCTTTGTTTTGCCTAAGACTTTTATCAATGGCAAAGAATAAAGTGCAGTAAATTAAAGATGGCAGTATAAAGAAATACCCTATTGGTCCAAAATATGAAAGATCTGAATGGATTGGATTACCTGAAAAATAAAATGGGAAATTTGCCCTATCTATAATTTCTGAAGGAATATTAATGTGAAGCAAATTATGTATACTGTAAAATATCTTCTGATTTAAAAGACCAATAGTGTTAAAATCCTGGCCATTTAACTGATAAAAAGAAAAAATGTGTCTTAATGTATTTGAAATAAAAGTTTTTATAGTGGGATTAGCAATTCTCATAAATCCGGAAGTTGTATCATCTACAATCGGATTACCGTAATCTATGTAATTAGCTACAAGGTTATAGCCGGCAAACAAGACAATACCTATCACAGAGAACAATAAAATATAACCAACTTTTACATATTTGGCTTTATTTTGTTTCCCATAAATCAGACCAAAAACTATAAGACCTAAAATATATAAATAAACATACCCCTTTACACCTATAGCTATACCTGAAGCCATTCCTATACAAACAAGTGAAAACAAATTTAAAGATGGCTTATCTATAACAAATAAATTTATATTAGTTGTGCTGGTTGAAACTGAACTTGAATTTATTAAACCTGGATTTCTTTCTTTGAAAGATTTAATCATAAAATAAAGTGTTAACCCTATAAAAACTGCTGAAGTCAAATCATTCTGCGGATTATTGGACTGCAGTAAAACCTCATCAAGACAGGCAAAGACAAATACAGAAAATATACTTATGCCTTTATTAAAATTAAGAAGCCTCAATATTTTATATATTACCAGCAGACAAAAAATAAAAGAGAAGAACTGGACCAAAAAAACAAGGCTGTCGGATTTGGTAAACATCATTATCCATAACTGACCTATTTCAGTGTTTACCGGAAATACTGTCTGTCTGATATCATAAGTATAATAATGATTAATTGTGTGATTTTGCATCCAGAAAGCTGCCCTGGTAAGATGGTAGGTCATGGCATCATATTCATAGGGTGGTATGTTCAGGCCAAAATAAATAATTGTTATAAGAACAATAACCAACCAGACAATTATAATTGTTTTAAAAATTCTGTTTAATTGAATTCCCTGGAAAAAGCTTCTGATGCCAGTCCAAATTAATTTGAAATTGATTTTTAATTTTTTTCTTTTTACCAAACAAAGCAGTACTGAAATTATTAAAAAAATTGAATGTGCAAAATAAAGATTTTGCAGGTTCAATGCTTTAAAGAGAGAAAGTATTTCAACTGATAGAATTATTTGTGCCCAGCCAAATAAAAATATTCCAAATAGCCTGTCGGTTAAGTTTTCAATTTTAAATAACTTTGTAAAAAAATAGGAAGAAAATACAAGAATAAAAAAGGGCGTAAATAATTTTAACAAATCTTTAATTATCAATATGTAGTGTGGAGAATTCATGCCAAACTATCAACTATTTTCTTTTAAATATTCCATATTTTAAAATAACGTATAATGCCCTAAGCCCATCTTTCCAGTTAATTTTCTTACCTTCTTCATATGTCCTGCCGTAATAAGATATGCCTACTTCACAAACTCTGCAATTTAAACGTGATAATTTAATAGTAACTTCAGGCTCAAACCCAAAGCGATTTTCTTTAATATTTATTTTATCTAAAATTTCTTTTTTAAAAAGTTTATAGCAGGTTTCCATATCGGTAAAATTATAATTGGTAAACATATTGGTCAGATTAGTCAGAAAAATATTGCCTCTGGAGTGCCAGTAAAATAACACTCTGTGAGGTTTTCCTCCAATAAAACGGGAGCCGTAAACTACATCAGCAAACCCGTCAAGGACAGGCTTTAAGAGCAAGCTGTATTCGTTTGGGTCATATTCAAGATCTGCATCCTGAACTATGACATAGTCTCCGGTTGCATTTTGGAAGCCGGTGCGAAGAGCTGCACCCTTGCCTTCATTTTTTTGTTTATATATTATTTTTGAAACAATAGGTTCTATTTTTGATTTTAATACATCAGTTGTCTTATCTTTTGAGCCATCATCAACTATAATAATCTCTTTCTTTATATTGCCTAAATCCACCCCTAAAACTTTATTGACCAAGCTTTCAATTGTTTTATGCTCGTTATATACAGGAATTATTATTGACAGTTTCATTTGTTAACTAAAATCTTTTCTACCGGAAGTCATAGTTATTGCTTCAGCAAACCTCTTTACAAAATGCTATTCTTCAATCCAAAACTTAATCCTGGAATTGCTTTTACCATTTACTATTCTTAAATTTTTATTAAATTCAGTAGTAGAGAAAAGTGGGGAATCCCAAAGTTGATCAGAGTCAATGGAAACATATACAAAGTGATTGTACACATTTCTTTCAATTTTTATAGGAACCTCCGTGAACTTATTTGCAGTAGGATATCCCATAAATTCTTTAAAGTAAAAAAAATAACTTTCAGTTATAACAAGATTTAATAATATTATAAAAATTAAAGCAATAGTGCTGTTTAAAAACATATTTTTTTTCTTTAATAACAAAAAACTGATAAAGGTAATTATAATTCCTAAAATTAAGAAAATATAAAAAATTAATTTTAATTTTATTATCCAGGAAGCATTTATTTCTTTATTTTTGATAAATGCTATAAAGTATAATAGAGGATGTTCTAATTTTTTAAAAAATAAGAATATAAAAGCTAAAAATAGTAAAATTATTCCTGCAGTTAGTATAATTTTTTTAATTAAATTATATTTTCTATTATTCTTTATCTTAAAAAAGAAAATATGTAAATTATTTATCAGATTAATACTATAAATGTTATAGCCTATCAGCAGGAGCAATAAAGAGAAGACGTAACCACTCCCAAAACGCATATTTGGAGCGTTTAAAAACCAAAATACTACGCCTATAATTGAAATTATTAATGGTAATCTGTAAGCGGTTTTATCATTTAAAGAATATTTATTTATATTTTTTTTAATAAGATAGAATACCTGAAGAATTAAGCAAAAAATAATTAGAATAACAACTATCTTGTTAAAAATAGTAAATCTGGTTATCCAGTCTTTAAACCAATGGTAATTCGTAAAAATAATTGGTGAATTAGTTCCTGGAGCTTTTGCCCATATTTCAATATTTTCTTGTAAATCTCTTGCAATTTTACCAGGTACCGCCCAATTTAGAGAGTTGATTCTTGAAAAATTAATTGGGAAAATCAAATAGCCGGAAATAAATATTCCTGTGATTATCCATGGAATTAAAAATAATGAAAATAAAAAGCCTGCAATAATTTCATTTCTATTTATAAAATTCCTGTTTTTTGAAAAAAAATTCATAAATAAAATAACCGGAATTGACAGTACCAATATAATTGAAGATATTTTTAAAGTTATTGCGAAAAAAGAAAAAATAGAAATAAAAATAAAAAGATGACTATTTTTTTCTATCTTTTCAAATAAACTTATAATCAAAATTATTATAATAAAAGTAAAAAAAATAACAGGAGAATCTGGTGCAGAAGACGATGAGGAAGAGCTGATAGCATTTAGCAGCCAGGGAATTATAGTCAGTGCACAAAATACATTAGATAATTTTATATTTTTCTTAATTAATTCCCTAAATGAAAAAACAATATTTATCCCGTAATAAAAAATACAGATTGCATTTGAAATAAAAAATGGAACTTTTAATAATAAAACTGGCTGCTCGACAATTGCATTAATTGTAAACCATGAACTATTAAAGCCAATTCTTGAAATTAAATTCGCAAGTCCAATTGGTAATTTTACGCTGCTAAACCATTTAATTGCTTGAAGATGATATAAGCCGGTATCATAATATTGAAGCCACCTGAAAGGTATGAAACAAGTAAAAATTAATAGAGATATTATAAGGACAATATCATCTTTTTTAAAAAGTAATACAACTTTTTTTCTATTTAAAATCAGTATAATAATCCCAAAAATCAGAATAATTAATGCAACGTATTTATTTAGTGGTAAAAAGAAATTAATTATTGAACTTAAAAAATAAATAAAAATAAAACCTGATAATCCAATTATTGTGGATGAATAAGGTTGTTCAAAGTTAAATTGAATTTTTAAATGTTTTAAAAAAGCTGGAACTAAAAGGCCATATCCGAAAATTGATACAATCCAAATAATTAAGAATAAAACCGTAATTAAATAATTCATGAATTGCAGTATATAATTTACAATTTTTTTTGTAAATTAGATTAATATGTTTTCTGCAATTCACACATTGGCAGACATCAAAAATAACATTTATTTCCATATTCAATTTTTTTGGAACTTATTTAATAGCTTAAAGAATTTATAAAAAACTCTTAATATATTTTTAGGACTTAATAACAAAATATTAAAATATTTTGAAAATAAAAATTTAAAATAGTATTTAAAATTAGGAGAAGTTATTAAAAGATGAAGCATTATTGTGTTGATTGCAATATTATGTTTTTTAATATAAGATTTATCAAATTCTTTTTCTTTCAACATTTTTCTATAAAATTCAAAATCAAAAACCCATTCTTTAAATAATAAGTCCAAATCTGTTTTTTGCATTTTTTTTGTAACCTGATCTTTATGAAATCGTGAATTGAATAATGCTTTAGGTATATAACCAACTTTATTTCCTAGAATTAAAGTATTTAAGAAAACAGTATCAGCACAATAGGGACGCTCGAGAAAGTTAAACCTCAAGTTACCTATTTTTTTTGAATTTAACAAACTACCTGACCATGGAAAAGCTAACCCATCAATGTGATTTTTTAAATACTCTTTATCATCCATAATAATGGGTATTTTAAAGCCAGGATATACAATTTCCTCTACTTTTTTACCATTTTCATTAATTGTATAAATACCTGTTCCGACAACTGCGATATCGCTATCCGAATCTGCAAGATTCAATACTTCATTTAAATAGTCTACTTCCAAGATATCATCATCGTGCAGCATTAAATAATACCTGGCATCAATGTTATTTAATACATAATTGGCATTCTCACCCATTCCAATATTTTTTTTATGGCGAATTTCAATAAATTCTTTTTCTTTTTTTAAAGAAGTTAAATAATCATTTGTACCGTCAGTGGAATTATCATTTAATATAAACAGTTTGTAGTCCTTGCAACTTGAATTAAAAACAGAAGTTATTGTTTCTCTTAAGAGGGAAAGCCTGTTATAGGCTAAAATACAAACTGCTATTTTTTTTCTACAAATGTATTTTCCCATAGTTAAAAAATAATATTTATAATAAAATCATTTAGTCTTATTGGTTATTATTCTTTTTTAAATCAAGCAAGATTTTTCTTAAATTATACTGGTTTTCTTCTATTATCCTCCTGTTTATTGAAATCAAATGGCTGAAAAGGCCGCCTATAAAAAGTATAAGGCTGAATAATATAAGAAAAGTTCCAATCACTACAGACGGAATATGGCCGTAAACCTTCAGAAAATAAAAGTATAAATACCTTCCTAAAAATATTGATCCTAAAACAAGAAAAAAAAGACTGAAAAGTGAAAAAACTTTTAAAGGCTTATAAACTACTAATGCTCTTAAAACTGAAAGAAAACCTCTTTGGGTATAAAGATAAGTGTTCTTAATTAATCTTGAGTTTCTAAGCTTATCTTCATTTACCCGTACAGGAACCGAAATTATTTTAAGACCTATATTGCATGCCTGTATAATAGTTTCAAGAGTATATGTATAAGATGAAAAGATATTTACTTTTAAAGCTGCTTCTTTGGAAAAAGCCCTGAATCCGCTTGTTGCATCTTTTATATCCTGCCCTGTAACTATTTTAACAAGAAAGCTACCGAATTTCTGAAGCATTTTTCTTGCAGCCGAAAAATATTTGATTTTATCAAATGGCCGAGACCCGACGGCAATGTCTACTTTACCTGCAATAATCGGCTCTATCAGTTTCCCGATATCTTTAGCATAATACTGATTATCAGCGTCTATATTAACAATAATATCAGCTCCCAGTTCAAGGCTTTTGGATAAACCTTTGTAGAAAGTCCTTGAGAGGCCTAAGTTGCGGCCGTTAATGAGGATATTTTTTATTCCGAAGCTCCTTGCAACCTCAACTGTTTTATCTGTGCTGCCGTCATCTATGATAAGAATCTCATAGCTGTCGATGCCGGGAAATGACTTGGGTATTTCATTTAAAGTCACGGGCAAGCATTCTTCTTCATTATAACAAGGAATTTGAATAACAAGTTTCATTTTACTTAATATTAAAATATAAAATTTTTAGTTAATTATAAGCTAAATAACTTCATAATAGAACTTCTCGAGCTCTTTTGCATGGTTTTCGACACTCATTCCTGTTTTTTCAAATTTTTGTCTTGCATCCAGCCCCATTTTCTTGGTCTTTTCAGGTTCAGCTATAATCCTGTACATTGCTTTCATAAGCGTTAGAAGATTACAGGGTTTAAAATGATATCCATCTTTTTTGTCATTGACAGATTCCGTAAATGCTCCGCTTTGTGATACTATAGCCGGAAGTGAATATTTTGCCGCCTCCATAATAACAAGCCCTCCTGATTCCTGTACCCTTGAAGGCAGAAGTATAGCCCAGCACCTGTGCATTTCCCTTGCAATTATTTCCTCATCCTGCCATCCAAAAAATTCAACTTTATTTGTGCCGTTTATTTTTCCAATTTCTATGGCCTTTTCCTTGCAGTAGTCTTTAAGGACACCGTCCCCTATTATTATTATCTTTGCGTTAAGAGCTTTTATTGCATCAAGCGCTAAATCAAGACCTTTTTCATATGAGAGCCTTCCAAGGAAAAGGAATACGGGAAGAGATTTAAACTTTTCAAATGATCCTTCCTTGAGGTCATAATAACTGAAATTAACAGGGCTGTATATAACTCTTATCGGCTTATTCTTTTGAATATAATCTGCAAAAAAATCCTGCATAAACTTGCTTACGGGGACATATCCGCTTATTTTTCTGTTGACTTTTAGTATGTTCATGGAAAAATGAAACCTTATATACCGCCATATTTTATGCAGATAGCTTCTCTTATCACAATTTGTTAAAAGGCATTTAAACTCACAGCCGGGCTTGTATAAGTCGCATGGTTTATCTGTCTTGAAATTATGCGCACCCAGATTAGGGCATAAGAGCCCATAATCATGCAGACTAAAAACAATCGGGATTTTAAAACTGTCAATAGCATTTATTGCAGCCCATGACAGCGCTTTTGTTATCCCGTGTACATGCGCGACATCAGGTTTCCATTTTCTTAGAAGCACTTTTAAGCCTTTTACAGCCCTCCAGTTGTAAGTTCCGGAAAGTATTGCATCTATTTTATTCGGGTTGTATAAAATATCTTTCTGCCCTATACAGATTATTTTTTTTATTTTTGATTTTTTAAGTTCCCCGGTGATAGGGCCGACTGCAGAAAAATAAACAACTTCATGGCCAAGCTCGGCAAGTTTTATAGCACCGGAAATTGCCACTTTGCCGGTTCCGCCTTCAACATAAGCATAATCGCTGAGTATTAAGATTTTAAGTTTCTTAGCCATAAACTTTTAAATTTAAATTCGGCTTGATATTAAAAATATGCGAAAATAAGAAAACAATAAGCTGCCATGTCCACTTAAAAATCAAAGTGGAGAAAATTTTCCTTTTATTTGAAATAATCTTGTTAAAATAAATATAAAATGCATGCCTTATCATGATAAACTTATCAAATCCCTTATAAGAATAAAGAAGATAATGCACAAACTTGTCTCCATTTAAATGGTAAAGCAAATTCATGTTGTATGTTTTGGAAAAACTCCCGGGATGGCATCTTACCCCGTAGAGCGGCAAATCCATTTCTATCATAGTTTTGTATTTTATAGCAACAGCGTAAAGAATAAAATAATCTACGCAGTGGCCTGTTTTTCCAAGATTGTCCTCTACAAGCTTATATTTTTCTGACTTTACAAGCTCTTTTAAGTCTTTTGTAAGTAGTGTGTATGAATTGGGCATTGCCCAGGTCTGTGTAAACCTTTTTCTTTTTTGAATTATTTCATCCATATTTTTTAAATACCGGCAGGAATCTGCTACATCCATTTTCCCTGTTCTGTAAAAACTTTTTAACTGGTTTTCATCAGTAAAATCCTTTCCGCTTGTAACAATTACATAATTATCCTTAAATTTTTCAATAAGTTCTGCTGTTATCTCCAGCGCATCTTTGAATAAAACATCATCGTTTAATAAAAATCTAAACCACTTGCCCTCCGCAAGTTCAATGCACTTTCTCCAGTTAAATACGATTCCAAGGTTCTTTTCATTCCTATAAACTCTTACTCTTTTGTCATCTACACTTCCAAGATAACTCAATAAATCTTCAGTGCTGAAGTCATCAACAACCAGAAGCTCAAAATCTATAAATGTCTGGCTTAAGACACTTTCAACTGCCTGCCTGGTATATGCAAGCCTGTTATATGCCGGTATTGCAACTGTAAAAAACGGTTTCTTAATATCATCCATTTTTAAAAATCAGCTTTCATAGGCCTTAATTGTATTTAAAGCAAAATTCTCAAGGCTGAATTTTAAAGCCTGAACTGCTCCTGCAGCTTTAAGCTTATTTCTCAAATCGCTGTTTCTGTATATGTCTTTAATTGCATCAGCCATATCCTGGATATTTGAAGGGTCTATCTTTATTGCTGCTTCTCCCACCACTTCAGGCAGAGATGAAACATCTGAAGTAATAACAGGTATTGAGCAAGCCATGGCCTGCAGGGGCGGAAGCCCAAAGCCTTCATAATATGAAGGATACGCAAAAATGTATGCGCTCTGGTAAAAATATTTAAGTTCAGGCTCTGAAACATATCCTGTAAAGAATATTTTATTATTTAAAGATTCTCCTTTTATTATTTCCATAAATTCTTCTACGTCGCTGTAATACCAGCCTTTCTTTCCTACCACAACCAGGTCAAGATCTATATAGTCATCCACCAGGTAAAATGCTTTCAATAAAGAGAGCACATTTTTTCTGGGCTCTATCATCCCTACAAACAAAATAAAATTTTTTTTAATCCCGAATTTATTTAGAACTTCATCTGATTTTTCTCCCCTGCCGGGTTTAGTGTAATATTCCGGGTAGCTTTCATAGGTTACATAAATTTTATTTTCAGGAACTTTAAATAATTTGATCATATCTTTTTTAGTGTTTTCAGAAACAGAAATAACCTTATCTGCAATCTTTATAAATACTGGGACAAGTAATTTATAAAAAAGCCTTTTTGTAATGGTATATTTTTCAGGCATAAGGCAGAAGGTCAAATCATGAATTGTAACGATTATCTTAAAGCCGAGACTGTAAAGAGGCGTTATATAATTCGGGGAATGCAAAACATCAATTCTAAGCCTTCTTAAAGTAAACGGGAAAAACAGAAACTGCCAGATAACCCTTAGAAATCTGGGCTTGAAGTCTATATCTATGATATGGAAATTATCACCGGCAATATCTACTACATCTGGCACAAGATCTTTTTTCACAAATATATAGTATTGGAGATTTTTATTCTCAATCTTTCCAAGACCCTTAATCAGATTGATTATATAAAAACCGGTTCCTGTGTTTTCATTGCTTAGAATTGTGGCATCTATTGCTATTCGCATAGGCTAATTATTATATATTCTTATTATTTCTTCAAACCTTTTATCCCAGGAGTTTTTCTTAGCAAAATCAATGTATTCCTTCTTTTTACCGCTTGAAGTTGCACTGTAAATTTTAGCAGCAAAATCATCTGCGCTTCCTGCAAGAAAGGCAGGGCTGGCCAATAACTTGAGCTCCTGCCAGGATACGGAGACCACCGGAAGGCTGCACGCCATATATTCATATAGTTTTATTGGATTGATAGTATCAACCACAGGATGATTTATATTAAAAGGAATTATACCCACGTCAGAATTATAAAGGTAATCAGATATAGAATTGTAAGGTTTTTTGCCTAAAAAATAAAGATTCGGCAGATCTTTTAATTTTGATATATTGACAGAGGGTTCTCCTATAATAATAAAAGAAACATCATAGCATTTTTTGCAGACATCAAAAAGAAGATCAAATCCGAACCATTCATTAATTGCCCCTATATAAATTGCTATAGGCTTTGGTATACTTTTTAAATCTTCAGGAACAAATCCAGCGCTTCCACCCAAAAAATGGCTAAAGTCCACTCCGTTAGGGATAAAAAAAGATTTTGTTTTATAAATTTTCACATAATCTTCAAGAGATTTGGCTGCATATATTATTGTATCAGCCTTATTCTTTAATTTATCTGCTGCTTTTATTAAACCCGGGCTTATTTTTTTAAAACTCTCTATCCTATCAGCCAGTCTTAATATTGATTTCTTGTATTTAATTTCGTCTATTAAAAATGACTGCAAAACAGAATCAAACCACAAAATGTCAACTTCTCCGAATCCTGCATTTTCAATATATTTTTTTAAATTTGGAAATGTAAGTTTGCTCCACTTAAATGCAGCAAAATTTGAATTAAATAAAGGTTTTTCATTAGGTGTTATAAGGGCCATCGGAACATATATCTTAATGTTTGATGTCCCTGAACTTATTTCTCCTTTATATATTGAATATCTCTCTTTGAGCTGGTTTTTGTTTTTCATCAGAAAATGAAGAGGTGATATGGGATCTGAAATAAAAAGGACCTCCCAGCCGTTTTTCGCAAAAAGCCTCGCATAGTGGTGGCTTCCCACTTGATATGGAGAGGTCCAGTAGTTTGAAGCTGCTATAAGTATTTTCTTATTCAAATTATTTCTTCTGAAAACAGTTTTTTAATATAGTAAGCGTCAAATTCATCTTCCAATCTTGATATTGCAAAAAATGTTTCAAATGACAGATTATTTTTACAGTTATAATTAATTGAGTTAGTTCTGCATTTTTTACCGTAACCATCAGAATAATGTGCCTCCTTAATTTGGCAATTAAAATCCGTATCCCCGAATAGGCTTAATTTTAGAGAATTATCTTTTGTATATTGGATAAAGAAATTATAGGTTTGAGGTATTGATTTTAAAGTAACATGCGGTGAAAAAATAAAATTAAAATCAAACTTGCAAAGATTACTGCTGTTCATCTTTATTATATCTTTAATAAACAAATTACACTTTTCTTTTTCAAAAATATATTGCCTTTGATGGATTATATGATATTTATTTCTTATATAACCGTAGTA
>Ga0194110_10004411_pt1 | contig 17006 bp, 19 predicted proteins | sample TA2Kig1200mmetaG_FD_146192 | JGI IMG/M metagenome (GOLD analysis project Ga0194110, IMG submission 146192) | Freshwater microbial communities from Lake Tanganyika, Tanzania - TA2015032 Kigoma Deep Cast 1200m | ecosystem: Environmental > Aquatic > Freshwater > Lake | place: Tanzania: Lake... | reverse complement strand
CATTGAACTCGCGTTCGAAGGGGCGGGCGTGTTCGAAGGTGGCGCGATAGACAATCTTCACCGCGCGAAACGTGCCCATGACATTGCGCGCCAGCTAAACTTCGCCGTAGCTGCCCTGGCCGATGCGCGTCAAAAGTTCGTGATCGGGAATGCACGGGACCCGTTCGCTCACTTCTTTGGCGTCGGCGAAAGAACCAGAGCCTGCCCAACGCGGACCCCCTTTCGAGTCGGCAGCGTAATCGAATCGCCGGCCGTTGTGTTCGTTTGAGCCTGAGTCTCCCGCGCGGCGCTCGATTGAGGTTGACCGGGTGGGTTGTCCATTTCGACTATGGCCTGACAAGACGATTTTGGCCGTAATCCCAGCCACTGCGGAGGGCGTGGTCAGTTTTCATTCGCGAGACTACCGCAACCACCGATTGCCTGTCATGCTCATTAATCAGTACACGCATCCGTTTCAACCGTTTTGGAAAAATCGTTCTGGCAAAACCCGATTTCGTTTCTGAGCGCCGCCGGGAGGTGGTTTTCGCAGGAAGAGATTTCATGTTCGAGGAATGGGTTCGACCCATTCTCCGCGCTGAGTTCTCACCGCCTGGCGTCCGACGGCCTTAACGGCTAACCGCGAACCAAGCAAGGCCTGAGGGACTTCACTAATCAAGGTTTCGGCCTTCAACGAAAGACAAAGCTTTTCCATGGGGAAGACGAAGTTCACGTGTGTGCCTCGGAGGTCCGCATCCGTCAAGGTAGTGCTGCCGCTAACGCTGACCTGACCGTAGTGCAACACCAGATGAAATCGTAGTCCGGCGTGGGTCTGGAGGTCTTTAAGGGCCAGCAGAGCCTGAGCGATGGCGCTCCGCCGGGCCTCATGATCCGGCCAGAAATCGAAATGTTAAACGGTGCGAACCGATGACCACTTGATCGCGGTCGAACAACTGCGACGGCTGATTGATCCGCTGGCCGTTCAACCAGGTCCCGTTGACGCTGCCGGCGGAACCGGAGAGGGCATCTGAAGGGCGCGACAGCATTCGGAGTGCGTCTGGCTGGCCAGCGCTTTTTTGGACGAACCGGACCATGCGAAAGCGGGAGCAAGCTCCACGCACTCCAAACGCTGCCGCGCCCTCGGGAGACCGGCGTCCGGAAAGAACCGAACCGTCCTAACTCACAGTTCAGTCCATCCGCCTGATTCGCGTATAATAAAGTGCAGGCACCTCCATCCATTCCAGTGAAGGAATCAGGGCCGAGGTGGACCTCCGCGCTCCCACGTTCGCATTCAGCAAAAGGCTCCATTTCACACTTTCTGTTTCTCCAGCTTCTTGATCTCCTTTTTCACCAGTCCGGCGACCTTGTGGCGCGCGTAATAAACTTGCGCCAGGCTCACATGAAGGCGTTTGGCGACGGTGACTGCCGACCAACGCTTGCTCACCAGCAGATCGAAGATTTGGAATTGTTCCGGTTTCATCCGGCCCTTGACTCGTTCGAGCGCAGCCTCCATCAGGTTCTTCTCCCATTCCGCGTCCCATTCCGTTTCCAGCAGGAGATTGGCTGGATCCGGCACACGCTCGATGGTCGAGGTTCGTGCGGTGTCGTCCGAACGCGGGGATTCTGCTGCAACGGCAGCGTGCTTTTGGCGTTTGCGCAACTGATCGATAATGCGCCAACGCGTGATATTGAGCAGCCAGCTTTTGAACGAACCGCCGGACGGGTCGGTCTTGAACTCACCCATCTTGCGCGCGACGGAGATGATGACCTCTTGGACCACCTCTTCCGCCTCGGTGTGGTTGAGGCCTCATTTGACGCCGGTGTTATAGATGAGCCGCCAGTAAGTGTCGAAGAACTGACGCCAGCTTTTCTGGTCGTCCCAGTCCTTGAGTCGGCTCAATAAGCTCCAACGCGTCGGCAGAAATTCTTCGCGGCTGCTCGGCATAGGATAACTCCGTCACACCGGCACATAGCACGGGTGCGATTATACACGGAAGCGAACGACTGGCTTTAGGAAATAGTTTGGGAATATTGGCATAAATAATTGCGAGCGATCATTCGTTTTGCGAGGGCAAAGGTAGACCGTGCGCCAATTGCTGGACGCTCTCGGAATCCAGGAAATTGTCCAACGGCTCGAATTCGGGAGCAATCTCCTGCAGCGGTTCGAGAACAAAACGCCGCAGCACCCATCCGCGGTTAGAGTGCTTTTCAGCCTTCCTTTTCGCAGCTCTGGTTCTATGCTTTTGGGCATGCCATCGTTCGATATTGTTTCTGAGGTTAATTCCATGGAAATCCAGAATGCGGTGAACCAAGCAAAGAAAGAGCTCGCCAATCGATTTGATTTCAAAGGCTCCAAAGCCGAAATTGCGCTCGAAAAAAACGAGATCAAACTTTCCGCCGAAGACCAATTCAAGATCAAGGCCCTCGAAGAGATCGTGGTGACCAAACTGGCCAAGCGGCAGGTCAGCCTGAAGAATGTGGACCGAGGTCAGCCGGATGTCTCGCCACTCGGACACGGGCGTCAGATCATCAAGATCAAACAAGGCATCGAGACGCCGGTGGCCAAACAGATCACCGGATTCATTCGCGACAGCAAATTGAAAGTGACCACGCAAATCCTGGGTGATCAGGTGCGGGTTTCGGGCAAGAGCCGAGATGATTTGCAATCGGTGATCGCGGCTGTGCGAGCGCACGATTTTCCGGTGGCGCTCTCCTTCCAAAATTATCGGGACTAGATCGAAACAAGTGGGATTGGGACAGTCTCTCGTGCGGTAATCGGAGCGCGGATGCCCACATCCGCGCAGTTCGTTGCACCCGTTTCGTGAATTTCTTTCGGCTTGTGATGACTGATGGCGGGCAATCCAACTAAGTCGCGCGGCAGCTCGATGTACACGGGCCGTTTGTAACGCAACGCCATATGCAGCACGCGATCGATCTCCTGAAAAGCGGTTTGTGGATCGCTCAGAATGGTCGAGGCCACAGTGATCTGTTCGAAAACTTTCTTCTGGGTGTCGAACTCGCGAACCTTGTGGTGCAAGAGCGGATTCTTCTCGCGCTCTTTCATTCCTGGCCCGCCACTGATCACTACGACCGGCGATTTCTCCGCGAACGCTTCAGCGGTGGTATTGGGAACCTTCAGCCCGCCCACGCAGTATGTGACACAGACCACCCCCATCCCACGCACTCGGGCGTGCGCATCAGCCGCAAAGCCGGCGCCCTGTTCATCGCACGTATTGATGATTTGCAATTTGCTCCGCAGAAGCTGGTCATAGAAACCAAGCACATAATCGCCGGGGATGCCGAAGACGTGCCGCACCCCGTGAGCATAGAGCTGCTCGATCAGATATTCGCCGATGTTTGCGCGATTTTTCATGCAAAGACTCAGCCGGCGATCATTCTGTTACGCAGCACCCCAATGCCCTCGATTTCCGCCTGGACTTGGTCGCCGGGCTTTAGGTACGTCCCCGTGGCATTTCCCACGCCGGAAGGTGTTCCGGTCGAGATGATGTCACCGGGTTCCAGAGTGACAAACTGCGAGATGAATTCGATCACCGCCGCAACCGGAAAGATTTGCTGGGCCGTGGTCGCGTTTTGTTTGATGTCGTCATTGACTTGCAGGGTCAATTTCAGTTTCTGCGGATCGGGCAAGGAATCAGCAGAACGAATGCACGGTCCCATCGGACAGAAGCTGTCATGCCATTTGCCGTGCAGCCAATCGAAGAATTTGTCTTGTTCGCGCAATTCGCGGCCCGGGTTCGGGCGAAACTTCCGGTCCGAAATGTCGTTCACTACGGTGTAGCCCGCCACATACTTCAAAGCTTCGGCTTCGCTGACCCCTTTGACCCGGCGGCCCATGACCACCGCGAGTTCCACTTCCCAATCGATGTGGTTCGGTGAAACGCGTGGAATGGCGATTGGCATTTCCGGATCAGTCAGCGTGGTGGTGGGCGGTTTCATGAAAACGTACGGAAACGTCTTTTGACGGGCGACAGCCGTGCGGCCACCCTCTTCGATATGCGCCGCGTAATTGCCGGCGAGCAGCAAGAGCTTCGGCGGACGCGGCATCGGTGTCAGAATCTTTACTTTCGAGGTTTCCAACGCGGCGCTATCCGTGATGCCCCGATTGCTTTCAATCCAAGCAGCCAGTTCGCGCGCCGCTGCAAAATGTTGGCCGTCGGGGGGAAGATAAAGAAGAAGATCATCGGCAATGGGCAGGGGCAAATCGCGATGAGTCCGCTCTTTGTGCGCGCGCACGACCGCTTCGAATGGGACGATCTGATTGTCGAAGTAAAACGCCGGACGCGGTTCGTTACCTTGGGAAAAACGGCATAGTCGCATAAGGGGTCTGGATTAGTGGTTAGGGCTCGAGTTCGCGACCTTCAAGAGTTTATCGATGTCCGAATCCATGTGCGCGAACCAACGGCCGATGAAGTGAGCCATAGCCGTTGGCTGAAGACAAACCAAATTGCGCGCCGGATTACCAAATGAATGTGTCCCAGAAATGGAGGCTTTCCATGAACCGCGAGGTAGGGCTGCGGCGCTCCGCAGGCTGCGAACAGTAATGGCGGCGGCGCAGCAACGCCGCCCTACCACGTGTTGGTTCATGTTCCCAATCCGTGCGCAAAGCAAATGGACGTTCCCCATGAACTGGCTTGTAGAACAATTCGTCTCCCTTGCAGACAATCATTTTCTTCCCGGGCACGGATCCGGACATCCGCGTTCACCGCGTTTTAATCAACCAAATGTTAAGCTTGCCAAAACCAGGCCCACGCATAGATTTAACGGCTCTAAACAAAAAACGTGAACTTTTTTGGACTGAATGCCTTGCTCGCTTTGGCGCCGCCAGCTCCACCTGGAACGCAGGCAAACCCTACAGGGCAAATGGTCTATACACTCGGGATGTTCCTCATTCTCGGGTTCATGTTTTACTTCGTAATGATCCGGCCTCAGCAAAAAAAAGCCCGCGAACATGCTGAACTGTTGAAGGCTCTGAAACCAGGGGATAAAGTGCTGACCAGCGGTGGGATTCTCGGCGTCGTGGTCAGCGTCAAAGACAAAAGCGTCTCGATCCGATCGGCCGACGCGAAATTGGAAGTCCTGAAAAGCGCCGTTTCAGAGATTACCGAGAAAGCCTCCGGCTCGGCGGAAGCATAAGTTTGTTCATTCATGAATCGAAATCTGTTTTGGAAGTTTATCTTTGTCGTTTTTGTTTTGGCTTGGTCGTTGTGGGAAATCTATCCGCCAACCGCTCGCCCTTTGCTGTCGGAATTCGAAAGCCGGGCTGTCAACCGCGATACTAATTTTACAGCCATCGTTGAACAGGCGCGCAAACTGGAACAGGCCAGCCCGACGCGGAGTTTTCGCAACCTCCGCCAGGCGATCGGCACAAACGATGGCACCAAGTATTTTCCGTCTATCGACGTCAAAGCCGAGAAAGACGCGGCGCAAGCGATATTGTATCGGCTGCAACAAGATGCGGCCGGCAAGATCAAGCTGGGATTGGACTTACAGGGTGGCAGTTCTTATCTGGTCAGGTTGGACACCAGCAAACTCGAAACGAACCGCGTGGATGATATCGAGAAGCGCAAGATGGTTCTCTCGCAGGCCGTAGAAGTGTTGCGGAAGCGCGTCGATAAGTTTGGCGTCGCCGAACCTATCATCACACCGGTTGGGGAAGACAGCATTGAGATTCAGCTTCCGGGCCTATCGGAGGCCGAAAAGGAAAGCGCTCGAGCCCAGATCGAGACGGCAGCCTACCTCGAGTTTCGTTTGGTTCATCCTGAAAGCGATCAGTTGATCCAGCAAGGGTTGACTGCGCCGGGCTATGAAGTGTTGCAACTCAAGAACCGAACCAGAGATGGTCAGGAGATATCGCAACCGTTCCTGGTCAAGAGGAAACCCGAACACGGTCTGACTGGAAACTTCGTGAGCCGCGCTGGCGTTGTGCCGGATCCGATTACGAACCAACCGGAAATCTCTCTGGCCTTTAATAATGCTGGCGCCGAGATCTTCGGCCGCGTGACGCGAGAGAATGTTGGACGTCTCCTGGCAATTGTTTTGGACGGCGAACTTTATTCGGCCCCGCGAATCAATGAGCCGATTCCTGGTGGAAATGCCTCGATCAGCGGGCAGTTTACCGTCCAGGAGGCGTACGATTTGGCCAACATTCTGGAGAACCCTCTGGAGACCCCCGTCAAGATTCACTCAGAAATAAGTGTTGATCCTTCATTGGGCGCCGACTCGATCCGGAGCGGCATCAATGCGTCGTTGTACGGGACGATTGCGGTCGGGTTGTTCATGGTCATTTTTTATTTCTTTGGCGGGCTGGTGGCGAACCTGGCGCTATTGCTGAACATGGTGATTACATTGGGCGTGATGTGTTCCATCGAATCGACGCTCACGCTGCCGGGCATCGCCGGATTCGTGTTGAGCGTCGGCATGGCTGTCGATGCCAACGTGCTTATCTTCGAGCGTATCCGGGAAGAGTTGGCGGCCGGGAAATCGTTGCGCGGGGCGTTGGCGGCGGGCTACAACCGGGCCTTTGGCACAATCTTCGACTCACACGTCACGACGCTCATCTCGGCCATTATTCTGATCATTATGGGGACAGGGCCGATCAAGGGGTTCGGTGTCACATTGACTATCGGCGTGGCCGCAAGCTTGTTTACCGCGCTGGTGGTGACGCGTTTGATTTTTGATTTTCTCCTCGCTCGAAACTTGATGAAATCGCTGCCGATGATGCCGATCTTGCGTCTCACCAAAATAGATTTCATGGGCTGGACCAAACCGGCGTTCGCGCTTTCGATCGCGCTGATTGTGGGCGGATTGGGATACGGACTCTTCGTGCGGGGTGAAAAGATGCTGGGGGTAGATTTTAAGGGCGGCGACGCGCTAATGTTGGAGTTCACTCAGCGAGTGGAAGTGGATAAGTTGCGCGACGTGGTGACCAAGCTCGGCGTTGGAGAACCGACCATTCAGTACCAGAAACCGCTCGCGGGGACTGAGCGGGAGACCTTGCGCGTGCTGGCCGGTGAAAATTCCGACCAGAAAATCGAAGAGGCGTTGAAGAAGGAATTTCCGCAGGCAGGCTTCAAGCGCGTGGGCACAGACAAGATTGGCGCGACGGTGGGGAAAGAGATCCAACGTTCCGCAATTATTTCATCGCTCTTGGCGATGCTTGGAATCTTGTTTTACGTCGCGTTTCGGTATGAGTTTTCCTTCGCGGTCGCAGCGGTTGTGGCTACGGCCCACGACGCATTGTTGACGATAGGAGTTTTTGCGCTGGCCGGCGGTGAGCTTAGTTCGCCCATTATGGCAGCCATTCTGACGATTATTGGTTACTCGATTAACGATAAGATCGTGATCCTGGATCGTATTCGGGAAGATTTGAAACTAGGCGTTCGCAGCAGTTTCAGAGACTTGATCAATCTGGCGCTCAATCAGACCTTAAGCCGAACGTTGATTACAGGCGGCTCCGTAATCCTGGCGACGTTATCGTTGTACGTTTTCGGCGGCGGCGTCATTCATGATTTTGCATTCACATTTCTTGTGGGCGTGCTGGCCGGCACTTATTCGAGTATTTTCATCGCGTGCCCTGTTCTGCTCTGGTGGCACAAAGGCGAACGGCCGCGATTCAGTTCGCAGGTTGTCATGGACAATGCGGCGACCGCCCGCGTTTGATCCGGTCAATGCTTGCCATCACGGAAATCACGACGTGGCATTGGGTCGCATTTATCGGCGGTGTCCTAGTCTTCGTTTTGCTTGACCTCTTTGTTTTTCACCGGGGCGCCCACGCTATCACCTTCAAGGATGCGCTCATGTGGACAACGATCTGTTTTGTCCTGGCGATGCTGTTCGGGGCGGGATTTGTTCCTCTGCGGGGCAAAGAGGAAGCGCTGCTGTTCATCACCGGTTATATCATCGAATTGTCGCTTTCGATGGATAACGTGTTTGTCATCGCGCTGATTTTCGGTTATTTCCGCGTTCCTTCAAACTTTCAGCATCGAGTTCTCTTCTTCGGCTTTATCAACGCGCTGATCATGCGGGGAACCGTTATTGCGGTTGGGACTGCGATTATCGCGCGTTTTCATTGGGTGCTTTATATTTTGGCCGTTTTCCTCGTGTATAGCGGCATCAAGATGATGTTCTCGAAAGAAGAGGGCGTTCATCCTGAGAAGAACCCGGTCATTAAACTCGCCCAAAAAGCCTTTCCAGTTTCGACACATTTTGACGGCGCGAAGTTCTTTACGCGGATCAACCGCCGCTTTGCTTTGACCCCGCTGGCTTTAGTCTTGCTCATGGTGGAAACGACCGACCTGGTCTTCGCCGTGGATTCGATTCCGGCGATTTTCGCGGTGACCACTGACCCGTTCATTGTTTTTACCTCGAACATTTTTGCCATCCTCGGACTTCGTTCTCTTTACTTTGTCCTGGTCGGGGCGATTGAATATTTCCGTTACTTGAAAGTCGGTCTCTCGTTGGTCCTGGTTTTTATTGGCGCCAAGATGCTTACCGAAAGCTGGATTCATATTAAAGTCGGGTGGTCGCTCGCCGCCGTCGCGGGAATCATTCTCATGTCGATTGCGGCCTCGATTATTATGGTCAAGCGCGAACCGCTCCCCGAAAAACTAACGTCAACGGAACCGTCGACCGAATAGCGAAGTCCGCGGTAGGACAGGCGTCCCGCCTGTCCCAAACAGAGGCTCGCCTGCCCAGCGAAAAACAGTTTGGCGATCAAATATTGTGCTGAAGTACAGGTGGTCAGTTGCCGGCTCACAACCGGCGCCAGTGGCGACTCTGGCCAAGGAGTTAGGCATCTCACCTTTGCTCGCGCAATGTCTTCTCAATCGTGGCATCACTGAATCGGGCCTGGCGCTCCGGTTCCTCCAGCCGCGGCTTAAGGACCTGGCAGATCCGTTTCTGATTCCGAACATGCCCCAAGCAATCGACAGGCTTTTCCGCGCCCGGTCAGCGTCTGAATCGCTCGTGATTTTCGGGGATTACGACGTCGATGGCGTCACCTCAACGGCATTGCTGGTTGAGGTAATGAGAAAGCTTGGATGGACGGTCCACTTTTATCTGCCGAGCCGGATGGAGGAAGGTTACGGCTTAAGCCAGGATGGCATTGAGAATTGCCTGAAAAAGTTTCCGGTTTCGCTCGTCCTGGCGGTCGATTGTGGATCGACCGCTGTCAGCACAGTCGATTGGCTCCGGCAACAAGGGGTCGATGTTCTCATTCTCGATCACCACCAAGTTTCGACTCCCGCGCCATGCGCGACTGCGTTGTTGAATCCGCAACTTGGTCCCAGCGCAACTGGCGCCTTTCGCGAACTTTGCTCGGCCGGTTTGGCTTTCAAGCTGGCGCACGCCCTCGTCAAGCGCGGCCGGGAGATGGGGCTCTCCGAAGCGTTGCAGATCGACTTGCGTGAATTCCTTGACTTGGTGGCTTTGGGAACAATTGCTGATTTGGTTCCGCTGAATGGAGAGAATCGCATTTTGGTTTCCGCCGGTCTCGCTCGTCTGACTTCGACGCAGCGTCCTGGCTTGGTTGCGCTGAAGAACGTGGCTCAGGTGACCGGTGCGGTTGGCGTTTACGAGGTCGGTTTTCAATTAGGTCCGCGGTTAAACGCGGCGGGACGGTTGGAGAACGCCCTCCGTGCGCTCGATTTGCTGCTCGCGGCAACGGTGGCGGAGGCCGAACCGATCGCCCACGAGCTCGACGCGCAGAATCGCGAGCGCCAGAAAATCGAACGCAGCATTGTGGACGAAGTTCTTGGGACATTGCGCAGCAGATTCAATCCGGAGGCGGACTTTGTGATCGTGGAAGGGCGCTTGCTTTGGCACATCGGAGTCGTTGGCATTGTGGCCTCGCGCGTGCTCAGGGAATTTTATCGTCCCACTGTGATTGTGGGTGGGGAAGGAGACGAATGGAGAGGATCGGGCCGCAGCATCGAGGGGTTCGATCTTGCGGCGGCATTGCGCTCGTGCGGGGACGTGCTGATCCGTCACGGCGGTCACGCTTTGGCGGCGGGCCTGACCATTCGCGCCAATCAGGTCGAGACGCTGCGCGCGCGTTTGAATGAGCTGGCGCGCCAGACTTTGAAGCCCGAATTGCTGCAGCCGGTTCTTCGGCTGGATGCAGCAGTGAGGCTGTCGGATCTCACGGTTGAGTTGGTGAAAGAATTGCAGCGCTTGAAACCATTCGGCCAAGGAAATGCATCGGTGCAGTTACTCGCTTGCGGCATCGTCTCGGAAAAGCCGCCTCAGCGCGTGGGTAAAGAGCAGCAGCACCTCAAGCTCTGGGTGAGCGACGGCGACGGCGAGAAAAGCCACGAGGCGCTTTGGTGGAACTGCGCCTCACAGAGCCCGCCGGCTGGCCGGTTCGATCTTGCGTTCGTCCCGGAAATCAGTGAGTTCAACGGCCGGCAATCGGTTCAATTGAAGGTCTTGGATTTGCGAAGCTGCATGGACTGAGGGAAAGGAAGCATTCGGTCGCAGCACCATTCATTTCATCGGCTGCCGCGGCTTGGCCGGCCGAGAACCAGGCCACGTTTCTGCTGCCGCCTCAAGATCAAGACGACTGCGTATTCACCGCGTCGCCCAGGAAAACACGAGTGGCGGACAAATCGTTGCTCCATTCGATCAATTCGTCACGCTTTCGTCACATCACGAGATTCGCATTCTTCATCAACCTGGGTTCGATATTCCAACTAGGGAAAATGCCTACAACTGGTGTCCCGATGTATGGCGCGGAATGGGAAGATCAAATGACCCAGATTCTGATTGCCTTTGCGAACTGCGAATCGCCCGCAAGTTCGAGCGTCCTCGAAGGCATGGAAGGTCTGCCGACTGCAAGTCGGCGATACAGCCGACTGAAAGTCTGCGCTACGACAATGCAGGTGCGTTAAACGCTTGCGTTAATCGGCGAGGTCGCGCGCGCTTTGGAACCATCGACGCTCTGCGGATGGAATCCTGCAAAACAGCAGACTGGGGCAGTCTGCGCTACCCTCTTCCGACTTTTGTGCTTTGGACTTTCGATCGGCGCCCTTAGATTTCCGACATGGTTTCAGCGATCATCGTGGCGGCCGGTAAAGGAACCCGCATGGGACTGGGAGTGGACAAATTGTTTCTGGAATTGGCGGGAAGCCCGATCGTCGCTCACACGTGGCGGCGGTTCGATTCCCATCCTGCGATTGATGACATCGTCCTGGTGATTCGAGATGGTTTGCAGGGCGCATTCCAGGAATTGGCGGCACGCGAGCAGATGACGAAAAAGTTTCGTTTGGCTGCAGGCGGCCGCGAACGCCAGGACTCGGTTTGGAACGGGTTGCAATCGGTGTCATCCGGGACAGAACTCGTCGTTATTCAGGATGCGGCGCGTCCCTGCACTTCACCTGCGCTGATCGATGCGACGATTCAAGCGGCTCGAGAGATGGGTGCGGCTGTCGCTGCTCAACACGTGACAGATACAATCAAGGAATCGGACGGCGGAACGCTCATCCAACGGACGGTCGATCGCGCCAAGCTTTGGTCCGTCCAAACGCCGCAGACATTCCGTCGGAACGTGATCGAGAGGGCGCTCACAGAAGTGAGGAGACAGAGTTTGCTCGTGACCGACGATACGGCGGCCTGCGAATTGATCGGGCAGCCAGTACGCTTGGTCGAAAGTGTCGCGCCAAATCCAAAAGCAACTTCACCGGGCGATTTGCCGTTAATCGAACTCTTGCTGAAAAACCTCGCTGGCGCAGAGGTGCGATAACCGTGGGGTTCCGACGTGTGATCAGAACGGTTGGCCAACGGACCGCAGGGTTCACGCTGCAGAAACGTTCGCAGAGTCGAAAGGCACCGAAAGTTTCGAGCCGTCCGGCAGCGTTCACGTTTCTGCAGCGTGAACGCTGCGGTCCGCTGACTGACAGCTAGTCACACTCCGAACCCAGGGAGCGTCTTTTCTGGCTGTAGCGGCGTCTCGCAAGAGCGCCGCGAGCTTTGGCGCGAAGAATGCGGCGCTCTTACGAGACGGCGCTACAAGTGAACGGACGCGTCCTGCTCCAAACCAACCAAACCAAGGCAGGCCTTGCCAACAGGCCCCATCCCATTTACTTTCCCTGGAAAGTTTTAACGACTTCGGCATGAAAAAACGCATTCTATACTCCGTTCTCTTCACGGCGCTGGGCCTAAATCTATTTGTGGGGGCGCAAATCTATCTCAATTCAGCCCAGGCGGCCGAAAAGAACGACTTTCATCATCACATCGAGTTGTTCATACGTGTTTTGGAAAAAATACGGCAAGAATATGTCGATCCCGAAAAGGTCTCGTACGACGAACTGATGCGCGGTGCTTTGAGGGGGATGTTGAGCACACTCGACCCGCATAGCGAATTCATGGAGGCGCAAAAATATGAGGATTTGCGCAATGACACCGAAGGCGCTTATGGAGGCGTCGGCATTCAGATTGGTTTGCGTGACAAAGATAACATTCTGACCGTGATCGCTCCCATGGAAGACACCCCAGCTTTTCGCGCCGGGATTTTGGCTGGCGACAAGATCGTAAAAATTGAGGGGAAGAGCACCGAAAAGATTTCACTGACGGAAGCGGTCAAGAGACTGCGCGGCGAACCCGGCACTCAAGTAACCATTACCGTGTCAAGACCAACTCTGCCGCAACCGAAGGATTTCACGTTGAAGCGAGTCGTGATCAAAGTGGACACGGTGAAAGATATCGACGGGCGGCGGTCCTTTCCGCTGAGCGAGAATAAGATTGGTTACATCCGGATGACCCAATTCGGCGAGCAAACTACCGCAGAGTTGCAGGACGCCTTGAAGAAGCTCAAAGAGCAAGGCATGGAAGGATTGATTTTGGATTTGCGGAACAACCCCGGGGGGTTGCTCGATCAAGCCGTGAAGGTTTGTGAGTTATTCGTGCCGCGCGGGCAATTGGTGGTTTCGACAGAAGGCCGCGGATCGCAGGCCAAGTATGGGTATGTTGCGAAGGGACGCGACCTGTATCCCAACGTGGCGATCGTGATTCTGGTCAACGGCGGCAGCGCCAGCGCATCCGAGATTGTAGCGGGTTGCTTGCAGGATCGTGGCCGCGCCTTTGTGATGGGCGAGCAAACGTTTGGCAAAGGTTCCGTGCAGAGCATCGTGCCGTTGCCCGAGGGATCGGCGTTGCGGTTGACCACGGCCAAGTATTACACGCCAAGCCACAAGGTTATTCATGAAAAAGGGATTACCCCAGACAGCATCGTTCCTATGTCGCCGGAAGAAGAGGAAGCGCTGTCTTACAAACGTGCGGCCGGAAGCTTGGATGCGCTGGATGAAGAGAAGCGGGAACGGGTGCTGAACGCGCGCGATATTCAGATGGAACGCGCCACGGATTTCTTGAAAGGGGTGCTGCTTTTCAAAGATCGAACGCAGGATGGACGCAAATTCGCAGCTGGAAAACGTTAGTGAATTTTTTTAGTGGCGCTTTTGCTTTCCTTTGCTACATTCACCCGCTCTCGAATGGCGGAGCCGTTCAGCGAAGCGATGCCTTTGGCGAGAGAGCGTTTATTTTAATGGCATAGTGACTACGAAGAAACACATGGTAAAGAAAGCACACGCTTCCCCGGCAGCGCGCCCCAAGGCGGTGGGCGCGGCAACAGCCGCCTCGATCCTGGGCCAAGCCGTATCAGCATCGTCCTCGAACGGACAGCCCAGCATCAAGGCCGAGTGGGCCAAGTACTACAAACACCTTCTTGAATTGCGCGAGCGTCTCCTCAGTCAGATGAGCGGGCTGGCCAAGGAATCGGCCCAGGAGATGCCTGGTTACAGCTTGCACATGGCGGATTCGGGCACCGACAATTTCGATCGAGATTTTGCCCTCAGTCTCCTTTCTTCAGATCAAGACGCCATTTATGAGATCGAGGAGGCTCTCAAGCGGATTGAAAAAAACACGTACGGGATTTGTGAATTGACCGGAAAACCGATTCCGAAGGCGCGCCTCGACGCGATTCCTTGGACGCGTTTTACCGTCGAAGCGCAGGCCCAACTCGAACGCGAAGGCGCCTTGCGCCAGCGCCGGCTCGGAGCTTTGGGCACGGTGGATAGCACCGGCGCCACCGAGGTCGAAGAAGACGAGGAAGCCGAAGAGAAACCCGCCAAAGAAAAGGAATAAATCATGCCGCGAGAAATTGTTACTTTGGAATGCACGGAGGCGCGCAAAGAGGGCAAACCTCCATCTCGTTATCTGACAACTCGCAATAAGAAACTGCAGACCGAGAAGGTGCAGCTGAAAAAGTACAACCCTTTCTTGCGCCGCCATACGGTGCATCGCGAAATCAAGTAGGTATCTATGCCACGCAAAACGCACACGGATAAACCAAGCCGAGATCGCCAGGGCCGGGGCCGAAGTTCCACAATGGAGGTTCGAACACCACGACCAAAGCCCAAGATTGATTTCACCGTCGATGCATTGGATTACAAGAATGTGAACCTCCTGAAGCAATTCGTGACCGACCAAGGCCGAATCCTGCCCCGCAAATACACCGGCCTTCCGGCGCATTACCAGCGCCAGCTCAATCGCTCGATCAAACGCGCGCGCCAGATGCTGCTGATGAAGTAGCGCTCGCTCCATCCCTCTTCCTGAACGCACGGAGCGCGGACAGCCTTGTCCGCGCATTGCGGGCACCTCTTGTAGCGCAGAGTTTGGACATTCTGGTCACGGCATTGTCGATATTGTGACCAAGACCATAATCTAATCTTCTCCCGAAGGGAGAAACTGATAATAGCCCGGCGTTTGAAACTGGAACCCGGCAGTCAACTGCCTGGCTGTTATCAAACTCTCCCTCTCCTCTGGGAGAAAAATGTCCAAACTCCAGTGCGCCCAGAGAAGGCGTGCGTAGGCGGGGGTGAAAGTCCCCCAAGTCTGGTGGCAAGTTGCGCCAGAGTTTAGAACGAAAGAACTAGATGGAAAGGTCTAACCAACCGCCCAATACCGAAGGTTGCCCTGCTCAGGAAGAGCCGGTGGATTTGCAATATTACCGGCTTCAACGAAAACGGGGAAGCGTACCTCCGGGAAAGCGTGAGCCGCAAGCCGGTGTCGCATCCGGCTTAAGCAATTCAGCCTCGAGACGGACAATAAACGCAGGCGGGGATGCCGTTGAAGTGGCAGCACCCAACATCGAAACGGCCGGTACAGGTAAGGCCGTGGAGAGCCTGCCGGGGTCCAAGAGCGTGGCGAACGCCCAAGCAGACGCACGAAACTGGGGAGACCCTGAACGTCCCTGCCGCACTAACTGCGAGAGCCAAGCAGGTAAGACGCCACAACGACAAGAAGTGGCGACTGACAACGTCCAGGAAGTCGGATTGGTTCATAGTACTCAGCCGCAAGGCCAAAGCCCCGAAGCTGGAGAAGGAGCCAACACGTTAACGCAGCCCCTACAGGCAACCGGTCCCGAAAGAATGTCGGAACAAGACTGGCAAACCTTCCTGAGGGCCATAGCCGACAAGGCACGACGCCAGCCCAAATACCGGTTCCGAAACCTGTATCGAGAGCTCAATGAAGAGGTCCTGCGCCTCTGCTTCTTCGAATTAAGGAAAGATGCAGCCAGCGGCGTGGATGGAATCACCTTTCAAGAATACGAACGAGAACTGGAAGGGAACCTCAAGAACCTAGTCACAAGGCTCAAGAACAAGGCTTATCGAGCTCGGTTGGTGCGGCGAAAGAACATACCCAAGGGGAACGGAAAATTCCGAGGCTTGGGGATACCGGTGCTGGAGGACAAGCTGCTGCAGATGGCAGTGACGCGAATCCTACTGGCAATCTACGAGGTGGACTTCCTACCGTGCAGTTACGGGTATCGAGTGGGGCTTGGGGCGCATGATGCCATCAAAGAGCTCTCCAAGGAACTGCAATGGGCAGGCCATCAATTTGTGCATGAAGCAGACATCAAAGGCTTTTTTGATCATATCCGGCAGGAATGGATGATCCAGATGCTGGAACAAAGGGTGGATGATCGGGCCTTGGTGAATCTGATCCTTAAATGGATGAGAGCGGGAATCCTGGAAGAGGATGGGAAAGTGACCCATCCGCTGATGGGCACTCCGCAAGGGGGAGTCGTCTCCCCCATTTTAGCAAACATCTATTTGCATTATGTGTTAGACCTGTGGTTTGAAAAGAAGTTCAAGCCACGCCAGCGAGGCGAGTGCCGACTCTTCCGCTACGCGGATGATTTTGTGGTCGCATTCGCCTGGCGCCACGAGGCGCAAGCCTTCGAAAAGGAACTGAAAGCACGGCTAGCCAAGTTCGGCCTGGAAGTGGCAGCGGACAAAACCAAGACGCTGCGCTTTGGGTCCAATGGCGGCGAGCATAATGGACGGTTTAACTTTCTGGGGTTCGAGTTTTACTGGGAACCGGACCGGAAAGGCTGTCCGCGAGTTAAACGGCGCACGGCCACCAAGAAATTGGAGGCGGGGGTGGAGCGGATGACGCAATGGATCAAGAAGAACCGACATAAAGCGCGCCCCCAACTGATGCGGACACTCAGGGCCAAGTTAAGCGGCGCCTGGAACTATTATGGGCTGATCGGCAACTCGGAGCGGATGCAGTCCTTTTATACCCTCAGCTGCCGGACGGTGTTCAAATGGCTGAACCGGCGGAGCCAAAAGAGAAGTTTGACGTGGAAAGCGTTCAATCGATTGCTGATCCGATGCGAGGTTCCGCAACCTCGCATCGTCGAAAGCAATGACCGGAGTCGTCCTTGCCAGATGGAATTGAGCTTGTTTGATCGGGTCGCCCGTTTCCTGACCCGCCTCCATCCATTTGGCGCATGCCAAGCGAGTTAACGTGAAGAGCCCAGTGCCGCGAATAGGGCCCGCCGGGATCTGTGAGGGGGGCGTCGGGCAACCGACGTCTCTACCTCGACGTGCGCCCAGAGAAGGCGTGCGTAGGCGGGGGTGAAAGTCCCCCAAGTCTGGTGGCAAGTTGCGCCAGAGTTTAGAACGAAAGAACTAGATGGAAAGGTCTAACCAACCGCCCAATACCGAAGGTTG
>Ga0194110_10004406_pt1 | contig 17016 bp, 18 predicted proteins | sample TA2Kig1200mmetaG_FD_146192 | JGI IMG/M metagenome (GOLD analysis project Ga0194110, IMG submission 146192) | Freshwater microbial communities from Lake Tanganyika, Tanzania - TA2015032 Kigoma Deep Cast 1200m | ecosystem: Environmental > Aquatic > Freshwater > Lake | place: Tanzania: Lake... | reverse complement strand
TAAATTAAATGAATATGTTCTTGGTGAGCTTGAGGATGAGATTAGGGGCTTAGATGAGGGTTTTCAACAGAATTTCAGAAAATATATAGCTGACAGTGAATATTCTGCCTTTGAGAAGAGTATACTTCGTGCGGCCCATTATCTGGCAACAGATTGGGAATTTAGAATTATATATAATACCAGCCCATTCATTTACGGTATAGAGCAGACAAAGAGGGATATAGAAGATAGGATCCAGGATCACTATGATTTGGTGGGTGTCCAGAAATTTTCGCGTGGCAAAAAATCTTATGGATTTATTGATATTTGCGGGCAGCTACGATTTCAAAAAAGGTGGGCTAACACTCCAAGAATACCTGAAACCTCAGTTTTGGGCCATATGCTCATAGTGGCCATGATATCATATCTATCTTCACTGGAGATTGAAGCCTGCGATAAGCGATTATACAATAACTTCTACGGAGGCTTATTCCATGATCTACCAGAAGTCCTAACACGAGATATAGTCTCACCAGTAAAAACTTCAGTTGAAGGATTGGATGGTATAATAAAGGAGTATGAACAAAATCAGATGGAAGAAGAGTTACTACCATTACTCCCATTATCCTGGCATGAAGAAATGAACTATTTCACAGTAAATGAATTTGAAAACAAAATCAGAGAACATGGAGTAATTAGGAAGGTTTCAATCAAAGAAATAAACAATAAATATAACTATAACAAATTTTCACCAATCGACGGAGAACTCATCGAAGTCTGTGACACACTGGCCGCATATATAGAAGCCAGTTTATCAATAGAACACGGAATCATGTCAAAACATCTCACAGAAGGAAAAAAAGAAATATACACTCAGTATAAAGATAAAAAAGTCGATAAAATCGATTTTGGAGAGATTTTTGGTTATTTTTTTTGATTGAGAATAAATTATAAAATTTTATATTTTTTTCTCCGATTTTTTTAATTGATAATTTGGTTATGGTGTTCGATTTTGTGGAATGAAAATATGACTCTCCAGTCTAGCATTCGTGGGACATTGTTTTCGAATTAATAAAGTATTAGAAGAATTATGTGAAGTAGAAAAGAAAGCTTAGTAAGTAGGGTCTAAAGACCTTTTTCCTGCCTAATTATCTTTCCTTTGTCTATGATTTTGGTTAGATAGTCTGTGAGGAGGTTAAATAAAATCCCTTCTTTGTCGTTTTCAGCCAGGAAAATGATGATATGGCCCATTTCCATGCTGAAATTTAAGACATTTAATTCCCTGCTTCTCCCAATTTCAGTAACATATTCATCTAAGACAGTCTCTATCTCTCTAAATTTTCTAAGTTCTTTGGATTTTGATTCTATATAGCTCTTATCTAATTCTTTTACTTCTTTTATTGGTTCAGTCATTTTACCCCTCTCCAAAAAAGCTGCACCTTTTACCAGCCCACTTTATCCCATTCTTGGGCCACTTTTTCAAACACGTTGACTCCCCTTATGTCTTTTTCCCGAATGTAATTCTCAAAATAACCGCATTCCGTACAAATATAGGAGTCATATTCGCATATTGTCCCATCTAAATAGATATATATTTCGTCTTCATCATAACTAATACCTGTATCGTGGGTGTAAACATTCTCGGAGCCACATTTTGGACATTTCCCATCTTTCATAATTTATCCCTCCTTCTCTTACAATTAGCATTTCCTAGGAATTAATGCAATCCATGTTATCTGTTTTTATTTTCTGAAACATCTCTAATATAAACTTCTATAAATAATATAAGTCGCAAGATTGCTTCCAGTATATATGGTAACCAGATCAATATTTATAAATCGTGAAGGAATTAATAATAGGAAATATGAATTATCCACAAAGTTTAGATTTTTTTAATAGATATTTTGTATTCTAATTGCAATTTTTGATCAGAAAAAATTTAAGATATGAAGAGAAGATTATAAATAAATCATATAGTGAAAACGGATAAAAAGGAGGATTTAAACTATGAACATCGGAATTATCGTTCATTCACAAACAGAACATACCTATTCTGTTGCCCAAACACTCAAGGAGAAGCTCTCGGCGGAAGGACATTCGACTAAAGTCGAAAGGGTAATACCTGCAGGTGACGTGCCCCCTAGAGCAAAAAATGTTAAGTTCGAATCCCGACCCGAGGTCGATGTATATGATGCACTAATATTTGGCGCTCCAGTACAGGCATTTTCCCTTTCAGCGGTAATGACAGCCTACATGAGGAGGCTTCCATCGCTACAGGATAAAAAAATAGCTTGTTTTGTTACCAAAGGTTTACCCTTTAACTGGACAGGTGGAAATCGCGCAATCTCCCAGATGAAGAAAATATGCCAATCTAAAGGCGGAACAGTCATCGGAACAGGGATCATAATCTGGAACAAAAATCGTGAAATAAAGATTGTCGAGTTGGTTGAACAATTCAGTGGATTGTTTTGATTTCCGTCACAAAATAATTGATTAAAGAGAATAATTGAGTAAAAGACGATTTTAATTATGAGTACTGAAATTATTTATTGTTCAGGTACTGCAATTAGAAAATATAACCCATTAAGAACCCCAATACAAAATATAATTACTTATTTTAGTCATAATTTATTATAATTATATATACTGATTACCCAAATTTGTCGGTGTTTTTTTATGGTTTCAGGTAAAGAAATAAAAGGAAAATTAGAAGAAAAAATAAATAAATGAGTGAATTTACTTGTCTCATGCATATTTATGAATTAAAAAAAATGTGAAAATATGCCATTGTTTATTTTGGACATGAACATTCCCCAGAGATGTGTCCTATGTACAACGATAAGGTTAGGAAGAAGTTTAAGGAACAGTATAGCAAAATGAAAGAGGTGGCAGCGAGACTGGAAGTCAAAATTTTGATTAATCTGAGCGTGGCCTTGGATCATACCATTTTAGTTGTAGTCGAAGCACCTTCTATACAGGCCGTGGAGAACTTTGTAATGGAAATAGGAGCGGTTTCGTTTAATACTCTCACTGTCCGACATGCTCAATATTCGGAGGATTTTATGAAAAGGTTTTTCTGATATTTTGAAAAGTGTTTGATGCAATCAACACAGAAAAAACCAATTCTATTTTGGAAGCATAAATTGGTAGAATGTGTTTTAGAGTAGTTGATCTATTATAATATTCAAAATTTTGTTATTCCCACAAATAATTCAATAAATATTGAATTTTTTTTATAATTTAAAGTTTTTGGGAAATAAATTAACCACAATATGGATAGAGAAGGTAGCTTAAAAGATGGTTTTTCTATTCTTCAGATAAACATATTGACTTTGAAGATGATATCTTGTAATTTCTGGATGGTAAACAAAATTAACTAATTCAAATTTTTCAAATCTTTGATTATCTTATTTCTTTTATTATCTCTAAAGGAACTTCCAGCTCCCCACTAGCCCCACTTTGGGCTACATATAAATTAACTACTGAACATAACTGTAAAACAGTGTAATCAGATTCTTTGGCCTTATTGAGAATTTCTCCTACTAGTTCCTCTTTATTTTTTATTTGTATCTGGTGGAGCTCTTCAATTAAATCCAGTTCATCTATTCCCATTGATGTAACCTCACTAATATGATTATATTGTTTGATTATATTGTTAGTTATTTTTTGATTAGCCTTTGAACTTGCTAAACCTTTAAGTTTTTTTAGATCTTTCCTAAAAATTCATATTATAGAAGTACCAGATTTTATATAAATTTTAATGGAGATGAATGTTATGGTAACTGAAAAATTCGATGAAGAACTTCAATTCGAAGAATTGCAACTGGAAGAACTGCGCATGATAAGTTTAAGATTTGAATTCGCCCCGGAAGGGCAAAAGAATTATTATTTTTTAACCAATGCTACTAAAGAGCAATTCAGGGATTTAATGGTGGGTTGGCTCGCTGAAAAAACAGGAGAACAGATATACTTTGATCAAACTTTGTTCACTCCAATCAGAGAATATGTGGAAAGTCAAGGTTTTATTTGCTTTGTGAGGCCGGTTGTTTCCAAATTGGTGAGTGCAGACTGAAAATTAGTAGATTATCTTTAATTCCAATTGGCTAAGATCATAATATAATCTGGTCATTTTGCTTTATGTTCTAAAACTTTTTTCCAGATATCTGGTTAAATCCGAAAGGATTAAGGCCTAAAAAGAACAAGATTTCATGAGAATATTAGATGAAATAAATGAACTCATACAAAGATAACAATAAGATTGGAGGGTTATAATAATTTTCATGAAATATAACATTCTGGATGATATGTTTACAAAGAATCAATATGGGGTGAAATAATGACCAATCGAGAAGCGGAATTGTTTTATGAACAAGCCATGGCCTTTCTTGGACAGGGCAAGACTCAGAAAGCTCTTGAATTTTTCGATAAGGCACTGGACTTTGACGAAACGTACGTGCCCATCTGGAATAATAAAGGAGTGGCCCTGTTAGAACTTGAACAATATCAAGAGGCCTTGAATTGTTTTGAACAGGTTATCCGTTTAGATGCAATGGATAACATGGCATGGTACAACAAAGGATATGTACTACTGATTTTAGAGAAATATCCAGAGTCTGTGGAAACTTTCAACATTTTCCTTGAGAGATATTCCAATGAGGATGATTTTTATAAATTTGCTTTATACTTGCAAGCCAAGGGGTTATGCGCTCTTAAAAAATATGAAGAAGCTCTTGAATTAATTGAAAAGGTTATTATGCAAGATAAAACATTTAAGGAGGCCCAGGAACTTCTAATATCAGTTTCAACAGAAATTAAAAAAGACTAACGCCAATTGAATTTTTTATATATTTGTATATGTATTCTGCTATCGCAGCAGTGATGGATGAGTGATTGGTGAGTCATTTTTATTCAATATAATTTTTGCGCTGTTAAATGGGGGTTTTCATATTTTTGTAACATTTTCATCTTTTTGCTACTCTTAGAAAACAATAAATTGCAGAAGCAATAACCAAATAAACATATTTCTTTTGGATGGCTGGAAAATATGAGAAATAAAGACAAATTTAATCTGGTTAATAATAGCGATTTTAATTGTTTTAGGTCTCGGTGTTGGCTATTTTGCAAATGTTCCTGGGAGAAGTAGTTGTGATAAGTCAAATAATATGAATTTATCTGACGATTCAAATGTTCAAGGATCAGAACAGGGAAGTGGAAGTAGTTCTGGAAATGGGCAAAATCAACAAACAATAAAAAAATGCAGTGTATGTAATGGAGCAGAAAAAATTAACTGCGAAGGATGCCAAGCAACAGGCCAAATAACATGCCCTGATTCTGGGGGTTTTGGAAAGATTGGCTTAGCTTATTGTACAAAATGCAGTGGAACTGCAACTACTCCTGGAACTGGAAAAATAACGTGTCCCACATGAGGAGGCAGTAAAAAAATGATCTGTCCAGGATGTGGAGGGGATGGTAAAATAGATCCTGGAGATTCCAACAAATTTAACTAAAAGGAATTTAATTACCCTTTTTTCAAATTTTTTAAGAAAAAGAACAATATAACACAGAATAAAGGGCTATCAAGCTTTGTATATCTTTTGGTTAAATTTAAATCTAAATAATATTATTAATGAATATACATATCATAATTTTATACTTAAAAATTAAAAGGAGGTGAAAAAGATAAAAAATAAACATAAACTAATAATTATTTCTCTAATAGCTGTTATAGCCGTTGCAGGACTATCTTTTGCTTATCTTCAAATGTCTTCTTCTAAAGCAGGCGCTTTAACTCAACCCAAGGACACTGATTTTAAAGTTTACCAAGTACCAGCCATGACTTAACCCCCTTAGTTCGGGTTCCCTATACTGATCCAACATTTGGTACTTATGTTGTCCGTGTCACTGACACCAAACCCGATAGATCTTCTGATGATAATTCTGAGGGTATGAAAACATTGTATTCAAGAGTTCAATTATTTAATGCCATAAAAATATATCTTAGTGCGTAGCCTACAGGATTCTTTTTATTTATATGATGCACAAACTCTAAAACCCATCAAGAAACTGAATATCAGTGGTGGTGATTTTGCAGAGCCACGATGGGACGTTATTGATCCTAATAAACTTTATTATATCAAGGTTGAGGATACTGGTAATACAAAGCTCATGTCTTACAACATCCAAAACCATCAGACTACATTAGTTCATGATTTTGCAACAGATTTTCCTGGTCAGTCTTTAGCAGCTGTTTGGTCAAGATACGAAGGAAGTCCATCAAATGACGGCCGGTACTGTGGTTTAATGGCCCAAGATCAGAATTGGAATACATTAGCCTTCCTAATATACGATCAATTTCAGGACAAGGTCATTGCCAAGATTAATGTGCCCCCGGACATGGGCAGCATTGATTCTGTATCAATAAGTCCCTTGGGAAACTACTTCATCGCAGCCGCTAGTGACAAAAATGCCTGGATTGTGTATGACCAGACTTTGAAAGAACTATATTCTCTCAAAGGTGTTGGCCACTGTGATTTTGCACTAGATGCTAATGAACAGGAAGTTCTGGTTTATCAGGACACTAGCACAGATTATATTTCAATGGCAGACCTAGCCACAGGAAAAGTAACTCCTCTCTGGCAGATAGACTTCACAAACGCTCCTAATAAAGGATTCCACTTTTCTGGACGTGCATATAAACAGCCTGGCTGGGTTATAGTGGGATGCTACGGAGTAGCTCCTAACGGCCTTACCTGGATGGACAACACAATATTCGCAATGGAACTAAAACCAAACGGACGAGTCGTACGACTGGCACATCACCACTCAGTCTACGATGCAAATCAAGAACACGACTACTGGGCCGAACCACATGCAACAGCAAACAGAGACCTAACAAAAATACTATTTACCAGCAACTGGGGTAAGACAGGCACAGAACAAGTGGAAATGTACATGATAGAACTACCAAATGACTGGATATCAAAGCTTTAAGAGCTAGTTATTATCAGTTCTAGGGATATATGTAAAAACACAATAGAATGAGAGAAAGTGTAAAATAATTGGATGAAATGCGAGGTTATTATGTAGACAATTAACAGTGTTAGATCTCGTTACATCAAAACTTTGAGGGACTATAAAACATTTTATATTAATTTTTTTTTTATTTTAGAGCTTTAATTCAACCGGGATTCATCATATTTTTTAAAGCCTTTTTTATCTCCTGAGATGATCATTAGAGTCATGGTTGTATTAATTAAATAATTAATTCTCTTTAGAATCACAGAATCCACGTAGAAAAAAGAAGATACAGCTTATAATCGATGCTAAGCTGAATATTACTTAGGATTAGGAAAATTTGCCTTATAGGGGGTATGGGGAATAAAGTGAGAAAAGGATGATTCCCATGATAAAGAATCCATAGTAGTTGCCAACTGCATCGTATATAGGCATCCTAAGAGTTGATGTTACAATATAAAGAAAGAACATGAAGATGATAAATAGAAAGATCCATAGATTATACCAACCTTTCGCCTGAAAGCTAGAAAACAGGTAACTATCAGAATAAAATCAGCTGTTACATCTAGATATGCCCCAATATCTGATGCTGAATTCATTTTCCTTGCAACATAGTCATCCAAAAAGTCAGTAACACATGCAAAAACAATTATTATCACAGAAAACGGATATAAATCATTAAAAATGTATAAAAAATTGTGGAGCAGCTATCAACCTTTGAGAACTCACACCAGAGGGAATGAGAGCATTCAATAAATTCCTTTGATTCTTCTTTGAATGACGTAATACTTCTTTATTTATAGTTTCGGATTTTCTAGCCATTTTTTTTCCAGAAATTATTTTAGTTAATTATTAATGAACAATTTAATAATATCATTTTAACAATATTATATTAATTGAAAATATTATATTAAACATTAGGGGGGTTAAAATAGCAGATCAAAATTCAGAAAATACAAATATGCCAGAGGAAGGTAAAGAGGATCCGTTATATGAGCCTAAAAGATGGCTTATAGGAAGTGGAATATTGCTTTTTGGTTTTTTTGTCAGTGCTGGAATAGCATACTCGTTGAAATCTCTGGTTGGTGTTGGTATTATGGGAATAGGGATTTTTTTAACCGTTTTAATCGGTTCGGATATGTTTTCTGGGACAACGAGATTAGATACTGGAGAAGTTAGAAAAGCTATCGCAATTTCGTTTGTTTCAGTGTATTTTGCCATGATGGGAATTTCATGCACTGGTAATCAGGATAACGTCCTTTTCAAAAATCTGTTGGAAAATTTCTGGGGGATAATCGCTGTTATAATAGGTTTCTATTTTGGTGGTCGTTCAGCAGAAATAATAGCTGATAAATTCAAAGAAAGCCCTGAGGAATCTAACCCTCCACAATCAAATCATGAACCGCCGAACCCTGCACCATTAGCTGTTCAAGAAGATTCAGAACCATTTTAATATTTTGCATTGAAAGCATTAAACCACTCTCTAGAGATTCGTTTTAAATCTTAGATTCTATTTAATTTTTCTTTTTTTATTGATGATAACCAAGATTTATAAATTAGATCGTGTTTTTTTCCTGATATTTAAGAGAATAGATAGAATAACCTAAATTTAAATATAAATTTAAATATTATATAACTATTAACAACCTTTACTACTTTTTTTGATTATTTAAACCGATATACTATGATTTAAATCTGAAAAACCTAAAAAAAATGTTAAAACATTTTTAACTTTTAATGGAAAAAAGTTTATATGGATGATGTGTTAAGTAAATTACTGTAAACAATTTGATTCATACAAGCACACATAACTGAAAAACAAGGTTGGCAACATTAAAAAAATTAATATTACAGTCGTCGCAAACCCAAATTTAGATGTAGCCTTCCTTTTTGCCTCAAAACTATTTTTAAAATCTCAAACATTTAAAATCTCAATTATCAAAAAATTTTATAAAAATAAAAACTTTTTAATTGATCTTATTTATCAATATTAAAATCAACAAGTCCATTATTCGCTTTTATTAATTCTCCAGAATCTATTAGCTTATTTAAAACCTCTCCCATGCGCCGGGCAGTTGAACCTCTGGTTACCTTGAACCCCAGAAGTCTGGAAGTTTGTTTTATTAGTTCTGATTGCTTAGTGGCAGATGCTTCATTTAGAAAGAGTTTTAGGGCCTCTGCTATCTCCTCTTCAGAAATATGCTCAATTCGAGCTGGAACTTCCCCTCCTCTTCTGCGTACCGCAATATCCTTGTCAGCATGATAAATGAATTCATTCTTAAGCTGAAGTTTATCATAGCTACCTTCAGCCAATTCTAACCCTTTATATACTGTTTCTTTGAGTTTGGTGGTGGTTCTTCGAAATCCCCAGAGTTCTCCTATTCTGTGTGTTAACTCTTCAGTATGTATGGGTGCCTCTATCTCTGCAACTTTCATTATGGCTTCTGCAATTATATCTAGAGGTGTGTCGTAAATGTTGACTTTATTATCGATTCTAAGTGAAATACAGACTTTATAGGTAGGAATGGGCTCTTTTGATTCCTTCGAAGTTTCATCAACAGATATGTAGGCAGCTATTTCCTCTTCATTGGCACCAACAATTTCGGGGGACTGAATCTGTATCTTTGCAAGCTTTTGAGCATTTTCTATTGCTTTGATGAGATTTTCCTCAGTCTGGATTCTGTTTCTGTACCATTCAGTTGACCAGATATGATGAATATGCCATCCCAAACCTTTCAATACCTGTTGGCGCAGTTTATCCCTGTCTCGGGCAACATATGAGCTTATATACATTTCTCCATCACATATAATCCCCAAAACATATCTATCTGGATTTTCAGGATCAACTACTGCCAGATCCACCCTGAAACCAGCACAACCCACCTTCTGATGCACATCAAATCCCTGACTTCGCAGGAAATCATAAATTGAATTTTCTATAGCTGAGGTTAAAATTTCTTCTAAATCAGTGGTTTTTAACACATCCCTGTTTTCTGCATACCCTAAAAATACCTTTAAGGCCCTTAATCCAAAGGCTGATGTGGGTCTGACTTTCATATCACCTGCTTTGAAATTGCTGAAAACAACACACCTCTCCCGAGCCCTGGTTACAAGAACATTTAAACGTCTTTCTCCACCTTCCTTGTTAAGCGGCCCAAAGTTAAGACTTAATTTACCGTCTGCATCAAATCCATAGCCTACACTTACCATTATAACGTCTCTTTCATCCCCCTGTATAGTTTCCAAATTTTTTATAAAGAAATGTTCATCCTTATTAGCACGGAAATATTTTTCCATCTTTGGGTTTAATTTGAGCTGTAATTCAAGCTCTTCTAAAATTGCTTGTTGCTGTTTAATGTTAAAAGTCCCAATACCCAAGCTTTTCCTGTTTCCATACTTTTTAAAGTGTTCGAAAGCTGATTTAACAACTTCTCGAGCTTCTTCCTGATTGGTTGAAGTTTTTCCCCTATCATATACAGAATCTGGTAAATGTACTAGCTGTAAGCCCAGCTCATCAGATTCGTGGCAGGGGGAGGGATACACCAGTAATTTATTTTCATAGAATTCCTGATTGGAGACTGCTATGAGAGATTCATGGCGACTTCGATAATGCCAGCGGAGCATCTTGGTTGGGAAACTTCTCTTACACAGATGCAGGATACTTTCCATATCCGTGAGAGCAGATAATTCATAATCTTCCTCATCAATGCTGTCCATCATCAGTTCAAAAAATGTGGTTGGGGGTAACTGCCTGGTATCTCCCATCACAACAAGCTGTCTTCCACGCAAAAATGCACCAAGAGCATCCTCTGGTTTAACCTGGCTTGCTTCATCGAATATTATAACATCAAAATAAAGTTTATTCACGTTTTGAGGATCTATGTATTGGGCTATGGATAATGGACTCATCATAAAGCAGGGCTTTATTTTCTTTATAAGTCCTCCTGTACGGGATAAAAGTTTTCGTATAGGCATGTGACGCCTTTTACGTGTAAATTCACTTAGGAGTATCCCTAATTCTGAATGAGGGGAAATATTAGCCTGAAGTGAAGGCCTATTTTTAACCAGTCTCTTTGTCAGTCTACGGCCATTTAACTTGATGAGCTTATTATCCAGTTCCATGAATTTTTTTATTTTATTCTCATGCAGATCTCCCATAAATCCTGAAAGAGTCTCATCCCTTAAAAATACTGTTTTCAGGAGTTCATCAGCGAAGTTGCCCTCAAAACAGGGTATTATATCATTAAGATCCAGTGCATCTTCATATAGCAATTTAATAATAGGATCAACCATATCAGTTGGTCTTTCATCAATTGTATGCACAAATTGGGACCATTGCTGAAGTTTAGATAACTCTAACTGGAATTTTTCTAGCTGCATAAGTAGATCCTCAAAATTGACATGATTCAACTCCACACCAAACATGGATTTATAATCAATTTTGAGGTAACTATCCAGCTCATTCATCGCTCCTAAAATTTCATCTAGTTTAAGATTTATTCTACCTAATGAAAGTTCTAAATCATCTAAAAATCCTTGTTCTCGGAGTTTAAGGGATTTTTCAGTTATTAAACCTTCCGTTATAACTCTTCTGAATGAATTCATCCATTTTAAAAATTTTTTCAGCTCACGAGGATCACTTTTCTCTGATCTCCAGTAATAAGAGAATATTTCTCCACCAATTTTATCAGAAGCCTTTATTTTTTTGGTTACTTCCTGGTATTTTTTAAGTTCCAACAAATCTTGAATTATCTCATCATCATGCTGAGGAAGATTTTTCTTATAATATCGGGCGATTTTTTCTCGAGATTTTTTATATCCTCCCCTTATGGATTTCAGTAATTTGGCAGACTCATTCTTGAACTGTTTTATCAACAAAGAGAGGTCTTCATCAAATATCTCATTTTTGAATTTAGAATGCATTATCTTTGAATGGCGTCTAAAAATTTCAAGATCTTTGATTATGTTGTATGCTATTCCTCTCTTGGAATTCCAGTCTGGATTTAGGATAAAATCTAACTCTACAGATTCATTATCCTTCAATACTTCAAAAGCCAATAGTAACTTATCAAGTTCACTCTTATTATATGGTTCCAGAAAACCTGAAATCTGAACCATATCATAGATTTCAAGGGTGATATCTTCTAACATATCAATGGAATTAGTAATTAAATCCCTTATTTTATCTTCATCAACTGGTAAGAGAGGTTTTGGGGAACAATATCTCCATGGATGGTTTTTTATGGGTTTAATAAATTTTAACATCTGTGATATATCATTTAAACTTGTCAATGCAGCTTTCCAATCAATATAATCATATCTTGCAGGATCATCAAATTTGACACGGGGCATGGCCCTTCCCCGATTTTTAAAGTGATTTAATGATTCTTCCTTGATCCCGTAAAGATCGTAAGGTGATAAGTTTATCTCTCCCACTGGATTATGAATGGATTCAGGATAATTATTCAGTTCAGATTTTAAGCTCTCCAGTTCCCGAAATTCATCCTCCAGTGATAGGAGTGATGATCGGGGAGCATATAAAGTGTTTTCCAGTTCTCTTAGAACCTGTTTTTTGTTGGTTTTTCGACTGTGAAGCTCCAGGCAAAATTCCCCAAGACCTATCCTGTCAAGGCGACTTTTAACCACCTCCAGTGCTGCCATCTTTTCACTGACAAAGAGGATGGTTTTACCTGCAGCCATGAGCTCGGCTATTAAATTAACTATCGTCTGAGATTTACCTGTTCCAGGAGGTCCCTCAACCAGTATACTTTTACCTGCCTTAACCTCTTCTATAACAGCTATCTGAGAGGAATCCGCGTCAAGAACATGATATAAATTTTTTGAGATGAGTTTTTTATCAACATCATTTTCAGAGAATGTCTCAATTTTTTTCTCTTCAGCAGGATCAAATAGAGCTTCAATAACAGGGTTATCGGAGAATGAGAATCCTTTAGGCCAGCTTCCAGGTTCTAGATCTTTATACATCACAAATTTGGTGAAGCTGAAAAAACTGAGATAAATGTCTTCAATTACCTTCCATTGCTTCATGGAGGTTACAGACTTTTTAACTAAATTTAGGTAATCAGATATTGCTTCCTCTTTACTTGAAATTTTAAAATCAGGTAATTCAATGCCCTGGTCTAATAATTTCTCCTGGAGTGAAATATTATAAATAATATCTTCGCCCGTCCACATTATCTTAAAGGAGCCCTTAACACGTTTACGTTCAAGCTCAACTGGCACCAAGATCAAAGGTGCCAGATGTTTTTTATTATCCTTAGATTTTTCCCTCCACTTCAGGAAACCCAGCGCCATATATAACACATTATAACCCTGCTCTTCAAAAACAGAGTTAGCTTGCTGGTTTATATAAAAAAGTCGTCGTTGGAGTTCATTTCTTGCAAGATCAGTCTCTAAAAATAAGTGGTCACGCCTTTCTTTCTGGATTATTTCATGCTCAGGCATGTCCCATAATATTGACTTTTTTTTCTCAGTAATCCTAGCTTTAATTACCTTTCCAATTTTGGATGTTTTACTTTCACCCCTATCTGTATCCTTCTTGGGTAGGAATTGAAGTTTATTCTCCGCGAGTACAAGTGAGTGATAAATATCTCCAGGTCCCGAATTTATTATTTCAATGGACCTAGTTGTAGGTCTGAAGTTTAATAGTTGGTTTCGCATGCTTAAGTCAAGAAGATTTTTCCTTAAAACTTCAAACTGTTTTTGAATAGTGGTTCTTCTGGAGTCAACCATTACTATACCCTCATTAAATCTATTAGATTGATCATTATTATAGAATCGGTTAAACTTAAACTTAAAGTTTTCTCTTTTTCCAATCAATTCTTTAGTAAGTATTAAATGAAAAAATTCGAAATTATTTCATTTGAATCATCAATGCATTAGATCATATATTAGCAAACATAGTTTTTGCCCAGAAAAAATATTAACTATTAATAAGATTGATAGCTCGATGAATACTAATTAAAAATAGACTTGATTTTTATGAAAATGCTTCTAGTTAAACATTCAACGAATTTGAAAAAGTTGTGAATTATTTAAATAATCAATTTATTTATTCTTTGGTATCCTAAGGAATGATATAAACTTCTAATTGCTTTATTTATTTCATATTTTTTTGTTATAAATCTTTCGATCGTATGTAAGTCGAAACATATAATATAAAGAAATTATAGACAAAAATCTTAGAATTTGGCCAAATCAAGCAAAATAGAATTCCAAAATCTAAAAACAAATCAAAAGATATATCTTATTACCAAAAATCCTATAATTTCTTTAAATCTCAATAAAAAAAACACTCAAAATACATATGAGCTATCTTGGCCTTATATTATATGAACTGGAGGTGTAAATTTGAATAAGTGGATTTCAATATTGGTAGTGTTAGTAGCAGTTGTAATGATATCAGGGTGTACAAACACACAACAGACGAAAACATATACAGGTAATGGATTTACTTTCAATTATCCAGCGAACTGGAATGACACAACTTTGAGTCCTGAATTAGTTATGGGAATGAATTATACTGAAATGTACAATGCCACAGACGATCTTTTAGTCATTGTGTCGAATTTGGGAAGTGGTAAAGACTATGAGGGTTTTTTTGTCCTTAAAAAAAATGATGCCAAAGCATCAGAATCAATCCTAGGGTCACTGACTTTTCTTGGAAACAACCCACAGGCCTGGGCATCTAATCAAAAACAAGGACTCATTAATTCAACTCCTCATGAATTAATTTCAGAGAAACAAACAACTGTTGATGGTAACACTGCATATCAGTTTACTTTAAAAAATACAATGGGAAATTATTATATTACATTTGTATATTTCACCAAAAACAACATTGGCTACTGTTTAGAGTACCAAAAATATGGCAGTGATGACCAACAAACACTAGAAAACATAATTAAAAGCTTTAAATTCCAATAAATTTTTTTTTTAACAAATTTGGGATAAAATACAATTTTCAATAGAGGGAGTTAGATGGATAATAAATTGATTGCAGGCATTGTAGTAGTTTTAATTTTAGTGGTGGGGGTAGCTGGTTATATAGCACTTAATTCTCCTGGAAACAACACAAATACGTCAACAAATACTTCTACAAATACATCTACAAACGATTCAAGCACAATGAACAATACTTCAAGTCAAGACCAGAACAACAATCAGAATACACAGAACAAGGATGCTAGTGCTAAGGGAAAGGTATGTGGTGCATGTAACGGGAAAGGTTGGTTTACATGTACTAATTGTGGCGGTGATGGTTTAGAAGAATGCCCTAACTGTGGTGGTGATGGAAAACTAACATACCAGATAAAGGGCGTTGGAAAGGTAGAAATCACTTGTTCAGATTGTAAAGGAGCGGGCAGATTTAAATGTGGTGATTGCCATGGAACAGGAAAAATTGATCCCTGTTATATCTGTAATGGTGATGGATACATTAGCCCAGAGGAACAAAAAGCCTTAGATGAAATATACAAGTGATAGATTTATAAAATTTCTACTGTATGAAAAATATTGCAAATTATGGGGTTTTCCTTCATATATCCTGATGTTATAGCAAGTAAAAGTGAAGGAAAAAGTAAAAGTGAGGTATTATTATATAACTTGTAACTCCTTGGATTAGAAAATAAAAAGTTTTAAAAAATATAGGGGGCATGATAAATTGAATAAATATGTGATTCCGATAGCTATTGTAATTGTGGTGTTTTTGGCATTGGGTTTAGTTTTTGGTCCTAGTATGATTAACCAGATTACTGGAAATGGTACAAAAACATACGATAACTCTTCATTAGGAGTTTCTTTTGATTACCCTGGAAATTGGGAGATATATCCAATACAAAAAGTATTTTCTAATGAAGAAACTAAAGCTGTTTATGTAGGGGATCCAAACTACAAATACAATCTAACCCCTTCGGAACAAATAAGCCCTTGTTATGCTACCTATTATAAAGGTTTTCATATAATAGCTTGGACAACTATAACCTTTGAAGAAGCATTGGCTGATGATGCAGAATATCTTAAAGAAAAATCTAATGAGGGTTATAATGTCTCAGAGAGAAACATAACTGTTGATGGTATACCTGCACATGAACAGCGCTATTCAAACAATGAAACCGTGGAGATAGACGTAACTTTAGAAAAAAATGGACAGGTGTACACTTTTAGTTTCCGTGGTTTGCTGAACGACAAGAACTGGGAATCTCAGTATAATATGATTATCAACAGTCTCAGGTTCAAATAAACTTTTCTTTCTTTTTTTTTATTAATTAGCAGTGAATAAAAATTACGATGATTAAAAGACGAAGGATAAGGATAAATATAAAGATTAATGAGATATTAAGATGATTTAAGTTGAATAATAATATAACAGATATTAAACTTTTAAAGCTAATTAAGAGTATGGAGGTTAAAAGTTGGAAGAAAAAGATGTTATAAAAAGAAAAAGGATTATAATGCCATTAATTTTAATCATCCTAGCTGTTGTTCTATCTTTTTATGTTGATGATTCTTCAGGGGTTGATCTGAATGTTGGTCCATCAGGAAACAGTTATTCTGTTTATCCATCAACTGACGTCCAACATAAAGATTATGTTTTTCCTTCGAAGGATTATGAAATTCCTGGAGCTCGTCATTACAGTTATCCAGATGATTATACAGTTTTGGGAATACCAGTTATTGTGGTTTTAGTTATAATTAGATTAATGCATTACTATTACACTAAAAAACGTTCTAAGATTATGGAATCATCAGATACTGGTTACGAGAGCACCGAAAATTATTATAACGATAATGATGAATTTACCAGTTCATCTGCCCCGGATGATTCCATATTGCAAATTCAGGTAATATATCCTGGTGAATGGGAAGGTCGTTATACAGATTTCTATAGTGAAAATGAATATAGGGAAGTTAAGGGAAATGGAAATAAAACTTTCCAAGTTTTTGATTATTCAAAACCAAGTTTTGAAGAGGTTATGAATCCTAAAACACTAAAAAAAATAT
>Ga0194110_10004401_pt1 | contig 17026 bp, 16 predicted proteins | sample TA2Kig1200mmetaG_FD_146192 | JGI IMG/M metagenome (GOLD analysis project Ga0194110, IMG submission 146192) | Freshwater microbial communities from Lake Tanganyika, Tanzania - TA2015032 Kigoma Deep Cast 1200m | ecosystem: Environmental > Aquatic > Freshwater > Lake | place: Tanzania: Lake... | reverse complement strand
ACGGCGCCCCGTTCCAGCCCCTGCCCGAGCTGAAGACGGACGCGTTCGTCAAGTTCAACCGTGGCATCCACAGCGCGCAGTTCGTCGGGCACTACGTCACGTCGTACACGGACCAGCTGCCGCCCGTGACGATCAACGGACCGCTCGACGAGGTCGACAGCTTCTTCACGGTGGACTTCCACTACGTGGCGCGCTTGTTCGACGAGTCCACGGCGCTGTCGTTCTCGATCCTGAACATGGCGGACAAGGACCCGCCGCTCGCGGGCACGGACTTGAACTACGACCCGTTCACGCACGATGGGCGCGGCCGCATCTTCAAGGTGGGCCTCACCTACACGTGGACGCCCGAATGAGCTGACTCGGCTTCGGCCGGCGCGCGGCCCCTGCTCTCGCGAGCGGGGGCCGCGTTGCTTTTGAGCGCGTGCGAGTCGTCAATCGGGAAGCGTGATCTCGAGCGCGCGCCAGAGGTACCACGCGCCCACGCTGCGGAACGGGCGCCACGGCGCGGCGATCGCGGCGAGCGCGTCGGGCTTCGGCAGATCGCGCAGGCCGTAGAGCTTCTGTGCGCCCTTGCGCACGCCGTAGTCGCCGGTGGGAAGCACGTCGGGGCGGCCGAGCGCGAACATCAGCAGCATGTGCGCGGTCCACTCGCCGACGCCGCGGATCTGCGTGACGGACTCGACCACCGCGTCGTCGTGCATGTGCGGGATGCGCCGCGCGCTCACGAGCCCGCTGTCGAACGCGCTCGCGACCGCCTTCACCGCCGCGGCCTTCTGCCGTGAGAGGCCGAACGTGCGGAGCTTCGCGTCCCGCTGCTTCGCGAGCAGCGCGGGCGGCGGCAAGCGGCCGCCGAAACCCGCCTTGAAGCGCCGCTCGATCGTCGCCGCCGCCTTGCCCGCGAGCTGCTGATACAGGATGGAGCGCACGAGGTAGCGGTACGGGTCGCCGCGCGGCGTGAGCGTGCACGGGCCGTGCGCCTCGATCACGCGCGCGAGCTTCGCGTCGGCGCGCGCGAGGTGGCGCGTGGCCTCTCCGAGCTTCGCTGCGTCGAGCTTTTCTATGCGCGGCATGGCGGCTCACCGTAAGCTGGCGCGCGAGGTGGCGCGATGGCCGAGCTCGAGATTGCGCAGGAGCGCGCGACGAACCTGTGGAACAGCGCGTCGCGCAAGCTGCCGCAGCTCGCCAAGGCGACGTGGCTGCGCGCCGCGCCGGCGGTGACGAGCGAGCAGATCGGCGGCCTCGCGGCGGCGCTCGACGAAGTGCTCACCTACGCCTGCGCCGCGAACACCCCCGAGAAATACGAGGCGTGGGGCACGTTCCCGCCGAGCGGCTTGCTCCTGATCGGGCAGTCCGGCACGGGCAAGACCCTGCTTGCCGAAGCCCTCGCGACGCGCGCGCGCACCGCGTTCCTGCGCGTGCACGTGCCGAACCTCGCGCTCGAGATCGTGCACCGCGGCGGACAGGTGGGCGAGCTGCTCGAAGGCTGGGCGCAGACGCTCGGCGAGATGCCCCCCGTGACGGTGTTCTTCCACGAGCTCGAGTTCTTTCAGGCCGAGGAGATCGGCGGGCGCCGCACGGATCTTCCGATCGGCCCGATCATGGACTTTCTGTGCGAGCTGGTAGACCGCACCGTCGCGTCACCGAAGACGCTGCTGGTGGGCTCCACGTCGCACCCCGACACGCTGCGCCCCGCGTTCGTGCAGCCCGGCCGCTTCGAGCGCGTGGTAGAAGTGACTCCGAGCTACCCCGACGACGTGGTCGCGGCGCTGCGCATCCACGCGCGAGCCGCCGAGAAGCGCGCGGGCCGCACGCTGTTCGGCGCGGTCGACTGGGCCGACGTGGTGAGCCGCTTCCGCGAGCCCTCGATCGGCGACTGGATTCATCTCCTGCACGCCGTGCTGCGCCGAAAGGCGAGCGCGGAATGCGAGCCGAGCGAGGTCGCGCCGGTGGAGACCGACGACCTGCTCGGCGAGGTCGAGATGTACCGCCGCACGCGCAAGCGTCTCCCGCGTAGCGCGCCCTCGGGCACCTATCTCTGATCAGCGCGTGAGGATGTCGCGCCGATACGCGTTGCTTCGCGAAGTGGGGTGAACGCGTGAGCACCTGGATCGTCACCGGCGGCGCCGGCCTCATCGGCTCGAACTTCGTGCGGCTCGCGCTCGCGAGGACGGACGCGCGCGTCGTCGTGGTCGACAAGCTCACCTACGCGGGGAACCTGCAGAGCCTGCGCGACGTCGCTGGCTGCTCGATGATTGCGCGCTGCTCACGTATCGGGACTCGCGCCTTGCAGGCGAAGAAACGCCGCGCCCGAGCGGCCCCCAGATCGAGATCGTGGTCGCAGCGCAGACGGCTGCCGCCGATGCCAGCGCCGCGAGCTCGAAGCAGGCGGCGACGCGCGATCCCGCACGTGAGGCCGCGGCGGCGGAGCTGCGCAAGGAAGTGCTGGGGCTGCACGCCAAGCTGAACGAGCTCGACCTGTGGGGAGTGCTCGGGATCGCGCGCGGCGCCTCGCCGGCCGAGGTCAAGCGGGCATACCTCAAGGCAGCGAAGCGGCTGCATCCCGATCACTTGATGCGCCTCGGCCTCGAAGACCTGAAGGAGACGGCCAACGAGGTCTTCACGCAGATCGCACGCGCGCACGAGGTGCTGACGGACGCAGACGAGCGCGCGCGTTACGAGGAATCGACGGCCGGCGTCACCGAAACGCAGGCGCTGCTCGCCGCGCAGGCGGAGCAGCTCTACCAGCGCGGCGACATGTTGATGCGCGCCGGCAACTTCCGCGGCGCGGCGGACTTCCTCGAGAAGGCCGTGCAGACCTACGGCGACGAGCCCGAGTATCACGCCGCGTTCGCGTGGGCGCTCCACCGCAAGCTGCCGCCCGAGAACGAGCGCGCGCTCGAACACTTCGAGGTCGCGCTCTCGCGCGGCGGCGAGCAGCCGCAGCTGATGCTGCGCATGAGCCTCGTGCTGAAGGAGCTTCGCGACGAGACGCGCGCGAGTCAGCTCGCCGCGCGCGCGCGGCAGCTCGATCCGAACGTGCGCCCGTAGACCGAATTCCGAGATGGGTTCTAGTCGCTCGCGGCGTCGCGGCTGCGCGGAAGCGCTCGCCGCGCGCGCGGCTCGAGCGCGAGCTGAACGGCCCCCGGCGCCCGTAACAACTTCGCGTGCGCGACGACCTGCGCCCCGTACTCGTCGCCGGTCGCCGTGTCGCGCCAGAACACGCGGCCGGCGTCGCGGCCGGTGCGCAGGAACGGGCCCGCGAGGCTGTGCTGCTCCGCAAGCCGCGCGAGGCGATCCACGGGGCGCGTGGCACTCAGCGGAGTCGCGGCAGCCTTCGCGACGACGGAGCCCGACGGCTGCGCGTAGAGCGCGCTGAGCGCTGCCGACGCGAGCGGCTGTCCCGCACGAATGCGTGCGCCGACCCGCGCGGCCTCGGCGAGAGAGCCACGCCGCGCCGCATCGCCCGGACGCGCGTCGCCGAGCCAGCCGAGCGCGTGCGCGATCTCGCGCGCGAGCATCCCGAGCAGCTCCTCGCGCGCGAGCGCACGCTCTGCGCCGCGCGCGCTGGCCACACGCAGCGCGATCTCGACGCGCGCGTGCACGATTTCCGCGGGCTCGCCGCGCAGTGCGCAGTCGACGACGCTTCGCGCTTCCCCCGCGAGCGCGTCGTCGCGAAACTCGAGCTCGATCTGCGCGTGCTCGCGCGGCGCCCGGATGAAGCGCACACCGAGCCCGGCCTGCTCCCACGCCTTCAGCACCGCATCGACCGCGGTCTCTTGCTCGGGCGCGAGCGCGGGCGCGTAGACGCCGATCGGCTGCGCCGTCTCGAAGCGGCAAGTCATCAGGGTCACGGCGCCGTCGCGAGGCCAGGCGAAGGGCACGAGACCGCGCAGCGACTGCGCTCGTGGCGACGAGGCGGGGGACGCACAGCTCGCGAGAGCGAGCGCGCCCGCGATGCACGCACGCGCGAGAGTCATCGCCGCCTCGGGACGACGCGCGCGTCCCAGCGCGAGAACACGGCAAGCGCACCGGCGAGAACGACGGCGCCGAGCCCGTACAGCGCGGTGAAGCTCGTCCACTCGACGATCGCGCCGAACGCGCTGCTGCCGACGAGCATGCCGAGGTCGAAGAGGCCGGTGAAGATGGCGAGCGCCGTGCCGCGCGCATCGTCGCCGACGCGGTTCACCACCATGCCCGAGAGAATCGGGAACGCGTAGCCGTGACCGAGGCCGCACAAGAAGCCGGCGAGCGCGACATCGTGCGGCGCGTTCGCGCGCGCCATCACCACGAGGCCGACGACGAGCGCGAGCAGCGCCGGCGTGAGCGCGCGGTGCGGACCGATGCGGTCGGGCACCCAGCCGAAGGCGATGCGCAGGATCAACGCCGCGAGCATGTACATCTGGAAGAACGCGGCGTCGCTGCCGATGCCGGTGTCCTGCGCGAAGCGCGGCACGAACACGAAGAACGCGGTCAGCACGGTCGCGAACGTGGCGCCGAGGAACCAAATCGGCACGAGCTCGCGGCGCCGCAGCACGGACGACATGCTGGGCGGCGCTGCGCTCGCCACGCGCTCGCGCGGCGCATCGCGCAGCGAGAACGACAGCGCGAGCGAGATCGCCGCGAGCGACGCGGCCGTGACGAACACGCTCGGCCAGCCCACGTTCGCGACGAGCCAGTTCGCGAGCGTCGGGCCGATGCCGATCGGCAGCATCCCCGAGACACCGAACAGCGCGAGGCCCTGCGTGCGCTTGCGGGCGGGCACGTAGTCGGCGGCGAAGGTGAACAGCGCGGAGAACAGCATCGCCTCGGCGATGCCGTGCAGGAGCCGGGTCGCGGCGAGCAGCGCGCCGACCGAGTCGATGCCGAGGTAGAGCAGCGTCGCCGCGACGTGCAGCGCGCCGCCGACGAGAATCACCGCGCGCCGCCCGGCCGCGTCCATCGCGCGCCCGATCGACGGCCGCGCGAGAACGGCGGCGAGGCCCGTGAGGCTCGCCGCGGCGCCGATGACGACGTCGTTCGCGCCGAGCTCGTTGAGGCGTTTCGGGAACGGCAGAAACAAGTTGAACGCGATCGCCTGCAGCCCGTGCGCGACGAAACAGAGCACGAACGGGCGCGTGAAGATGCGGTCGTTCTGCACGCGCGCTCCGCCCTAATGACTCGCTCTAGGCCGCGCTCGCTGCGCCGCGCACTCCCGCCCCGCGCGATACGGTACAGCGATGGAGCTGCAAGACGCCGCGCTGCTCGTGCTCGGTGGGCTCACTGCCGGCGTCGTGAACACGCTCGCGGGCGGCGGCTCGCTGCTGACGGTGCCGCTGCTCGTGATGCTCGGCCTGCCGGGGCCCGTCGCGAATGGGACGAATCGCGTCGGCATCGTGATCGGCAGCGCGACGGCGACCTGGCGGCTCGCGGCCGAGGGAGCGCCCGGCCTGCGCGACGCGCTGCCGATGATCCTGCCGAGCGCGCTCGGCGCCCTACTCGGCGCGCGCATCGTCGTCGAGCTGCCTGTCGAGTGGTTCAACCGCGCGTTCGGCGTGCTGATGCTCGTGCTGCTCGTGCCCACGCTCCGCGCCAGCGCCAGCGGGAGCGCGGCGCCCGCCGCACCGCGAGCGCCGGCATCGCCTGCGCTGCGCTTCGCGGCGTTCTTCGCGATCGGGCTCTACGGCGGCGCGTTCCAAGCGGGCGTGGGCGTGCTGCTGCTGAGCGTGCTCGCGCTCGCGGGCAACGACCTGATTCGCAGCACGCAGATCAAGACCGCGCTGAACACGTGCTTCACGCTGCTCGCGCTGCCCGTCTTCGCGTGGGCCGGCCAGATCGCGTGGCCCGAAGCGCTCGCGCTCGGCGCCGGCTTCGCAGCCGGCGGCGCAGCCGGCGCGCGCATCGCGGTGCGCGGCGGCGCGCGCGCGATCAAGCCCATGCTCGCGGTGGCGGTGGTCGCGCTCGCGGGGCGAATGCTCGGGCTCTACTGAGCAGGCGCGCGCACGCCCGAACATTCTGGCCGGGCCGAAATGTCGCAGGCCGGCCCCGCGATACGCTGCGCCGCGATGTCGTCGCACGCGCTGCCGCCGCCGTTTCGCCCGCTGCCGATTCGCGCGCTGAACCTCGCGGGCCGCGCGCTCGCCGCGTTCGGCGTGCGGCGACCGAGTCTCGATGAGACACCGCTGCTCGCCGCTGCGGAACGCGCGACGGGGCTCGCGGACTTCGGCGGCGACTCGTTCCGCCCCGGCCTGCGCGAGCTGCTGCGCTGCTTCGAGAGCGAGGCGCGGCTTTCGACGCTCGGGCGCGGCATGGCGCGCGCGCACGTGATCGGCGCGCTCTCGACCCGCCTGCGGCTCGTCGACTGGCGCAAGCGCAACCCCGAAGTCGCTGCCCAGAAGATCGCGCGCCCGCTGCTCGTGCTCGGCATGCCGCGCACCGGCACGACGCTGCTGCACGGCCTGCTCGCGCAAGATCCCGCCGCGCGCGCGCCGCTCTCGTGGGAGGTGGCGGCGCCCTGCCCCGCGCCCGAGACCGCGACGTACGAGACCGATCCGCGCATCGCCGAGGCGCGCGCGCACGAGCGCGACATCGAGCAGATCGCGCCGGGCTTTCTCGCGATTCATCCGAGCGGTGCGCAGCTGCCGCAGGAGTGCGTCTCGCTGATGGCGCCCGAGTTCATGAGCATGCAGTGGGAAGCGACCTACGCGGTGCCGTCGTATCAGCGCTGGTGCGAGGCGCAGAACTGGGCGGCGGCGTATCGCTGGCACCGCGCGTTCCTCCAGCACCTGCAGTCGCGCCACGCGGGGCAGCGCTGGGTGCTGAAAACCCCCGCGCACCTGCTCACGCTCGACGCGCTCTTCGCGGAGTACCCCGACGCGCTCGTGGTGCAGACGCACCGCGCGCCGGCACAGGTGGTCGCGAGCCTCGCGAGCCTCGAGTGGACGCTGCGCGGCGCGTCGAGCGACGACCTCGATGCGCGCGCCGAGGGCGCCGAGGCGGCCGACCTGATCGAACGCATGCTGCGGGCGGGCATGCAGTCGCGCGCGGCGCACCCCGAGCGCGAGCCGCAGTTCTTCGATCTCGCCTACCCGGATCTCGTCGCCGACCCGTTCGGCAGCGTGAAGCGCCTGTACGAACGCTTCGGCCTCGACTTCACCAGCGAGCTCGAATCGCGCATGCGCGCCTTCCTCGCCGCCAACGCGGCCGACAAGCACGGCGTGCACAAGTACACGCCTGCGAGCTTCGGCCTCTCCGCCGCCGAGCTCGATGCGCGCTACGCGTTCTACACGCGGCATCACGACGTGCGAGGCAGCGAGCGCGGCTGAGGCCTCGCCCTCAGCGCGCTCGATCGACCGCCTTCATCGGGTCGTCCACCGCCCGCATCGGGTCGCCTGCGCTCGCGGCGCTCGGCGCGGGCACTTCGACGAGGCGCTCGGGCACGTCGTCGTACTCGAGCCGCAGCGCGCGCGTCATCACGGCGTGCATGTCGTAGAGGCAGGTGATGTAGGTCAGCTCGAGGATTTGCTCCTCGCTGAGCTCCGCGCGCAGCGCCTCGAACACCCCGTCGGGCACGCGGCCGCCCTGCAGGACGAGCGCGTCGGTGTAGGCGAGCACGGCGCGCTCGAGCGGGGAATAACAACTCGCGACCTGCCAGTGCGGGATCGCGGCGATCTGCTCTTCGCTCAGGCCCACGCTGCGCGACGCCTTGCAGTGCTGCGAGTAGACGAACTGGCTGCCGCGCGCGAAGCCGGCGCGCGTCTGGCCCAGCTCGCGCAGCTTCGGGTCGAGCGTGCGCTTCGGGCTGCGGTAGAGGCCGAAGCCCGCGACCGCGTGGTCGAACACGTCGGGCACGAGCGCGAACACGGTCCACCAGTTGCCGGGCGTGCCGGTTGCGGTGCCCGGCTGCTTGATCGGATCGCGGTCGCCGAACAGCGCGGTGTACATGCGCTTCGCGCCCTCGTGGGCTTTCTCGCGCGGGACTTGGCGGAGTCGCGGCATGAAGATCTCCTTCGCAGGCGCATCCTACGGCGGATGCAGCGGGCGGCGCTGCCGCCGCCGCGGATCCGCTCGGCGAAGTGCGCTCCTGGGCTTGCCTGGTTCCCGCATACTGCCGCGATGCCCGTCCGCCTCGATCGCCCCGCGCCGCACGTCGCCCTCGTCACGCTCGACCGCCCCGCGCGCGGCAACTCGCTCGACCCCGCGATGCTCTGCGACCTCGCCGCGGCGTGGCGCGAGCTCGCGAGCGACGACGCGACGCGCGCCATCGTCCTCACCGGCGCCGGCGAGCGTGTGTTCTGCTCGGGCATGGACATGACGCGCACGATCCCCGCCGCGCAGGCGCTCGCGCGCGGCGAGCAGATCGACCCGCGCGACTTCGAGGGTCTGCGCAACGTCTCGACCTCGCTGCTCGCGGGCTTCGATCTCGGGAAGCCCCTGATCTGCGCGATCAACGGCCACGCGCGCGCGGGCGGCTTCGACCTGATGCTCGCGAGCGAGCTGCGCTTCGCGGTACCCGAAGCGACGTTCGCGCTCGAAGAGGTCGCGCTCGGCCTCTACCCCACCGGCAATGCCACGGTGCTGCTCCCGCGCCAGATCGGCTGGGTGCACGCACACGAGTTGTTACTGACCGCGCAGCCGATCGACGCGCAGCGCGCGCTGCGGATCGGCCTCGTGAACGACCTGGTGCCGCGCGCCGAGCTGCTTCCGCGCGCGCTCGCCGCCGCGAGCGCGATCGCCGCCAACGGGCCGCTCGCCGTGCGGGCCACGCGCTCCGGCGTGCGCGAGCTGCTCGCGCTGCCCCTCGCCGACGCCTACGTGCGCCAGGAGCAGCTCGGCCGCCCCTTGCGCAAGACCGAGGACGCGCGCGAGGCGCAGCGCGCGTTCGTCGAGAAGCGCAAGCCGAACTTCACGGGGCGCTGAGCGCGGCGAGTCGCTCCCTCACGCGAGCCCGCCCATCAGCACGTACTTCCACTCGGTGAACTCGTGGAGGCCGTGCCTTCCGCCCTCGCGACCGAGGCCGGACTGCTTCACACCGCCGAAGGGCGCGACCTCGGTCGAGAGAATGCCGGCGTTGACCGCGACCATGCCGGCTTCGAGCGCGCCGGCGACGCGCCAGGCGCGCGCGAGATCGCGCGTGAAGACGTAGGCCGCGAGGCCGTACTCGCTCGCGTTGGCGAGGCGCAGCGCTTCCTCCTCGCGCTCGAAGCGGAACAGCGCCGCGACGGGGCCGAAGGTTTCCTCGCTCGCGAGCTCCACCGTGGGCGGCACGTCGCGCAGCACGGTGGGCTCGTAGTAGGTGCCGCCGCGCGCGTGGCGCCTGCCGCCGCACACGACGCGCGCACCGCGCTGCGTCGCGTCCGCCACGTGTCGCTCCACCTTGGCGAGTGCCGCGTCCGTAATCAGTGGCCCTTGCGCCACGCCGTCCTCGCGGCCGTCGCCCACCTTCAGTGCGCGCACGCGCTCCGCGAGCTTCGCGGCGAACGCGTCGTAGATGCCGGCCTGCACGTAGAAGCGATTCGCGCACACGCAGGTCTGGCCCGTGTTGCGGAACTTCGAGGCGATCGCACCTTCGACTGCGGCGTCGAGCTCGGCGTCGTCGAACACGAGGAACGGCGCGTTGCCGCCGAGCTCGAGCGAGACGCGCTTCACCGTGCCCGCGCACTGTGCGAGCAGCAGCTTGCCCGTGGCGGTAGAGCCGGTGAACGACAGCGCCCGAACCCCAGGGCTCGACGTCAGCACGCCGCCGACTTCGGCAGGGACTCCCGTGACGACGTTCAGCACGCCCGCCGGCAGGCCCGCGCGCTCCGAGAGCACGGCGAGCGCGAGCGCGGAGAACGGCGTCGCCTCGGCGGGTTTCGCGACGACCGTGCAGCCCGCCGCGAGCGCAGGCGCGACTTTTCGCGCGAGCATCGCGGCGGGGAAGTTCCACGGCGTGATCACCGCGCACACGCCGATCGGCTCGGGCACCACGACGATGCGCGAGCCGGGGAACGGGCTCGGGATCGTCTCGCCGTAAGCGCGCTTCGCCTCTTCGCCGAACCACTCGAGAAACGACGCGGCATAGGCGATCTCGCCGCGCGCCTCGGCGAGCGGCTTGCCCTGCTCGCTCGTCATCAGCAGCGCGAGATCCTCGCGATGCTCGAGCATCAGGTCCGCCCAGCGGCGCAGGATCGCCGCGCGCTCTTTCGCGGACTTGGCTCGCCACGCAGGAAGCGCCCGCTCCGCCGCCGCGATTGCGCGCTCGACCTCGGCGGATGCGAGCTGCGGAACCGCACCGATCCGCGAGCGCGTCGCCGGATCGCGCACGTCGAAACGCGCACCGCTCGCGGCCTGCGCGGGCGCGCCGTCGATCCAGCACGCCTCGAGAAACAGCTTCGGGTCCGAGAGCTTCACGCACCGCTCCTGCTCGGGTGGACCCGCGCATCCTACGGCGGGACGGCGAGCGCGCGACACGCTTCGGCGGAATCACGCCACGCGCGCATGCACCGCGCGCCCGCGCTCACCAGCAGCGCACCGTCGCGACCCGTCCAGGCGAGCCGCGCTCCGCGCGCAGCCACTCGTTCGCGCACGCTCGCGTGCGGCCAGCCGAAGCGTCCCGCGAGCGGCGCAGAGGCGATCGCGAGCCGCGGCTGCACGGCGTCGAGAAGCCCGTGCGTGGTGGACGAGCGGCTGCCGTGATGCGCGAGCTTCAGCACGTCTGCGCGCAGCCGCGCGCCGCTCGCGAGCAGGCGCTCCTCGCCGCGAGCTTCGAGATCGCCGAGGAGCAGCGCGCTGAGGCCGGCTAGCTCGACGCGCAGCACGAGCGAACGGTCGTTGTCCCCGAGCCGCGCGGCGTCGCGCGGTGGCCACAGCGGCGCGACGCGCACGCCGGCGCGCACGATCGGCGCGTCGCCGAGGCCGCGCTCGCGCACGCGCACGCCTCGTTTGCGCGCGCGGGCCGCGAGCGCGGCGAAGCCCGGCTCCGCGCGCGCGCCGTGGGGCAGCCAGAGCTCGCGACACCGAAATGTGTCGAGCACGCTCGGCGCGCCGCCGCGATGGTCGAGGTCGGCGTGGCTGACGGCCAGCGCGTCGAGCTCACGCACGCCGAGCGCCGCGAGCGCGGGCACGACGATGCTCGCACCCGCGTCCCAGCCATCCGGAGATGCGCCGCCGGCGTCCACCAGCAAGGAAAAGCCGCGCGCTTGCACGAGCGTTGCATCGCCGTGGCCGACATCCAGGAACACGATGCGTGGCGCGGGCGGAGCGATCGCGGGCGCGGGTGCGTAGGCGAGCGCCGCCTGCGCCGCGAGCGCGCACGCGAGGCGCACCGCCAGCCTGCGCGTGTGCATGCCGAGCGCGAGCGCAGCCAGGGCACACGCAAGCGCGAGGGCGTGCGGAGGCTGCGGAGCAACGCGAGGCGCGAGCGACGCGACGGCGAGCGCGGCGTCGAGCGCGCGCTCCGCGAGCGCCGCGCAGCCGGAGATCGCGAAGCTCGCGAGCGCAGCATCTCCAGCGAACGCCGCGGCCGACGCCAGAAACGCTGCGGGCATGAGCACGAAACCGGTGAGCGGAACCGCCGCGAGGTTCGCGACCCCCGCCAGGGGCGGCGCGGCGCCGAAGTGGAGCGCAGCGATCGGCGCTGTCGCGAGCGTCGCCAGCGCGGTGGTCGACAGCGTCGTCGCGATTCCTCGCGCGGCGCGTGAACGCGCGCGCTCTCCGTGCGTCGCCGCGCCGAGCACGAGCGCAGCCGTGGCGGCGAAGGAGAACTGCGCGCCGGGTGCAAACAGCGCCGCGGGCTCCGCAACCAGCACCAGCAGCGCCGCGACGCTGAGCGCGTGTGCGCTCGAGCTCGCGCGGCGCAGCGCCACCGCGGCCGCGAGGCAGGCGAGCATCGCGAGCGAGCGCAGCGCGGGCGTCGCGAGCCCGGCGAGCAGCGCGTAGGCAGCGGCCGCGATCAGCGCGAGAGCGAGGGCGAGGCGCCGCGCGTCGAAGCGAGCCGTCAGGCACGGCGCGCGCGAGAGCAGCGCGAGCGCGATCGCCCACGCGGCGCCGGCGGCGAGCGCAGGTGGAGCCCCGAGACCGAGAGCAGGTGCGCGATGCCGAGCGCCGCCCACGCGCGGCGATCCACGTCGGGCAACGCGGACGCGTCGCCGAGGCCGAGCGTCGCGAGCAGCGCGCCCCCGCGCCCGGCCCGCTGCAGGCGCGCGAGAGCGGAGAGACGAGCGTGCGCGAGGACTTGCAGCGAGCTCTGCCGTGGCGCCTCGACGACCTGGACGAGCAGCGCATCGACCGCGCGCGCTGAAGCGCCGACTCCTCGGCGCGCGAGCGCGCGAGCCGCGTCGAAGCCGCCGGGGTTCGCCGCGCCAGGGCGCTGAGTCTGCGTGCGGACGAGCGCGCGAATCGTTGCACCGAGCGGCGGCGGCGCAGCCCCCGCGTCGAGCGCGAGCTGCATCCGTCGCGGGCCGTCTGGGGTCGCGGGGCGCACCCACGCGACGCGCTCGAGCACGAGCCGGGTGTGCGTCGCGCGCGGCTCGATGCGTGCGACGTGCCCCTCGATCACGGCGTCGCGCCGCGGCTGGGCGAGCGTCGCGAGCGATTCGCGAGCGCGCGCTCCCATCAGCGCTGCGCCCGCGGAAAGCGCTGCGAGGAGCGCGAGCAGCGCCGCGCTGCGTGCGCGAGTGCGCCACGCGAGCACGAGAGCGAGCGCCGCGCACGCGGCTGCCGCGAAGCGCGCCGCAGCGGCGAGCGCGGGCCACGCGTCGCCGATCGCGATGCCCGCGGCAAACGCCGCGGTCGTTAGGGGAAGCGCCGCGCGCATCGCGCGCTCTCCGCGTGACCAGGAGCGAGCTCAGCCTAGATCAGTACCCGCGGACGCGAGTCCCAAACTTCCGAGCCCTCGCCCGCACGCGACGCGGGCGCGACGCGACCGGACGCATCCGCACGCGATCGACCACATCGCAGGTTTGGCGTCAGACGCCAGTTCCGCGAATCTTGCCCCGCGGGCTCGCGCCTCAGTGCAGGACGCGCTTCGGCGCGGGCTGCTGCGGGCGCTTCATGCGCACGACGTAGGCGGCGAGCGTTTCCAGCGCCTCGTCGAGCTTCGTCAGCTCGTCGGTGAAGCTGCCGAGCAGGCGCTGCATCTCGCCGAGCTCGTCGGCGGCTTTGCGTAGCGCTTCCAGCTCGCGCTTCTGCGACGTGAACGCGAGCGCGATGCCCGCGACGACGCCCTGATAACGCCCCGCATCGAGGGCCGCGGCACGCTTCTCGATCGCCTGCGCGAGCCGGTGCGCGAGCGCCGCGTCGAGCCCGCGCGCCACCAAGTCCGCCTGAATCTCGTCCAGCTTCCGTTCCACGGGACGCCCGCGTCGCAAGCGCGGTGCCAGCAGGCTCACACGCGCAGGGCGGCGGCAAGTCGCGAACGAAGCCGCGTGTGGGCCTCAGCTATCCGCTGCGCTCGGCGCCTCGGAGCTGGCCGGCTCGGTGAGCGGCTCGCTCGCCACGATTGGGAACTCGGCTTCCCTCTCGAGCGCGCGGAAGAAGCCGTGAATGCGCTCCGCGTCGCCGCGCGCGATGCCCTTTACCGCGGCGAGCTCGTCCGCGCTCGCCTCGCGCACGCGCTTCAGCGAGCCGAGCTCGCGCAGGAGTGCGCGCCGTTTCGTGGGGCCGATGCCCGGGATCTCCTCGAGGATCGAGAGCATCGCCCTGCGCTGGCGCAGCGAGCGCTGGAACTCGATCGCGAAGCGGTGCGCCTCGTCGCGAATGCGCTGCAGCAGCAGCAGCCCCTTCGAGCTCGGCAACAACAACACGGGGTTCACGCGATCGGGCAGGAACACGCGCTCTGCCTTGAGCCCGCCGCTGCGCTTCACGCGCACACTCGGGCTCTCGTCGTCGCGCTCCTTCGCGAGCCCGACGTGGTCCTGCTCGAGGCCGCGGTCCCGTAACAACGTCGTCGCCACCTTCAGCTGGCCGCGCCCACCGTCGAGCACCCACAAGTCGGGCAGCGGCTCCTTCTCGAGCTTGTCGAGGCGCCGCGTGAGCGTCTCGCGCATGCAGGCGAGATCGTCGCCGGCGGGCGCGTCCTTCATGCGGTAGCGGCGATAGGCGTTCTTGTCGGGCGCGCCGTCTTCGAACACGACGCGGCTCGCGACCGCGAGCGTGCCCGCGAGGTTCGACACGTCGTAGCACTCGATGCGCCGCGGCGGCTGGCGGAGTCCGAGCTTCTCCTGCAAGTCGTCGAGCGTGGCGTCGATCGTTTCGCGAGCGGCGAGCCGGCGCTCGAGCGCGCTCTCGGCGTTCTTTTGCGCGAGATCGCCGAGCTCGCGCGGCGCACCGCGCTGCGGCACGCGCACGTCCACCGCCCTGCCCGCGCGCTCTCCGAGCCACGCCGTCAACGCCTCGAGCTCGCTCGGCTCGGTCGACACCAACACTTCCGCCGGCGCCGCGCTCGCCGCTTCGCCCGCGTAGAACTGCGCGAGGAAGCTCGCCATCACGTCCGCGTCGGGGATCTCGACCTGCGAGAACGCGTGCTCGGCGGCGCCGATCACGCGCCCCTCGCGCACGTGCAGCACCTGCAGCTGCACCTCGCCCGCGCGCCGCGCGAGCGCGAACACGTCGCGATCCTGCGCGCGCTCCGAGACGATCTGCTGGCGCGCGACGGTGTCCTCCACCGCCGCGATGCGGTCGCGCAGCTGCGCCGCCTCCTCGAAGCGCTCCTCCTCGGCGGCGAGGTCCATCTTCGCCCGTAACAACTGCGTCAGCTCGGCGCTGCGCCCCCGCAGGAACAGCTCGGTGCCGTGCAGCAGCTCGGCGTAGGCCTCCGTCGTCACGCGGTTCACGCACGGCGCGGGGCAGCGCTTCATCTCGAACTCGATGCACGGCCGGCCGCGCCGCGCGTAGTCGCGGAACACGCCCTCACTGCAGCTGCGCAGCGGGAACAGCCGGCGCAGGTGGTTCAGCGAGGCGCGCAGGTTCGTGCTCGAGGTGTACGGGCCGAAGTAATCCGCGCCGTCCTTGGCGAAGCGCCGCACCTGCGTGAGCCGCGGCCACGCCTCGCTGCGGTCGAGCCGCAGCGCGAGGTACTGCTTGTCGTCGCGCAGGCGCACGTTGAACGGCGGCCTGTGCTGCTTGATCAGCTCGTTCTCGAGCAAGAGCGCGTTCTTCACGCTGTCGGTCACGAGCACCGCCACGTCCCCGACGCGCGCCATCAGGTTCGGCACCTGCATGCGCCCGTCGCCGCCCGCGAAGTACTGCTTCACGCGGCTGCGCAGGTTCTGCGCCTTGCCGACGTAGAGCACTTTCCCGCGCGCGCTCTTCAGCAGGTAGACGCCCGGCGTCTGCGGCAGCGCAGAAGCGCGCTCAGCGAGATCGGCGGCGGTATCGGTCACGCCCGGCAAGGTACCCGCGCTGCGCGCGCGGCGACGTTCAGTCCGGGAACGACTCCCGCGCGCGCGGGCAGCCGAGCCGCCTACTTCACCTCGCGCGCCAGCACGATCTGGTAGACGCGCTTCGCGAAGTACCAGCGGCCGCCGCGCTTCACGTAGTCGTCCTCGTAGCGGCCGTGGATCGCGCGCTTCGTGCCGTCCTTGCCGTGCAGCTCTTCTTGCTGCCACCACGTCGCGTGCGCGGTGTCGCCGGTGACGACGATCGGGCCGGCGGAGGCGTAGAAGCCGACGAACGAGTAGCCGGACATCGCGCCCTGCCACATCGGGAAGAACTTGTCGCGGCCCTTCACGTCGCCCATGCCCGGTAGCGACCAGGTCGCGTCCTCGAGCCAGTTCGCCTTCCACGCCTCGCCGTCGAAGCGCATCACCGCGTCGTTGTAGGACTCGACGAGCTCGCGGATCGCGAGCCGATCTTCCACGGGACCGCTGCTGACCATGGGTGCCTCCTGATGTGAGGCGGCAGCTTGCAGCAGGTCGGGCGCGGGCGACAGCGGTTAGGCAGCCGGAGCAGCCGGGTCGTCGCGGAAGCAACGCGAGACCTCGCCGTTCGGCAGCGCGAACAGGCGCGGCTCCTCGCTGCGACAGCGCGCGAACACCTCGGGACAGCGCGTGTGGAAGCGGCAGCCCGGCGGCGGCGCGGCGGGCGAAGGCACGTCGCCCTGCACGCGCGCCTGAACGCCGCGGCGCAGCGGATCGATCGAAGGCGCCGCCGCGAGCAGGCCCTGCGTGTACGGATGCGCGGGCGCGCTGAAGATGCGCGCCGTCGCGCCGCGCTCGACGATCTGGCCGAGGTACATGACCGCGACTTCGTCTGCGAGGTAGCGCACGACCGAGAGGTCGTGCGTGATGAAGAGATACGCGAGGCCGAGCTCGTCCTGCAGGTCGCCTAACAGATTGAGGATCTGCGCCTGGATCGAGACGTCGAGGGCGGAGACTGCCTCGTCGCAGATGATCAGCTGCGGCTCGACCGCGAGCGCGCGCGCGATGCCGAGGCGCTGGCGCTGGCCGCCCGAGAACTCGTGCGGGTAGCGCCACAGGTGGTCGGGGTTCATCTGCACGCGGCGCAACAGCGCGGCCGCGCGCTCGGTGCGCTCGGCGTCGTTCGTGCCGATGCCGAACGACTCCATGCCCTCGCACAGGATGTCGCGCACGCGCATGCGCGGATCGAGCGATGCCTGTGGATCCTGGAAGACGATCTGCAGGCGCTGCCGGAGCGGGCGCAGCTCGTCCTGCGAGAGCGCGCGCAGGTCCTTGCCTTCGAACCACACCTTTCCAGCGATCGACGGCACGAGTCCGAGAATCGAGCGGCCCACCGTGGTCTTGCCGCAGCCCGACTCGCCGACGAGCGCGAGCGTCTTGCCGGGCCAGATCTCGAGGTCGACGCCGTCGACCGCGCGCACGTGGCCGACCGTCTTGCGGAAGAGTCCGCGCTTGATCGGGAACCAGGTCGTCAGGCCCTCGACCCTCAGCAGCGGCGCAGCGTTCGTCATCGCGCGCCCTCCTGCTCCACCGCGAAGCACGCGGCCCAGTGCCCATCGCCCAGCGCCGTCTGCGCCGGCGCGCTCGCGCTGCACTTCTCAATCACGCGCGGGCAGCGCGAGGCGAAGCGGCAGGCCGCGGTCCACTCGGTC